>Ga0316217_10003538_pt1 | contig 17685 bp, 19 predicted proteins | sample 1anoAmetaG_FD_203633 | JGI IMG/M metagenome (GOLD analysis project Ga0316217, IMG submission 203633) | Freshwater microbial communities from Trout Bog Lake, Wisconsin, USA - 1anoA | ecosystem: Environmental > Aquatic > Freshwater > Lake > Hypolimnion/Profundal zone | place: USA: Wisconsin...
GCTGGCGCATTAATCCTGATTCTTCAATCAAGTATATTAAAGGTTTTGTACAGACCGACTTCACTACTATTCAGAATAATGTAAGTAGCATCAGTTTTGATCTGAACAATGTTTTATTAGTTGATTCTATTATTTATCATCATCAGTTGCTGGCAACTACTGCTTATTCACAAAGCAACAATATTATTACTATTCAGCTTCCTCAGCCTGTTTTGATGGGTGTTAACGACTCCGTCAGAATATATTACAGAGGTACTCCACCCAATCCTTCCGGTGCTGCATCGGGGTATACTTTGTCAACAGATCCTACATCAAATTTTAAATATATTTCTACTCTTTCCGAATCTTATGAAGACAGAGACTGGTGGCCTTGTAAGGCTGATATGCAGGATAAAATAGATTCAATGGATATTTTTGTAAGTGTTCCCTGGACTGGTACCGATACGTTCTGGGTTGCATCAAATGGAGTAATAAAAGATTCAGCCATTAGTGGCAATAGCAGAATATTTCATTATAAAGTCAGTAATCCAATTACCTCTTATCTGGTTTGTGTATCCGTTGCCCGTTACAACAGATATTACAGAACTCCGGTTACTATCGGTGGCGTAAAAGTTCCTGTTGTTTTCTACCTGCTGGCAGGTAAAACATTTGGAGCCTATGGCACAGCTTTAAATGCTATGGATAATGCTACCCAGTTAGTTAGTATATTCAGTCAGAAATATGGCGACTATCCTTTTAAAAATGAAAAGCATGGTTACTACGAGGGTTTATATGGAGCAGATGGAATGGAACATCAGACATTCTCTGCTATTGCATCTAATGCTATAACCAGTGTAACTACACTGGCGCATGAACTGATGCATCAGTGGTTTGGTGATAAAGTTAGTTTTGCCACCTGGAATGATTTATGGCTGGCTGAAGGCTTTGCGGTTTATGGAGAAATTTTGGGTTCCGAATTGTTGCCATCATTTGGTCAGACAGTTGTGCCTAAAAGAACAGGTGTAAAACAAGGGGCACAAAACATTACGGATGTTGGAGTATGGATACCAGATAGTTCGATAGGAAACAGCAACCTTATATGGAATAGTAGTTATGGTAGTTCGGTATACGATAGAGGGGCTATGATAATTTCGATGTTAAGAACCATGAGTGGCGATTCTTTATATTTCAATACAATGAAAAAGTATATTGCCTCACCTGGCCTTGCGTATAAAACGGCTACAACCGATACATTGCTTCATTATTTTAATAATGCTTTAGGGGTGGATATTACTCCATTCTTTACCGATTATGTGTATGGTAATGGCTGGCCTACCTACAATATTAAATATACAAATTTGCCAGGCAATAAAATGACACTGAATGTGGTGAATCAATCTACTACAACCGGTTCAGCCTCTTCGTATTTCAGAGGGCCTGTAGTTATAAGAGTGCAGGGCAGTACTACAGCTCAGGATACATTGCTGGTATTTTTCGACTGGGGAAATGGTAATTTATCGATAGCAGGAAATGGTATTTCAGCACCTGTAAGTGGCAATCAATTGGTATATAATTTATCTTTTACGCCTGTTACAGTAACATTTGATCCTTATGCACAAACCCTTGCAAATGGTTCTATGATACTGGATCTGAAAATACTGGATTTCACTATTCAAAACACTAAGACAACATCTGTATTGAAGTTAACCCTGGATGATAATAAAAACAATACCCCAATTTATCTTCAGAGAAGCATTGATGGTAATCATTTTAACCAGCTTGGTTTAATGAGTAAGGATAATATCAGCGGAACTACTGCTTATTCTTTCACAGATTCTGTTCCGGTAAATGGGTCCAACTATTACAGAGCATTTTTTGTGGATGATAATGGACAGCAACAATATTCCAATATATTGACAGATGAATTTGTAAAGGAAACTTTTGTTAGTGTTTATCCTAATCCTGCCAGGAAAGAGATTACGGTTTCAACACCTTACAGCAATTCACTGCTAAGTATTACAGATGTATCCGGTAAAGTATTCATCAGCAAAAATTTAAACTCTACAGAAACCAGCATCAATATTGATAAATTAAGTGCAGGCATTTATATGGTAATTCTACATACAGTGGAAGGAAATAAAATAACCAAGCTGGTAGTAGAGTAAATTATTGTGTTCTTTTAATAAACATTGTTTAAACATAAAAAGAATTCAAGTTATATAAATAATGAACAATTAATACAAACTTGTTCCGTTCAGGATATACAATTGTTGTAGGATTAACTAATGTTATTCTTTTTTCATATAATGAATAAAGAACTTATCCGGTGTTTCATTTTTAAAAACCTTATAAGGAGGAACTAAGTTATTTCCACATTTATCCTTATTAATTTCTATAAACATTTGTGCATATGGAATATTGGTTATCTCATTAACATAAAACTTATTTTCCATTCTTGTTGAATCATTTTTAGTTTTATATGTTATTAAATTACTGAATACAAATGGGGTGCTTAAGCTATCAAATCGTAATGATTTAATTTTATTTTTGGAAGGATAAACTTCTAAATTACAATCAAAAAATTGTGATTCAGATATTCTAAATTCCGAAACATTAACTAATGTCTTTGATGGAATTGTAATGAGACTTTTTTCCACTCTACTTATTGATTGACTTGATATATTCGTTTTTAATATTTTAGAAGTAACCAAATAATTATTGGAAGTTAAACTTGAGGCACTTGTTGATGAATTAGAAAATGTTCTATTCTGAAAATATTCAAATGCTACTCCGTTAATTACAAAAAATGTTTTTGACAAATCGACAACAATATCATTTTCAGTTTTATTAAAGAAATTAAATCCTACATTTCCTCCTTCTGACCACAAATTATAAGTTACAATACAATTTTTATCCTCAAAATTAATATTACTTTTATTTACATTACCATTATCTGATGTTACTTTATAAACTTGATAATAATTTGTTACAGTACAAGAAGTTAATATAAATGACAAGATAATGATTAAAATCTTTTTCATATTCAATCGTTTAATTTTTGTCCACTTTATCCTGTTCAGACTCTCAGTAGCCTTTTTAAAAGAGTACAGCCAAACTCTCTTTTATCGTTCAAAACGTTTAAAGGTTTAATACGTTCAACGTTAAACGTATTAAACCTTTAAACGATTCTTCTATCCGCACAGAATCTCGAAACCTGTACTCAACTGACTGGTGCCAGCCGTGTTGGATACATAGTAGTACAACCAATAGGTTTTTCCCTTGGTTAATCCTACTATCTTCTTTTTACGGTGAATGTCCACCATGTGAATAATACGGTTTGTTTGTCCCGGAGGAATTATCAGCTGTCCGTTGGCGTTAATAGTAGTAGCAGGATCCAATGGTTTGTCCTCACTAACTAAACATCCGTAAACAGCACGGTTGTACACCGAGGTTTCGGAATCTATTTCCCCACTATCATCTGCCCTTACGGCAGTTACTACCGGCGTGCCGGGAGTGGTTTGTTTATTATCGGGATGATCGCCATCGGCAACATTAAAACCCGATAAAGCTACTGTAGCTTCATCACCATCAGCAATAATATCTACATAAGGGGCATACTCGTCCATAACGCCCATTAATACTACTAAATCCTTATCCAACAAGGCTTTCTGTGCCTTTCCACCTTGGGTCCATACAATATAGGAATCATTGGTAGTGGTTATATATCCATTGAACTGAATATCGGTATAGGGAGGTTTGACAGGTGCGGTATAACTGAATACCGTAGGATTGTTCAATATACCCATTCTAACTGCAGCTGCCAATGTAATAAAAAGTAACGGTGACATTTGATGAAAATCTCTGCTTACGTGTGCCATAAAATAATTTTAATAAAATAAACTGATTTGAAAGAAATTTCTTATCCAACCGAAAACAGGTTATTGATCTTACGAAAAACAACTCATTATCAGCGCATTATCTATTAAAATAATTTTACGTTTTAAATGTTTTTGAAAATACCGTTTTATTCTTGTTCTGCTATTGATCTGTAGCAGCGAAAGATTGCTATATACATACAGATACTGCTGAAATATACCCGAAAAAAGGATTTGTATATGTTTTGTCCGGACTTGTACACTTTTAATCAAAACGTATATACATTTAATGAAGACTTGTATATATTTAGTAGAAACGTATATACGTTTAGCTTCGACTTGTATATGTTTAATCAAAACGTATATACGTTTAGTTCCGACTTGTATATGTTTGATCGAAACGTGTATACTTTTAAACGAAACGTATATACATTTGGTTCCGACTTGTATATGTTTGATCAAAACGTGTATACTTTTATTCAAAAACTGTACAAAACCGTTTTGTTGATTTCCTGAAACTAAAAAACTGAAATGTTTTCTGAATATATATTTTGAGAAGTGAATACCATTCCAACATAGTTGGAAAAGTAAGCAAGTGCGGCTTTTTAAATGAGAAAGAAAAAGTCGGCTTATTTTAAGATAATATATGCAGTTGGCAAGCATTTAGTTTGTTAAATAAGATGTAAAAGTACTGCGATTAAATTATAATCAAAATATATTACTGAATTATTTTAATGATTTTCGTCATGTTTTTTTATTTGTATTTAATAAAGATGTTTTTGTTGAATGCATTTAAATGAAATTTAATATATCAGAATATTGAATAAAAATATTGCATTTTGTTAGATAAAAAAAATAGTAATAAATCGAAAAATTAAACTGTACAAAGGCTGTTTCTTGACTTTTTTGGTAAAAACAAAGAAACAGGAAATCGAAAAATCTAAAATTTATCTGTCTCTTACTGCCTTTAACCCATTTTATTGCTGTATTCTGCTGTCTCCTTACTCCTGGCTTCTTACTCCTTGTATTTTCATATCAGAAACAGATTAATTATCATCAACTGAACTTCATTAAGCTGGTTCAGTTAGTTTTGTGTTGTTTTAGTATGAATAATTATTAATATGAATCCCAATTTGAATAGCGATCAGGAAAATCTGACACCGATAGAAAAGGAGTTTGAGAATACCATAAGACCGAAAGAGATTGTGGAGTTTTCGGGACAGCCACAGATAATAGAGAACCTGATTATTTTTATAAAAGCAGCTAAGATTCGAGGCGAAGCTTTAGATCATGTACTGTTTCATGGCCCTCCTGGATTGGGTAAAACTACTTTAAGCAGGATTGTTGCCAACGAACTTGGCGTGAATATCAGGGAAACATCAGGGCCGGTGATAGAAAAACCGGGTGATCTGGCTGGATTACTCACCAATCTGGAACCTAACGATGTATTGTTTATAGATGAAATTCACCGGCTGAGTACGGTGGTGGAAGAATATCTGTATGCGGCTATGGAAGATTACCGAATAGATATCATGATAGATAGCGGTCCTAATGCAAGAAGTATTCAGATTAATATAAATCCCTTTACTTTAATTGGTGCTACTACCCGAAGTGGCCTGTTGACTGCACCTTTGCTTTCGAGGTTTGGTATTAAATCGAGACTGGAATATTACAATGCCGATGTATTGAAGAAGATTATTCAACGAAGTGCAGCCATACTGAAAACGAATATAACCGATGACGCAGCAGGAGAAATATCACGCAGAAGTCGTGGTACTCCCCGTATTGCCAATGCATTGTTGCGTAGGGTAAGGGATTTTGCACAGGTGCTGAATGATGGTGAAATAGATATGGGTATTACCCAACATTCATTGAAAGCCCTGAATGTGGATGAACATGGGCTGGATGAAATGGATAACAGAATTCTGCTGGCTATAATAGAAAAATTCAAGGGAGGCCCGGTAGGTTTAACCACTATTGCCACAGCTGTAGGAGAGGAGGCAGGAACCATAGAAGAAGTGTATGAACCATTCCTGATTCAGGAGGGTTTTTTACAACGTACTCCAAGGGGTAGAGAAGTTACTTTGAAAGCATATCAGCATCTGGATAAGAATCCGCCGGGACAAGCCTTACAAAGCAATTTGTTTACCTGAAAATAAGTGTTTATATATTGGGGAAACTTTAATATGTTTTATATTATCAGTAAACTTACTTTTGCAACTCATATTGAAGAGTATTAATAAATTAGAAATATGATATTTTTAGATAGTATAGCTAGTATTAATTCATCGGCCGATTATTTACCTATAGGTATCCAATTGATTTTTGCTGTAGGTTTTGTTGCTTTCATGATAGCATTTTCCGCATGGGTTGGTCCTAAAAGAAAAACAACCGATAAATTAGAAACTTTCACAAGTGGTATTCCTACACATGGAGATGCCCGTTCACCTATGGCCATCAAATATTTCCTGGTAGCTATACTTTTCGTGTTGTTTGATGTGGAAGTGATTTTCTTTTATCCTTATGCAGTCAACTTTCAGGACTTTGCTGCTGATGCAGCTATGAAGTGGCATACGTTTGGTGCTGTATTAATGTTTGTTGTATTTTTCCTTATTGGTTTTATATACATTATCAAGAAGGGAGCACTGAAGTGGGAAGATTAAAGAATAAGATTATTTAATAATAAATCAATAGAATACAGCGATATTCAAAACAAAGTACTCTTGTTGATTGTTTAAATTGAATTATCAATATATCAAATTAAAAATATGCGTCCGGTACGTTTTAATATTCATCCAAAAGAAGCAAAAGTTGAAGATGCTATTGGCTTTGCACAAGCTCCTCCTGGGTTTGCAGGTGAAGGTTTCTTTACTACCAAGCTAAGCGATGTAGTAGGATTAGCTCGTAAGAATTCTATATGGCCATTACCATTTGCTACTTCTTGTTGTGGTATTGAATTTATGGCAACTATGGCAAGTCATTACGATTTAGCCCGCTTTGGTGCGGAGCGTGTTGGATTCTCTCCTCGTCAGTGCGATTTATTGATGGTGATGGGAACCATAGCTAAAAAGATGGGTCCGATAGTTAAACAGGTTTATTTACAAATGGCAGAACCAAGGTGGGTGATTGCTGTGGGAGCCTGTGCAAGTAGCGGTGGTATATTTGATACTTACAGTGTATTGCAGGGTATAGATCAGATAATTCCTGTTGACGTATATGTACCGGGATGTCCTCCAAGACCTGAAGCTATCATTGATGGTTTTATGAAAATTCAGGATTTGATTGGTGATGAAAGTGTACGTAGAAGAAGTTCTGCTCAATACCAATCATTAATGGACGGATACAGAATACAATAATTGACAATTGATAATTGACAATTAATGAATAGAAATGGTACTGTTTGGTTTAGTTTTTAGTTTTTTATTTTGATAATATGAGTTTAAGTATTGATACAATAAAACAAAAATTAGCAGACAAGTTTGGCGATCAGGTCTTTGGATTTGAAGAGCCTTACGATTTGTTTACATTTGAATCACTAAAGGATAATAACCTTAAAGTGCTTCAGTTTTTGTATGATGATGAAGATTTGAAGTTTCGCTTTTTAACTGATATAACTGCTGTTCATTACCCCGAAAAGATTGGTAGTGAACTATCGGTTGTTTATCATCTTCATAATCTGGTTGACAATGTAAGAATCCGTTACAGAGTATCAACAGACGTTTCTACTCCGGATGTATTTACTGCTACTAAATTGTTCTCAGCAGCCAATTGGATGGAAAGAGAAACCTACGATTTCTTTGGCGTAAACTTTGTAGGTCATCCTAATCTGAAAAGAATATTGAATGTGGATGAAATGGATTATTTTCCTTTAAGAAAGGAATTTCCACTGGAAGATCAGACAAGAATTGATAAAGACGATGAAATGTTTGGAAGAGGGGGAAGTATTAATTAATCTTGAATAAATAGTATTATATGCTAAACGAATTTTATTGTAAATACAGATTGGTAATAGCCAATACAATAATGTTTTTTGGTCTTATTTGCATATTTATTGTCCCTGATACCTATTGGATACATGGAGATGGTTTCTGGCAAGGGTTGATTGCAGGTATTTTGATTGCTGATGCATTTGAAATAATTAAAAGAGTAAAACAAAGGAAAGAAGCTAAGAAACAATTAACATAAATTAATTATAAACGTAGGTAATACATATTAAATAAAATGTCAGAGGTACTACAACATCATATTAACTTACCAAAAGGGTCAATAGAAAAGGAGACAACTACCTTAAATCTTGGTCCTACACACCCTGCCACGCATGGTGTATTTCAGAATATTCTGGAACTGGATGGCGAAAGAATTGTATCTGCCGATCAAACGGTAGGATATATTCACCGTGCCTTTGAAAAGCTGGCAGAAAGAAGACCTTTATATCAGATTACACCATTAACAGACAGACTGAACTATTGTAGCAGTCCGCTGAACAATATGGGTTGGCATCTTACCTGCGAAAAATTACTGAAAGTAAAAACACCTAAGCGTGTTGATTACCTCAGAGTAATTATTATGGAGTTGGCAAGGGTTGCCGATCACCTTATTTGCAATTCAATTGTTGGGGTGGATGCAGGTGCATATACAGGCTTTCTGTATGTTATGCAATTCAGAGAATTAATTTACGAAATATATGAAGAAGTATGTGGGTCCCGTCTTACTACTAATATTGGGCGTATTGGCGGCTTTGAAAGGAATTTCACAAATACAGCGTTTACGAAACTCGAGAAATTCTTAAAAGAATATCCTAAAGCATTGAAGGAGTTTGAAGGTCTGTTGCAAAGAAACAGAATCTTCATGGACAGATTGCAGGGTACAGGTGCTATCAGTGCTGAAAGAGCATTGAACTATGGCTTTACAGGTCCTAACTTAAGAGCAGCAGGTGTTGATTATGATGTTCGTGTTCACTCACCATATAGTAGTTACGAAGACTTTGATTTTAAAGTTCCGGTAGGTACTACAGGCGATAACTACGATCGTTTTCTGGTAAGAGGAGAAGAAATGTGGCAGAGTATCAGCATTATTCAACAGGCTTATAATAAAATACAATCGTTTAAAGGAGCAGATGCAGAAATTTATCACGCTGATATTCCTGAGTATTATTTGCCGGAGAAGAAAGATGTTTATACCAAGATGGAAGCGCTTATTTGGCATTTCAAAATCATTATGGGTGAAACAGATATTCCAAAAGGAGAAGTGTTTAATAGTATAGAAGCTGCAAATGGTGAATTAGGATTCTACCTGATTAGCGATGGAGGAAGAACACCATACAGACTGCATTTCAGAAGACCTTGTTTTGTATATTATCAGGCATTTACAGAACTGGTACAAGGCGGTATGCTAAGCGATGCAGTGATGACAATGAGTAGTCTGAATCTGATTGCAGGAGAAATGGATGCTTAAATAAACAATGATTCTATGAATGTTCGAAAGGGAAATATGGAAATGGTAGGAGGTAAAGTTTCCTTTGAACAAGGAGAAGAAGAAGATTTGATCTATTGGGCTGAAAAGAGTATCAAAGAAAGGTTATTAGATCTACTAGAATGGAATAAGCAAGTATGGAATAAGATTGCAGGAGGTTATCCAAATGTAATTGAGAAGACAGGAGGAAAAGTTCTTAAAAATAATACTGACGAAGATGATTTTTGATGATAATTATATTGATTTCATTAATCTTCTTAAGAAGTACGAAGTAAAATATGTGCTGGTAGGAGGGTTAGCAGTTGTTGTACATGGACATTACAGGACAACAAAAGATATGGACTTATTTTATGAACCAACTGAGGAGAATTGTTTGAAGATGATTAATGCTATTAATGAATTTGGTTTCAAATATCTTAATCTTTGTATTGATGATTTAATGGACTCAAGTGGTTATGTGAAATTAGGAAATGCACCTGTTAGAATTGATTTATTTTGTGATTTGCCTGGTGTGAATTTTAGTGAAGTGTATGAAATGGCATTTGATTATATTGAGGAAGGATTAGAAGTAAAGGTTATTCATGTTAACCATTTAATTCAAAACAAATTAACAGTAGCAAGAGATCAGGATTTATCGGATGCAAAGAAGTTGAAAAAAATATTAGATATTAAAAGTAGGAAAAAATAATGGCACTTAAATTTAATGATACACAATTAGCGGAGTTTAAACGGTTAGTAGATCGTTATCCGCAGGAATATCAAAAAAGCGCTTTATTGCCTGTTCTTCATCTGGCACAGGAAAGTTTTGGTGGTTGGCTGAGTGCGGAAACTATGGATTATGTAGCTGAATTATTAAACATAAAATCTATTGAGGTTTATGAGGTAGCTACTTTCTATAGTATGTTCAACCTGAAGCCTGTAGGTAAATATTTATTCGAGGTTTGTCATACTGGCCCTTGTATGGTTTCTGGTAGCGATAATATTGTTCAGTATATTCAGGAAAAGCTTTCTATCAAACCTGGTGAAACTACCGCTGATGGGTTGTTTACGCTGAAAACAGTAGAGTGCCTTGGTGCCTGTGGATATGCTCCTATGATGCAGTTAGGCAAACATTATCGTGAACATTTAACCAAAGAAAAAGTAGATGCAATTGTAGAAGAGTGTAGAAAAAATGCAGCTATTAATAATTAATAATATGAAGAAATATATTCTGATACTTTGTTCTGTAATGCTGGGATTAGCTTCTGCTAATGCTCAAACAAAAACGGAGAAAGAAGTTACTGCAAAAGTAAATGCTATTCATAAAGCTATATTTTTAGATAAGGATAGTGCATCATTGAATAAATTATTAGCAAAGGAAATTACCTATGGTCATTCCGGAGCTAAAATCACTAACCGTCAGCAAACGCTGGAAGATGTAGGTGGTAATAAATCTGTTTACACCGATATTGAGATTAAAGATATAAAGTTGGTTATTAATGGAAATACCGTTGTTAGCCGCTATGTTTTAACGGGTACAGAGACTAAAGAAGATGGTAAAGCAGTTCATCTGAATCTAGGTATCATGATGGTCTGGATAAAAGAAAAAGGCGAATGGAAAATGATGGCTAGACAAGCAAATAAGTTATCATAATTTAACAACAAAAACTATTAGTCAATAGACTATTGACAGCAGTATATGGGAGTAAAGTTATTATTAGAAAACGCACACGTAGAAGGGATAAGGTTTTATGAAACCTACAGAAAACACGGCGGATATCGCAGTGTGGAAAAGGCAATTAAAACAATGTCAACCGATGAAATTGTAGAAGAAGTTAAAAAGAGTGGACTTCGTGGCAGAGGTGGAGCAGGTTTCCCTGCTGGTATGAAGTGGAGCTTCATTGCTAAACCCGAAGGTGTTCCTCGTCACCTGGTATGTAATGCCGATGAAAGTGAGCCCGGTACATTTAAAGATAGATACCTGATGGAATTTCTTCCACACCTTTTAATAGAAGGACTTATTGTATCATCTTATGCTTTAGGTAGCAACAATACCTATATATATATCAGAGGAGAGTATGCCTGGATAGTAGATATTCTGGAACAGGCTATTACTGAAGCTAAAAATAATGGCTGGTTAGGGAAGAATATTTTAGGCTCAGGATTTGATTGTGAGATACATGTTCAACGTGGTGCTGGAGCGTATATCTGTGGTGAAGAAACTGCCTTGATAGAATCGCTGGAAGGTAAAAGAGGTAATCCAAGAATCAAACCTCCATTCCCTGCTGTAAAAGGTTTATGGGGAAGACCAACAGTGGTAAATAATGTGGAAACTTTAGCTGCTGTTGTGCCTATCATCAATATGGGTGGAGAGGAATATGCTAAGATTGGAGTAGGTCGTTCTACTGGTACTAAACTGATTTCTGCCTGCGGAAATATTCGTAAACCTGGTGTTTATGAAATAGACATGACTATCAGTGTAGAAGATTTTTTATATAGCGATGAATACTGTGGTGGTATTGCCAATGGCAAGAAACTAAAAGCCTGTATTCCTGGTGGTTCTTCTGTTCCAATTCTTCCTGCTAATCTTTTGTTGACAACAGCAAAAGGGGAGAAGAGAATGATGAACTACGAAGGATTGTCTGAAGGTGGATTCGCTACAGGTTCTATGCTTGGTAGTGGTGGTTTCATTGTTCTGGATGAAGATCAGTGTGTGGTTAAAAACACTTTGACTTTAGCAAGATTTTATCGCCATGAAAGTTGTGGTCAGTGTTCTCCTTGCAGAGAAGGTACTGGTTGGATGGAAAAAATATTACATAGTATAGAACATGGTAAAGGCAAGATGAGCGACATCGATTTACTATGGGATATTCAAAGTAAAATAGAAGGAAATACTATATGCCCATTGGGTGATGCAGCAGCATGGCCTGTTGCCGCAGCTATCCGTCATTTCAGAGATGAATTTGAATGGCATGTTTTAAATCCTGAAGAGTCACAAAAAAGAAATTATGGATTGGCACATTATGCAGACGAAATACATGTGCCTGTAACAGCTTAATATTATGAGCGAACAATTATTTAAAGTAACAATTGATAATATCACGATAGAAGTTCCTGCGGGTACTACTATCTTAAATGCTGCCCGTCAGATTGGCGGTGATGTTACGCCCCCTGCTATGTGCTATTACAGCAAACTGGAAGGCAGTGGTGGTAAATGTCGTACCTGTCTGGTGGAAGTAAGCAAGGGTTCCGAAAAAGACCCTCGACCAATGCCTAAGCTGGTAGCAAGTTGCAGAACGACTGTGATGGATGGCATGGAAGTTAAAAATATTACTTCACCTAAGGTAGTGGATGCAAGGGCTGGTATTGTTGAGTTTCTATTACTGAATCATCCTTTGGATTGTCCTGTTTGCGATCAGGCTGGCGAATGTCATCTGCAGGACTTAAGCTTCGAACATGGTAAAAGTGGAACCCGTTATGAGTTTCAGCGCAGAACATTTAAGAAGGTTGACCTCGGTGATAAGATTCAGTTACACATGACTCGTTGCATACTTTGTTATCGTTGTGTGTTTACCGCAAATCAGGTGGCTGAAGTGCGTGACCATGGTATATTAGATAGAGGCGACCATGCTCAGATTGCTACTTTTATAGAAAAGAATTTAAACAGCGATTTCATCGGTAATGTTATTGATGTTTGTCCTGTGGGAGCTTTAACTGATAAGACTTTCCGTTTCAAAAACAGGGTATGGTTTACCAAGCCTGTTGATGCACATAGAGCATGTACTAACCCTAAATGTTGTGGCGAAGTGCAGTTGTGGATGAGAGGCGATGAAGTGTTCCGTGTTACTGCCCGTAAAGATGAGTGGGGTGAAGTGAAAGAAGCTTCTAACGGCAAAACAGGATGGATTTGTAACGAATGCCGTTTTGATAAAAAAGATATAAAAGACTGGGTTATAGAAGGTCCTTCTAATGTGAATCGTCATTCTGTAATTTCTCAGGGACATTATCAGGGTTTACATAAACCTAATGAAACTTTTTGCTCAGTAATGTATGGACAGCAGCCTCAGTTATTAATGGATATTCATAATGTAAGTGAAGTAAATAAAGCTAATATTGATCTGAGCACTTTGAACAGACCTGCTCATTCAACTGATTTTAAATAATATTCAACTGAAAATAAATGACATTACTTTCTATAGATTTATTCTTAGTGATAGAAAAGCTGATACTGATTGCTGTAATCATTTTCGGTAGTCTTGGAGTTGCCTTATATGCAACCTATGCTGAACGTAAAGTGGCAGCTATATTGCAGGACAGACCCGGTCCTAACCGTGTTGGTCCATTCGGTTTATTTCAACCATTAGCCGATGGTTTGAAACTGATTGCCAAAGAAGAAATTATACCTTCAGGTGCAAACAGATTCCTGTTTATACTTGGTCCCGCATTAGCAATGATTGCTGCATTAATGACCTGTGCTGTTGTTCCATGGGGCGATATTCTGGTAATTGGTGGCAGAACCATAAAACTACAGGTTGCTGATGTCAATATAGGTTTCCTGTATATTTTTGGTGTAACAAGTATTGGTGTTTATGGTATAATGATTGGCGGTTGGGCAAGTAACAACAAATTTTCTTTACTCGCTGCTCTAAGAGGAGCTTCTCAGGCTATCAGTTATGAACTGGCAATGGGCTTAAGTCTGATAGCATTATTAATGATGACTGGTACCATGCAGTTGGGCGAAATCGTAAAACAACAGATGGGACCCGGACATCACTGGAATGTATTATATCAGCCGCTTGGTTTTTTATTGTTTTTAATCTGTGCTTTCGCAGAATGTAACAGAACACCTTTCGATTTGCCGGAAGCAGAAAATGAATTGAACTTTGGTTATCATCAGGAGTATTCTTCCATGAAACTTGGTTTCTATCTTTTTGCCGAGTATATCAATATGTTTATCAGTAGTGTTGTAATGGCTACTTTGTTCTTTGGTGGTTACGATGTGCCATTTATTAATATGGCTTCATTCTCTCCAAACACTGCAGCGCTTATTGGTATTGGTTCTTTAATGACTAAAGCTGTATTATTCATATTGTTCTTCATGTGGGTGCGTTGGACTGTTCCCCGTTTCCGTTACGATCAGTTAATGAACGTTGGCTGGAAAAGAATGGTGCCATTAGCTTTGGTAAACATGCTCATTACAGCGGTAGTTATTCTATTAAGACATTAATCAATAATAGAATAATACAGTATATAAATATATTTGCAAACAATCAATGATCTCTATATAATAATATGCAGGCATTAACAAACAGAGTAATAGCAGTTAACCGAAAGCCAATGACTTTCATCGAGAGACTTTATCTCTGGAATATCTTATTGGGTATGATCACTACTTTTAGTCATATTTTCAAGAAACAACCTACTATTCATTACCCTGAAGTAAAACGTCCATTCAGCCCTGTTTTCAGAGGACTGCATGTGTTGAACAGGGATGAAGAAGGTAGAGAAAGATGTACAGCCTGCGGCCTTTGTGCTGTAGCCTGCCCTGCTGAAGCCATCACTATGGAAGCGGCTGAAAGAATGGAAGGGGAAGAAAATCTGTACAGAGAAGAAAAGTATGCAGCTAAGTACGAGATTAATATGCTTCGTTGTATTTTCTGTGGTCTTTGTGAAGAAGCTTGTCCTAAAGATGCAATCTATTTAAGTGAAACATTTGCTCCGGCTAATTATAATAGAAAAGGATTTGTTTACGGCAAATCCGATTTGTTGATTCCAAACCCAATAAGTCAGTCTGCTGATTTAGCTTTAGCAAAAGGAAATTAAAAAACATGAGTGCTACACATTTTTTATTCTGGTTTTTAAGTGCATTAGCCGTCTTTAGTGCACTAATGGTATTAATAAGCAAGAATCCTGTTCATAGTGTGCTTTGGCTGATTGCGGTGTTTTTCGCCATCTCCGGACATTATATTTTAATGAATGCTCAGTTTCTGGCTATTGTAAACATTATTGTTTATGCAGGAGCTATCATGGTATTGTTCCTTTTTGTCATCATGTTAATGAATCTCGGCAAAGAAACAGAACCTCGCAAAAATATCTGGATGAAAATAGCAGGGGCAATAGCGGCCGGTAGTCTCTTAATGATACTGGTTTCACTCATTGGTCAGGCTACCGAAATGAGCCACAGGAATATGATGATGAAGGAAGGCGAAATTGGTTTAATCAAAAACCTTGGTAAAGTATTGTTCACACAATATGTGGTACCTTTCGAAATTACCAGTATATTATTCCTGAGTGCAATGGTCGGTGCAGTAGTAATAGGTAAAAAAGATTAATATTGTATATATGATATTCATAATTCATAATTCATAATTCATAGAACATGCCCATAAATTATTATATAATTCTGTCTTTTGTTTTATTCAGTATAGGAATAGCAGGGGTACTGGTACGTCGCAACACCATTATCATCTTCATGTGTATCGAGTTGATGTTGAATGCTGTAAATCTGTTGCTGGTAGCATTTTCTAAAATGCATTACGCTATTGCTAACCATGCAGGTGCGTCCAATCATGCTACGGTGGGTACCGAAGGACAGTTATTCGTATTCTTTATAATGGTGGTGGCTGCTGCGGAAGTGAGTATTGGTCTGGCTATTATTGTCATGATGTACCGAAACGTACATTCTGTGGATGCCAACTTCCTCAACAGATTAAAAAATTAATTCAATCGATAGTTCAAGATAAAAGATATTTAAGCATACAATGAAAATACTTCTGGCCGTTATCGTTCTTCTTCCTTTCTTCGGATTCCTCATCAATGGTCTCTTGCGGAAATATGGAACCTATAAATCAGTAGCAAGGTTAGCCTGTACTACCATACTGTCTTCTTTTATTGCAAGTTGTATTGTTTTCGGTATGATATCGAAAGGCAATCCGGTGGAAATAGTTCCCTTTTTCGATTTTATCAATACCGATTCTATCAAAGTAGCTTTCTCCTTTCAGATCGATCATCTATCTGCATTATTCCTGCTAATCATTACGGGTATTGGCTTCCTGATACATCTGTATTCTGCGGCCTATATGAAGGATGAAGAACCTCAGCATTATGCCAGGTATTTTGCCTACCTCAATCTCTTTATATTCTCCATGCTATTGCTCGTACTTGGTGCCAATTATGTCATCATGTTTATCGGTTGGGAAGGTGTTGGATTATGTTCTTATTTATTAATTGGTTTCTGGTTCAAAAACGATAATTTCAATTATGCTGCTAAGAAAGCCTTCATCATGAACCGTATTGGTGATCTTGGTTTTCTCCTGGCCATCTTCTGGTTAATAGCCCGCTTAGGCAATGCAAACTACAACGATGTATTTGCCAATGTTCACAATTTATCTCAGACCGATATAACCGGTATTACATTATTATTATTTGTAGGGGCCATGGGTAAAAGTGCTCAGATACCTTTATATACCTGGTTACCCGATGCAATGGCCGGTCCTACACCTGTTTCAGCATTAATACATGCTGCTACCATGGTTACTGCCGGTATCTACATGATTGCCCGTAGCAACGTGTTGTATTCTGCTGCTGAGTTCACTCAGAATATTGTTGCCATTGTTGGTTTGGCTACCGCCTTGTTAGCAGCTACTATTGCTATCCGCCAGAATGATATTAAAAAAGTACTGGCATACTCTACTGTTAGTCAGTTAGGTTATATGTTCTTAGGATTGGGAGTAGGAGCTTATACCGGTGCCGTATTTCATGTAATGACACACGCTTTCTTCAAGGCTTTATTATTCCTTGGTGCAGGTTCTGTGATACATGCTATGCACCACGAACAGGATATCCGTAAAATGGGTGGACTGAAGAAATATCTTCCTGTTACACATATTACTTTCTTATTAGCTTGTCTCGCTATCTCCGGTATACCTCCTTTCAGTGGTTTCTTCTCTAAGGATGAAATCCTTGCAGCAGCCTTCGAAAAGAATCCTGTTTACTGGGGAATTGGTGTTGCAACTGCGGCAATGACAGCTTTCTATATGTTCCGTCTCTATGCTACTACCTTCTTAGGCAAGTTCAGAGGTACACCCGATCAGGAACATCACTTACACGAAAGTCCTGCTGCTATGACTATTCCATTAATAGTACTGGCTTTATTAAGTGTTCTCGGAGGTTTCGTTGGTGTACCCGAGTCATTGGGGGGCAAACATATTCTGGGTGAATTTCTGTCTTCTGTAATAGTTACCGAAAAAGCGCATACACTTACGCATAGTACCGAATATATGCTGATGGGCATCTCTGTTGCCGTTGCTACTATAGCTATACTTTTTGCAGTAAGTCATTTCAGCAAAAAGCCTCAGCTGGAAGAAGCAACAGGTCTCGG
>Ga0316217_10003539_pt1 | contig 17682 bp, 22 predicted proteins | sample 1anoAmetaG_FD_203633 | JGI IMG/M metagenome (GOLD analysis project Ga0316217, IMG submission 203633) | Freshwater microbial communities from Trout Bog Lake, Wisconsin, USA - 1anoA | ecosystem: Environmental > Aquatic > Freshwater > Lake > Hypolimnion/Profundal zone | place: USA: Wisconsin...
GCATGAGCTCGATCACCGGGTCGATCACCGGCGCCCCGTGGGTGTCGATGGTCAGCCCGTGCCAGAGCTCGTGGCCGGCGATGTGCATCTGCACCACCCGGTCCAGGGGCACCCGCAGCAGCCACTCTCGGGGGTCGAAGCCGAAGTTGAGGGCGTTGACGTATATGGAAACCCACCCTATTTGCTGAAAAATCTCCTGAATGTCTGTGTTTCTTGCCCCTTTGTTGTCCCAAAATTTTGTATTTGAGGCCAAACCGCCCTGACGCGCATCCTGGTTGAGGGCGCAAGTGGACCACCACAGGACACGGGCGGACCCAAGCCAATTTGGCAGGGGGCCGCCCGTTGGGAGTTCGTCCTGAGGTTCTAGCTGGGCTGAAATTCCACCACCTTCGATTGGGGAATTTTCAGGGCCTCTAACCCCTTCCTCATATCCTGCATGTCTAGTTCTGTGTAGTACTTCAGGGTGGTCTCGGGACTGCTGTGCCGAGCCAGCTTGGTAGCCGTAGCGAGAGGACAGCCATTCTTCTGGATGTTGGTGATAAAACTCGCCCTGAGCCGATGATGGGTGATGGGTTGTTTCAGTCCCATTAATTCACTTATCTTGCACATGACATATTCCGTGAATCGGTACGGATGTTCTCCACCACTACGGGAAGGGCAAATCAACTCCCCGGGCTTTCTCTCCTTCATTGAAAACCACCTGGCCATTTCTTCGGGGACTGGCTGATAAATGATCTTCCCATTTTTCTGACGCTCATCGATTCGATAGGTCAAATAATCTTCACTCAGATCGTCGAATGCAAGCCTTCGGGCCTCGCTCACTCTCATACCCAAAAAATACATCGATCTAATCATAATCTTGTGATCTAAAGTTCCTTCGCGATCAAGATGGTCAAAAAAAATTTCAATTTCTTCATCACTAAGCGTCCGTTTGGGGTCGCGTGGGATTTTGATGTCAGGGAATTCTGGAGTCGTGTTGTGCATTCCCCTTTTTCTGGCTAGCTCGACAATTGCCCGAATACGATTAAAATGATTTCCCTGGGTTCCGGGTGCTAATTTTTTGATGTTGGCCAGTGATACATACAGTTCGTCGATTGCAGGCTGAATGTTTCGAATTGGAGTGTATAGAAAAAATTGCCAATGGAGCCGGCAATTGCTTTTAATGTCCCTCACTGCTCTCGGGCATAACCTCGGCTCCATGACTTGAATGTAAAGATCATAGGCATCTTTAAAGGTGGCTTGCCTATTTATTCTTACGTCAATATCTAGCATTTTCATCTGACTACGGATGTATTCAAGATATTTTCTGGCTTCCCTCTCATTGCCTGTCTTGCAGGAACCAGTTTGCAGTGCACCATTCCACATAAACCGATAGTGAAAAATTCCATTCCGCAGCTTCAATCCATTGACGAGGCCGGTGTTCTCTCTTTTTTTAGCCATGTAGAAGTTCTCCTTGATGTGTAACAACAACTCGGGGCTGAGCGGGGTCCAGGGCCGTTATCCCCTGGACCCCGGGCTTTGGCACGGGGGACATAACCCCAAAGTGGGCAGGCCGGAAGCCAACCCGCTTTGGGTGGGAATTAATGGTTAACCCGGATTCCAGTCATGCCTGTTGTTTGGGATGATGGTGTACATGAAGACGCTGAACCGTTTCGCCCTGATCGTTCGACCTGCTGGCCCCTTCATCGAATGGGCGGCCCAGGCCTTTGGAGAACCCGAAACGAAGATACGCAAGGAACTGGCCGAGATGGAGCCCACCATCTACCTGTTGCCGGAGTCCCAGGCCGCCGACATAGATGATCCAGGTTCGCTCAAGGCGCACTGGCGGGCGATATTCAAGCAGGAGCTGGACGGTTGGTGCACCGATAAAAGCACCTGGCCGAAGAGCATCAGTGAGAGCCTCTTCCGTGCCTGGTTCAAGCTCGAACTTGTCACGGTCCTCTATGACCATGGGAAAGAGCCGCTCAAGTTGGAGGAATGAAAGGAAGGGCGTTGCCACCCCTACAGCTGTTTGCTACTAGATTTTCTAGGCCGCCAGGCCGGAATCAATCCGGCGCAAACGCTTCTCGAACTTGTTGCGGGCCAGGCTGGCCTCGAAGGCCGTCTTGAAAAGGCCGATGAAGTGATGGATTTTGTGACGCGTAATCTGGGCCTGCCACCTACGGCGCATCGGATTGAAGCTAACTCCTGGATAACCAGAAGTATTGTTACAGTTAAGGCCGCGAGGCAGATCGTTGGACATGATTGTTCCTTTCGAAAAAGGATAGACCGATGGCAGCCAGGGTGGGAGTCACCGGCCTATCCGTTGTAGGGGTTGAGAGCGAGCGAGACGCGGTTCTGCGGGTGCTCAGCTCGGGTGAAAACTTCGCCACTTTCACCTTCCGGGCCCAGCCGCGCATGGCGAATGCGCTGTGGTTGTGGATCGACTCGAAGTTCTCCACCTGGACGGAGTAGGCCGCGATCCGGGGATCGCTCTGCAGGCGCACCGAGGCATCACGGACCATATCCTCGACGAAGGCCGGGTTGTCGTAAGCGAGTTCCGTCACGAACTTTTCATCCTCACGCTTGAGCAGCGGATAGACCGGCGAAGAACCGCATGCCTCCGCGATGTCGATGATCTCCTCCAGCCAGATCTGGTGAAGATTGCCATCCTTCCCCATGGCGGGCCGGACCGTGATCGAGACGATTCCGCGTTGGTTGTGGGCGCCGTATTCGCTGATCTGCTTGGAACAGGGACAGAGGCTGGTGACCGGCACCTTGACCTCCAGGAGCAGGCTCATTTCGCTGCCCCTCAACTGGCCGATCAGGATGCAGTCGAAATCCAGGAGGGCCTTGGCCTTGGTGACGGGAGCAATCCGCTCCAGGAAGATCGGGAAGGCCATCTCCACGCGCACGTTGGTGGCCTTGAGCCGGGTCTGAAGCTCGGCCAGCAGCTTCGGCATGGTCTGGACGCTGATATTCTCGTGGTACCGGGAGAACACTTCGAGGAAGCGGCTCATGTGGGTGCCCTTCTGGTGGTGAGGGAGACCCACCGACATGGTGACCGTTGCGGTGGCTTCGTGGTGTTTGCCGTTCTTCGCGGCCACGCGGATCCGGTACCGGAGGCCCTTGATGCCCACCTGGTCCAGGGAGATACCGCGAGTGTCGGGGTAGGATTGGACGTCATTCATGCTATTTCTCCTCCCCGGTATAGATGCACCCGGAGGTGCAGGTCTCGCGGATCAGCACCATGGTGAGTTCCGGCAGAACAGGTTTCAGCCGGTACCAGACCCACGCAGCGAGGTTTTCGCTGGTGGGATTTTCCAATCCCTCGATCTTGTTCAAATAATGGTGGTCGAGCTGGTCATAGATAGGCTGGAAGGCCTTCTTCAGGTCGGCGAAGTCCATGACCCAGCCAAGACCGTCCATGTCATCGCCCTTGACGCGGATCTCGATCTTGTACGAATGGCCGTGAAGCCTTCCGCACTTGTGGTCCTTGGGGACGAGGGGAAGCCGGTGAGCGGCTTCGAAGTCGAACTGTTTGAAAATTTCCATGACTGCTCCTGGGTTAAAGAACGTTGAGAATTTTGTGAAGCTGCAGACCCACCTGCCAGCGCGGGTGCTGGAGGCAGTATTGGAGGACCTTCTGGGTGTTCTCATGAACCTCTGGCCCGTCCATGGGCTGGAGGATGAAGGCGGCGAAATCGAGATGCACAAAGTCAGCAGGGGAGATGCCCTCCTGGGGATAGACCAGCTTCAATTCGTCGCCGTGGTCAACCACGATGGGTGCGCCTTGCTTGGGGCTAATGCAGATCCAGTCGATACCAGCCGGAACCGGAATGGTCCCATTGGACTCGACCGCGACCTTGAATCCGGCCTGGTGCAGTGCGTCGATGAGGGGCGCGTCGAGCTGGAGCAAGGGCTCGCCCCCAGTGCAGACTACGAGTGCATCACCTTCACCGGCAGGCCAGAGACCCCGTATAGCTGACGCCAGATCGGCGGGCGATTGATATCGCCCACCCATCGGCCCATCATCCCCTACGAAATCTGTGTCGCACCACCTGCTACATCCGCCACGACCATTGCCACGATCTTCCTCGCGGCCAGACCAGAGTGAGCAGCCCGAAAAGCGGGCGAAGACGGCCACACGGCCGGCATTCAGGCCTTCGCCTTGAATGGAGAGGAAGAGCTCCTTTACGCTGTAACTCATCGCTGGCCCCGCATGGTGCGGGTGATCAGCGGGTCCTCGATGCCGGCCTCCTGAAAGCCTTTGATCCTCAGCTGGCATGCAGGACAAGCCCCACAGGGCGGAAATTGGCCGTTGTAGCAGGTGTGGCTGTAGGCCAGGGTTTCCATGGCCGCAGGACCGAGGTCCACCGCCAGCCGGACGGTTTCCGCCTTCGAGAGGTGCATGAGCGGAGAGTGGATGTGGATCTCGTAGTCCATTCCCAGGGTGATCGCCCCTTCGAGGGCCTGCAGCGTGGCTTCCCTGCAGTCCGGATACCCGCTAAAATCGGACTGTCCGACCCCCGTAATTAGGTCATGGATGCCGCGCTGATAGGCATAGGCCGCTGCGAAGGTGAGGAAGATGAGATTGCGGCCAGGCACGAAGGACGAGGGCAGGGCGGGGTTGGTGCCATCGTGGCCATTCACATCGCCGCCGCGGCCGACCAGGGCAGAGCCCCCGAGGGCGGTGAAGGTGTTGATGGGCAGGATGGAGTGATCGATGCCGACCATCTTCGCGATGGTCGCCGCGGACTGCAGCTCGATGCGGTGGCGCTGGTCGTACGAGAAGCTCACGGCCTCGACATTGCCCGGGCCCCACTTCTCGAGTGCCCAGTGGAGACAGGTAACGCTATCCTGGCCGCCGCTGAGAACGACCAGAGCCTTACGATGATTGGTGTTGGTCATGATGACCTCCTTGGTGTTAGGGATGGATGCCAGAGCAGGCATCCGATTTCCTTCAGGGGTTGCGTTGACCATGGCGGCCTCCATATAGAGGTGAGAGATGCCGGGGGCGATCCCCGGCGTTGTTGATGATTGGGGCGGTTTCAGGCGGCCTTCGCCGAGCCTTTGGTGGAGCCATTCTTGGCTTTCCGGTTAGCGCGATTTCCGACGATGATGTGGCCACCTTTGCCGCATCCGTAGACACTTTTCCACTCGTTGAGAATCTTGGTGGCCTCCTCCAAGTGGGCCGCCATGAGAGCCCACAGTTCCTGCCCAAGGGCTTCTGCAGTCCTTTCCTTGCCGTCAACGGTGGCGAGAATGCGGGCCAGCCTTTCGGCGTCCCTACGCTTGGCATCAGCCTGGGACTTCATCCAGGGAGATTCGTGAACCGTGCCGTTGGAGAGGGTTGCCTCCATAAATCTCCATGCTTCGTCTACGCTGATCCCGACCTTCTTGAGTTGTTGCTTGAATGGCTCAGGAAACAAGATGGCGATGCAATCGTGGCGGTCTGTGATTGCGAGCTTTTCTTGAATGGTGCCGATCATGGCCATGGGTACCCGGGCATTTCGTTTCGCGCGCCTGCCATCCTCGACAAAGAAGAAGGAAGACGCAACCGTTGGCCCTTGGTTAAACCGAAGCAGATCAGCGATAGCAGCCATGACTGGAACCTCCCCGAGGTGAAAAGCGGGGTGTTGAAACCTGGGCAACACCCCAAAACCCGCAGTCCTTCGGCGTCCTGGAAGGTGGGCCGGCTACACGATGGTGAAACTCAGCATCTTGCCCTCACCGCCAGTAGGGGCAGGAAGGCAGGTGAAGGGGATGTTGTGAGTGGTGTCCGGCGTGGAAGTGCCCAGGAGACCCCATTTGGTCTGAAGGGTCCTTTCGGCATCGTCCTTGATCCGCCAGGTAACGCCCTGGCACATGCGCATGAACCGGATCACATCGGTTGCTGAATAGTAGAGGTGGGTAATCTCGGCCTCAGTTCCCTCCAGGGTTCCCTTCCCCTCGCGGGCATCCTGCTGGGCTTTTTCTTGCGCCACATAGAAGGTGCTGAACTTGTCCGGCGAAATCTGTTCGATGATCTTTTTGGCGGCCTCCTGGATTTCCTGAATCGAGAAGGTGTGAGCTTCCGCCGACAGAGCAGTGGATCCTTCCTTCGGGGCAGGGGCTGCTTCCTTAGACTGGGTGGTGAGGTCCTTGGTGGGCTCGGCGGCAGGAGAACCTGCGGGGGCGCTGGCGGACATGGTGTGCTCCTTGGAAATATCCCGATGGGGATGGGTTTAGGGAATGACGAGGCTGAAGCCCGCGTAGCTAAAGCCTTTGGTGGATTCATGACGGATGACGAGGGCGAGGTGGTCACGGTCGGGGAACGCCTTGCCGAAGCGCCAAAGAAAATGCTTCTGTGGGTGATCACCCATGACGTGGCGGATCTCGTCTGCTTTGAAGAACCGAAGGCGGGTGAGGAGGCGGTCGCTATCGATGCCTTGGGTTACCTGGTCAAACAGCAGCAGGGCCAGGTTCATGCTCTTCACTTGCTCAGCATGAAACCTAAGATCGGCAGGGGTTCCGACCCAGACCTGCCTCTTGACCTTGGCCTTGGTCTTCACATCGATGTCGATCTCGATTTTGGTTCGCGCCCTGACAAACTCAGTGGTGCCGTGGTTCCAGGAACGTTTACCGTTGGAGGATTGAACCACCTGAAATTCAAGGAGGAGTTGGGCCAGAGGCTTTACCGCGATCGTGGGCAAGCCCTTGTGGTTCGCCAGCGCACCAGGGGTGGACAGGTCCAACCCAGTGAAGGGCGCTGGGGCCTGGATCTCGTGGGACTGGATATAATCTTGCAGATCTTCCGTGGACAGAAAATGGGAGACATTTGCGAGGCTGCTGGAGACTTGGCCCCCAAGCACCTTTTTCCCGCCCGTGATCACATCGCTGCAATCCATAGCTTCTCCTTCAAAAACCAACATCGTTCAACGTTCTGAACACCGGGACACTCGCCGGCTTATGGGCTTGTAGAACCAATAGGTGACTAGCTCTGCGTGGGACTTGCCGCTCGGACTGTACATTCCACCCCTTGGTAGTGCGGAACCCCGCGTCCCCAGATCCGTGCATGGCGGCTTGCCGAACGGGAGAATACCGATGCCGCAGGGTCGCCCAGCAACGGGTATGAAGTTTCCTTCTCGGTGCGCTGGGCAGGCGATTGAGCGAACATCCCTGTATTCGGAACGGACACGGCGCTCTTGGCCACAGCGAGAGGAACTTCGATCGGCTGAATCGCCACCTGAGGCAGGGTTTCCGGATCCGGAGTTTCCTTGGAAGCTGCTGCCGCCTCTTCCTCACTGGGAATCGCCCTGATCGAAAGGTGGGGAGATGGAATCACCAAATTGAACGCTTCATACCGGAAGTTACGGGTCATTTTCTGCTGCAGCACGGCCACCAGGTGGTTCCCGTCGGGGTGGTCCTGCCCTGCAGTCCAAAGGCGGAGGCGATCGCGGCCCCCCTCCAGGACTTCCAGAGCTTGCTGGGAGTTGAAGAATTTGAGACGAACTCTCAAATCTGGATTCCCGATCCCTTGGCTCTCCTGGAGGTGAAGGAGAAGGCAGAAGTTGAGAGACTTCACCTGCTGATGGTGGAAGGCCAATTCCGCCTGAGATCCCGTCCAGGTCCTCTTTTGGCTCCGCAGGACGGAGAACTGCTGCGTCCCGATGTTGTGGGTCAGATGGCCGCCACTGGTCTTGACCACGCGAAAATCCCGAAGGAGCTGGGGTAGGCTTTTCAAGATCACCTGGGGCCACTGGGAGGCCAGGGGATCGGCCGGAGACGGAACGGACAGGTCCAGACCGCTGAGAGGGCCCGAGGTTTCCAGCGCATTAGCCTGGATATAGATCTCCAGCTCCTCACGCGAGAGCTGGTCAGCCTCGTCGGGGATCGGGAAATTGATGCGGCCGCCGACGACAACTTTCCGGCCGAGGCCCAGGATCAGGTTCTTTGCAAGCATGGTTCCCTCCACGGAAGGCATGCTAGGTTTTTTCGCCGGGCTTTCAGTCGCTCCTCGGGTTTTGGAAGGCTGACACCCAATGAACACGGGGTTTCGCAAGGCGGACTGTACCTTCGGCTAATTGGGCATTTGAGTCCTATGGACTCGAATTTGGGCTCGCAGGTGTCTCTATTGCGAAAGGGACTCAAAGGCATGGCGCATTGGGCAGCCGTGATCCTTCGAAGGGGATAAGGGCTTCCGAATCAAGGGGGGATCCTCTACACTCGAACAGGTCAACCTGTAGATGAGACGAGGATGAGATGGATCAATATGTAGCTGATCTAAAGGCTTTTGGAGCAGGTCTAAATGAAGATCAAAGGGCCAAACTTCATGGTCTGTACAAGAAACTCATTAAAAAGCAACATGGTGAAGAGGATCGCTCCTTTCGTTTGACTCTGCCAGATCCGATAATCACAAAGTCGGTTATAAAAGAAATGTTTCCAGATGAGATTAGTGCGATTGCATATCTTATGGCTTTGAAAAATAATTGCCAAACCCTGCTTCAAATTGAAAATATTAAGGATGTGGCGACGAATGAATTAAGGAGAGGATCACCCAGTAAGTGGAGAAGACACCCTGAATTGCTCGGTCAAATTTTTGGGCTTAGTGCCCATGATATTGAAATGTTTTTTAAAAGCACTGCTATAAAAATGGCATATGAATTTATGGATGATGACCAATATTTTGAATTTATAGGGTTTGCAAAAACGGATTTTGTAGACGAATGGCTTAGCGCCAAAATCACGAATAGTAAAATGGTTCAATATGTTAGAGGATTGAACCCAAATAATATTGAGTCAAAAGAATCGTTGATTAAAGGAACCTACTTGGAAAAGGTGCCTATAAGCCTGAACCAATGGATCATGGCTGTGGCGGTATTTGCGCAGGCAAACCAAAGTCTAACCGGGAAATCTCTAATGTTTATGTTTAATGGAAGGAATAGAAATAGACCTGTTGCCATTTTGAAAGCTCTGAGAGAAATTGCTGAAAAAAAAGTTCGTGAGGAATTTGTTACGGGTAGAGATGTTAAAATGAAAGATAATTGGCTTGGGGTTTCTTTGTCTATGCGGAATCAACAGCGGCAATTATTTTTTCAACTTTTGGCTCAAAATAGTGCCGTAAATTATTTAAATTCAAATGGAATTCAATCAATAGGGAAATTGAGCATCGATTCGTATTGGGATGATATGCCTGATCATCGGTTTCCTAGAGCACAAGAAGCGAAAGGAGAGGTTAGGGCTGCATTTAATAAATGGATTAGTCCCCATAGAAGGCGTTGTGAACTTCAAGTTGTATTGCCAGAATTCGTATATCGATACAACATGGAAAGACAATTTTTTCTTGGATGGAGTTTGATAAATCCTCTGCTTCGGGAGCTTCTTAAAAAAGTCATAGTTTAAAAACATAAATATTATCTATTATATTTTGTGATTGCCCATTTCCAAATATTTTCCATCTGATAAGCTCTATCTCCTACTTGACACTCGGGTAGTGAATAGAACCACCGATCCCATTCTTCTCGACCTTTGCGAACGAAATAGAATACCTCTGCAACCAAAGTAGAGTGCCAGTGGCCAGGTTCAATTGAGGTTGGGACTTCATGGCGATTCTTCAGAATGCCATCGCAGATTTCCTTGAGAACGCCACGCACTTGATATCCCTTGGAGCTGGAACCGATCATATAGGTATCCTTAGTGACTTCTAGGATCCCCAATCTTTTAAGGGATTGGATGGCCTTATTGATATCCACCAGGGAGAACTGGACACCAGAAGCAGCTGAGCATTCAGTTGTCAATTTGGTCTGGGGAAGTTCTATTTGCGTGATGGCAAGCGCAGCAGAAGAAATAATATAGCGAATTAGACTCCATCTTGCAGCCTCTACCTTTGGTGTTACATGGTCTAGGGCAAGTACTGGAACAAGTTTGTCAACACTGTCCTGAGTGAAATTATGGAACTTCCAGGTTGTTGAGGCTAGTGGTGGCTGCCCTGCAAAATTATTGATAGCGGTTTGCTGAGGTTCAACGGCATCGTACACGGGAAGAAGGTCAAGTGCCCTACCACCATCAAGGGCATCATAGATCTCACGGGTGATAAAGGAAGTGGACAGGCCCTGAGCAGACGTATCAACGCCATAATCTTCTTCATCTAAAATTCTCTGGAGGGTAGCGAGAGCAATTTTGTGAGTCATCTTCTTCCCGACCCGAACCAGGAAAAGAATTTTGGCCTTCTTCTGAAAGGATGGAACTACTAAACCTCGACCCAGGTACTTTTCTCTTAAATAATGCCTGGTCAAATCCCAGTCCTTAAAGGTTCCGGGGAGGTGGTCATAGTCTGCAACCACAATTTTAATTGGAGATAAGCCTTCCCAGAAATAGAATTTTGGAGTTTTAATCTTGATCTCACTGCTCAGGCGATGCTGGAATAGGTCCGATGTTTCAATTTGGCGTGGAGCTGTGCCATGTTTCTCAATTAGGACATATGGAATTGGAGACCGATCTACGGTAAGTGCATTCATTTCAACCCCTGTTCTATCCCCTGGACGGGACGTGTATGAATAATTAACAATGGCTCTGCTGTTTGACTCTGGTAATATTTGAATATTCGAAGTAGGGGTAGGATGTCCAGTCCATACCCCCTATTGAACAGGTCTGATCATCTATTGCAACGAATGATGATCTGTGAATATTATAACTTTCCATTTACTCTGACTATGACTGATTGGTGTAATTATTCAGATTAAAGTATCTATGGTATGTCTAAAATGGAACAATCTATTTGGTCGACCTAATTTTGATTGTATTATTATTTACATACAGAAAACAATTAGTAGTTTAATATTATATATATTACAGATGAAAACAATAGTGTAGCAAAAAAATAAACAACTAGCCGATTGAAAACAATAGCATAGCAAAAAATATTAATGGTAAACTGAAAACAATAGCAATAATAAATTTATGTATATGCTATTGTTTTCACTGACATATATCATGATATTGTTTTCAATTTGCCAAATGTTGATTTTTTTGCTACACTATTGTTTTCATCTATACTATATTTAAATATTAAACTACTAATTGTTTTCATTTGTGGAAATGTTTATTGGTTAGGTATGATAAAAATATTTATTATATTTTGCAAAGTAGATGGTGCTAAAATATCTATTGGTTTTCAATATTCTGTCTAGACAAGGTCATTGGTGGATCAGCCATTAGATAATATTTGTCAATCTAATTCTAGTAATTGACAAATATGGTTACATGGTTTACTGGTTATCTGTTATGAAATTTAATAGAATTGTCGTATACGGATGATTTCGAAAGCAATAATTATTTGTAAGAAACTAGGTGTGGAAAATGCATGATAAATAAGCAAGGACACAAAAGGCGACTAGCCAATGCTTGTAATCCATCTCAAAAGTCGTAAGGTCCGAAGGAATTCTTCCCGGAAACCTGAAACGGTTGCGACTTTTCCCTTTGAAAGCCTCAGGGTATGAATGTAACCGCATTGAAGAGCTGGATGGTATGCAGGAAATCTCTCGGTAATCTGCAAGGTAGGCACCTGATGGTCCCGAAATCTAGAAGGTTTGCACGTGACCAAATCGAATAACTGTAAAGTAGCGAGAAAACGTTCTGGAAACCTGCAAGGTATGCACCTTTTCCCACCAAAATCTGTAAGGTTCTCACCTGATTTGGGTCAAATGCCGCAGGGTATGCACCTGATGCCCTCAAATGCTGCAAGGTATTCACGAGTCGTTTACGAATACCTGAAGGTATTTCGATTTCTTAAGGAAGAAGAATGATGGCAGGCAAGGAATTACCTGGAAAAGCTGCATGATCCCCACCAGGGCCATTCAGCCTCGGCTCCCTGGTGACCATACAGGTTTTTTATATGCAATGACTTGAAATGTCAAAGCCTGCCTTGGCCGGGTTCCATGGCCATAAACGGGAAATGCCCCAGGTGAAGGGGGCATTGATCCGCAGCATGCGCGAGGGAGAGTCCCCGATCAGGAAACCGGGTAAAGGAAGGGCCGCCGCTGGGGTGTTATGGCTACATGAAGATCGGCGTACTCGGGTCCATTCTCTAGAGCACATTCTAGGTATTCAAGTAGGTGGAGGATGTTGGTGCCGTAGTTTTGGCCTTTCCTCCCCTTGGGGAAGCAACGCCGGATCTCGGCCTGGAATTCCAGATAGGTCATCCTGGCGGCTCGTTCATTCCACGAGGCCACGCCATGCTTGATGGCCAACATGTTATGCGCGGCCAGGGCGGGGTAGGCGATCTGGGATCCCCTGAGCTTCTCGGCTTTCTGCTTCTCGCTGTGGAAGAGTTCCCGATAGGCGCCGAAGGTCTTCATGGTCTGGCAGATCTGGCAGCAGCAGTACGGATCCAGGGAATCAACATCGCTCTGGGGCATCTTGGCAAAGGCCTCGCCGATGGAGATGTCTTCCAGCCGACCATAACGGTTGTGGAGGTACTTGTAGGAAGAGACGTTCTGCACCCAGGAGCTGGAATCTGAGGTCAGGTTGGGAAATCGCACCCCGAGTCTGGCCATGAGGGGGATGGTCAGGAAGCCAGAAACGCCGAAGAGATGCATCCAGCCTTCCGCCGCCCCGAATTCCCGAAACAGCACGGCCGCACCCCTCCAGATGCAATAGGGATCGAGGTCGGAATCATAGGAAATGGCCCACCCTTGCAGGGCCGGGTTTGTTACTGTCGCGATCCACCTACGGAAGTCATCTCCCGTGATGCCGTGAGCCACGTTCAGAAGCTGGAGATCTTCCCGTTTATTGGCGGCAAAGAACTCATTATTCCGCTTCTGTACATCTGCCAGCATCCTGAGGGCCATGGGATGAGCGTCTACATCCCTTCGAGTGCTGAGCTTTCGTCGCGGGGGAAGCTCCAGGGCCATGGCCGCATCCGCATACTGGTTGAAGATCTTGATTACTTCCTCTCGATCCACGAAGCTCGTGATCCCGAATTTGAGCTGAGCACCCCCAGAATCCAGAATCATCTTCACCCCGGCATCCTTAGCAAAGCCGGGATGTTCAGTCTTGAGATCGTGGGCTGAGGCCATAAACCATGGACCAGCCTCATGAAGAACCGTGTCCGCCTGATAGTAGGGGCCAATCCTCATCAACCTGAATCCATCAGCAATCCGCTTCTCAGTGACAGCATCCAGGTGGATGATTTCGCCGATATCAAAGATGACGTCAGCATGAGGAAGGTGAAGCACCTTGGATTGACAGTCCAGGCTGTGGTGGATTGCTGCGTTCGAAATGGGATGCATTCGAACCCAAAGATGAAACTGAAGGTAGGTCGGTGTACAGCCAGAGGCGAGCCAGTGATAACCCAATGGTATTCTCCTGTAGAAGTAGCAAACAAAATTGATTGCTCGAAGAAACCAAAAATACGACTTTAATTTCTCCTGGCAAGGGTAGTTTTGAAAATTAATATTTGAGGAACGGATTGGTGTCCCTCTTGAGTTTGAATGCCTACATGTTGGTCATCCCCCACGGCGATCAGCCAGGCGATCCCGCCCATCCTCCTGCCCAGGACGGTTCCGCGCAGTCTGGCCCCTGTCTTGCACAGATATGGCCGGGTCTGGGGTGCCTGCTCCCTGCCGGATTGGCGGTGAACCAAGCCCCATCTAGCGGGATCATCCGGGGGATGGCGAAAGGCTGTTGGTCCATCTGGCACTTCTGCCAATTGGGGAGGGGAGATGCGTTACCTGATCCGGATGACCATTGACATCGAAGAAGCCAATGGCAAGGGAATAGAAATTCATGAGATCAAATCAAGAAAGGTCAAGGAATTGCCGCTAGCCCAAACTCCTGCTCCGATTTCTTCGCCTACAAAAATCCTTCTGGGAATAAAGGAGGTGGCTACGGCTCTGAGCATTTCCAGATCCTTAGTCTATATCCTTATAAACGAAGGCCATCTGCCATTCGTGAAGGTTGGCAAGCGGACGATGTTCTCCGTTCAAACTATTCAGGAATGCCTTTCCAAGAGACTTCCTCCTTTTGATTCAATTGGAAAGCGTTGACAAATGGTTCAAGTCCCAGTTCCCATCACAGATGTAGGAAGAGCTAACAATCGATTTCGGGCGCAGGTTCTACGAGGAAAACCAGGTCATCATCGAATCCTGGCAACTTCTAGGATCTACGCGCTGGATCCTGAGGTGGTGCAAGGGATCCTCCACGCTGTCCTGTCCTTCAAAGAAGAGGATTTCCGAGAGTCATTTGATCCATGGGGAGACAGGGACATGGTCGTGGTCGAATTCAATGGCCAGAAGATCTTCGGCAAGATTGATACCTACGATCCGAGCATGGAGTTCATGAGCCCTGACCCAGGGGATGACCTGGTGACCATTCGAGTCTTGACGGTCATGCTCCTTGAGGAATATTGAAGAATATCCTGCAGAGAAGGTGTCTGAGCCATGGCCCATGTACTTAGGTATTAGGTGAAAAAAATTGAACAGCAACCACCATAAGGGTTTTCGCTGTATTCGGGCCGCTCTCGAATGTTGTGTGCGGCAAGTGAAATTCAAATCCTTGTAAGCCGGCCAAGATGGTTGCGCTTGATGTTCGAGGTAGGCGGTATAGTTATAATTCCATTTATGCATACGGAGCCCGGCATATGCCCAAGAAGTCTGACACCACGATCCCGTCCTCTCCCAAAGCTCCCCATGTGGTTCCAGAGTGGGCCAAGAAGGTTAAGGCCTATCGCGAGGAAGCTGGGAAAATCCAGGTAGAGGTTCAGACGGCACTTAAATCCAAGATCAACACCATGAGCCTGATTGAAAATGGTCGGCGGGAGTTCACTCCAGAACAGCGAACCCTATTCTTCGAACTCATCGGGAAGCCCGAGGACACCACGATTCCTACCAAAATCTCGGATCCAGCGCCGGTTGTGTCCAAGAAGATCAAGGTGGCCACGCCGGTCCCCAAGAAGGCGGGCAAAGCGGAGAAGCCTGCCAAGCCAGGGAAGCCCTCGAAGGTTGCTAAGGCGCCAAGGAAATTGAAGGTAGTGCCCGAGGTCGTCTCTGGCTCTGAAATCCAGGATGCAGTTCCTGCTCCGCCAACTGCCGAAGAAGTGGCATCCCCTGTGGCCCAGCGCAACCGTCGCTCTAGGAAGAGCCGCAAAGCCTCTGCCGATACTGCCTTGAAAGCGGTGACCGACTATGTGGAGAAGTCCGCGACGGATGCAGCTCCCAAGAACACCAGGAAGGCCAGAGCGAAGAAACATTCCCTGGCCACTACCGTTCAATCTGGGGTTTCCGAGCCAACACCGCTCGTGGTGGAACCAACTGCCAGCATGGGCATATCGCCAGTCAAAGAGGCGGTGTTGCGGGACCTCAACCGTATCCTCAGCAGCCCGGGCCTCAGCGACAGCCAGGCGAAGCGCCTTCATGGTCTATTCACCTCTCTGGCGGTGAACGCCCTGTTGGGGGAATAGGATCAGACTGGGCCAGACCATGAGTGGGAATGATAGGCACGGGAGGATGAGCAGAAAACCCATTCAACGCCGGGTACGAGTTGCGATAATCAAATCATATTTTCCGTTGCGTCAGGGGTTTTTAATCCTACCTTTCTGAAGAGGAAGGAAGGATAAGCCATGAATGAATTCGACAAAAATCCATTGGCACCTATTCCGGTTGGGCATCTTCAATCCATAATCGAAGCGGTGCAGGTCTTGGCTGAATCGGCAACTCTTCAAGGAGACCGAGTTTTGTTGGAGCATCTATTAGATGCTATTGCACTTGCACGGACTGAGCTCCATAGCCATCGCGGTTTCTGTATGGGCTGATACATTTCCGTTTGGTTCAAAGATGAAGGGTACTGTTCAGGGTAATGGTCTTCGATGGTGCTGATTGGTTCCTGGGTAGTGCTATTAATCTTGCATATGGTTGTGTCCTGATAATTCAAATTTGGGACAACCCCGGGCCAGAATCGGCCCATGGGTTGTCCCTGATTTCAGGTTTAGGATTGGCTGGCTACTGTTTCTTGGCTGCTCTCGCCTTAGCCAGGGCCTTCTGGGCGGCTGGATTGCCTTTACGATTGCTGGTCTTGATGAAGCCCAGCTTGGATTCTCCATGATTATTCTTGAATTTGGTGATGCAATCCACCGCCTCTGACTTAAATTCAGGCTTCGAAACCAATTCCAGGAAGGCATCAACCATCTCGACAGGCTCACCCTTGAACCGCTTGCAGATCGCCTTGGAAATAATTTCTGCGACCTTGGCGAGCTTGGAAGCCCTTTGGCCGGCCGCACTCTTCACTGGTTGATATTCCACCTGAAGCTTCTTGAAGGAACCCACCGCCACTGAAGGATTCAGTCCATAGGCATCAAGGGCATCCAGGACCTTAGGGTACTTGGCCAGCCCCTGGTAGAAGGCTCGGTCCATCTTTGAGCCCGAAAGATCATGAAGTGCGGTCAGCAATCTGGTGACTACCGCTGCTGGGACCTTCTCTGTTCCGACAAGATAGGCAGCCTTGTTGGCTTTGCCGGTGCCTTTGACATAGATGATGGGTTCTGCCATGGATGCTCCTCTTGGAATGTCTGAATGAGATTATCGCACAGGAGTCAATTTACTTTGGACCGATTTGTTCTTCGAATTAATAAAGTTATAGATAATAAAAAAAATCAACAAAATTAATTGTCAATCAACAATATGAGCTGTTGCGCCTAATCTAACTAGCTGGCAATCATTGGGTGAGGTAATGTCCCAGTTGGTCAATATCAAAAGTCTGTCCCGATATTGCTTCCTTGACTAGGTCCCCAATGGATAGCAGCCCCACCACGTTACCGTCCTTCCCAGTTACGGGAAGATGGCGGATCCTGCGCTCGGTCATGATGGCCATGCATTCCTCGACGGTTTGGGAGAGATCCACAGAGATGACCTTGGCGGTCATCACTTCTCTCACCTGTGTGGTTGTGGATGCTCTGCCCCGGAGCACCACCTTTCGGGCATAATCCCGCTCTGTGAGAATGCCGGCAGGTTTCCCGGCGTCCAAGACCAACACTGCGCCGATGTTGTTCATGTCCATAAGGCTCAGGGCATGGAGGACCATCTCTCCAGCATCGACCGAAATGACCTCTTGGCGCTTGCCTGCAAGAATCTGGGCCAGAGATTTCATGTCGTCCTCCCGTGATTTGAGTTCCGGTTGAAACTGGGTGAAGAAGCATACCAGTGAATGGGGAATGGAAGAAAATGGCGACTGAAGGTTAGTAGGAGGAACCCAGGAAAACCCGTTCCCTTGATGGAGACCTTCATGAACGAATCCAGCACACCAATGACCACCTTTTTGGAATTGGAAAAAGAGTATGCATTCTTTACGGAACAGGTTCGAGAGGAGGTCGCCTCTCTTCTTGGCGAAGCTTTGAAGTCCTGCCCCGAGGAAGGCCAGGCCTCCTTGGTGGATAAGGTATCCACGGCCTATACGAGCCTGAACGCGATGAAAGCCATTCTTCGGCATACGGCATCCCTGGCCAATCAACACCGCGGTTATGTTCTTCGCCAGAATCTCCATCCGGATGGCAAATTGTGATTGCCATGGCCATCCGACCGACGAAATGGGATACATAGGTGGCACCAGGCTTGGCGGCTAGGTGTCGCGGCCAAGGACGTTGTTCATCATTAAGGCGGGGGTAAGTCCGCCTAAGGCCGAATGGGCTCGATGGTGATTGTAGTAGTGAAGCCAGGCCTTTAGGACCTGGGT
>Ga0316217_10003540_pt1 | contig 17678 bp, 11 predicted proteins | sample 1anoAmetaG_FD_203633 | JGI IMG/M metagenome (GOLD analysis project Ga0316217, IMG submission 203633) | Freshwater microbial communities from Trout Bog Lake, Wisconsin, USA - 1anoA | ecosystem: Environmental > Aquatic > Freshwater > Lake > Hypolimnion/Profundal zone | place: USA: Wisconsin...
AGGAGGTTCAAATTTCCTTCCCCGCCGCCACCCTCAAACTCCAAATCAGTGCTCCACTGCCAGGCGGGAAAGTCACGGTCTTTTACGGCCCCACGGATGCGCTGACGTTTGCTGAGCGTTGGGCGCATCACCTTGAAATCGGGGAAAAGCCGCCGGGCGTGCAAACGGTCCGGCTTCCAGACTTCGCCGACGCGCGGGCGTGCCGGGTTTTGCTGCGGGGCAATTTTGGTTCGGTGTGGAGCGATTCACCGGCGGTGTGGCATTAGCACTGACAGGATCTTTGCAACAAACTAACATAACGAAACCAGCTATGAGAACAATGAGAGTCGTGCAGTTAATGGTCGTGGGCCTGTTCGCCGCCAGCTTGCATGCCGCCGAACCGGCGCGCAAACCCAACATCATCTTTGTGCTCGCCGACGATGCGGGCTACGCGGACATTGGGCCGTTCGGCCAGAGAATTATTCACACTCCCACGCTCGACAAGCTGGCCAGCGAGGGCATGAAGCTCACGCGCCACTATGCTGGCAGCCCCGTGTGCGCGCCGTCGCGCTGTGTGTTGATCACCGGCAAACACCCTGGCCACGCGTTTGTCCGTGACAACCACGAAATCGGCACGTGGTATTCATTCCAAGGCCAGATGCCGATTCCGGCGGCGGAGCCGAGTATCGCCGCGGCCTTGAAATCCGCCGGCTACGCGACCGCGGCGTTTGGCAAATGGGGCTTGGGCGGCGTGGGTTCCTCCGGCGATCCGCTCCAGCACGGCTTTGATCATTTTTTTGGCTTCAATGACCAGCGGCACGCGCACAATTATTACCCGCAGTACCTGGTGGACGACGAAGGCAAGTTCATTCTGATGGGCAACACAAACGTCTCGGAAAAGGAAGGTTTGTCCATCGCACCGGGCGCAGACCCGAACGATGCCGCCAGCTACGCCAATTTCATCGGCCGGCAATATTCCCCCGATCTGTGCAATGAGCGCGCGTTGCAATTCATCCGCGACCACAAAGATCAGCCGTTCTTCCTGTATTATCCCACCACCGTGCCGCATCTCGCCCTGCAAGTGCCGGAGGACTCGCTCGCCGAATACAAAGGCAAACTCGACGATAAGCCCTATACCGGCGGCAACGGCTACCTGCCGCACCAGTATCCGCACGCCGCTTATGCCGCGATGATCACGCGCATGGATCGCGACATTGGCAAAATGGTGCAACTGGTGAAAGACCTCGGGTTGGAAGGGGACACCATCTTCATTTTCACTTCGGATAACGGCGCGGTGTTTCCGCTGTCCGGCTACGATCCGGTTTATTTCAAGTCCAACGACGGCCTGCGCGGCTACAAGCAGGACATCTATGAGGGTGGCATTCTTGAGCCGCTCGTGGTCACTTGGAAAGGCCACATCCCCGCCGGCTCGACTTCGGCGCGGGTGACCGGTTTTGAGGATTGGCTTCCCACGCTGCTGGCGCTGGCCGGAGCGACGGATGCGGTGCCGAAAGGAGTGGATGGCATCAGTTTCGCCCCGACCTTGCTGGGCGGTCACCAGCCGGAGCGTCCCTTCCTGTATCGCGAATTTCACGGGGAAGGGGGCCAGCAGGCCGTGCGGGTGGGCGATTGGAAGCTGATCCATCGCGACCTGCTGGCCACCAAGCAGAAACCCGCGGCGCCCACCACCGAGCTTTACAACCTCGGCTCGGACCCGGCGGAAAAAGAAAATGTTGCCGCCGCGCATCCCGATGTCGTGGCCCGGTTGCAGAAGATCATGGACGAGCAGCACACTCCGTCGAAGGAGTTTCCCTTCCCGCTGCTCGACAAATAGCCTATTAAGAAGCCGCCTGAAAACCGCCGCGCGTTCCCTTTTTCTTTTTGTGGTTCTGGCATCCAGTTCCGGAGCCGCCAATCCGGCACGCGCCACCCCTTATCCTGAGCAGTGCTTGCGCGTGCCATCGCCGGGACACACCACCTATTCCTCTTTAATGGACGCATGATGGAATGGATCAACCACCACTCCGCAGACATCGTGTGCCGCGACCTGGCTTCGGCCCTCAATGACCGCAGCCAGGACATCACCGTTGAAAACTGTGATTTCTACGCCCTGCCGAACATGGGCCTCGTCAGCCAGTTCACCGAAAACATCACCTGCCGCAAGGTGCGCGTCGCGCCGCCGGCGGGCTCGCTGCGCACCTGTGCCGCCTGGGCGGATTGCTTCCACTTCTCCGGCGGCCGCGGGCAAATCACGGTGGAGGATTGCCTCTTCTCGGGCACGCAGGACGACCCGATCGATGTCCACGGCACCCATCTGCGGATCATCGAACAGGTCGGCGAGCACCAGTTGCACTTGCACTTCATGCAGCCGCAGACCTACGGCTCTGCCGCCTTCGTGCCGGGTGACGTGATCGCGGTCATTGGCCATGCGAGCCTCAATGAACTGCCCGGTAACCCGCGCCGCAAAGTGGCCGCCTGCGACCCCATGCCCGGCGACATCACCGGCAAGGAGTGGCTGCTCACCCTCGACGGTCCCGTGCCGGCCTTCGCCAAAGACGATGTCGTGGACAACCTTTCCTGGTATCCGGATTTTACGGCGCGGAACAATTTCGTTACGATGGATTCATGCCGCGGCTTTCATAAGTTGTACCGCCAGATCTGGAGATCCAGTGGCTCGTTCGATAATGGGCCTTGAATGCTGAAGGTCCCCGTTCCCCGCCTCAAAGCAAACAGGCCGCTGGAAAAATCCAGCGGCCTGCATGGTTCAGATCTTCGGTGAATCCTACGTGCGCGGCATGGTGTAGCCGGTCAGCGCCTTCATGTATTGCGCGCGTTCAAAGGCCGCCGGTTCCGCGCACTTTTCCTGGCTCAAGCTGCCTTTGAGCTGGCTGACTGACTCATATTCGTGCTCGTTGAGCCAGGCCGTCAAATCGCGCTCGATGATGGCGATCTGCGGGATGCCGTGGCGGATGATGGTGGAGCATAGCATGGTCACGTCCGCGCCAGCCATCAGCATTTTCAACACATCCGAGGCCCGATGAATGCCGCTGGTCGCCGCGAGGCTCGCCTTCAGCCGATTGTGCAGCAGCGCGATCCAGCGCAACGGCAGGCGCATGGCCATGGGCGTGCTCAGCAGAATGTTCGGTTTGACCTCGAGTGTTTCCAGTTCGATGTCGGGCTGATAAAACCGGTTGAACAGCACCAAGCCGTTGGCGCCTGCCTGATCCAGGCGCTTGGCCATGTTCGCGAAATTGCTGAAGAACGGGCTTAATTTCACCGCCACCGGGATGCTCACGTTGGCTTTCACGGCCTTGAGGATGTCCAGATAGGTCATCTCCACTTCCGTGCCAGTGAGGTCCATGTCGGTCGGGATGTAATAAATATTCAGCTCGATGGCGTCCGCGCCGGCCTGCTGGATCTTCTTGGCGTATTCGGTCCAGCCGCCTTCGGACGAGCCGTTCAGGCTGGCGATGATTGGGATGCGCGTCGCCTTCTTGGCGTCGGCAATGTGCTTGAGATATTCCTCCGGCCCGAGGCGAAAATCGTCCGGCTCCGGGAAATACGTCAGCGCCTCGGCAAAGCTATCGGTGCCTTGCTGGAGGTTTTGGTTCAGTTCCAAGCGATCTTGCCGCAACTGTTCCTCGAACAGCGAGTACAGGACCACGGCCGCCGCCCCTGCGTCTTCCATGCGCTTGACGTTTTCAATGTCCTCGGACATGGGCGACGCTGAAACCACGAGCGGGGAGCGAAGCTTCAAGCCGAGATATTTGGTGGTGAGATCCATAATATTTATGATTTGCGATTTACGATTTGCGGTTCAGGGTTGTTGATCCACCGTGGCCGTTTTGGACGGTGCTGGCGGGGTGGTTTCCGTGCTGGTGTCGCGTTTGGCCATAAACTGGTAGAACTTCCAGCGCCGGTCGGCATCCACCTGGGATTGGGCGAAGAACTTCTTGGCGTCCTCTGGCTTGCTCTTGGTGAGCATCTTGAACCGGTTTTCGGACAACATGAAATCCTGCACTTTGGATTTGGCCGCGCCCGAGTCCAATTGCAGCGGGTTTTCGCCGCGCTCGGCCCGGCGTGGGTCGTAGCGGTAGAGCAGCCACTGGCCGGATTCCACCGCGAGCTTTTGCTGCTTGGCGCCCACTCCGGCATCCAGGGCGATGCCGTGGGCGATGCAATGGCTGTATGCAATGATCAAGGACGGGCCATTGTAGGATTCCGCCTCGATGAACGCCTTGAGCGTGTGCTCATCCTTGGCGCCCATGGCCACGCTGGCCACATAAATGTTGCCATAGCTCATCGCGATCAAGCCCAGATCTTTCTTGCCCGCCGCCTTGCCGCCGGCGGCGAATTTGGCAATCGCGCCGCGGGGGGTGGACTTGCTCATCTGGCCGCCGGTGTTGGAATAAACTTCCGTGTCCATCACCAGCACGTTGACGTTGCGTCCGCTGGCCAGCACGTGGTCCAAACCGCCGTAGCCGATGTCGTAGGCCCAGCCGTCGCCGCCGAAAATCCACACGCTCTTTTTCACGAGCTGGTCGGCCACGGGCAACAGCAACTTCGCTTCCGGCGCGTCCAGCGTGGCCAGTTTCTGTTTCAACGTCGCGATGCGCTCGCGCTGGTCGTAAATACCCGCCTCGTCGCTCTGGTCGGCGGTCAGGATTTGCGTGGCCAGATCGTCCCCGATTTGCGCCGCCAGTTTCTTGACCAGTTCCGCCGCGAATTCCTGCTGTTTGTCCAGCGAGACGCGGAAGCCCAGGCCGAATTCGGCGTTGTCCTCGAACAGTGAGTTGCACCATGTCGGGCCGCGGCCGCAGGCGTTTTTGGCGTAAGGCGTGGTCGGCAGGTTGCCGCCATAAATGGAGGAGCAGCCCGTCGCATTGGCCACGACCATGCGGTCGCCGAACAATTGCGTGACCATCTTGATGTAGGGCGTCTCGCCGCAGCCGGCGCACGCCCCGCTGAACTCAAACAGCGGCTGCAGCAACTGCTGCTGGCGCAGCGCCGTGGTCTTGATCTTGCGCCGGTCGAACTCGGGCAGCTTGAGGAAATAATCCCAGTTCACCGCCTCCGCCGCGCGCAGCGGCGCCTGCGGACGCATGTTAATCGCCTTGAGCTTGGCTTCGGCCTTGTTCTTGGCAGGACAGACCTCCACGCAGAGGTTGCAGCCCGTGCAATCCTCGGCCGCCACTTGCAGCGAGAACTTCAGGCCCTTGAACTCCGGCACGCGCGAGTCGCAGCTCTTGAACGTGGCCGGAACATTTTGCAATTCCGCCGCGTCATACACTTTGGCGCGGATGGTGGCATGCGGGCAGATCGCCACGCATTTCAAGCATTGGATGCATGTCTTCTCGTCCCACACCGGAATTTCCAGCGCGAGATTGCGCTTCTCGAATTGCGTCGTCGCGGTCGGGAACGTGCCGTCGTTCGGGAACGCGCTCACGGGCAGATCGTCGCCGTCGCCGCCGGCGATCTTGCCCAGCACCTCGCGCACGAAGGCCGGCGCGTTGTCCGTGATCGGCGGCAGGAGCGGGCCGGTGCCGTTCACTTGGCTGTCGGCCACCGCCACTTCGTGCAAATGCGCGAGCGTGTTGTCCACGGCTTTCAGATTCATCTGGACGATTTCCTCGCCTTTCTTGCCGTAGGTTTTCTTGATGGAATACTTGATCGCCTCAATCGCTTCGTCCTTGGGCAGCACGCCCGACAACGCGAAAAAGCACACTTGCATGATGGTGTTGATGCGTCCGCCCATGCCGCTGTCGCGCGCCACCTGGGTGGCGTCAATCACGAAGAACTTCGCCTTTTTGGCCAGCAAACTCTGCTGCACCGGCGTCGGCAATTTGGCCCAGACTTCGTCCTGGGTGAAAGGCGTGTTCAACAAGAAGGTTCCACCCGGCACCAGGCTGCGCAGCATTTCGTAGCGTTCGAGGAACGTCGGCTGATGGCAGGCGATGAAATTGGCCCGCGAAATCAGATACGTCGAGAGAATCGGCTGTGGGCCGAAACGCAGATGCGACACCGTCATCGAGCCGGATTTCTTCGAGTCATACACGAAGTAACCTTGCGCGTAATTGTTCGTCTCTTCGCCGATGATCTTGATGGAATTTTTGTTCGCGCCCACCGTGCCGTCCGCGCCCAGGCCGTAGAACAGCGCGCGCACCACCTTGTCCGATTCCGTGGAGAATTCCGGGTTGAATTTCAGGCTGGTGTGGCCCACGTCGTCGTTGATGCCCACCGTGAAATGGTTCTTCGGCGCGGCGGCGGACAGATTGTCGAACACCGCCTTGACCATCGCCGGCGTGAATTCCTTGGAGGACAGGCCGTAGCGGCCCGTGAACACCTGCGGCACGGTCTTGAGGTGCGACCGGCCGGCGGCGGTTTCTTCCATCAACGCCGTGACCACGTCTTGGTACAGCGGCTCGCCCATGCCGCCGGGTTCCTTCGTGCGGTCCAGCACCGCGATTTTGCGGACCGAGGCGGGCAGCGCCTCCACAAACCGCTTGCCGTCAAACGGACGATACAGCCGCACCTTCAGCACTCCAATCTTCTCCCCGCGCTGGGTCAAATACTCGATGGTTTCCTGGGCCGCTTCGCAGCCGGAACCCATCAGCACGATCACGCGTTCCGCGTCCGGCGCGCCGACGTAATCGAACAGCTGGTACTTGCGTCCGGTTTGCTCGGCAAACTCGTCCATGACCTTTTGCACGATGTCCGGGCAGGCGGTGTAGAAATGGTTTGCGGTTTCGCGGCATTGGAAAAACACGTCGGGATTTTGCGCGGTCCCGCGCAGCACCGGCTGGTCCGGCGACATGGCCCGGGCGCGATGCTCGGCGATCAGCTTGTCGTCAATCAGCGCGCGCAGCACCGCCTCGTCCAACATTTCGATCTTGGAAACCTCGTGCGAGGTGCGGAAGCCGTCGAAGAAATGCACGAACGGGATGCGCGAGCGGAGCGTGGCGGCCTGCGCGATCAGCGCACAATCCATCGTTTCCTGCACCGAGGCGGCGGCCAGCATGGCCCAGCCCGTGGAGCGGCAGGCCATGACGTCGCCGTGGTCGCCAAAAATCGAGAGCGCATGGGTGGCCACCGTGCGCGCCGTCACATGAAACACCGTCGGCAGCAGCTCGCCGGCAATTTTGAACATGTTCGGGATCATCAGCAGCAGGCCCTGCGACGCCGTGAAGGTGGTGCTCATGGAACCTGTCTGCAACATGCCATGGACCGCGCCGACCGCGCCGCCTTCGCTCTGCATTTCCACGATGCCGGGGATGGTGCCCCAGAGATTCTTTTTTCCTTCGGACGCCCACTGGTCGCACCATTCAGCGATGGGAGAGGAGGGGGTGATGGGGTAAATGGCCATCGCCTCGTTCAGGCGGTAGGCCACGTATGCGGCGGCTTCATTGCCGTCAATCGTTTTAAATACAGGAGTCTTTTTCATGTGCAAATCATTCCGGGCGGGAGTTGGCTGGTATGGCAGGTTAACAATGTTGTTTGGTCTATGTCTTGGTCGTTTTCGATCAATCTCGCTGGCAGGATAGGCTGGAAATGGGGAGCCGACTTCTCCGATTTTGCCAAAGACGCAACGTCCGTTGCCAATGACCTTCCTTTCCAGCAGCTACCGGATGTTGGAGGTTGGAGCTTGGAGGTTGGAGGTTGGAGGTTCACGTCGGCTTTTGCAGCAAACGCGAATTTAGTGGCGCCAAGCGATTGGGGGGTGCGTTCTGCAATGCCGGAGCGCTGCGGCCGAGGGACCCGTCGCGGTTTGGTATTTGCGGACCGCGGGCCGTCCCGGCCCGCAGCGGGTGGGAGCAAGAGCGACGCGCGGCGAATCTTTGGCGTGTGGTGGTTGCTGGCTTGCCGTTCGCCTACCGCCGTTCGCGCCGTCTCCCTAGCTCGCTGGCATAATCCCTTCCCAGCGTCCCCGCGTTGGCCCGCATCCACTCCGTCAGCCGCGTGGTCCCGGCGGGAGGCGCGTCCACATAGAGCAGGCCGTCCATCAGCCCTTTGATCTCCTCGCGGGTGATGAAGGTGTCCTCTACAAACCACCCGATGATCCGGCTTGCCGCATAGCCGAGGCCCGGTGTGACGTGAACGATCTGGCGGCGTTTCCCAATGGCCTCGCCGACCGCCTCCACCAATGCTTGGTAGGTGAAGGTTTCCGGGCCAATGGCGTTGATGATGCGATTTCCATCACGCCTGCCTTCCATGACCGCCAGCGCCGCCAAATCCTCCACGCAGATGGGTTGCAGACGATACGCGCCGTCGCCAAACACCGCGAACACCGGAAATCGGCGCAACGCCCAGGCGATGTTGTTGATCAAAATATCTTCGCGCCCAAACAGCACCGTGGGGCGGAGAATGGAGTGGTCCACGCCGCTTTGCTGCAAGGCGCGCTCCAGCCGCGCTTTGCCGGCAAAATATTCCAGGGGTGAATCTCCGCTTGGATTCGTGATGCTCACATGCACAATCCGGCGCACCTTGGCCCGCTTCGCCGCTGCAAATAAAACCTGCGTGTTCTTCACCGCTCGCGCGTGCGAGAACCATTTGTGGTTGAATCTGACCCAGTAGGTGTTGTACAGCACGTCCACCCCGGCCAGTGACTGCGCCAGCTTTTCCGGCTCGTCAAACGAGAGCGGGAATGGCCGCACCCGGTCCCCGAAGGGATCGTCGCGCGGCGTGGAATTGGTCAGCGTGATGACCTCGCGGCCTTCCGCCAGCAGGCGCGTGGCAATATAACGGCCGGAATATCCGAAGGCGCCGGTAACCGCGTGAATCATTGATTGGCTCATAAAACAGTTATATCTGGAAAAACAGAAATACAAATTCAAAAAAATTATTTCAGCCACTGGCCGATGCGCGCCCCAAGCTTTGCCAGCCGGATGCGCGAGGCCAGCGGCAGTCTCCGCACGTCGCCAAACCAGCCGTCCATGGTCTCAAAAAACTCCAGCATTTCTTGCAGCCGCTTTTTGGTGTGCGGGTCAACCGGCGTCCCCTCCTGCACTTGGGCGGAAGTTTCGCGCAGGGCCTTGAGCGTCGGGTCCATTTCCCGGCGCTTGCGTTCATCCAGCAGAATCTCAAACATTTGCCACACATCCTTGATGGATTCAAAGTGTTCCCGGCGGTCGCCGAGGATATAGGTGCCTTTGACCACGCCCCAGGTCTGCAATTCCTTCAGGCTATTGCTGACATGCGAGCGCGCCACGCCCAGCGCCGCGACGATCTCATCCGCCGTCAGGGGCTGGGGCGAAAAGTAGAGCAGGGCGTGGATTTGGGCCACGGTGCGGCTGATGCCCCACCGCGCCCCCATTTCGCCCCAGTGGAGCACCATTTTATGAATGACCGGATTTAATTGCATTTCTTTTGTGACAGGAAAATAAGAAATTTATGGCCCAGTGTCAACACGCTCCTCTTTTTTCTTGGTTTCTTGCTGTAAATTCACTGGTAATCCTTTATTGACGAGCTGGCGGTCTGAGCGCAAACTCGGCGCATGAAGGTGAACCTCGCAGGGTGGCTGTCGTTGCTACTCTTGTCTGGGCTGCCTGTCGTTGTGCAAGCCCAGTTGCTCTTTGTGACCAACAACGGCGCGATCATCGTCACCGGCTTCAACGGTGGCGGACCAGTGGTGATTCCCGCGGTGACCAACGGCCGGCCGGTGACCGGCATCGCGAACTTTGCGTTCCTTGGCAATCCCGGCCTGACCTGTATTTCAATTCCCGACAGCGTCACCAATGTCGGGTACCTCGCGTGTTACAATTGCACCGGGCTCACCAACGCGACCTTCGGCAGCAACGTCGCCAGCGTAGGCCCTTCCGCTTTCGCACTTTGCACAAACCTGTTCGCCGCCACCTTTACGAACAGCCCGGTCAGCCTGGGCGGCAGCGCCTTTAATTATTGCCTCCATCTCACCAATCTGGTTTTGGGCGCGCGGGCTGTCAGCATCGGCCCCTCGGCGTTCCAATCCTGCTCGAACCTGCTCACCGTCACCCTGCCGGACAGCGTGACGAACTTGGGCGATGGCGCCTTTTATGCCTGCGCCCGCCTGAATGGCGTCACCTTGGGCACGGGTGTTTCCCGGGTTGGGGCGTCGGCCTTCTATTGTTGTACGAGTCTGACCAACTGTGCGCTGGGCACCAACCTCACCAGCATCGGCACCAATGCCTTTGGCAACTGCTACCGGTTGCCCGCCTTCAGCCTGCCAGCTGGCCTCACCAGCATTGAATCGAACGCGTTCTATGACTGCCGGGCGTTCACCATCATGACCCTGCCCAACAGCGTCACCAACCTGGGTCCCGGGGCGTTTTATGGCTGTACGAGTCTGACCAACTGCACGCTGAGCACCAATCTCACCAGCCTCGCGACGGGGACGTTCGCCTTCTGCACTGCCCTGCCAAGTCTCAGCATTCCCGCCCGGGTCAGCAGTATTGGGGACGAAGCCTTCCAATATTGCACCAGTCTGACCAACTTTACGATTCCCAACAATGTGACAAGCCTGGGCAGCTCGGTGTTTCTGGAATGCTTCAATCTGACCAGCGTGACCCTCCCCAGCGGCTTGACGAGCGTCAACTATGGGTTGTTCTATTTCTGCACCAGCCTCAAAAGCGTCACCCTCCCGAACGACGTCACGAATATCGGCGTTCGCGCGTTTAACGAGTGCCACGCGCTGACCAATGTCTGCCTCCCTGCCAGCGTCAGCGGTCTTGGTGCCTACGCGTTTCAAGATTGCACCAACCTTCTGGCGGTCATGCTCCCCGCCATATCGAGCATTGGCGACGAGACCTTTGAAGGGTGTGCCAGCCTGACGAATCTGTCCTTGCCCGCCAGTCTTACCAGCATTGGCAAAGAGGCTTTCGACGGCTGCGCCAGCCTGAGCCGGGTCGCCCTGCCCATTGGCCTCACCAACATTGCGCAACAGGCCTTTGAAAACTGCTCCAGCCTGACCAGCCTGACGATCCCCGCCAGTGTCATCAGCATCGGGATGGATGCGTTTTTGGGAGACACCAGCCTTGGCACCATCACTGTGGACGCTGCCAACCCATCGTTCAGCAGCCTCGGCGGCGTTTTGTTTGATCGCGCCCAAGATACCCTCCTTGTCTGTCCGGCGGGCTACCCCGCCAACAATTACACCGTTCCCCACAGCGTCAGCAGCATTGGGCAGGATGCTTTTGCATGGTGCCTCCACCTGACGAGCATCAAGTTTGACGGTGTCACCAACGTGGGGCCGGAGGCGTTTGCTGCTTCCGGACTGACCAGCGTGACTATTCCCAACAGCATCTCCATTCTATGGAATTCTCCGTTTGATGGTTGTACCAACCTGACCTGCGCCACCGTCGCCGCGAGCGTCAGCAGCCTCGAGTCCGAGGCCTTTCTCGGTTGCTACAGCCTCAGCGCCGTGTATTTCCTGGGCAATGCGCCCGCCGATGACGGCTCGGAGTTCTATGATGACCATCTCACCGTCTATTATCTCGCCGGCACCACCGGCTGGGGTCCGACCCTGGGTGGTATGCCCGCTGTGGGAATCCCAGTTCTTCCACCAGTCGGCCCGGGTGTCCGCACCAATCAGTTTGGCTTCACCCTCATTGGCTACAGCAACCAGGTCGTCGTGGTGCAAGGCTGCACGAATTTGAGCAACCCTGTCTGGTCTCCGGTGGGCACAAACACCCTTACGGGTGGTACCTCCTATTTCAGCGATCTGCAATGGACGAATTATCCTGAACGTTTCTACCGTCTCTGCCCACCATGAGGAATCTGTTTTTTATGCAACTCAGCCTTTTGAGATTATTTCTGGGCTTTTCCGCGTTTGCTTGGGGCGTCTCCGCCGTGGGGGTTTTCGTCTCGTGGCCGGAGGCGGACAAACTTTTGGAAGGACTCGGGGCCAAACCCATTGCCTACGACCCCATGCTGGATTACTGGTTGCGCATGGCTGCGGGCGCCTTTGCCCTTGTCGGAGTCTGGTACTTGATGTTAACCATCTGGCCGCGGAAATTTCGCGCGGCGATTCCCTGGTTTGGCGCGCTGATGTTGGTTGAAGGGCTGATCTTGCTGGTTCACGGAGTGCGACTGTCACTGCCGCCGTTTCCATTTTATGGCGATGTGTCGGCGTGTTTTGTTGGCGGGGGAGGGATTCTGGCGTGCTTTAGAAATAAACAGTTGGACTCTTAAGCCGGTGCGGCTAAATTGACGTCATGAAAACGCTACAGGTGGAACTGCCAGATCAAATGGCGCACGAAGTCAAAGACGCTGTGGAAACTGGCAGGTTTGCTGACGCGGCAGACGTTGTGCGCGCCGCGTTGCGTGAATTCATTTCCTGTCGCCGGTATGAACTGATGGAGCAGCAGCAGTTGGCTGACATCCTTTGGGCTTGAAATGACAGAAACCCCGCATGAAATTCATTTTATGAGCGACAAACAACTTGCTTTGGACTCGATTGAGCGTTTGCCGGAGAATGCGAGCCTTGAGGTTATCGCCGAGCGGTTGGAGTTTCTGGCCGCGATTCGCAAAGGGCTGGGTCAAATTGAACGCGGCGAAACTGTGTCTCATGAGGAAGTCAAACGGCAACTGGCGTCATGGCTTTCAAAATAATCTGGTCGGAGCAGGCGCGGGACGACTTGCAGGCCATAGTGCTGTTTATTGCCCAAGACAATCCCGTTGTAGCTGAGACCTTTGGGTTTCAACTCATGGCCAAAGTGGATTTATTGGCGAATTTTCCGCAATTCGGGCGGGTTGTGCCGGAGGAAGAAGACGAAACGATCAGAGAAATCATTTTTCGGCCCTGCCGCATCATCTACAGAGTTTTGTCGGATCAGCAGGTCGTCGCGGTTGCCCGTATCTGGCATGGCGCGCGCGGGGAGCCGGAGATTCCGGGGCGTATGTTATTTTGATTTTCTCGCCGGTTTGACCAAGAATTTTATGCAACTGCGTCTCTTGAGATTATTTCTGGGCTTTTCGGCGTTCGCTTGGGGTGTTTCCGCCGTGGGCGTTTTCGTTACGTGGCCGGAGGCGGACAAACTATTGGAAGGACTCGGGGCCAAGCCCATTGCCTACGACCCCATGCTGGATTATTGGTTGCGCATGGCGGCGGGCGCCTTTGCCCTCGTCGGAGGCTGGTATTTGGTTTTGACCATCTGGCCGCGGAAATTTCGCGCGGCGATTCCCTGGTTTGGCGCGCTGATGCTGGTTGAAGGGCTGATCTTGCTGGTTCATGGCGCGCGACTGTCGCTGCCGCCATTTCCATTTTATGGCGATGTGTCGGCGTGTTTTGTCGGTGGGGGAGGGATTCTGGTTTGCTCCAGAAACAAACAGTTGGACTCTTAATGTCGCCAAGAGTTCGGGCGGAAGCCCGGGCCGTGCTGAAAGAATATTTCGCCAAGTTTAAATCCAAACCCCTGAACCGTTGGGAAACATCCAACACCCAACATCCGATGGCTTCCCTTCCGCGTCTTCGCTGGATGTTGGGTGTTCGATGTTAGGTGTTCGATGTTGGATGTTCGATGTTGGATGTTTTCCGAGTTCATGGGCTAGAAGGCGAGGGCGGGCGTCGAAACCAACTCTGATTGTCAGCGGATCCCAAATGCACGCCGCCTAACCTCACCCGCGCCCGTAAATCGTATGTCGTATATCGTAAATCCAGTCATAGCCTTCTCACGTCGGCTGCTACATCTTAAGCCGCCTGCCGGGTTTTCACCAGGCCGCGCGCGAGCAGGGCGAACCCAGCTAGCACTAGTCCCACGAGGGCGAGCACTGCTGCGCGTATCTCCCAGGACACGCCGCTGGCTGTGCGAGCGTGCAGGGCGATGTTCAGATCCGCCCACGTGTCCACCACCACGGCGCGCTTGAAGGTGAGCAGTCGGCCTTGTTCGGGGATGTTTGCGCGGATGACCGCGGGGTTCGCCACGGCCGCGTCCTGCTGCTGGATGAGCCGGTCCGCGAGTTTCATCAATGCGGCGTTTTCATCGGTGCTGTTGTTGTCAATGATCTGCTTGGCGTCCTGCTGGGTGTAGTTGGCGTCTTTGTTGTTGCGCAACTCATTCAATTTGCCGCCCACCCCGGCATTTTCACCGGCCACCGCCGCTTGCCGCACGTTCAAACCCATCAACGCCTGCTGGAGTTTCAGGTTGTTGAGCTGCACGCGCGCATCTTCGTTGAAGGCCTGGTCGCTCGCGGACAGTCCGTACGCGGACTCGAAAGCGCGGCGCGCTTTCTGCGGATCGCCATTTTGCAGCGCGGTGTTGCCGGCCGCCAGCATTTGCTCGGCTTGCTGGGTCTTGGCATGCTTCCAGGATAGTTCGTTTTGCAGGTAGCCGCCCACGTCGAGCAAGTCGTTGGCCACGATTTCCTGCTGCTGCAATTGCAGCGCGCCGCTCCATTTCTTTACCTGCCATTTATCGTTCAGGAACACGCGCCACGTCAGATTCTCCAGCGGCAGATCGAATTTTGGCGCGAGCAGATTCAGGTCCAGCGTGCTGCCGCCGGGTTTGCCGGCGTCGCAACTGAAATAAACCTCCACCGGCACCGGCTGGTCGCCGCGGGCTTCTTGTTCGAGGGGAATGAGAATCTGGTCGCCCTCGCGCCACGGCCAGACGCCGTTTTGATCCACGAAGGCGAACCAGAAGCTGGCGCCGGGTGGCAGGGTGAGGTTCAGCAGGCGTTTGTCGCCGGGCAGAATATTCAACTTTGCCTGCGTCAGCATCACGCCCGCGTCGGAGATGACCGATGTGAACGTGATGTCGTTGACGTGCGCGGCCAGCAATTTCGTGGCGTCATGCCGCTCCAATTTCAGCGGCAGTTGAAAATCGGGTTCCACGAGGCGGTACGCGAAATTCGCCGAGGCGGCCGACAGGTCTTTTTGCAAGGCGCGCGGAATGCCCTGCCATTCGGTTGGCTGAAGCGAGGCCGGCAATTCGTCCACGCGCAACTGCAGGCGGCCGGCAGATTCCACGGTGGCATACCCCCGCTGCAAATTCACGTCCGCCGCCAGCACCCCACGCAAAATGATTGAACCCGACTGGCTGGGGTTAGGGATCTGATAATTGACTTGCAGCAGATACTGGCCGATGACGCGCCGATGCAGCTTGATGTCCCACGCCTGCAACCCGTTGGTCACCGCGCCCTCCACGGCCAGAAAATCCGCGAGTTGGTCGCCTTGGAAGGTCACGCCCTCGGCGTTGGTGGTGAGCAAAATCCGGAAGGACTTAAGCCCGGTGTTTTCGATTTGATACTGCAAATTCGCGGCGACCTTCACCTGTGCCTCGTTGACGGTGGCATGTTGGAGGCTGGTGACCTGAATCCACGGATCCACCTGCTCAATGTCCAGCGCGAGGTTCCACGGCGTCTCGAGCACGCGGAAGGCGAGCACGCCTTTCTGCCGCACGCCGGATTTTTGCGGGTCGAGCTGCGTCACGCCTTCGCGCGCCGCCGCCTCCAGGCGCATCCCTTGTTCCGGCACGACGAGCAGTGTGCCGCGCTGCTTGCCGGCCTCGCGGAAAGACACTTTCGGCACCGTCCAATGGCTCGCGGTTTTCACCCCCGGCCCGGAGAGATTGATGCTGAATTGCTGCTGGCCTTCGGTTTTGCCGGTGAGATTCAGCGTAATAACGCGGCCGGCGCCGGTTTTCAATTCCGTCCAATGGCTCAACGCCGCGCCGCTGATGGCCTCGACGTCAAATCCCGGCGGCATGAGAAAGCTCAATTTGAAAATTCCCGCCCGGGTGATGGCCACCGCGGCGGTTGTGGCCAGCACCGTGCGGTCCTCCCCCAGCGAGAGCGTGTCTTGTGTTTCCACACGCACATCGGGTTCCACGGCCGAGACGGTCAGCAAGGCGGCGGCCCGCGGGTCGGCGTAGCGGAACGTGCGGCGCACGGTCAGGCCGGGGAATTGCGCGGTCAGCGGTTGGGCGAACGCAGCCGGGAAATCCTCGAGGTTGATGGCGGAGAATTTCTCCGCGCCGACGTCGTCCAGTTGCACGTCATTGCCGGTGGCCACGCCGAGCAAACCGATCTGGCTGGCGGCCCCTTCAACGGCCAGCAAGCCGACGCGCTGGGCGAAGGGCAGGGTGCCCGTGGCCACCTGGGAGCGGATGATCAGTGTGAATGGCTTGAATTGCGCGGGGTTCAGCGTCACGCGCAGTTTCCGGGTGTCTGGATCAAAGCGCCAGAGCGAGACGAGCGAGTGACGATTGACGATTGACGATTGACGATTTGAATCGGATTCGGATTCGTCGAAAACATCCGTGATGGTGGCCCCCGCAGGCACATCGAAGATCAGCTCGCTGAGTTCGCCTTGGGCGGGGCGGATGGCCACTTGGTGGATGCCTTCGACGACCCCCGCCGACGGCACATACAGTTGCGACAGCTCGGCGTAAAACACCGGCTTCTCATTTTTCACGTCGCGGCTGCGTGGTTTCCAACCCACCCAAGTGTTGCCGGGTGAAAGCACCAGCGTGGCGACCGTATTGCTGCCGGCGGTGCTGCGTTGCACCGACACGGCTTGAGGCGAAAATACGTCCACATCCAAATTCACCAGCGACAGCGTGGCGCGGTTGATGAGGCCGCTGGGCACCGGTAGAACAAATCCGGCGTCGTTGTTGAGTTTGGTGATTTGCAGTTGATACTGGACTTCGATGTCGAAAGTGCCGGCGGACTGCGCCACCAGTCGTTGCGCGCTGCGGGAACCGGCGGGAGACGCTTCGAGCTTCAGCGATTTCGGGTAATTGACGCGGGTCAGCACTGCGGGTTCAAAGAGCAGCGGCAGCGTTTCGTTTCGCTCCGCCTGCCAGTGAATCTTGGCCGTGGCGGTGGCAAAGCCATCCGCTACGCGGAATTGTTGCACCACGGATTCGGGCAACGCGCCATTGACCTCGGCGCGCCGGTCTCCGACCGGGCTTGTCGGCGTGGTTTGTCCGCGCATCGTTCCGCCCAGCAGCACCAAGCCGATGAGCAGGGTGGCCACCACTGGCGGCACCTCGGCCGCAGGTGGGGCGGGTGATTCGGTTTTGGGTTTCTCTGGCACCCGCAGAAGTTGTTGCAGCGATGGAAACAAGACGTGCAGCAAGAGAAACGCCGCCACGACCAGCAGCAACGCCGGCGTGCCATTGGGCAGCCGCAGCGCAGCCCACGACAGCAGCAGCCAGCCGAAAATTCCCCACGCCGCCTTGATCATTTTGTTTTCGCGCGTCCACGCCAGCAGCCAGACCGCCAGGGCGAACCACGCCGGCCAGGCGCGGCCCAGAGCGCTGGGGCGGGCTTCAATCGCCGTGAGGTTGCCGACCTGCACGGTCATGGTGTTGCCGGCCTGTTGCACCGGCGCCAGGAAGGTCAGGGACTTTGGCGCGGTTGCCGGCATGGGTTCGACGGCGGAAAAAAGTTGGAGGAAGAAAAACACGGCGATGGTCAGCGCGCCCGCTCCCGCCACTGAGCCGAGCAAGTGCCGCGGGGTGAGGCGATAAACCCCTTCCGCCACTGCCCAGCGCCAGAGGAGCAAAGCCAGAAACAAGCCGCCGAGGACGACCGCCAGAGGGAATAAAAACGCGCCGGCCCGATAGCCGCGCGTCGTATGGGCAATTTGCGCAAAGCCCGAAACGTCCATCCTGCCGCCCACGGGCGTGAGCGTGCCGCCGAGAAATTGCAATTGCTGGCCTTCGTCGGGTGCCAGCGTCCATTCCGCCAGCATTACGGGGACGGCGACCTTGGGCGTGGCGATG
>Ga0316217_10003541_pt1 | contig 17676 bp, 20 predicted proteins | sample 1anoAmetaG_FD_203633 | JGI IMG/M metagenome (GOLD analysis project Ga0316217, IMG submission 203633) | Freshwater microbial communities from Trout Bog Lake, Wisconsin, USA - 1anoA | ecosystem: Environmental > Aquatic > Freshwater > Lake > Hypolimnion/Profundal zone | place: USA: Wisconsin...
CGAGCATCCCGTCGAGTTGCTTGCGGATGCCTTTGCCTTCTTCGGGTTCGATGCCTTCGGCCTTTTCCATCACCACGTCCGAGTACATCATGATCAACCGGCGATAAGCGTCCCACACAAAGCGGGGGTTGCCGGTCTTCTTGATCAAGCCGGGGATTGTCGCGCTGCACAAGCCGACATTCAGGACGGTCTCCATCATGCCCGGCATGGATTTGCGCGCGCCCGAGCGGCAGGAAACGAGCAGGGGATTGACGGGATCGCCAAAGCCGGTGCCCATGACCGCCTCGGTCTTCTTGAGCGCTTCCTCGACCTGCTTCTTCAACGCGGCGGGATACTTCATGCCGTTCGCGAAGAATTCCACGCAGCATTCGGTGGTGACGGTGAAGCCTGGCGGCACCGGCAAACCGATCTTCGACATCTCGGCGAGGTTCGCACCTTTACCGCCGAGCAAATTCTTCATCTTCTCGTTGCCATCTGCCTTGCCGGGCCCGAAGAAATACACATACTTCAACGCCTTACCGGCTTTCTTTACAACCGCCTTCGTTTTCTTAGCCATAATCTTTGGTTACCTTTGGGTGATCCGCCTGCATTTCAGGCGGAAATTGCCTTCATTGAACGGGGGAACAACGCGCGCATCTTACCAAACTTCTTCGGCCTGTCAATGCCGCAAAAAGATTGTTCCCGCTGCCAGTCTTCGTTACAGTTCGCCGATGAAACGCATCATTGCCGGACTGTTCATTGCGCTCCTGACCCTCGCGGCTCAGGCCGCCGATACCAAACACGTTGACCGCTGGGAAAAAGAAATCGCCGCCTTCGAAGCCGCCGACCGCGTTCATCCGCCGCAGACGAACGCCATCCTGTTCATCGGTTCCTCCGGCATCCGCATGTGGACAACGCTCGCTAAGGATTTCCCGGAACACCGCGTCCTCAATCGCGGTTTTGGCGGCTCCATGATTATGGACTCCACCCGGTTCGCCGAGCGGATTGTCTTCCCTTACAAACCGAAGATGATTGTCCTGCGCGCCGGCACCAATGACCTCGCTGCCGGGAGAACCGCCGACCAAGTGATTGCCGATTTCCAAGCCTTTGTCGCCAAGGTGCACGAACAACTTCCCACCACCGACATCCTCTACGTCGGCATGAACCCGACTCCCGCCCGGTGGAAACAGCATGCCCGCGAAGTTACCGTCAACACCGCCATTGCCGCCTTCGCCAAGACCGCGCCACACGTCCAATACCTCGACACCAATGACCAGTACCTAGACGCCAACGGCCAACCGCGGGCTGATCTCATCGCCGCCGACGGCCTGCACTTCAACGCCGCCGGTTACAAAGCCCTGACCGCCTTGATCTCTCCGTATCTGCCCAAGGAATGAATCGCCGTCCGCCATTGCCGCGAACCTTTTACGACCGTGACACCATCATTGTCGCGCGCGAACTGCTCGGCAAGCTGCTGGTGCACGGCGACCGCGTCGGACGCATTGTCGAGACTGAGGCTTATCTTGGCCCGCATGATCTCGCCGCCCATTCCGCCCGTGGCCTGACCAAGCGCAATGCCCCGATGTTCGGCCCGCCCGGCCACGCCTACGTCTACCTGATTTACGGAATGTACTGCTGCATGAATGTCGTTACCGAAAGGGAAGGGCACGCCTCCGCAGTTCTACTGCGCGCCGTGGAACCGGTCGCGAACCTCACCGGCAAGACCAGCGGCCCCGGCCTGCTCTGCAATGCCATGGCCATTACCCGCCAACTCACCGGCCACGACCTGCTCAGTGACGTTTTCTACATTACCGCCGGCAACCCCGAACCTTTCCGCATCATCAAACGTCCGCGCATTGGCGTGGACTACGCCGGCCACTGGGCGCGCCGCCAGCTCCGCTTCTACATCGCCGGCAATCCCCACATCTCCCGCCGGTAAATTCCGAAAGAGATTGTATCCCATTTGCAGGCTGCTTATCATTGCGCCGATGAAGCATCAACCCGACTATTTGCAAGCCATGGATCTGGCGCGGACCGATCATGTGCAACTCGCGTTGGGCATATTTAATTTTCGCCGGTTATTCAAAGGCGCCAGCCCGGTGGATGCGCCCCAGCAATTTGCCGAGATCCAGCACTTCATCACCAAGAAGATTGCCGAACATTTTGCCGACGAAGAACGGCGCATCTTCCCCGTGGTCATGGCCAGCCGGCCGCTCCCGCAGGAAATCAAAGCCATTACCGAACTCTGCGCGGAACACGAGCAACTGCTGGCGCAAGCGCGAAAGTTACACGGGCAACTCCAGGGGATGACCATGGCCAAGTGCAAAGGCGAACTCTGGACTGCGCTCCGCGACTTTCTAACCGCGCTGGAAAAACACGCTGCCAAAGAAGACAAGCTCTTCGAGTCCTTCTCCGCCAAGTAACCGCCCGCGCATCTGCGTGAACTGCGCCGGCCATTGGGAGCGCCGTCACTTCTACTTCTACATCGCCGGCAAGGCCGTGGCTGATTCGGGTTGACGTGGGGGGCGCGGCGAAGTGCAAACCGCAACCAAAACCGATGTTTTAGCCGATTTTGAGTCCCAACCGACCGTTTTAGGGTGTTTTGTGGTCAATTTAGGCAAAAATCTGGCTGGTGGAGGCTTTTATCCGACCAGTTCCTTCAATCTTCTGGTCAGATCATTCGATTATCTGGTTAGAAGATTCAATCATCTGGTCAGATTACGCCATCTTCTAATCAGATTATTCAACCATCTAAGCCATTCCAAGGGTGTTCGGGTTGGATGGGGGACGGATCTAATCTTCCGCTTTGGCCGGTTCGGGGCATTCCAACACCATCCACCCGCGTGCGCGTTCGCCGCGGCGGTCCGACCATGACAACAATGTGTCATTCCGGGCTTGTCGAGGGACTATGTCCTAATTGATAGGATGCATCACCGCAGGTGTCGCAACAGAATTATCGTTATTGTGACAATGCCACCAAGATCAATACCATCAGTTTACAAAATGATTTCGTTTTGTCGACTTGGTCTTCAAGATTTTGAATCGGCATTGGTGCTGGCGTTGATGTGTTGGCATCGCACATATCATTCGTCCGTTGTTTGTTGCTTGAATTTTCTAAATGGCTAGATTTTCAATCGTAGATTGTCTTACCTGCAATTTAATAGACTGATTTTTTGTACAAGCGGGCGAGGTCTTTGGGGAGCATCTTGCGGACGTCGGCGTATTTGTTGTCGGCCACGGAGGCGTTGGCGGCGTAGCCGAGGATCTCGGCGGCAAAGGCTTGTTCGACGGTCGCGGAGGGTTTGGCTTCGCGGCGCATGACTTGGTAGAAATGTTTCATCATTTCGCCGTCGCCGTTGTAGTGGTTGCGGCCCATGTAATCGAACTTGTATTCCTGCCGGTCGGCATAGGTGCCGTAGCGGGGGCAGAAGAGGATCCGGCCGCCAAACTCGGCGCCGAGGTCAACTTCAATCGCGCCTTCGGTGCCTTGGACTTCGTAGATGCGATGGTTGTAGCTGCGCGGGGAGAAGAACCATTGGATGTAGGTGCCGAAGGTGCCGTTGTTGAAGCGGATGAGGGCGTGCTCGTTGTCATGGGCGTCCACGACGGAGCTGTAGACGCAGAGGTCGCTGGAGTTTTCCAGTTCCCAGACTTTGTAGTTGCCGGCGCGCCAGCGGGTGTTCTGGACGCTTTCGCGGCAGGTGAGGCGTTCGTCGCAATTCCGGCAGCGCAGGCCGGCGGGTTTCTTGCCGCCAAACGCTTGGAGTCCGCCAAACGCGGCGACGGTTTCCGGCCAGGCTTCGAGAAACCAGAGCATGATGTCGAAGTCGTGGGTGGCTTTCTCGATGAAGTTGCCGCCGCTGAGCGCGCGTTGCCGGCGCCAGTTGTGGAACATGCCGTTGCCGTAATGGCAATGCTGGACGAAGCGGACGGAACAAACCTTGCCGATGTCGCCGCGTTGAATCATCTTCTTGGCTTCGGTCAGGATCGGCGCGAACCGCATGCAGTGGCCGACGAGAATCGGGGCGTCGTACTTCTTGGCAAAGCGCACGACATCGCAAATCCGCTTCCATTGGCTGTCCAATGGTTTCTCCAGCAGGAGCGGCACGTGGCTGCCTTGGAAGTCTTTCAGGTTTTCGAGGTGGAACTCATTGGGGGAGGCGATCATTGCGCCGTCGAGTTTTTCCTTGGCGAGCATTTCCTTGACGGTGCCATAGCGGCGCGGCTGGAGATCGTAGCGTTTGCAGGCCGCCGCAAACCGTTCATCCGACGGCTCGACGCAGGCGACGGGGGCAATCATGCCGCCCAGTGCCGTGTAGCCAATCTGCGCGACCGTGCCGCCGCGACCATCCCAACCAACAACGCCCAAATTCATTTTATCTTTTTTCATAGGTTTTACCGGCCCGTTAATTACTGGAAGAACCGCGGGCTGTAAAGCAATAATATCATATAATATCATTGCGAATTTACTGGCGTGGAACGGAACTGATTGAAAGAGAAGATTGCATTCCGTGGGCGATTCGACTATTGAAAACCCTCTCACTTTCGTCGAGGCGGTAGCTCAGTTGGTAGAGCAACGGACTTTTAATCCGTTGGTCGAGGGTTCGAGTCCCTCCCGCCTCACCATTTCCTAAAATTAACTTTCCGACGCGTCCAAATAATGGTATCTATCTCTCGTGGCGAGAAACACTGACCAACTAAATCGTGAAATCCTTCGGGATGTTCAACGGCGCGTGCCGGCTGACCAGCAGTTGGTCCAAGAAGCGTTCACCACTGACCATGCACAGCCAGTCTACGTGAAGCTCAGCGAGATCACGCCGGATACATTTTACTGGTTTGACGAGTTCACTACCTGCGCCTTTCGCGAAGCGGTGCTGGATCGGGCAGCGCGGTCGGGCGGCGGGCGGTTGACGATCAGTTGTTCGGCCTTTGGTGAATTTCAAGCGCAACAACGCCGGCTCCAGCACATTGCCGGCAAGCTCGACGGTATCCGCGTCTTAACGATTGGTGCGCCGGTGCGCGCCGCCGGCAAGGCGCCGCGGCTGGAAACTTTCAATACCAAGGGTGTGCTGGCGAGCTATCGGATTGTTTTACAGGAAGGGAAGTCGGGCTTGCTGTTCATCGGCAAAGAGATTCGCGGCCGCTGCCTCGGACTGTTTACAACGGATGCCGAGGTCATTTCTGAGGTGGCGGACGAGCTGGAAGCCGTGGCGCGCGGGTTAGCCCAGACGTTGCCGGCGTTTGATCGGCTGTGGGTGTTACACGAGACGACACAACGGATTGAGCGGGAGTTGACCGAATATTCGCGGCGCATGGAACTGGCGATTGCCCGCGCGCGCCGCCGTCCGGATTTGCTGACGCCCGCCCGCTTTGACCGGATTGTCCGGCAATCCATCAATAAACTGGAACAGCTCAAAGAGATTCCGCGCCGGGCACTGCGCACGTTGGGCAAGCATCAGCGGTAGCCGATACCGGTTTACATGAATTTTTTAGCTTACGGTATCCCACTCGGTCGGTATTTCGGCATCAACGTCCGCCTGCACTTCACGTTTTTGATTTACGCGTATTACCGGGTGCAGGAATATCACAGCCCGGTCTTCGGCTTGTTCTTCGTCGCCGGCATTTACCTCTGCATCCTGCTCCATGAATTTGGTCACGCGCTGACGGCGCGTTGGTGCGATGGCGAGGCAAACGATATCTTGCTCTGGCCGCTCGGCGGTTTGGCATTTGTGCGGCCAGCCTGGGATCCCACCGCGCATTTGCTGACGACAGTGGCCGGGCCATTCGTGACGTTCGTGCTGTGGCTCACGTTGAAAGCACTGACCAGCGTCAGCATGCCACCGGTGGTGAGATTGTTCTTACACGACCTGAGTGTTTTTAATCTGTATATCCTGCTTTTCAATTTGATCCCGGCCTTTCCGATGGATGGCGGGCGGATTTTGCGCGACGGGCTTTGGCATTGGATGAGCGCGGAAACAGCTACTCGAATCGCGGTCTGGGTCAGTCGCGGCATTGCGATTGCCGCCGCTGTGTTTGCCATCTACGCCGGCGAGTTCTTTTTTCTATTATTTCCAGCGTTCATCTTCATGCAGACAATGCATGAACAGCAGATTGTCGCCATTGAGTCGCGCGGCGCGTCAGGCTTTTCCATCCGGGATCGCCTCCGTCGCGGGCGCAAACAACGCGAATTTCGCCAAGCAGTCCGGGAACATATCAAAGTGGCGGAAGCTTTAACGTTTCATCGGTGCGAGACCTGTGGTCTGACTGAATTGACGGCGCCAACGATGGATTTTCGCGTCTGTCCAGAATGTGCCAACGGCCAAGAGTATTGCCAGGAACATCTTGACGCGCACAAGCACGTCTAGCAGCCGGTTAGAGCGTCACGGTCGGCAGCGGATGCAGTTGGTGGGCGACGGCGGTGCGGATGTGCGTTGCACCGACGAGCTTGAGTTTATCTTCGACAGCGCGCTGCGCCAGTTCCGGACGGTTACAGTCACGGCTGAGATGCGCGAGCACGATATGCTGGAGCTTGGCGGACGCGATCTCACCAATCACCGTGGCGGCATCATCGTTACTCAAATGACCATGCCGGCTCATGATGCGCTGCTTTGTGGCCCACGGCCGAATCGTGTCATCCTGCAACATCTTCAAGTCATGGTTTGATTCCAACACGACCATGTCCATGCCGCGAATCCGCTCGATGACAAGTTTTGTCGCGTGGCCGAGGTCAGTGACAAATGCGACGGCGTGCGCCGCGTCGCGCAAGGTATAACCAACTGGATCGCTGGCATCATGCGGAATGCTGAACGGTTCAATGGTGAGGTCGCCAATTTCAAACGCGCTGCCGGTGGTGAACAGCCGCCAGGAAATGCGGACGCCATCTTCGGTTTTGACTTCCTCGGCGGTGAGCCGATTGGCGTACACCGGTATCGCTACGTTTTTGCCGATGACGGTCAGGGCGTTGGTGTGGTCGGAATGTTCGTGCGTCAATAAAATCGCGTCAATATCTGCCAAGCTGCGATGAATACCGGCGAGCCGTTGCGTGATTTGCCGGTGACTCAGACCTGCGTCCACGAGCACGGCGGTTCGGTCGGTTTCGATGAGCGTGCAGTTACCGGCGCTGCCACTGCCAAGAATTGTGACTTGAATCCCCACGCGCGTACTGTACATGAAGCCGCGCCGGTCTCAAGCGACAATCATCGCCCTTTACTTGCCGGCCACGGTGAATATGATACTACTACAAGTACACGCATGTCGCAGCATCCCGGATTACAACAAGTTCAACGATTGTCGTTGCAGCAGACCCTGTCGCCGCAATTGCAGCAGAGCCTGCATTTGCTGCAGGTGCCGGCATTGGAGTTGAACCAGCTTGTTCATGAAGAATTGCAGCAGAACCCATTGCTTGAGGAGTTGCCGAAGGATGAAGCGCCGCGTTTGGAAGGCGAAGACGGCGCCAAAGCCAGTACCGGTGATACGGATTTCGACAAAGAGTTTGAGACACTCGCCAAGCTTGATGATGACTGGCGTGAGGATTACCGGAGGACCAACACCGTGCGCCGCCGCTCAGCGGAACAAGAAGAGCAGCGCCAGCATTTCTTTGATTCCATTGTCCAACCGGAATCACTCCAGCAGCATTTGCTTTCGCAACTGGACTTGACCGGTGACGAACGCAAGGTTGCGGAGTACATCATCGGCAGCATCAATGACGACGGCTACTTGCCCACGCCGATCGAAGAATTATCCATCAGTGCCGGCATTCCGCTGGAGCAATTACAACACGCGCTTGATTTGGTGCAAACATTTCATCCGGTCGGTGTCGGCGCGCGCAATCTCCGCGAGTGCCTGCTGATCCAACTGCACCGGCTCGGTATGGCCGATTCCATTGAAGCGAAGATTGTCAGCGAATACCTGGATGAGCTTGGTCGGAAACACTATCCTGAGATTGCGCGATTGCTCGACCTGACCGTCGATCAGGTGCAAGCCATCGCCGATTTCATCGCGACGTTGGAGCCGAAACCGGGGCGGATGTTCAGCGCTGACCAACAGCAGTACGTCGCAGCAGATGTCACCGTCCAGACCGATGAGGATGGCTACACGATCTTATTAAACGACGAACAAATCCCGCACCTCCGCATCAGCGACGCCTACAAGGAAATGATGGCCGGCAGTGAGAAGACTGCCGAAGTGAGAAATTACATCCGCGAGAAAATCAACGCCGGCAAGTTCCTCATCAACAGCATTCAACAGCGCCAGCAAACCATCGCCAACATCGCCCGCGTCATCGTCGACCGGCAACTCGAATTCCTCGACAAAGGCATCGCGCACTTGAAACCGTTGACGATGGCTGAAGTCGCCAAGGTTGTTGGCGTCCACGAAACAACCGTCAGTCGCGCCGTCGCCAACAAATACATTCAGACCCCCCAAGGTTTGTTTGAGATGCGGTATTTCTTCACATCCGGTTTCGCCACTGCTTCCGGTGGTACGCTCAGCAATACCAGCGTCAAGGATCAACTCGCCCAACTTGTCGCCCGCGAAAACCCAAATCAACCCTTCTCGGATCAGGAGTTGGTTGCAATGCTGAATGAGAAGGGGATTCCGATTGCCCGTCGCACCATCGCCAAATACCGGGGCGAACTTAATATCCTGCCGTCCAACCTACGCAGGAAATTCTAGTCGGACGGCTTCTTGCCAGGCTTCGGCTCGACCACCGGCATTCCAAGTTTGTCAGCAATCTCGTGGAATTCTTCCCGCCCGACTGAGTCAAGCGTCTTGCCACGCCGCTTAAGGTGCTCATTCAGCTTGATCGCTTTCTCCTGCATCACACCGTGCGTTTCCTCGCTGCCGCCGACTAACCGGAAATTATCGCCGGCAGTCACGCGGGTATGACCGTCCTTGTTGTCGAGGCCAACGCCCAACAACATCTTTTTTCGTTTTGATTTGCCGCTCTTACTTGTCATTGCCGGGAAGTATCAAACCGTTTACTCAATGCAATTCGACTGCCGGCAAAAAATGGCGTGTTGCCGCGTCGTCATATGAAAACAGCGCGAAACCTGCCAGTCCGAGTTGCCGGCACAAATCCATTTGCCGGCGAAGCTCGTCTGGACTTTGGAATTTCCATTCCGCCAACCCCATTACCACCCGGTCGCGTGGTGCGAACTTCAACACGCTCCGGCACCGCGCTTCAAAATCGCGGGCGTCGGTTGTGTAATTCATCGGGCAAATTGCATCCACATATCCGCGGTCAAGCCAGAGTTTCCAGTCTTGCGCCTTTTCCTCTCGTGCCCGCTCCAGCGCCGGGAACACTGCTGCCGTGATTTTGATTCCCGGTCGCGCTTGCCGTGCCGCTACGCTTAGTTGCCGGGCCCAATCGTTGATCACCGTCTGCCGCCAGTCGTTGAACCGCTTTGTTAATTCCCCGCCGAGTACGTCGGCTGGCCAATGTCTGACTGGCCTGCCGAGCGCGTGTTCAAAATCAGCCCGGCAATGTTTGCAGAAACAGCTCGGCTCCTCGTTGTACCGAAGGTAATCAAACTGCACGCCGTCCACTGGATACCGGCGCACCATCTCCACAATCTCTGCCAGTGCTGCGTCGCGGTTGGCCGGCTGCGATGGGCAAATCCAATACGAGCCGCTTTGCACAATTGGTTTGCCGTCTGCGCCGCGCATCACCCGGTCAGACTTTAGCAACTTATGTTGGAATTCCGTTGGCGACCGGAACGAAAACATCACCACCATTTTTGCTTGCACCGCAATCCCACGCCGGTGTGCCAATTCAATTCCCTGAGCGACGGGATCGCTGTTCAGCTTGCCAGTGATGCTCGGCAAAGCTTGGCTCGCTGGATACAATGCGGCGCCGGCCGACGCGAGATTGACATACATCGTGTTGAACCCGTCGCGTTGTAATTCACGGGTGGCAGTGTCCCAATCCAATCTGGTCGTATCGCTGACCCAGACCGCGCGGACTTCTGTGGTTGTCGGTTTAACAACAACTGGGCGCGGCGGGATGACCGGCGCCGGTTTTACCGGTGGCCGTGGCGGGCTTGCGCACGAGAGCGCAAATAGACACAGCAGCACCGGCAACGTGAAACGGAAATTTTGCATGGCCATCTTCTACACGCGGCATGCAAGGTTGCCAAACGAAATGTTTGTTGTTAATAACTGACCGGCATGATTCGCAAACTCACCATTCTCGGACCGGGACTACTCGGCGGCTCAATTGGCATGGCTGCCCGGCAACGCAAGGTAGCCGGTAAGGTTGCCATCTGGGCGCGCCGGCCCGAAGCCGCCGACCAAGCGTTCACGCTTGGCGCCGCCGACGAAGCCGGTAGCGATCTTCGCCGTGCTGTGGCCGACGCGGATTTGATTGTGTTGGCGACGCCCATCGGTGTCATGCAGGCGCTGGCTGGTCAAATTGCGCCACTGGTGTCGCCGGAGTGCGTAGTGACGGATGTCGGCAGCGTGAAATATCCAATTGTCACTGCGCTAAGCGCGTTGTTTCCGAAATTTGTCGGGTCGCATCCGATGGCCGGTTCGGAGCAAACCGGCATCGAAGCCGCCCGGCGCGATCTGTTCGATAACGCCGCCTGCATCGTTACGCCGGCGGCGGATACGGACAAAGCGGCATTGCAGACGGTGCATGATTTCTGGAAGAGCCTCGGTTGTCAGGTGCGGACGTTACCACCGGTTCAACACGACGAGATTGTCGCGCGGATCAGCCACTTGCCGCACATCGTGGCGGCGGCGGTCGTCAATGTCGTCTGCAATGACGGGGCGCATCCGTTGAATTTTGTTGGTCCTGGATTTAAGGATTTCAGTCGAATCGCGAGCGGTCCGCCGGAGAGGTGGACGGAAATTTGTCAACAGAACCGGCAGGAGATTGGCCGCGCGCTGGAGTCGTTGATCGAGGAACTCGGCAAGCTGCGCACTGCGCTGACAAACAACGATGGCGTGGAATTAAAAACGATGCTCAAACGGGCGAAACATTATCGTGATGAATTGAGGTTTCGAGTATGAGCGCGCCGCTTATCGTAGCGGTGGATGGGCCGTCGGCGAGCGGCAAGAGCACGATTTCGCGGATGGTGGCGCAACGACTTGGCTGCAATTACGTGGACTCCGGCGCGATGTACCGGGCGGTGACTTGGAAAGCACTGGAGGAACAACTTGATCCCAGTAATGCCGCGCAAATCGTCGCCTTGGTGGAGCGGATCAAAATTGATTTCGAGATCATTGCCGGCGAGGCGCGGATGCTGATTGATAGTGTGTTCCCCGGCGACGCAATTCGCGCACCGCGTGTAGCGGAAAAAGTCAGCCTTGTGGCGGCCATTCCTGAAGTGCGGCGCGTATTGGTCGAGCAACAGCGCTCGCTCACTCGCTTTGGCGGCTTGGTGATGGAAGGGCGCGACATTGGTTCAGTTGTGTTCCCGGACACGCCGCACAAGTTTTATATTGATGCCAATGCTAGTGAGCGCGCCAAACGCCGGCAACAAGATTTCACGGCGATGAAGATTGAAACCAGTACTGCCGGCGTGGCGCAAGCATTGGCGCAACGCGACAAACTTGACTCGTCGCGAGCGGTTGCGCCATTGCAAGTCGCGGCGGGTGCAACGGTGGTGGATAACTCGACAAATACGCCAGAGCAAACCGTCAAAATCATCCTCGACACCATTGCGCAACAACAACGTCATCCCCGGCGCGGTGCGCAATTCATCGCATGAACGAGGGCACGCTTTGGTATCAGGGTTGCCGGGAGGTTTACCGATGGTATTACCGGCTTTATCATCGCGGCCGGGTTGTCAACCGGGAACGCTTGCCGGATGAAGGCGGTATGATTCTGGCGGCGAACCACGTTAGTTTTCTCGACCCGCCGTTGTTGGGCGCAGCGTGCCGGCGCGAGGCGTTTTACATGGCACGCGACACGTTGTTCCGGAATCCGCTGGCCGGTTGGCTGCTGCGGAGTTGGAACTGCGTGCCAATCAAGCGCGAAGGCGGCGATATCGCGGCGTTGCGGACGGCGTTGCGGATGTTGGGCGAGGGGAAGGCAGTGTTGATGTTTCCCGAAGGCACACGCAGCAAGGACGGCCAATTACAGGAAGGCCGCGCCGGTATCGGCATGATTGTGGCCAAGTCGAAAGTACCGGTCGTGCCGATGCGGATCTTTGGAACCAACCACGCTTTGCCGCGCGGTGCAACGCTTCCGCGCCCGGCGCAACTCACGATTCGATTTGGCGAACCGTTCACTTATCCGTTACCGGCAAATGTGGACGAATTGCGCGGCGACGCTGCGAAGGCATTGTTTCTGGACATCAGCCTGGAAATCATGAAGCGCATTGCCGCTTTGTAATTTCGACCGCATCAACCCGCTTTCTACTCGACAACGACGGTATTACCAGTTAGTGATTTCCGCATGCAGAAAAAGGCACTTGGCAGAGGATTGGATGCGTTAATTGGTGGTGGCATTAGCACGCCGGTGGCGGTGCAAACCGCACCGGTTATGACACCCGCAGTACCGGCCCCAACGTCGGCCACGCCGGCAACCGGGCCGCAGCAGCTGAATATCAACGTCATTGTGCGCAACCGGTTTCAGCCGCGTGCGGAATTTGATCCCGAACATTTGAAGGAACTCGCCGCCTCGATCAAGCAACGCGGCGTGATGCAGCCGCTGTTGGTGCGGCCACGGGACGGCGGCAAGTTTGAGTTGATTGCCGGTGAACGCCGCTGGCGCGCCGCCAAGGAAGCCGGGTTGACCACAGTGCCGGTGATTGTCCGCCAAGCCACGGATGAGGAATCGCTCGAACTGGCATTGATTGAGAACATCCAGCGCGAAGACTTGAATCCGGTTGAGGAAGCGCGCGCTTATGAACAGTTGGCGACGGTATTCAAACTAACGCAGGAGCAAATTTCCGACAAAGTTGGACGCAGCCGGGCAGCAGTGGCGAATGCGTTACGGTTGCTGGCTTTGCCAGCGGAAGTGCTGGCTTGGATTGGCAATGGCCAGCTCAGCGTCGGGCATGCAAAAGTGATTTTGGGGTTATCGATTGCCGAGGAACAACGTCTCGTTGCGGAACGCGTGCTGAAACGCGGTTTGACCGTGCGTGATACGGAACAACTTGTCGAACAACTCAAAAAGACGACGGCGCCGGGAACTCGCACAGTTGCCGGCACAATCAAGACGTCAGACATTCTGGCCATCGAAGAACGGTTGCAGCAGAAGTTGGGCACGGCAGTCAGTGTGCGGCATGGCAAGAAAAAGGGTAAGATCGAAATCTCGTACTACGGCAACGACGACTTGTCCCGATTGCTTGGTATTTTTGGGATTGATAATCTCTGACCTTTGTCGTGCGACTCGCACCGGCAGAACAATGTTAACCAAATTTATTTTATCACTCGGCATGGCTGGCTTGTTGGCAAGCTGCACACCGAAGATGCCCACCGAAGTGGATTGGCATTCCTTCGACGGCAAACGCGCCTTCAACCACGTGCAGACACTCGTCAATATTGGCCCGCGTTACGCCGGCAGTCCGCAGTTGACGAAAACTTCGTCGTACATCATGTCGCAATTGGAAGAAGCTGGTCTCGAGGCGCAGGAACAGGTCTTCGTTGCCGGCTCGCCGCGTGGGCCCATTCAGTTCCGCAATGTGATCGGCAAAACGCCGCACAGCACTGGCGGCAAGGGGCAGGTGATTGTGATCGCCTCACATTTTGACACGAAATATTTACCGGCCATCAACTTTGTCGGCGCGAATGACGGTGGTTCCAGCACCGGCGCGTTGCTGGAACTGGCGCGGTGTGCGGCGATGATGCCCGACGTTTGGTTTGTGTTTTTTGACGGCGAAGAAGCCATCCAAGAGTATTCCGACAGTGACGGCTTGATTGGTAGCAAGTTTTTTGTCGAGCAGCTCAAGGCCGACAAGCGCGTGGACTCAATCAAGGCCGTCATCCTGCTCGACATGGTTGGCGACGCTAATCTCAACATCACCTTGCCGGCTAACTGCACTGCCAAGTTGGTCGAAGAAGTTTTTGCGGCGTCGCGGGATGTTGGCTGCCGTGATTACTTCACGCTCGCCAAGGGCGACATCCTTGACGATCACACGCCATTCATGCGCGCCGGCATCCCGGCAGTGGATCTGATTGATTTTGAATACGGCAGCGCGCCCGGCAAAAACGATTACTGGCACACCGACAAGGACACGCTCGATAAACTTAGTCCGCACAGCCTTGAAATCGTCGGCCAGACAACACTTCGGCTGCTTTGTCGGCTGCGTGCGAATCCGGTTATCAAGTAATCCGTTTCGCGCGAAAGAATTCCTGGAGGAGTTGTCGGGCGGCCGCTTCCTGAACCCCGGCCCGCACTTCGACTTTATGGTTCAAGCCGCCTTGACCGGTAATGTCAAAGACTGATCCCGCGCCGCCGCTCTTGGGGTCCGCCACGCCAAAGACCACCCGTTTGACGCGCGATAGCACAATTGCCCCGGCGCACATCGGGCACGGTTCCTTGGTGACAAAGAGTGTTGCCCCGTCAAGTCGCCAATCGCCAAGCGCGTGGGCGGCTTGCGTGAGCGCGAGGATTTCTGCATGGGCGGTGGCGTCCTTGAGCAGTTCCACTTGGTTAAATGCGCGCGCAATGACGCGATTCTCGCGGACGATCACCGCGCCGACCGGCACCTCATCGGCGTCAAATGCGAGTCGGGCTTGCCGGAGCGCATCGCCCATGAAATGCTCATCGCTGGTCAGATCAATTACCGGAGTCAACTCAATCATGCCCGCAAAGTAGCCGCCCCAACGGGTCGCGGCAAGTGGATAAGTGGGGCAGGGGAAAGATAAAGATCAGCGATGCGGCGGAGCCGCGTTGCCTCCAGCGGATGGTTCGGCAACCTTGGACGGCTTACGAATGAGAATGAATCCGACAAGACCTAGATACCCCGCCAATATGAGCAGAGCTATTGTATTCCTGCCCGCGACAAAACTGTCCCGCTGAAAAATGCTGTACTTAATCAGGATTTGATCTCTGCGGTCTGCATACTCTTTCTTCTCGAAATCAGTCAAGTCACGGCGGACATACTTGGAGTCAATAACGGCTAGATCAACATCCGCGCCCCACTTGATGATGGCGAACATTCGCCGAAAAGAATCGATCGCCAAGATGATGCACAACAATCCCACGCAAAGATTAACAATCCCGATTATACGTTCTGTTCTCATGGCTTATCATCCGCCGAACATTAGTAGCTCCCACGAATTGTTATACACTTCCTTTCGCTCTTGGTGCCGGCCGCAACCACATCCACCAGAGCAACGAGAGTGGCCATCCAGCCATGAGCGCGAAAAGACACGCCCAGAAGCCACTCTTCCCTCGCTTGCCGGCATCTCGTGCGACCCAAATCATCGAGCCGATGAAGACAAGAAATCCAAGCAATAAAACAAATGGAGAGACAGACGCCTTAATTCCGCGACCATCGATGGAAACGCACGGATCGAGAAAGAATGCCTTCAAATAATTCATCGCTGTCCTTTCTGCCTGTTAGCATAACATTAGTCTTCGCCCTGACTCAGCGGCGGTTGCATGGCGAGAATCTAGGCCGGTCGAGATTCCTCGACAAGCTCGAAATGATAAGTCTTTTTCCGACTCAGGACTAAGGACGCGGGACTAAGGACTTTTACCCCGCTCCGAGCGGGGCAAGCTCTTTTTTAAGGTATCGGCGTCCCCAGCAATGTCGCGATAGCGGCAGCCATGCGGTTGACGGCATCGGCGAGATTCGTCGGCGAACCCGCCCACTTGGTTGGATCGGTGGGCGAGAAAGCCGTGATGGACGCGGGATCAATCCACCCGGGAAACACACCCGTCCCATTCTGCCAACCGGGTACGGAGGCGAGAATTTGCCCGGGCGTCCCAATCGGCAACCGGGCGTTCATGACCGCACCGGGTGAACTATCCGACCACATGGTATAAACCATGTCACCCGGCGCAGTGGGGGACATGGGATTGACGAGATACTTGGCATCATTGGAAAGCGCGCTGACATTGCTCCCCGGCTGGAGGGAATTATCGAGCTTGTTCTTGTCGCCGGGCACAAACTGCGCGGCTTCGCTGGCGGAAAAGACCGGGTCGGTTTCCGGGTTCGTGCCGCCGGGCGGGCCTTGTGGGCCTTGATCGCCCTGCGGCCCCTGCGGCCCGGGCGGGCCGGCGGGGACGGCGTCAATCAGGGCTTTGAGGGCGTTGAGTTGGTTGCGCATTTCGACGGCTTTGGCGTCGCTGTGATCCAGCGGGATATTGGGATTGAATGTTGGCATTGGTTTTTTTCTCGGTTGTGGGGCTGCCCCCGGATGAACTGTTGTAAACACCCCGGCAGGCTGTTAGAAACCCGCCGGGGCACTACATGCCGATGGAGGCTTGGTTTGGCGACGCGGCAACCACCGGCAAATCTCCGGTGGTTTAGGCTACGACGCGGCAAATCGGGTCCGACCACGGGCCTTTGGCGTTCTTGCCGCCGGTGGCGCGGATGCGGAGCCAGATTTTCGTATTGGACGGCAGGCCGGTCACGGCGCCCTTCGAGCGTGAGAAGCTGGCTTTCAACATAAAGCTGGTCGCCGTCATCGGGTCGGGGCTGGCTTCCACTTCCCAGCCGTGCGCGCCATTCATCGTGTCGGTCTGAACATCGAGTTCGCCGGGCGTCTCGGACGTGGTGACGGAAAACCCGGTTGGCTTGACGAGGGTGATGGGCGCGTGGGTGGCGTTTTTCTTCGACAGTGGCAAGCCAAGCAAATCGGCCTTGGACAGATCGTCGCCGCAGACGCTGTCGCCATAATCGCCGATGGCTTTCACGACCGGGGCGCAGGCATCGACTGCGGACTGTTGGGCGGCGGTCAGACTTTTGCCGACGCTCTCATTTTCGACCACGGCATCGTTCGCGGCAATCAACGGCGTGAGCACGCCGTCAATTTGGGTGAGAATCGGCGTGGATGTGGTGAAAACGGTTGGGTTGTCCGTGATGTTTTGCTTCAACGACCTGAGCAAGGCAATGACTTGGACGGCGTTGAGGCGACTGATACTGATGTTGAATAGACTCATGGAGCTTCTCCTGTGAGATGAACCGGAATCCCAGGACGTTTCGTCCCATTTATCGGAATCCCATTTCATCGGTTCGTTTCAGTTTCCTTTCACAAACCAAAGAGATTCTAACATCCCCTGTCGCCGGTGCCATAATAGCCGGGGATGGCGGAAGTGCAAGAAGATTTTTACTTCCGTCCCCGCCGCCCGCCGGTCATCCGGGGGCAGGCTTCAAAACGATTTTGTCACACGACAAACTCATTTTATCATACGACAAGTTCATTTCGTCACACGACAAACTCATTTTGTCATACGACAAGTTCATTTCGTCACACGACAAGTTCATTTTGTCAGACGACAAAATCGTTTTGTCACACGACAAGTTCATTTTGTCGTACGGCAAATTCATTTTGTCAGACGACAAAATCGTTTTGTCAGATGTCAAAATGGCCTGAAATGGGCCATTTCTACAGAATTTGAGGCAAAACGGGCAACCGTCACCCGCTTTCAAGGCCTTCACGGGACTCCGGTGCAGGTTCAGAACATCGGTAACAGGAGAGGTTCAATACATCGGTAACACTCAACAAGCGGCTGCTGAGCTATAGAGTGAGGCATGCCATGGAAAACGAGTGGACTGATGGATCAACGAATGG
>Ga0316217_10003542_pt1 | contig 17671 bp, 8 predicted proteins | sample 1anoAmetaG_FD_203633 | JGI IMG/M metagenome (GOLD analysis project Ga0316217, IMG submission 203633) | Freshwater microbial communities from Trout Bog Lake, Wisconsin, USA - 1anoA | ecosystem: Environmental > Aquatic > Freshwater > Lake > Hypolimnion/Profundal zone | place: USA: Wisconsin...
TGATTATCCTTTTGGGGTTGATCAGGATTTAAGCAGGAGAATTTCGTTAATTTATAATTTATTGTGTTAGAAATATCTATCATGTCCAAGAAGGAAATCCAAGACAAGGAACTCAAGACAGTCCTCGGCAAGGACGTCTCCACCAAAAACCCAGTCTTCTCCCCCGAACACATTACTGAACTCCATGCCCTTTTCTCACTTTACGCTGACCCCAGGCAAAGAAGAGCCGACATCAGAGATGTCCTCTTGACTGCAAGCACCCTCGGCCTCGACTCCAAATACGAGTTCGTTTTCAGACTTCTCTCTGAAATCCATGACTCAACCAATGGGGCTGCACTTGACTTCGAGCAGTTCCTGAGATAGCTCACCAACAGAATCGTACTTTTATGTCAATTAAGGGAAGCCCCTTCAACGAGGAGGGAAGAAAGGCCAACTTCACCCTGTTGGACGTGCAAGGCAAGGGCGAGTTGGACATCAACGACTTGAAATACATCAATGAGCAACTGAAGTACGGCTACTCTGAGTAGCAGCTCGTGGACATAGTCCACTCGGTGGGTGGGTACGGGGCTGAGACGATCAGCTGGTAGAAATTCAACAAGTTCATCCAAAGAAAAGTGGACAGGAGAAGAGTGCTTTGATTGGTAGATTTAGATTGATGGATATTTTTGAATATTTTAGCTGGCTAAACAGGGTGGATGCTTTGCTTTTTGCTGGGCTGTCGATTCAGGCTTGAACATCTTCGGTTTGAAAAAGGAAAGATGAAGAAAATGGGTGGGTTTGCTGATTGAAACTTAAACTAATATTCGAGAGATAATATTATATTGATGGTTTTGTAAATTTAGCTATCAGTACTCAATTTTGTGAAGAATTGGGTTGCTTTTCCAGCCCTAGTCAATAATCGCCCCAATAATTCATATTCCCGAAATTCAGGCGTTTGGCTTTAGTTATTATTTTCAAAGTTCAAATTATTCTCCAAACTTTGAGCTGGCCAATACAAATAAACTTTTGGGATTGGGGAGCACGAGGGCGGCGGAAGAACCAAAGCGAGTGGAAGTTTTAATTCTTTGCTGATTAGTATTTTTTAGTTTAGAAAACTATCCGGCTCAAGTATATGATCAACCCAAAAGTTGTAATTAACAAATTTGATACCATCCAGCTATGTATTTCGGTTGCTGAGCTTAGTAGGTAATCGACCCGGCAGACCACCATCCCGTACAAAAAGTTCCACCCTCGTAATAAGTTTATAATTCATAAGTTTTGATGTTCAAACTAAGATCTATTTCAGAAACTCTACCTGAGCTACCAAATATTGAGTAAGATACTGAGAAAACCCAAACCATGCCTGAAGGACGGGGAGTCAGTGGCCAGAATTCGGTTGGAGGCCAAAATAGCCCAATGGAAGTTGGAAATAAAAAAGAAGACCTGCCTGGGTCAGATCAAAAGTTGCCGCTGGCTCGCAATTAGGCTAGTTGCCAGGGGCAGGGGGCGGAGGGTGGGTTTGGCGGGGCGAGGGAGGAACTGATGCGCAGGATGGATATTCTTTATAATAGTTTTATTTCATCGGGGTTCCTTGCCAACATTTCAAACGCGGAACTCATCGATTAGTCGGGTGAGATAGAGAGTGTTGAGGAATTCATAGGGCGACTCTAACTAAAATAGACCAAAAATTAACCTTCCGAAATTCTTCTCATACTGCAGACCTATCCGGCTATCAGGGATTTTCTTCAGTGGCTCTACGATGCCGCTCCCATCTTCTTCTACCGTTAGCTCATCCTCGCCGCCTGTAATCTTACACTCGCCTACTTTTACTTCCAACCCGCCAGCTCTCCGCAAAATAGGACCGAGCTGCCCCAAAATACCATCTTCGTGGATCACGCGTTCAGCGATGGGTCTCTGAAGGTGCTAAGAATAGGTGGGAGGGGAGTGGAAGCAAGCTCGTCTGGAGCGCATGCGTGCAGTCATCTGCCAGAATTCCTCAATTATTTTACCGCTCAATTTTTAGAACTGCTCCAAAACACCCTACACCAACTACCCCAATAACCCTTGCAGAGTTGTCCGGATGAGCCACCAGCCAAGCCGATGGGCGTGTGCCAGAAGAGCAAGAGAATAAAAAAGAATAACAAAGAAGGAATGGGTGGTCAGTGAACTAACTGTGATTGTACATATTTTAAGGTTGGTAATTCATACTCAGACGTTCGCAATCGTTTGACTGCCATCTTACAGCTACAACTCTGCTTGTCTGATTGGCAGCGCCAGCTAACTTGCCTACTGATGCATTTACAAAGATTGCGATTGGTTGAAATGTCTTAGGATATCCAGACAGGTTATGCATACTGGATAGCTTCATCAGCATGCATGTGAATGGATATCTCTTGTTTGGGTAGCGGTAGAGCCAAAATTCTGATCCTTCCATATGCTCGAGTTATTCTTATTTAAAGTTCTCCAGGATAGATATGGCGCAACATAACTATGATTTGATTTTGTGGCTTAAATACCCGCTGCACCACCCCACCCATCCATTTTATTATGCCCAAATAAATAGCTCAAATATACCCTTCATAGCTTAACTACTACACTCTAAACTATACCACCACAAAACTAATCAATGCTACATCCATATATCACCAACCAACCAACCAACCAACCAACCAACCAACCAACCTATCCCTTTGAAATTGAACATCCACCCAATCGGTTATCATTTGGCCTACTACTAACGAGCCGGTGGCTGGACTGCCTGGAAGATCTACTGCTTGCAGAGAGGACAGGTCCTTTCCTTGAGCAGCCACTCCTTGATGCAGTCGACGTGGTAGCAGTGGTGGCAAGGGAGGTGGTTGATCTCCTCGCCCTCCTTGATATTGTAGTAGCAGACGGAGCACACCTCCTCGTTGCCCTTGGCCTGCAGTTTCTGGATCTGCTGGAACTGCTCCTCGGTGATGCCTTTGGAGACCTTGCCGATTTTTTCCTCGAGCTAGAGCAGTTCTTCGTAGGTCATGTTATCGGTATCGATTTCGATGCCGTTCTGGTAGCGCATGCCGATCATCATGTTCCTGAGGTATTCCATATTCATCACCCGGATCTCCTAGTCTACATAAGCTCAGAGTAACTTCTTTGCATTTGTTCCTGCCTCATTATTTCGTTGCGTCGTCTCAGCTAGTCTATCTTGCCCTTGATTTATTATCTGCGCTGCATAAGTTTTTGGTTCTCGAGGTTGAGGCGTTCGTTGTCGGCTTTGTAGCGACTGAGTTCTTGCTGGCGTTCTGCGAGTTTCTAAAGAAAGATAAGAGAGAGTGATACCTGCAGGCGGCGTTGCTTCTCAAGGTGCAGTTCCTCCTTGAGCGCGATGTACTTTTTATTGGCGTCCTTGTAGGGATCGCATGTGGCAGTCAGGGCGAGGAAGTCTCCCTTTTTGGGCTGAGCTTGGTCATGACACATTCTACTTGAGGCAGGCTACTTCTGGGCCTACTTGCGCTGGAACGGCGAGAAGTTTGATTTCAGATCTGCGTTTGACCAGTGGTACACTTTTCGTTTTAGAACTGCTTGTAGGGCACTTTGCGCACGTTGAAGATCTTCTCTGAGTGGCGGGGTGGGTACCTTTGCGGTTGGTTGAGAACATCTGCTTCTCGAAGGGCTATGATTCCATCTCGGTTTATGCAATAAGTAATTACGGGAACAGGGGTATTATAACACTGTGAGACAGTCAAATTGCCAGCTTTAATGAAACCACAGCCCAAATATACAATTCCAGCGCAGAAGCATCAAAACTGGCTATATGAGCTGCTATATTTGTATTATATTGGCCTAATTCATAGATCAGGTGGAAGAATGTCTGATAGGAATCATGAACAAATGCGGTTGTATAGGCTAGCTATAATTACCAAACAATCACAATCAGACCACAGAATAATTGTAACTCAACATTTCTTGTCTGCTTGTGCTAGCTAGTCTTCTTTCTTTCTGTTCTCCTACGACTACTAGCCACTGTCACTGTCATCGTCGAAGTTGAGTAATTAGTGGTCGAAGACGCTTTTTGTTTAAGGTTCTCTTTCTTCAAGCGGGTGCTCCAATAAAATCTCTTGTTGTTATGCCAAGACAGACGTTTAGATTTGGCGAAAAGGATCTTCTTCAGCATTTTTGAAGCAAAATATTTAGCCTTATTTGATTTCAATGGGCTCAGAGCCCATGAGTTTGCAGTAGTAGAGCTTGCTGCGCGTGCTGGCTGACTAAATGATCCACTGCGATGTCTTTTTCTCTGGATTCGATAGTATCTCAAGTCTATCTCCATCCAGCCCAATAAACAGCAGCACACTGTTGACCTTCATAGCCTGCATTATCCGGACGATATCCTCTTTGGTGAAGTAGTTTAAGTTGATGTTTTCCTGGCTCAGTGTGAGCAGGTGTTTCTTTAGTTCGCCGATTTATTCATCTACTTTGCACATATCTACCTCGAGCTGTTCCCTTTGTTCCTATAGTTTTCTGACTTATAGTTAGAGCTAGGCGCCTTGCTGTCCGCCAACCCACTTCATCAAGTTTTTCCCTAGCTTCTATATGTACCCAATACCTTCCAAGACGTTAGTGATGTCGTAGATGCGTCTTTTTTGGATGTCTAGCCTTTGGGAGGCCTATTAGATTTAGATGATTTGGTTCGGTGAGGCTTTAATCAGCTACACAAATTTTTTTGTCAGTGATCCAAGAGTGTTATTATTGGCTTCATTTTTGTTTTCGCGAGTTTGAGAGTGGTAGCTTTCAGAGCGGCTTTTCTACTCTTCGCCCTGTTCCATGAAAAATGCTTCATGCTTTTAGATTTGTGGGTTGTTTTTCATCGAGCGTCAACTTTAGTCCAAACGCGATAATTTCTTATTTTTTGGAGGGAGTTACCGCAATTTAGGATTTATATACCGAATTCTTTAAATAATGCAAAATATTATTCCACCTACTCAATTCGGATTTTACGACTTTAGCTAGTAATTTCTGTAAGGAGAAATTGGAACTTTGGAAGCTTCAGAATGTAATAGTAAAGTAAAAGATGCCAGAAATATTTCTTCTTCTCTTCTCTATAAACGATGATCTTTTTAGGAATCTTGGAGCTTAACTAGCAAGTATTTACTTTCGATATTCCAGCAGTTTGCGAATAACTTAGCTTAGAACATCTGGTCAGTATCTGAGAGAAAAATACAAAAACTTGTTTTTTATGCAATAAATTCGATGCATCAAAAGGCGGGTTAGTTGCTGCTTTTGTTTGAATTTGTTGACTTTCAGTAATCATGCAGTATCATAAAAGATTTGCAAACCTTCTTTGTTATAATTCAGAAGCATATAATGGAAAACCAAATCCCTGAGAAGCTAATCGAATAGCTCGAGGCAAATTAAGACTTACTTGTGCAATAGATTTAAAAAATGGAACCTAACCTTGAATACTTCCAGCTCTACAAGGCCTTAAAGAATGAGTCCAGTTACCTTCACCAAAGTTTTCTCAAGACGTTGAAGAAGCATAAAGATCTTGAAAATCGTATAGGATTCTTAGCAGTACATATCAAACGATACAGAATAAGGCGAATAGCTTTAAAGATGTGATGAAGCCTTAGAAACGCTCCAATAAAAAATAAGTGCGGCGCCGATTGAACCGATTTCACAAAAAAATTAAGTGTCTTTTCCCCCACTGCAATCGTACTTACAGCTCGAAATCTTCTTACAGGGTGCATGTAAAAACAAAACATCATCAATAATACATCTGTGAAAAACAAAGTGAGATGGGTGATTTGTTTTAGGATTATAAGTGATGTAGTTGATTGAATTTAATATTAATTAAAGTAATTTGGAAGTGAAAATCTTTTGTATTTTCCTAATAGAGAATAAGGTAAGAATCAGCCCATTCACCTGATGTAAGCATGAGACTACAATCTAAGAAAAGCAGACCAAAGAAAAGAATAAACTAGGTTTAGAAAAGAGGGTGATAGGGTTGATATAAGAACCAATCAAAGGCTTAATCGAGCTCGTGATAACATTTTCTTACTATGAATAGATTGATATAGAATCATGACTATAATTTTTTAACATAGTATAAAGCTTCATATCTTCCAAAAGGCAACTCTGTTACTCCATTATTCTCCATAAACTAAAGATACAAAAATACAACATTTGTCTTCAAAACATAGCCTTATTTGATTTTGATATCTTCTTTACCTTTTGACCTTTCCTCAATCTTGTAGACTTTCAACTTTTTATCTTCTGCATAAACATGCTCAAAGTCTTTCAGCTCTTTTCCCCCATAGAACACTGTGACCTATCTGTTATACTTCTATAGCTCAGGATGGGCTGAAACCAATGCATCAGCTGAATCTCGAAGAGAAATGTCTTTGTACTTCAATGGAAGATTGAGCCCCCAAATCTTGTATTTACTTGCAGTTGCCCCATTAAGAGTTTTTTCTATATCATTCTTCAAAGTTGATGAAGTCTTTGCTACAGTAACGAATTGGTCTGAATATCTTTTTTCTCTTTAGTCAGGATTCTAAGGCAAGCACAAATTATAGTCTGCAAAGCGGAAAACAGTAGGCTGGGTAGCAGTTAGCTATTGTGGTAAAATATTAGAATTCGATTGATTCGCATAGGCACCATTTTACATCGAATAAGACATATTGCCTGTATTGTTCAGCATAATTGATGATTGATCTACAGGTCTGCTTAAGTCAATAGATACAGAGGTTTATCCGTCTAGTTTGATAACACTCTACTATTTTTTTTACTTTGAGGGGACGAATTTGTTTTCTATCAAATACTGAATCATTTGTTAGTAATGCCTGCGTTTTTAGCCTTTAGGGGCTACGATTGTGAGTTTTTCTATGAAATTACTTTTCAATGAAAATTTTTTCAATTCACCCTCTTCAGAGATATTCATGATATTCTTTAGAATCAGCTTAAAGTTGAATAATTCCTAGGGCATTTTTTTGAAAAACTGTATCAACTAATGTGTTTATATCTAGGCTTAAATCTTCTAAGGTTATGTCTTTTTTTCTTGAAAGTAAGCAATCACAACCAGATCTTCTTATCTCTCGATAAAGAATAGCTTTTGATCTTATGATTTCTTTTTCCGGAATTTGTCACCATTAGATGTGCTTTTGTAACTGGATAAGAATTATTCGAGTAATTCTGAATTGATTGTAGGACTAAACATCATGAACACATACTGAAAAAGCTCATACTCAGCTCGTATATTATGTTCTTGTATCATGATTTGCTACTCAGCATCTAAATGAAGTATTAGGCCCTCTCTATCCTAACTTAGTTAAACTTTTCTCTAAGTTCGGCTCTATATCTTATTTAGCTTGTTTTAGATATATTTCTAAAACAAAGTTGCTTCAATTTTCTTAGTTAAGTCATTTAGCATGTTTTTCTTGTTATTTAGCCAAGAAAATGAACCATGGGCTAATTTGATTGCTTGAGTGTCTTTTTCACGCTACTCAAAGTTATTTGTCTTTCCCAGGTGGTAAATTTTATGCTTAGTCTCCCGAATTTGCTTAAATAGGTCATTAATGTTACTGTTGCACTCTTAAAACCAAAAGTGGTATTTGTCCAGAATTTTTATGATTTAGACGTGCTTTTCTTTAAGTAAACCTTTGTAGTATTTTGACTGAAAAATCTATTTGGCATATTTCTAAACCGACACTAAGTTTATTTGGTTATGAAGTTTACCAAACTCCACTAAAGCTTCATCAAGCAAATCACTTTTCATGCCGATTATCTTCACTTTTTTTGGCACCACAAAAAACTCAACATGTAGCCGGTTTCCAATTCCTTGAAGCTTTTTGCTGTACTTTTCCTTCAAAAGGATCGATATTTCGAAAGGAACTTACACAATACGCACTTAGTATAGTGGTACTTTTGCCTTTTTATCTTTTGATCGAATGGCAATGTTTTTTTGCTTCTAGCTTTAGCCCGGTTTTTCTCCTTTTTCATCAGATTCATCGCTGCATAAGGACACTGCGTCAGACTGCTACTTTATTCTTTGTTCACTTATTAGAAAAGCTTGTTTTTATGCCTGATTATTAAACTGGAGCCTTACACCCATATTACTGATCTTGTCCTTCATATTCAAGAACATCGACTCCAAAATGGTGGTCGTCATATCAACAGTCTCAGTTTAATACCTGAGTTAGGCAGATTGCTTCATCGCTAAATTGTCTCTCAATTGCAAAATATTATAATTGCCATAAAATGATCTTTGATAAAATAGATCCAAATTGCTTTAAAGTCAATTAGTCAAATCAAATACAACAACTCAGCAAATTACAATTTAGCGTTTCGGATAACACGAACTTTACGTTTTTCTTTCCACAAACCTATTATTTTGAACTCTTTGTTCGAATCTCATAGCTTATTGTCTCTCGATTTTCCTGATCACTTTTGAATAAAATAACCCAATATCGTTGGTAAATAGAGAATAATCTATATTTAGAAGTATAGATAATTAATTGTTTAATTGTATGCGTTTCTCCCAGTTTGTTCAGAATAATTAGACACAAAGCCCAGACTTCAAGCCTTCTACAAAAGAGTAGTTCTTTAGTGTGAAGCGAAAGCATAAGAGAATGAAGTCATCAGCCTTCTTCATCTAATTATAAGAACCAAAACTGTAAAAAATAGCTCAATAACCTAGTTTCCTGCAGGCAGGATGCCCAGATGTAAAAAAGGACTTATAGTCTACATTTGGATCAGATCACTATCTCAAATTTAGGTCTAAACCGCCAAAAAGAAAAACTAACTTAAAGCCAAGATTTCCTCGCCATTAAAAAGGTTAATAAAAAGCGGAAAGTGAATCTTAATCAGAAAGTGAATAAAATATCATTAACTTTAATGAGCAACTAACTTCTTAAAAGTAAATTAGCTCTAAGTAAGAGAAAGAAAAAAATGCTAATTGTAAACGTTGGAAGATCGATGACTTCCTTTGCTTAGGGAAGATAGGCGAAGGGAGTTATAGTGAGGTATTTAGAGTTGTTTAGAAGAAAAGTGGTTTTATATGTTCTTTAAAGGTACTCAAGAAATAGAAGCTAAAAGAGTTAAAACTGTAATAAAACCTATTTCGGTAAATTAAAATAAGCCTTTTTCTAGACAATCCTCACATAATTAAGCTCTATGGCTGTTTTACAGACTAAGCTCATGTTTATCTTTTGGTTGAACTAGCTACAGATCAAAATCTCTATTAAAAGCTGACAAATCATAAGTTGCTCTATAATCAACCGATTTCTATTTCCTAGACTCAAGCCTTTATTTGGCAACTTTGCCATGCTCTCAACTATATGCATAGCAATATGATTCTTCATAGGGACATAAAACCTGAAAACATTCTGGTTACTTTCGTACAAAATGGTTTATTTAGACAAACAATATCAAAGTTTGCGATTTTGGCTGGTCTATTTACAATCCTGATAGAAGTCTTAGGGCAACAATTTGTGGCACTCCTCTTTATCTTGCTCCAGAACTGATTAAGAGAAATGAGTATAATGAGTTAGTTGATGTTTGGGCAACAGGAGTGCTTACTTATGAACTGTTGACAAACGAAATTCCTTTTAAAATAAAATCAGTGAAGGACCTCAAAAAAGTGGTAATTTGAAGATGATTTAGGTAACATAGAACATAAGATATGATAAAATAAAAGACATAGACGCCAGAGAATTCATAAGCTATGCTTTGTAGAAAGAGAAAGAAGACAGAAAAAGTATAAAGTAGCTCTTAAAGTGTAAATTTATTGGAGAGAACCTAACAATTTAAGAGTTGTGATCTTCCTAATTTTCCACTCACTAAATTCTCATATTTAGATAAACTCAATCAAATTCAATATTTGGCGTTCTTTGAATCATTTATGTGCACCATTTTTACTCAAACTGAATTCGACTTAACGTCCTTAACTAGTTTGTTTTATAGCTAATTTCGAGACTCTGACAGTTTCTTTCTCTCTGCTATTAGAACATAGCAAATTGGCTTTGTTCCCAGATTGTCTTACTATTTCTTTTGAAGATGAAATATAAAGAGCATAAACTAAAACGCCAATGATTTGTTTAAGATATAGCTTATTATGAGGCCTGATTGGGCTGATTTAATACTAAGTTTCATGAGTAACAAATCTGAAATTGTAAAGCTCAATGCCTACATATAATTTTCAACTTACGGGCAATATGAGTCTACCGCATTCTAGTTAGATTCTTACAATAATAAATTTGGCATTATGATGGACCAAGAAGAGTTTCTGCCAAATTAATCCTAATAGCACCACATCCACTATTTGATTGATAATCTTCTACAATAGCCGAGTATTGAAGACTCTCTTTTTGCATCACAGCGACAATAAGCAATCTAAAAATCTTTAGAACAGGAGGCAGTTGACTCAGATAATTAACTGATATCTCCTTTAAGCGTCAACATGCTAGAAGTACTTTGATTTCTATGACTTAGAAGTAATAACGTAACTCTTTTCCTCCTTAGCGTTTTTTTGAATATGTAGGAGATGAGGCTTTCGAAAAGCTAGACGAATCTGAAAAGGCTCCTCTTGAAAAAGTGGCTTTTGAAATAAAGAAAAGTGAAAAAGCCTCTAGATTATCGTACTTGGAAGAAGCAAGAGCAGCCAAAATATAGAGATATAAATCGAAGAAATCAAAAAGAATCTGGAACCACAAAGTTTCATATGACTGCCGCAAAATAGTTGCAGATAACAGAGCCAGAGTTAATGGCCGCTTCGTGAAAAAACCACTGACTAATGTAGGCTCAGAATCTATAAATAACGTCAGCTTTAAAGCAAAGGAGTTGTAAGTATTGAGATAATTCAACTAACTAAACAAGCCATTTTAAGCGTTCAATCTTTGATAGCTTGATCTGTTACTTTGTGCAAAGACTATGATTTATGAAATAATTGGCAAAGTTCTGTAATTTAATTAAATCCAGGTTGTAAATTGTTCATATGAAAGTTGAAATCGAAGAGGAAGAAAGACTGGGCTATCTAATGTAAAGGTCTTCATAACAAAAAAGTAGCGTCAAATCGGTTTATCAGGTCCAAGTCTTTGATGAGTAGGCGAGCTACATCACTGCATTTTAGAATTTGCTATATGTTGGTACCAACTCAGCCAAAGTTTTGGTCTGCTACATCTCCAAGAGTCCCACTAGTGAAACCCTCATTTTCAATAAGGTTAATTAGTTCTATCCTCATTGCACTTTTATCAAGCTCATCAAAGTCACTAAAAAGTTTTTGGTTATTATTCCTAATTAAGAACAGCAGATGATTAGAATTTGGGACAGAGAAAAACTTTAAGTAATTCAAGTTTTTAAAGGGCATTCAAGCCAAATCACTTCAGTTCTCTTCCTCAAAGACGGCAAACACATCGCTTCGATTAGCCACGACTCAACAGCAAGAATCTGGAACATTTTCTAGTATAAGCACTTCGGAAAAGAGAAATGGCTGTTTGAATCAATGTATCCTCTATTAGCAATCTAATAAATTGACTAAACAACACTTGCTTTAGGAGGTGATGACTGTTGCATTACGCTTTGGAACTGGAGAAAGCAGTAAACTAAATGCGTTGTTTTTGGCCATCCAGGGTCAGTTTATAGTCTCAGTTTGTATGCTCCTTTTTTGGTCTCTTCTGGAGGTGATTCTCATATCAAAATCTGGTCCATTCGAAAGTAGATTGTCTAAAATGCCTCAAAAATTTCGTCCTAAAACTCTTATGAGAAGAAATAAGAACTGAATTTAGTAAAATAAATAGCAGGCCAGGTTGGACAAAGGCACTTTTTCTTCCAATTGCCAAACTATAGGATGTAGATCATTGATTCCTTCGGAAAAAAGATTTCCATAAATGAAAAACTCTAGGTTAAGGCGCAAAAATTTCAGCTTTAGAATTTTCAATAAATAGCTTCTGCCTAGATTTGGAAGGAATACTTGCTTTTCGTGTGTGATTACAATGAAAACTAATAAAAAAAGCCAATAAACATAGTGAAGATGGGGTTAAATGAAGGATAGTAGTTCGTGAATGGATTTCTGTGGAACAAGGCGTCATATATTGAAATAAATAAAGCCTAAAACTATTCATAATATATAAATAAAGTGGAGGAACGTTCATCAGACTTAATGAGAAGGCTTTTGTGATCTTTTGTTCTTATTATATGTTTTTTGATGGATTGATTATGACCCAAACATAAGACTTAATTGGTTGGAAGTAAAATAGTCATAAATAACAGAAATTTCATTAAAAAAGAATTCTGATCATTTTTCAAAGCATTTCATAGCTTGTGCTTGCATGAATTTTTAACTTAGTTGATTTCCTTACTGTAAAAGGGATTTTCAAAAAGTCTGCCTTCTTTGTAAAGTTTACTAACATGTTTAGCTGCATCGATTTGGGTTCCCATTGAATATTTCTAGCAAAATTAGTCATATTCCTACAGTTTTACCCATTTGTATCCCCCAATCTCTCTTTCACATATCTTAAAGCTGCTCAGCCCATCTTCCTAGATTTTCATCAGACACACAAAATATATATCAACACAGCCATAAATTTGATCTTTTGTTAGCTATCTAATCATTACTATTCTTTAGAATTTTGCTTTGATACCTGTCTATTAAAATAGTTATCTTTGGGCACATTGACCGATAAGCTATCCTCTATCAGCTCTACCACCGGGAAGGCCGTAGCGACCCTATCTTTTGCCCTAAATAAAGAAATAAATACGCTTTTCTACTGCACAAGGAGCACTTTTCCTTCATTTATAACTAATGCACCCGCTGCAACCCAGAAGAGAGAATATGGGACTACCAAATCCGAAAGGTTTGAAAGCCACTTATAAACAACGATCCCTTGGTTAAGTCCTGAGTGAATTTTGTAGCTAAGATGATTTACACACTGATCAAGCAATGGAAGCTGTTGGGAAGTCAGCTAAACCCAAATGGATCTGAAGCTTCCTGTTGTTTCCAAATCTATGAGATAATCCCTGAATTATAAGGCATTAGGATTGCAAGAAACAGTTATATGTAAGCCTTTATATGCATCAGTGACTGTTGTCAATTGTTTGACCCAATCTCTTCCCTCCATCAACAATAACAACTATGTTTATAATCTAACATAAGAAGTGCCTTTATTATTTAACACAAATTATCATCTTTTACAAAGTTTTCAGCTAAAATCAATGATTAGATTGCAGGCAAAAATGATCCAACCACAGCTAATTTGCCCAAGCTAGTTAGCAAGCATACTCAGGGGCCAATCTTGCGCCAACTCCAAAGACAAGCTATAATAAGAGCTCATTATTCTAACCAAAACAATGTTAAGGATTATCCTAACTATGAATTGGTTTTTTTTAACACGACTTTTTTCATTTTATATTGAGCTTTTTTTTGTCTATAGTTCGCTTTCATACTGTTTCCGTTTCAATTATCCATCAGCTTATTGTGTTTTAGTGAGCTCTTCGATTTGTTTGTCAAGTTTGATCAAATCTCTTTGCTTTTTGGAGTACTTTGCGAAGGTTGAAGGTGTATTAAACTGCTACATTTCATCTTGTATCTATTTCTTTTTAGCTTTCAAAGTGCCAATCTCATCGTTTTGAGGAGCTTGGTAAGGTTTCAACTCGGCAAGCATTGCTTCAAATCGAGAACTGTTTCTTTTATTTGTCCAAAACACCACATATTTGAACAAAGCGGAGATTAGGATGGCAAGCATTTAGTACATTTGGGCTCTTACAGTAAATATTATCATAATTAAAAATTACAGTAATCAGGTATTAAAATAATTTTCAAGTTTATAATCACTAAATTTCTTCATTGAAGGTCCCACTAGCATTGGAGGCTTTTCTATTTTTAACAGATACAGCTTACCCTGATTATCCTTGAATCTAACCATCTTACTTTTACTCTACAAAGTGGTCAGGCACCATTCCTCTGTATTTCTTTATGCAGAACTTAATGGCAAAGAATAAAGCTAAGCCTGCCAAAGCGAAAGGAAGTAAAATCCACAATATTATGGCTTGTGCAGATATGCCCGTTTTATGTTCTTTGATAGATGGCAGTTTAGAGTTTGTGATTTAGATGACATCATAAATGAGGTTAAGTTGCTTTGGAAAATGCACGTCTTTGGTTGAACTTGGCACAATCTCAACAACTGCTTCAGCACCTACAAAGTAAATAGATGTATTTGCCTAGAAATTGTCAAACTAAATAAGAAAAAACTTACATTAACTTTGAACTCTATTGAATCAAAGGCTATTCCAGTTGCATTAAAAACTTTCACACTTTTTTACAGTCTGCAATTAGCGAATTTGCTCACCTTTGATCTTGAGCTATCAACATAGAGGTAATATGTGGCATTGGCGCTCTTTACGTAATCCTTGAACTAGTTTTTTATTGTAGTTGACTTAATAGAGAATAGAATCGAGTCCGCAGTGAGAGAATAGGTTATTGAAGGACTTACCTGGTCGATTATTTTGTATGGAAGTACGTCTTTTTAGTCGTAATAGTAGTAATTCATAAGATAAAGAATAGAGTTGTTTTGTCTGCCTTTGTTCTTTACCTTAATGAAGTATTAACCAAAGACATTCGTAGTACTTACGACGTAATGACCTCCATAATTACTCTGCTAAAGGACTATTTCATCATAGTCTTTCTTTTAAGACTAAAAGCTTGAGTAATCACTTGTTGCTTAGATTGCCAAATCCCCCTAGCAACTGAATATTTCAATCATCACTGATTTGAAAGGTGAATAAAGCTCAAAAATCCCAGGAGAAGACATAATCACTGATGATTATGCCTTCAAATGAATGAGAGATTATTTTACCAAGAGAACACTAGCTACTGTCTATTGATTGGACGTCAGATTGAGGTAATAATCTCCTTTTTGGAGAACAAATTGCACATTTATAGTGCTTTAAGAGTCAATCCTGTTCATAGGCAAAAGTGGGATTGGCTAAAAGCCTTCATGTCTAGAATAGATGGCAGTGAGGTTTATGGTGGGCTGTTCTAAGGCTTCTTGGAGCCTAACCACTTCGATGAGGACATTAAAGGTTGCAGAGTCCTTGGCAGGCTTATTAAGATTTAAAAATTCCATGATAAAAGGTTCATTCTTTTTCAATTGGAAATAGCTGATTATTCCCTAGAAAATTCTTTCAGAAATGCCGATTTTAGATGCTTTGATGGTGTAAGAAGAATCAACCTCTGCCTCAACATTGATTCTAAAAGTTGCATAAATGGACTCGAATTCAAATGTATAGTTTACAGTCGAATTACTGTGCTTGACTCTTATCACTTAAGAAGTGTTGATTGAGAAGTCTTTGATTGTTTGATTTTCAGGATTTACAACTATAACACGAACTTTTCCATAGATGACGTTAATTGAGATGTTGAAAGTGGTGATAGAGCTAAAAGTATAGTTTCTGACCTTATTTTCAGTTATATTGATTTTTTACCTTATTAGACCTTTAACGCTTAAAGGGATGGTATTGTTGATTTTAGTAACCAAAAATTCTCCCTTTGCGCCTTTCTAACTTGTCACTGCAATTGCATAGCTGCAGTTTTGACAAAAAACCTTTGAAGACGAATTTATCATGATTTCTCCTTCATTTGCATCCCCAACTAGTGGATAGTTTAAGGGATCTGATGTGAGCAACTATTTCCAGGTTTAGTTTGTGCCTAAGCTAGATACAGATATCTGAACTTCACCTGTATTCAAAATGGTGACTATTTTGAAAGGATTTTTGGTTCTATGCTTGAAAATGAAATAAGCCGTTTCTTTTTCATTTAGCTAAAAATTATAACTTCTTCCTTCACTTGCTTCGAGAATCGAGCCTCCTGAAAAAGAGTAGCTAACTTAGAATTGGCAAACTTTGGACTCTGTTGTGACAAAAAGAGTTAATTTTTTAGAGTTTTTTGGTATAACCAAGAATGAGGTTTAAGAAAAAGAATCAGCATCTGAGATACTGAGTTTAAAGCAATTTTTTTGAGTTGAAGATTCTTTACTTAAATCTTTTACCGAAACTACAGCATCTTTAGATGTAGGCTGTTAAAGCTGATAAACGAAAATTTCATCTTATTCAATGAAACCAATTTTCGATTGACCTATAACTAAGGCCGTTTCTTCTTGGCTTACTTCAACCTAAAAAACAGCGAGGCTGTGGCTATTTATACTGTCTAGTTTATAGACAGAAAGAGTGAGCATGCAATTTTGGCATAAACTACTGAGCTTGTCATTTAAGATGGGGTAAAGAGACGTTCCAGGACTATATTTGTAAAATTAATAATAGTTATCTTTTTTTCTGAAAGAGTCCTTATCTTGATAACTAATGTATATATTGGTAGTGTTGGAAATGAACTACTTTTCAGAGATAAAGTGTGCCAGAATGCAGTAAGTATTGGAAGTAAAGGAAGTAAAAAAGATCCTAATTGTTGTGTTGCTATCAACCTAATAGTAGAAGTGTTTTGCTTTGGATTCAGAAAGTTCGGAGGAAGTCACTGTTTCAGTGATTCCGTCAAATAGAGCTACATCCACACTTTTCTGCTCAAGGATTAAGTTAAAGTACAAAGTTTCAGTTGAGTTGTTGGTGAAATTCAAACGAATAAAGCAACTCTAGGACTCTTTTTTGTTAAAGTCACAAATAGCCTCCAATTATGTTTTAGGCAGCTAATGATGACGATTGTTCTAAGCTTTCCTACATTTCTCATTGACGCAAATATCTAAAAGTATATTTCCATGCAATAATTGCGCCACAGATGCAGAGAATGTCAGCTACAAATCACTAGCTTTAGTGATATCGTAAACTATGCATTCACTTTTGTTTGCAGCCAGTTCTCTGTATAAGGGCAAATTCAAGTTATATGGCACACAAGTATCAGCTTTGTAGTACACTATAACAAATTTTTGTTGATCTCCCTGTTTTCCACTTACAACAACATACAAACTCTAACCACTTTTAATAGCCAAACTGCAAATTATTTTAGTTGATGTTTTTGTTGTATCTTAGCAAGTCAAAAGTTTCCCATCGACAGAATATACTGAAATTTCAACATTACCCACTAACTACACAACTTCAATAGTGAATTTGCCTTATAATGGAGGACTGATTTAAAAAGAAGCTTTTTCTTCATCTACTTTCAAGACAAATTATTGAGTAACTCCTAAATTTAGGCTTATTTTTGATATTTGATTGTTATCTTTTGATTTATTGCTAGAGTCTGGAACATTTGAATCCTTATTGTCTCTTTTGACAACCACTCCTATCGTGAATTGCGAAAGGTCAATTCCAAAAACTGCAACATAAATGTTTTTTGTCAATTAGTCAGCTTTGTAGATGATTCTCTTTGAGTTACTTGTTTTTAATTTGGGATCTTGTAAATCAAACTCTGGATAGTTGTCAACAGTTGATGCCAATAGCTCTGCTTATCCTTCAATAAGTGTTATATAGATTGCGATTTCTTTGATATTCTAAAGAGAAGAAAGGGCAAATCGATAAAATATATATTCATTTTGAAAGATTGTATCTCTTACTATTTGGCCTTCTTTAAGTAAAGAAGCGTATTTTCTTTTTGATAAAGATATTGTATACTCTATGTCTCCATTTCTTGCGGCAGCCACAATATGGAAGAAGCAGTAAAAAGCTGATGTGTTTTTATTGACCTAGATGTGATTGCAAAGACTTAGGTTGTATTCAAAAA
>Ga0316217_10003543_pt1 | contig 17671 bp, 17 predicted proteins | sample 1anoAmetaG_FD_203633 | JGI IMG/M metagenome (GOLD analysis project Ga0316217, IMG submission 203633) | Freshwater microbial communities from Trout Bog Lake, Wisconsin, USA - 1anoA | ecosystem: Environmental > Aquatic > Freshwater > Lake > Hypolimnion/Profundal zone | place: USA: Wisconsin...
CAGCGTCACTGAAGAAGGTCCTGGGTTCCTCCCCTCGCCAGCAAGATTTATGGTTATCAATGGAATCTGGCAATCATTTTCCCTAACCTATACCAGTCTTTTAGTATATCCGACCGTGGCGACCCTTATCTCATGGTATCCTCTGAATTCTACTGATATGGGTCAAGGCACAGCAACACTAAGTCAGAATGGTTTATATACAAACACCCTAACCTTCTCTGGCTCTGATTACGTGACCTCTTACACGGCAACTGAAACACTTAACCTAACTTCTGGTAATTACACTTATGTTGTGACTATTAACGAAAATTTCGAAGATGGATGTTCAAGTCTAACCGGTCCAGGTAAAACTGGTCCAATAACGTATTCGACACTTAGTGTTCTGATCACTTACAATGGTTCAACTACATATGGTATTAACTTACAACCTGTGCTTTGATTAATCCTCAATGGAGTTAACCTCCCGTGAGATGTTTTCAGTGCATTCAAGCCATTAATGATGACCGTTGGATTCGGAACCAGAATGCAAAAAATCAACAAAACAATCGCCAAAGTGTCAGCCAAGCTCTTACTGACTTTGGGTATCCTCTGTACTGCAGGCTTTTGCTGGGCAAAGCCAATTCATATTGTGGCTTACGGCGATAGCAACACCAATGGGAAGGCCGTTCAACGAAGCGAAGCCTATCCAGCTCAGCTGGAGGTGTTGCTGAAATCCAAGGGGTTCGAGGTTGAGGTCACCAATGCCGGCACCGATGGTATCACCTCGAACTGGTTGTTTGAAGCTGTAAACCGAAAGGTGCCGGACGATACCGACATCGTCATTCTTCAGGGATTCCCCAATGATAAGATAACGAAAAAGGGGAAGGGTGCGGTAGATACTGTCATATTTGTAAACAAGCTTATTGAAAATCTGACAGGCAGAGGCATTCTGGTTATTCTTTCAACGTATGAAAACATTCAAGCTGAGGTCCCCAATAACGAAATTCTGCGGGTCCCGGAAATCAACCAGATGGCACCGGATCATAAAGCAGGTGATGGCCATCATTTGACCCCTGAAGGCTATAGAATCGTTGCCGAAACCTTGCTTCCAACTGTCATCAAAGCTATTCACATGAGAACGGGCGCTCCAGACTCTTAGTAAGTTGAATTGTGTGTGTGTTCAATAACGCTAAGGTCCTTTTGGAGATTTCATCTCATCTATCCTCGGATTGGCAAACCCGTTCCCATGAATGGTAAGGAATTGATATGAAGATGAAGATTCTGCAATGGTTATGACTCAAAGAGAGTTAGGAGACTCCACGCTAACATGCAGCTAACCAAATAATGAATACCTTCACACTGTCTGGAGATTCTATGGTCAAGCAACTCACTTCCCTAGGAGCATTCATGATTAAACCCCTCGCTGTCCTGTCGCTTGCCATGGTTTGCTTTATTGGCATGGCTCAGGCTCCAACAAAACCAAAGAATCAACCTGTCTCCAATGGGCCATCTCTGGAGGAAACGGAAAAATTCATCAAAGAGAGAATGGAGGATTGGGGTGAAATCCATTTGAATTATATGTTTGATGAGGCGGCTTCAACGAGTCTCGATAGTACCTGTAAAATCTCTTTCGATGGTAATTTTTGGATTGTTGATATATCTCAAAAAAGAAGACATTTTGATCCTCGAGAACCCGAAAATGACCAAATAAATGATGAAGAATACATTATTAAAATTGATATAAGTACACTTGACATAACATCTATTCGCCATGAAGATAAATGGGACGAAAAAACTTTAAAAGGGAAAATTATGTGTTCTAAATTAGTCATTCCAATAAAACCTCAATCTACAACGACATTTATTCGACATTCCAACCTTATGGGCACTGATCACCACGAAACTATAGATGGGACGATAGTCGTGGGGAAAGTTTATCCGGCAAAAGACGGCTTTCTTATTTGGCCGCATAATGACCGTTTTTCTGAAGAACGATTCAAAGCTGCTCTCCAGCATCTATTCGAACTGAAAGGTGGCAAACCATCACCTTTCTGAGAAAATTTATCTGGTTATCTACATCCTACAACCACAAAGTTGCTAACGGGATGAGGGACCATTCTAACGACCGCGAGCAATAGAGCTGAGAAGAAGCGGGTCATCCCTTTCGTGTTAGGCGGATACCTTGGGCTTCATGCTGGTGATGCGGATTGCATTTGTTCTGGTATCTCCGGCATAGTATTGCGACTGGTTCTCGTCCTAGGAGGTGGAAAAAATTGAGATGGGGATCATTCTCTGGTCCCAGCCTATCCCATATCCAGGATTGAACCGTCACATGCGGAAGTTGGCCCGTCACTACCATCAAGCCAGGTTGGGAGAAATGGCCCACCAGATTGAAGACGAGCGGTGCGGTTGATGCCGCTCGATGAGACGGGGGTGAGACGGGGTTGAGTCATTTCAAACAACATGATTTCATCAGTTTACCTAAATGTCTCAACCGTCTCATCACTTTGATTAAGTAGCTAGGGAGATAGGGCACAGCCCCGGCACCCCCTTTCTGCCTTCACGCCTCCCACCTCCCGACGGAAAGTTTGCGACAGGGTTGAGACGTTGAGACACTGAGACGGATCAATGGTGGTGCGGGTTTCAGCCGTCTCGACGGTTTAGGCTCAGCTTCTGGCTATCCCATCGTCCAGGATCTGTGAAAGATGGAGCGGGAAAATGCTGAACTATTTCGCTTTTGGAGGGGTTGCCTACCCTGGAACTTGGGTAGAATGGTAACCATCTCTCCCATCTATCACGCATGGCATCAATGTCAGGTTCCAAAAGGGCCGTGAAATGCTAAACCATAAATTAATACAAAATCCAATTTCTATGCTGGTAGTTGGTGTTAGCATATTGATTATTTCCTGTGCCCCATTACCCAAAACCATTTCTGACACTCTGGTTAGAGGCGAATTCAGGCAAGCACGTGTATTATTAGAAAAAGAGGGAGTTGGACAACATATTCGGCCCAACTCTAAACCGGAAGCATTAGAAGCACGTCGCATTTTTTCAGAAGGCATTGAAACAAGTTTTATACCCAATATAGCAAAACTTGAATGTTCAGGTTTATTGCATGCAGCATTATCAAAAATAATGGAAGGAATTGATCTAGTTCCGTGGTCCGACAAGTTTGGAAAACTTAAACTTGATATATCATTGCGCATAGATAGGGTCAATGGTTTGGCCACTAAGTGGGAACGAATGGGGACCTCCGATCTTTCTTTGAATGATGCAAGGGCCTTGCTTAATGATACAAAATTGATTGAACCTGACTATGCAGATACTCCTTCTCTTATTTCTCTTCGTGAAAAAGGCATCTCTGTAATAGTCAATGAGTGGGTAAATCAAATTAGAACCGTTCAAAATCCCATCAATAAAGATAATTCGAAGGAATTCTGGGATGATATCGATGCAACTGGGCTAAATGATTTTAAATATGATAATTGTATTTTGATTTTAACAAAATTATCATTTTCATGCGCTGCACCGAAAAAGCCTAAAATCATAGAAATTAAAGATTCCTTACTCGTTGGTACTGAGTGTATCCGGTCTGAGAAAATTGTGAGTACTCACCAATCATTCCTTCAATTACATAGAGCATCCAAAAAGTGGCTCGAGGGTTGGTATGACAAAACACTACCAATAATAGTCGAAAGGGAGCCCGTAACATTTGAGGTAGTTGATGTATGTGAAAACATCCTTGCTGGGCTACCTGGGGGGTACCAAAATTTAAGATACCAAGTTGGTTTTCTGCATTTGAGGGCAGCAGAAGAACGAATGGGGGCTGGAGCCTCTGCTTCACTTTCAATCCTCCATTCGGCTCGAACCCAACAGTTATGCGGTGACTCCTTGACCGAGCGTGTCAATAAAATTCAGAAGGCAGCATTTTCAAGCATAATTACTGGTGAAAAACTTAGCGCCTCAATGGGTATTGATAGTGAACCTACAGTCGATCCGCAACTTTACGATTTTGTCCGAACAGCATTCATAGGGGTAATTCGCAATCGTACCAAGGGATACTTTCAATGGCAATTCCTCCCACCAGGCCAAAATGATAGCGCCGTTAACCTGGAAATCCAAAAGGTTGACTTTCAAATTCCGTCCTATGAAAATTTAAACACTGTGACTTCACAGTATTATGATCACAATGAAAATGTTCCAAACCCTCAAAAGTCATATCTTGAAGCAATGTTGATCTCATCTAAAAATCAAATGAATTGGGCACAAAGTTCATATAATAGTGCTGTCTCCACTCATAACATCTATCCAACTGATTATAGCTTAATGGCTGTTAATAACGCATATAATAATTATATTTTTTATCTCAATACCTATAATAATTATGTGTCATCATACAATTCAACACCGTCGACCATTAGCAGACCCGTATTCATGCCGTACTCATTTAAGGAGGGGCGGGTCCAGTATGGATGGGAGGTGCGTATCAAATACAATATTGGAGAACGTAGTGACATTGTAGTAGGGAAATCAATAGAAAACGGATTTATTCGCATTGGGACAAAGTATACTGATAGAGATGCTTCTCGCCGTAGGGACGAAGATTTAAATTTCAATATTTCAATCGAACGCACCATTGATCATCTTTTTAGTGCAGTGAAAATCGCATGCGATCAGATTACACCAGCTATTTCAAACGCATTACCCTTAAAATATACATCTGGTTTAACAGATCCAGAAATTAACATTGTTAAATGGTTTCTTCATCCATGGGGGCGTGATGCTGGAAGAGCTAAGCGAGAAAGTATACCTCAATGGGCCATTGAAAGCTCTATCGATATAAAGGATCCTGAAATATCATTTAAACCAAATGCAATTAATATTCAATCTCTTTTGCAGCACCCTAAATACCCTATGAACACGGAAGAAGCTGCCAAATATTATACTGGTTTAGTAGGTAAAATTTCTACAGACTCTAAGGGCGGTATGCACTCTTCTTCAACTGGAGCAATTGTGTCTTCAGATGGCCTTATACTGACGTGTGCACACGGACTAGTCGGTGATCACCTCAAAATCGAGTTTGTAAGCGGCCCTTCAGTTGGGGTATATGATGCCGAAATTGTTTTTGTAAACGAGGATTCTGATGTAGCATTGATTCGCGCTCGAAATCTCAAAACAAAAATATGGATCGAGGTAAGGTTAGGAGCTGCACCCGAAAAGGGTGAAGAAATTGTTGCGATTGGTAACCCATCTTTGCCTGATGGAACTCTTAGCATTGAGGCGATTTCCAAAGGAATTATCTCAAACCCAGAATCCGAATTTTATGGGGTTCCACGCGTGGTTGCAGACATATCCATAGCTTCTGGCTCTAGCGGTGGTCCGTTGATCTCTCTCAACGATGGTAAAATAGTTGGAATAGTCGTTGCCGTTGCCAACGCTGAGTTAGCTCGCAATCCAGGCCAACGCTCTGCCTCGGGGCCTGTTTGTCTGGCCGCACCAGCACAACGGCTCACTGAATGGTTAGGTATTTACAATGCGGGAAAAGCGAAGGGGAATTGAATTATATATGGTGAGGTAGGGCGATCGGAAAGGATGCAGTTAGAAACCATGAAGGACCGCGATTGGTTCGTTGAACTGAGTGAGCTAGCCAAGTCAATAGGCGGGTCACCTCTATCGCAATCATAGGTAAATGCAAACACCAAACTCGAGTGGCAGTGCTCTGAAAGGCATGTTTGGCTTGCTCATCGGCGAAAGTATCTCGAGGGAACTGGTGCCGCGAATGTTATGGAGAGGGGGGCAGAACGCCGTCATTGTAGTCAGGTCGTCATGATGGGCGACCATCATCCCAGCTCTTTTGCCCCTTGGGTGCGGAACTCTCATTGCAAATTGCATCAGGTAATTACCTTCTGCTAGCGAAGCTGAAATAGCTAAAATACTCTAATATTACATCATAATCATGTTTATAAATCATAGAAGTTTTTCATTGACGTGTTCAAAAATGATTGCACAATTTTCTATTGACGGAGGATCACATGGCAAATAGTAAAAAGAATTTCTGAACCAGCAGTGTCCCTATCTGGTCCTGAATTAGAACTGGATAATTATATTGACCGAGTTGTAGAAGAAGCTCAAAATAGGGGAGCATCGTTATCAAACGGAGATCCCATGACCGACTCGATCAGCTTCAAAAAGGGAACCGGCAAGACAGACAGGGCTGTCTATCTTGTTGGGACCAAGACGATCCCGGCTGCGGTGATTACGCGCCTACTCAGAAACCTGGTTGGACTTTCCGGCCCCAAGCTTGATCGTTCCTTTTATCAGGCGTTGGAGAAGTATCCGGAAGCTCTGGACGTTCTTGATGGGCTTGCTATCACCCCTGCTGTCGCCGTTGAAAAGTTTCAGGCGCTACAAAAGGAGAGCAAGCCAGAGGTATCCAACAAGCGGGTTTCCAAAGCTGTCAAGACTGCTGAACTTTTCTCCAAGGGCATATGCAAGCGGTTCAAGGGAACCCCCGAGGAGATGGTCACAGAGTTCCTAAAAACTGTCTCCGGGGATGACTTCAAGAAAGAAGCCATTGACTGCATTGCTGCCTATGAGAAAACCAATGGTAAGTCTAAGCTTGGTTTCATCAAGACAAGCAGCAGGACGGGCAATCCGGCGGCGCAGAAGGCGTTGGCCAAGGCGAGGGCTAGCAAGAAAAAATAATCAAACTTGAAACGAGGGAAGGGGCCAGGGCTAATCAACCTTGGTCTTCTTTCCTTTGAGTTGTATCTAATTGGATCAGACCTCAACGAAAGCTACCTGCATGGGCTCCGCATCGAACCCAACCTCGCGGTTTCTAACGCCAAAGCTGTTCGAGTTGCAAGGTTACGATGAGCTCCTGGCTCCATCACTTCTGAGTTGATCTATCCGCGCCTGGTTCAATGTGATGCCGGCCCTTAGTTTGGATGCGAGGACGTACTCGCCTTGCCTCATGGCTTGCTCAGCAAGGGCCAGCAGACCTTGGTTGATCGACTCAAGACAATTCATACCTTTGATCTGAGTATAAATGTTGGTGTTCTCGCCCATGTGGCACGCTCTCCATGGGAAGGGTAGGTTCATGGTCTCCATTCGCAAGTAATTTTTATGATCAAATAATTTTGAAAAATAAACAGAGCTTTTCAGGATAATTTGCATGGTCGCCGGCCGTTAAAGGGGATTGGCTGCTCCTAGGACGAGCTAACGAAGCCATTGGAACCTATAATTACCTTGAATCATCCATCAAATGGAGCCGGTATGCCGATCCGGAGTCCTTTCAACCGTTCCACCGTCGCTGCTCAGCTCCTGCGCGAATGCAGCTATGAATCAATGGCCGATCATCTGGCCCTCGCGCAAATGCTTCGTTCTGGTCTGCCCGCTTCGGACATCCTGGAATCCCCAGAATGCCAACGTTGGCCAGAAACCTTCGTTTGGCTTACGGAGATGTTCCAAATCGACCTACCCAAGGGTCTCACCCCCGAATCGGTCAAATATGCATTGGACGGCTCTCGAGAGGAACGAGTCACGCAACTCAAGCACATCCTTAACTCTCTTGATGGATGGGACACCGAAGAAGCTGAGACTTTACGTAACGAAGCTTTTGAAGCCCTTTGGAAATTGGATGGATAAGGGGAACCAGTCAGCGGTCGCATTCCCTTAAATTAGTCATGGCCAGTTAGCCGCCAAGCTCGTCAGGAATGTAAAGGGCCTGGCGGAAGTCCCTGAATGCTAGCTCTATTTTTTCATTGGTCCCAAAAAAAACGGCCTTTCTAACAATAGTTCTGAGGAATAGATTTTGCTCTGCGAGTGTTAATGTGGGCCATGAACCATCAAATTGTTTGACCGTCCTTGAAAACCAACGAAGGTGAACTCGAATTCTGGCCAATACCACCAGCTTTCTTTCAAGAATCACCCTGTCAGGATCATCGTCTGAAACAAGTTTGGCAAGGTATCCATGAACGATCTGCGTTTCATTTCGAAGATGTTTCAATTGTTCTCTCTCGATCTCAATCCCAATTAGATCAGTTCTAAGTTTCTCAGCAAGTGCTTTGACCAAATAGGTTTCAATCGTATCCGCTCTCTGGTTAGGGCAAGGACAAGCCGATTTCCCATCAGAAGCCAAGGTTGCACACCTGTAATATCGAATCTGGCGGGTCCCATACCAATGGCAGGAAGTAGACATCGGTCGCTCACAGGAAGAACAGACAAGGACTCCCCGAGCAATATAGGCTGGATTCAGGCTCAGGTTCCTGTATTTCCGAGCCTTAGGAGAAAGCATAACTTGGGTAAGCTCAAACAATTCAGTTGTAATGATAGATTCGTGTTCACCTTTGGAAAATTCCCCACCCTGACACCCGAGTTGGCCAGCATAAACTCGATTCTGTAATATGTTGGCTATGTGAGATCTGTCCCAAGGTCTTGGCCTAGACTCCACCAATGATTTGTGTTGAATACCCAAATCATTGAGCCGGCCTGCTATCCAAGTTGCTGTATGCCCCTCCACCGACCAACGAAAAATATCCTGAACGGTGCCAACTTCACGTGCGACAACGTGAAGCTTGTGGTCAATTATCTCATAACCCAGTGGAGCCAAACCGCCAGTCCATTTGCCCTTCTGCCTTGAAGCTTCGATTTTATCCCGCGTTCTTTCCGAAATCATCTCCCGCTCGAACTCCGAGAAGCTCATCAGTATGTTTAGCGTCAATCTCCCCAAGGCGGTAGCAGTGGAGAAGTTCTGAGTGATACTTACAAAAGCAACCTCGTGTTCATTGAAAATTTCCATAATTTTAGAAAAATCAAGCAAAGATCGTGATAACCTATCCACTTTGTAAACGATGACAACGTCAATCGAACCCGCTATTACATTCGAGAGGAGCCTGGAAAATGCAGGTCGATTCGTATTCGCTCCAGAGAACCCCCCGTCGCTGAATGATTCTGGAACCTCCTTCCAGCCAAGGTGAGTTTGACTTTGAATATAGTGACGGCAAGCTTCCGTTTGTGCGTCCAGGGTATTGAAATCTTGTTCCAATCCTTGAGTTGTTGATTTCCTCGTGTAGATAGCGCACCTCTGAGGCTTTGAGGCGGGTGAATCTATTACGGTCGGCATCTATGCCCTCCAGACTTTGCCATTGGGACAGAACCTCCCGTTAGACTTTCCTGTATGGTGAGTTCCGTCACTCGTACACGTCTTCGTACCGCCTGGGTAGTGGCGGTATTGGTGGATGGCCTACAGATGGTTACCGCGCCCACAGAAGTGACTGGACCCATGGCATGGTTACTCGATGTTGGGTTGGACCTGGTCACCATGGGCGTGATGATCCTCCTTGTGGGATTTCACTGGGCCTTCCTTCCGTCCTTCGTGACTAAACTACTGCCCTTTGTCGATCTAGCCCCCATCTGGACGCTGGCGCTTTTCATCGCAGGAGCCAAGCAGGCGTCACCGTCGTCAGGGGCGTCATCTGGGGTGGTCAAGGCAGCTTCTAGGCGAGATCGACAATCTCCTTGCCTGCCGCCCAATGCCATAGGCAAGCGGCAAGGGTGGTAATCCCGGGTTCTCCCCGCCAAGAAAACGAGGTGGTTTCGAATCTCACCACTTCATGGGGGTAAAAGGACTTAATATTTAAGAGAATTTGCTGATTTGTTACTCCAGGTTCCAGTATTGGGTCAAAGGAAAAAAATCCCAAGAGGAGGAAATACCTATCAGAAGAAATGCTTACTTCCTTTAGTTTTGCAATATCTGCCTGCCATGTACAAAGTTGTTAGGGAAATTTGTTGTTCCATTTCGGGACCGACCAACAGTGTTTCAACTCTATCCAAGTTTCTGGGCTTTCCCCCTTTTGTCCCCAAAGGTCGCATTCTTTCCGGATAAAATCATCAATTGATCCGTAGCCACGTTCGGCACACAGGACAGAGAACTGTGGCTTAAGGATCGAGAATAAACAGCAGCGGGTATGCTCTTCTTTGGGGAGTCTCTCATTTGGCTTTGACGTTGCCAGCAGTTGAAGGTCTTCAAATAAATTTGAGAAGATGCTCTGAATTTCTATTTTGAGCTCCAAGGATGTTGATACTAATCATATTAAACCAAGTTCTTCAAGTGTTAGATGCTTTACATTGGGTGTGGTTGATGCGGCGCTGAGATATCGGTTGTCTACCCCACGAGCTATGACGAGGCCGAGTGCTGATTTCTTTTGTGGATAGGTCTCATTAACCCAGCCTACATAAGTCATTATTTGGCCGAAAGTATTTTGTCCGGCACGAACATTTTTTAATTCAATTACAACGAGACGGCCTGTTTTGCGGTCCCGGCAAAGCATGTCTATTCTTCCGCCATGACCGATGCATATTACTTGTCTATCAATAAATTCAAGATCAAAACCAAATGATTGAAGAATGTCGAGATGTTCTACAAGGTGATTTTCAAGATCTTCTTCCAAGATAATCGCTGGTGCTACGGGCGAATCTTTTTGTAGTGATTTGATTACGCGTTTGAGACCAAGGTTATTCACCGAAAGCCTACGTAATAGGTGGCCCCATATTTCAGGGGTAATAGCGAAAGCAATATTTTGGAAACGTCCTCGTAGTGCAGACCATTCATTGAGATATGGATCGTTTCTTATATCTGAAATTGTAAGTGGGGATGTGAATTTATATAATGGCATCCAATCACATCCGTAAGGCCAGCGTTGTTCTTTGGCGTATTCGTCACTTGAAATCGAGTATGCGTCAGACTTTGCCTGGAGAAGATACCCGATGTCACATTTGGGTCTCGTTCTCCATAAAAGGACGAGATCTCCTCTGAGTGTATTTCTATGGCATGTCCACCAACCACTTGCATCCTCATAGCTTGAAGGATCGAGCTCAGCACGATCTTCCCCATCTTCAAGGTAATATTCCTTCCGCGTCACCCATAGCCAATATTGGACCGAAGGCTGCGTTAATGAATCTGAAGCCCTTTTTGTCATGGATATAACTCCTAAAGAGATGGTCCGCTCGCTTAACTTGAACCTTCCCTGCACGGCGGTGGACGTTCATTGATGAGGAAGCTTGGTCAAGCGTACTCCGGCCATTCGGTTGAGGCTATCCCTTTTCAACTTGTCCCTGGCAAAGATCGACATCCTGATGGGTAGCGACGAACTCGAGTTTCAGTAGAATGTACCTACCAGGCGCCCTCTCCCCATGGCTAGATTCGTTCTCATGGGGAGGGAAAGGGAATCATGGTTGCTATGGTGGGGTGACCGTCGTATTCATAGCCTCGCGATCTCCAATGCGAAATTTCCACCATCGGTCGGCTTTTCGCTCGATCTGCTTCCGCTCTCCTTCGTTAATGTCAACCAGATAGCGGGTAAGGCTGTCCTCAGGAATGTAGCCTGATCGGATCATCTCCAGTCCTTCCTGCCAGCTTGCAAGTTTCAAGTGGACGATTTGGACTTGGTCAATGCCCAGCACCGTTGCTTGAAATTTGACTTGATCCAGGTAATCCGGAGGGACGGCATCATTCCAATCCTTTACTGAAACCTTGATTTCCACGAGCACCCAATCAGAGGTCGTATGGATTTGCAATAGGTCAGGTGTGAAGCCAATGTGTTTGCGGGACACAAATTGCTGGGTGAGGTACTCCCCTGGTCCAAGCATCTCCATTGCGATTTCAATGATCAGCGGTTCCAATTCGGTCCCGACCCGCATCGGAAGACTTGGCTGAAAGTAATCTTCGTCAGCGTCGATATTTTTGTCGGATATTACGTCAGCTTCGGTGCCCCAGCGACTCGTGCCCGTAATCTTTGGCCAATCAGTCGCGGTGATATGTTGCCGGCGAAGAGCCAACCAGGCCTCGCGATCTTCCTTCGCATTGACATTTGTCAGGGTTACTTTCTTCATCTATGCTCCCGGATTTTCAGAGGTGAGCAGGTTAGATCTTTCGGGAATTGGCCGAAGATATTGGGCCGGTTTCCCTGCCAGATAGATGCCTGAAGGTAAGTCTAGCCTGCTGAATTGCTGGGCAATGATCTCCAACGGAACTCCATGGAATTGGCGGTCATAGCAGAGGCGCACATAGGTGAGGATGTTCTCAGAGGAAGGGGGTGGTTCTCCAAATATCCTCGGACTGAAGACATGGAACTCTGTCTCACAACCGAACTCCAGGCCCATTTTTACATAACGCTGACGGTCGGCAGAGCGGACATTGGTATTGTCGACAATCACTATGGGATGGTCAGCAGCAATGGCATCCATGAAATGCTGTTGGCACAGACTGTGGGCGATGCCCTGTTCTTTCAGGTCCCAGACCTCCACGTAGGACTTCCGTGAACGTTTTGCCAGGGCCTCAAAGTGGTGGTCTGCGCTCACCACCATTGCATCAGGGAATTGCTTTCGCGCATAAGTTGACTTGCCAGAGCCAGCGCAGCCGACAAGGAGAATGATACGTGAGGCCATGAAATCCTTTCTGCTGGATTGGACTATTTCGAAGTTGGCTCACTTGCGAGGTGCACGGTTTCTGGATTCTTGGCAGTGCCCGCAAATACAAGTGGATTCCAACCGAGTTGATGGAGAAGGACCTTGCTGGCCCTTACGAAAATCCTAGCCGGGTAGAAAAATCTGGGGCTTGAACCCCCGCCAGAAACACGCGGAATTTCCTGACCTCTCAGGATTCCAGCCAGGCTGCGATCAAGGGTAACCAGCACTTCACATCCGGGGCCTTTCAGTCTGAAGGGGCAAGATGCCTTTTCCTTTTTCACTGCTGAAAGCACCCCTTGCCGAATCGTTTCATTGGTTCCCTTAGATATCTTCTTTGATTTGCTTTTCTTATCCATAAAAAGTATGACATTCCCTCCGTCATCCCAGTTGATTTCCGCCATACCGTACATGCTATGGCCCTTGGGAAAGGTTGCGAAGGTACCTGTGCGACCATCGACGTTTATGCGTTTAATTAACATCGTCTCTCCTTTCACTAAATGGGTGTGATCCATATCGCCTTACGTTCACTCTTAGCAATATATTGATGAACTGCATTTCATGGCTGTTGAATAAGTTTTCGTAAAATATTCAAAGAACGTTCTGATATTTGATTTGAATTTCGTTTTCCCTTTAATCGAGCTGAATTAATTGTTTTATTCATGAGTTTTGATACCGACATGATTGCGGTCAACTCCCCTTGTGTCATTGCTGCGGAATCTTTATAAAAAACTTCTGTTTTTAACCCATACCATTCATTTTTGTGAATTTGGTTAGATTGGTTGTCGATGCTTCTATTAATGAAATGAACTATCATAATTGCACCACTTTCTGCTTGCCCACCAACTAATGAAAATTGTTGTAATGTTTTTCGGATCCTTCCTTGAACGGATTTTTGAGAATGTATGATCTGTTTTATGGTGGCATTTTCAGGAATTTTATCATCTACCCAAAGTGGGATGCAAACACCTGTATCATCTCTGTACCATTGACATTGTCCAATCTTCCTTGCTATGGCGTCGAGGTGTTCAATTGCATTTTCAAATTCCGTTTCACAAACCCTGTAAAGGACATGCCTTGGCGCAACTCGGACCTCGGCATATTGCCTTTTTGGAAGATGACTGGTCAATCTCTCAATAATATCGAAATCAAATAAAGATTTTTCCCAGCGCTTAACTCTCGGCATGACCGAAGGTATTTGGTATTCAGTGATGAGGTTGGAAACCTCATTTCTACGCTCTTGATGCATGAATGCGGCCCAATCTTCACGAGCAGGTTGATTATGGGGACGTCCTGCTGCATCAGCCCAGCTCTTGAATGCGGCCTGGTCGTAATCGATGAACTCAATATCGACCCGATTGGAGTCCAAACCATCAAGGGCGGCGGGATCATGTTCAATGAGCCGCATTCTAGTTTCAGCTATTTCAAGCAAGTAGGTTAGATATTCATGCCAAGTTACAGCTTTGTGCAAGATATGGGCATGTGGGATGGCCATGCCATCTTCTGGGTACGCATCCAGGTAGTCCTCAAGGGTTTTGAACTGAATCATGACAATTTGATGTTCCCCTGGGGGTCCCTTCTCCAGGACCTGGTTGAACTGGCTCATCCAACGATCCTTCAGAGCGGCGACCTTTCCTTTAATATCCATAATCCGATCGGCAACATCTGTTGGAACAGGGACTATTTCGGCTTCCCAGTCATCAATCCACTGGCTGTTTGGGGTCCCAAGGACGATAGACCAATGGTAGGTTCCCAACCCAAGATCTTCGCGGATCAGTTTCATCTCACCGCCAAGCATGTGCCCTCCTGGATGAACGATGGTCGCCATCAATTTTCTGGACAGATTGGACACGAGGTGAGAGCAATGACGATTACCCAATTGTCCCCCGAATCGGTAGACAATCTCTGTCCATTCAAAGCGAAATGGCTTGTGGGGTGGTAAGGCGGCTGACCGTGCAGGTGTGGTTGGTTGCGACGACATTCGAATCGGTCTGAATTGCGAATGGTTCTCGCTGTTAGGGCTGCAGCAGCTCGAGGCTTTCTGGAAATTCCATGACGGCTCCGACCTTGAATCGTGATTAGGATTTCATCCATCAGACCGGTTTGCTGGGATCTGGTCAACCTTGCAACTGAAGCATGTGGATAACCAGAAAAATATGTGCTAGCGCAGCTTGAACCGGACCCATTCTCTGGCCGCATTTTTTATGTGCCAAAACCACTGTCCATTGGTGGCGTGGCCAGTGACTTGTCTGGCCGCTGCTGAAAGAGATGAATAGACTGCACCCTCATAGCGAACGGTGCCATCCTTCCTTAGTAGCGCTTTGAAGGTGACGCCCTTTAAGAATGCTCGTAGTGCCCATGGTCCAGGTCGAGTAACCTTCTGATCTTCTTCTTCTGAGTCCATATGTTTTGAAATAATATTGAATATTTCGTTTGTGATTATCTTTTGTTGTGCATCAAATCGAAGTTTCAGTTCAGAGTTTCTTTGTTTGGCACTATTGAATTTACCGTTCATGCGATTGCCTGGTGGTTTCTTCGTAACGCGGAGCAAAAGGGACTCTAGGTCCTTTAAGTGTTCGTCCTCAGTCGTAATGTATACACTGAAACGATCCCATTTACCGGAATGCCTGTCTTTTTGATGCTGTTTGAGTCTTGCTTTTAGGTTCGTGGCTAGGCCAACGTAATAAAGTGATCCCTTTCGATACAGGGCATATATACCTGGACGGTTTCCTACAAAGGCCTCTACAACCTGGGATTCGTCGAGGATCTTGCCTGCAAGATCTTCGAGGTAGTCTGAGACAAGGTGTGGTGATTTAGCCATTGGGGTGGTCCGGAAGGATGTTACATTCTAACAATGATTGCCGAAGAATGATAAGTCAGGATTGACCTTTCGAATGGACTGCGGAAGGTCGCACTTAGGTAATGAGGGCAAATCTTTGGACCGGATTTCGGATTGTGCTCCCTATCCTCTTGGAAAGGCATCTATTTTTGAAATGATGCCTGACCGGGACCCTGGATTGCGAGCAAAGTTAAGGTTCGCGCTTGAGTCCAGGTAGCCAGCATGTCCGTGAAGCCTGGTCACCCGAAAGTGGATGGAGGCCCCATCACCCGGGGGAAGGGGCTGGATAGCCTGGAAGGATTCATCATCCAGAACTGGGCACCACGGACGCGTTTCGGCACGGTTTCGCGATCGGCTGGGTGTGATTAGGCATCCAACCGCCCAGTTTCAAAAGTCGTAAAGAATGGCATTGTAGATGTACCACTGGAACCTTTTTCAGGAGAGAGACACCTCAACCACCAACGGTCATGGAGACAATCATGGGCGACAAGGGCGGCAAGAAGGACAAGGAGAAGGGCCAGAAACAGAAAACCGTGCAGAAAGTTGAGAAAGCAAAAATCAAGCAGGAGAAGGACCCAAAGAAAAAGCCTTGATGACACTACCGGTGGATGGGCATCGTCTTTAACCATACTAAGGGCTGCCCGTCTTGCTCTGGGGGAAAAAACAATATGCCGAAAACGACCTCCCATCTATGCAACAATGTCTCTTGGGCATTCTAAGAGGAGAATATATGGCCGAACCAATCATATTCGTCAAAGGGACCAGCAAGACCAACAAGGCTGCTTACCTTGTGGGAGCAGAAAAGGTGCCAGCCGCAGTCATCACCAGGCTGCTGACAGCACTCCATGATCTATCGGGGTCAAAGCTCGATCGAGCTTTCTACCAAGGTTTGGAGAAATACCCTGCCGTCCTGGACTCCCTTGACGCCTATGGGCTGACCCCTGTGGTAGCAGTGGGTTCTTTCCGAAAGCTTCAGGAAGAGAACCAGGTCGTCCGAACTCCTGCTGGTCTGAAACCTACCAAGGTGGCTAGGGCAGCGGAACTCTTCTCCAAAGGAATGTGCAAGAGGTTCAAGGGCACACCGGAGGAAGTAGTCGACGCGTTCCTTGAACTGGTGGCAAAGCCCGAGTTCAAAACAGAGGCCATTGACTGCATTGCTGCATTCCAGAAAAATTTCGGAGAGTCGAAGCTGGGATTTATCAAGACCAGCAACCGAAAGGGGAATCCGGCTGCTCAGGAGGCGCTGGCCAAGGCGAGGGTTGGCAAAAAACTTATGGCCGAGAGCGAAATCGCAAATCAAACCACTGCGTTTGCCAAGGCGCTTCAAAGAGGAAAGGAAGAGAGTGTGCACACATATGAAGAATTTAAGAAAAAATTCAGTAAAAAATAGAATTACACCAATAAAAATTTAACAAAAAGAGATCCCCCGGCTCTGCCGGGGGATCATTCATATTCACATCAAACCATTTTATTTTTTTCGAGGAATAGAAGAGGTTCCAGAGGATTTTCTTGGTGTTTTAATTTTTACCTTGGAGCTTTTCTCGGTGATTAACACGCCTGAAGTTTCTGTTTCTTCTTCGTTGAGGTCAAGTTTATTAACCAAACTCCTTAGGATTTGATCTGTGTGCGGGCAATCTTTAATACCTTTTGCTAATAATCTTTCAACTTCTGCCTCAAATATGACATTGTCGAAACCTGGTTGTTGTCGAAGTATTTCTATTAGAACCGTAATTGCAACCTGAAAATCTAAAAAAGTCTTTCTTAGGCGCTCGTTTAGCTCAATAAAATTGTCTTGGCTCATGTGTCATCTCCGGAAGGAAGGAAGGAAGGAAGGAAGGAAGGAAGGAAGGAAGGAAAGAAGGAGTTCATTTGGACAGGAAAACCAGAGATCAAAGGAACGAACTGTGGGGTGGATGAACTGATCCTAACTGGGCGTTCAGGAATGGACAAGTGCATCCTGGAATTTTTTCCCAAACCCATTTAGCAACAAAGCACCAAACATCCCTCCTTGGCGCAGGTAGAGCACCGGCTCACCTTTCCCCTCCAAATCCCACTCGGACCATCCTGGAGCGTAGACTTTCATGTATGGCCAGCCCCGTCAATCGTTCGCGCCTTCGTGCCGCATGGGTGGTGGCAGTATTGGTGGATGGCCTGCAGATGATCACTGCTCCCGCAGAAGTGACCGGTCCCATGGCATGGGTACTCGAAGTTGGATTGGACCTGGTCACCATGAGCGTGATGATCTTCCTTGTCGGATTCCACTGGACCTTCTTGCCGTCCTTCGTGACTAAACTACTGCCATTTGTCGATCTCGCCCCCACATGGACGCTGGCGCTTTTCATTGCAACCCGGGACCGTCGGAAGATGAAACCATTCGATCAGGCTTGA
>Ga0316217_10003544_pt1 | contig 17663 bp, 8 predicted proteins | sample 1anoAmetaG_FD_203633 | JGI IMG/M metagenome (GOLD analysis project Ga0316217, IMG submission 203633) | Freshwater microbial communities from Trout Bog Lake, Wisconsin, USA - 1anoA | ecosystem: Environmental > Aquatic > Freshwater > Lake > Hypolimnion/Profundal zone | place: USA: Wisconsin...
CTTGCTTAATTGATTCACTTTAGCTTTGGATTACTCTTTGCAACTTTGCTTACATTTCTTATAAATCACTTTTTGCTTACTTCAGCTTCAAGAAGATTTCTTTTTGGAATTTCATCATCAACTTTTCTGTTTATTAAAAGGAAACTTTTGAGATCACATCTTTACCTAAGAGACTTAATATTTTCTTGACTTCCTAAATCTATCTTCTCTAAGGTTTATTCAATATCTAATCTCTCAGTTAGCGAATTTCTCCAAGAAAAATCTCAGTTTTGGGATTAAAGCTTTGTGAGACTGGGATATATGGAAGGCTTCCTCTTTTTAGCTGGTGTTGAGTTCCATTTTGCATATTCATGATATTCGTAAAATCAATTTAATTGAAACTTCTTCTTGAAGGTTAGTTAAGCTAAAAGCTGCTTGCTAGATTTTCTCTATAATTTTTTCCCACCTCCCTCTTCAAAAACTATTATCTCTGCTCAATCATTGCCTAAACTAATGCCTTAACTTCCTAAATCATTATTCTGTCCATTCCTTTTGGCTTTTCTAGCTAACTTACTCTTTCCTCCAATTACTCATAGCTTTGCATTGACAATTTCGAAACTTTGCTGCTGATGAATTGAATAATATCCGAAATGGAGCTAAGCTTGGCTTACTAAATCACATATCAATTACGGCTAATAAATTCTACATCTAGGGGTGGTCTATAAACTCCATAATATCGTTAACTTTATTAATAAGATGAGGTTATAATCATTCAATGGTATATTTTCTGCTGCATCCATTGGATCCTATCATACCAATTCGTCGTCCAGTGATCTGCTGCACTCAGCACAATATCCTTCATCTTCTCAGCTGCTTAAATCTAGCTTAGATCTAAGAAAAATCTGTTTTATAAGTTTTAAAGTGCTTTCGGTAAGAAACAAGGCAAACCTGAACCAACCATAAGCTTCACTAGACTAGTAACATGCTTGTGGTATCTTCTTGCAACTAAAAAACCTTTGATTACGAGAGTCAAATAAAGTAAAAATGGCTAGGACTATATACTTCCTCCCATGATCTTGATCATCTCATCTGTAAGTTTGAAAGCAGCCCTTTCAAAGCGAAGGTTTCCTGCTGGCGAGATTTAGAGGATGAAACCAAAATCAATGTGAACAAGATAACCCTGCTACTTGTCAATTAAGATATTTCCATTATGGCGGTCTTTTACTTGTAAGATATAAGAAACAATGGAGTAAGCAGCTTGAGACCTAATGAAATTTTCTCTTGCAGATTGGAAATTCAAATTGTGCTAAGGACCGAAATTGTTGAGGAAGAATTAGTAGAGAGACTATTCATTGGTTTTACCGATACTGTCGCGAGAAAGACAGTTAGGTACTACTTATATAATTCCTCCTATGTCCAAGTTAGATCCTGTTCGATTCGAAAGAGTATGGTAAGGAAAAAGCTTTAGGTCTAGTTTATGCCTTTAGAAAATTTACAGGAAAAGTCTTATTACTTGAAGAGCTAAACAGTCCTGGCGAATATCATCAAACACTTTAAAAATACAAGAAATTTATCTTATCTAAGATTTATTTCTTACCCTTTGTTCACTTGAAGATACAATACTATTCTCACGATTACACTAGCTTTTTGATGAATTGGATACAGGCAAAGGGATTTTTAACCTACTTCCATTAATCTACATACTGTTCATAGGTTTCACAACTTCTTCTTGGGGTAGGTCATCTTCTGGTTATTCTTTGAACTTGGATTGCAATTTTTTCAACTTTTGTTGAGAAAAGTATTCGTCTGGCCCTGAGTAACGAATACAGTTAAAAGTAAGTAGAAAAGGACATTTCGCAGCACTTTGCATTGGAGTTCCTGAACGTTTGGATATTTATAGTACCTGAAAAGTTGGATTGAATGGAAGATAAGCTGATTTAGGAGGTACTATTTTGGCGACTTATTGATCGATTATTTCCTTCTTTTATGCTGGCGGCATAATAGCCTTCATTTTTCCAGAGATGGCTGTTACTTGTTCATAAAAATCATTAACTTAATAAAAGAAATTTTTTTCCTAGCGACTAAACTGCCATATAGTTTTCTTTATTATATGCTTTGCAGCTTTGAGAAGTTTTGCCAGATTCTAATCGACCTCAGGTAATCTTGGAGACTTGTTATGTGGATCTTTTTCTTGTTTGCTCTAAACTTTCGCAAGCCAAATAAGCTGATGAGCGAAACAAGAGGATTTCCGAGCATATTATAAAAGAAAATGTGTAATAATTTTGCCTGATTTAAGTGTCAAAGCTTGAAAAATTTGAGGCAAATAAAACAATATTTGATCTGCGTCAAGTTGTTTTAGTACTTTTGTAACATACCTTTGCAGAGTTGGCATTTGCTCATACTATTTCGAAAGATATTTCAGTAAAACAGGAATGTGAGGAGATCTCCAATAATTCAGTTCTCTTAGCTTTTCAGGTTTGTGTTTGTGCTCATGAACATAAAAGGGCAAAAAAGAAGGGTAGTTGTAAATTGGTTAATCTGATAGAATCTTTGAGATTTATTGATAAAGTTAAGTAGGATGTTAAACTCGATCTCCGAATATACTGAGCATATTATAAATAAGTATAGCTCCTTTGCTGGGGGTTAAGAAACTGAGTAATTACTGTAATATTGAGTTATTAATGAAGCCTTTTTTACCTGCTAAGGAATAGGGATTAGGAGTTTAGCTGAGCTGAGGATAAGCATAGGCTTTCGTTCTGTCTATCTGCTCAGAAATAAAGTAGAGCAAAGAATATCTGAGTGCAGTCAAATTTGTTTGTTCATTATTATTTGAAGAAACTGGGCGACGATTACTGGCTAATAGTTCCAGGTTGTTTCTCATAGAGCTTCTATTTCTCTTCAGAAAAGATAACTATAAGCCTATTTCGCTTTATCTTCTGGCAAAAATTTAGTTTCTTTTGGGTAATTTCTTTTTAGAAAGCTGGTGAAAATCGTCATTTCTTAAGTAATCGCAGATTTGGATTAAAAAGTCTATTCTTTGCTTGAGTTATTTATTGTGAAAAACACTTGCAGATTGTTAATCAATAGAAAAATCTTACTTCTGAAAGTGAAAGAGTGCACTTTTTATTGTTTTGACGTAAAAGTTGTCGACTACAGTTCCATCGAATGCTGTTTCTCCTCTTTACAGAGCAGATCTAAGTACATTTACTAACTATAGTTGACTGAGCAAGCATCTGCAAACACTTTACAAGGGAAGTTGAGGTAAAATATTTCTTTATAGTAAGAAATTCGTTGAAAAAAGTCTCAAAAGTAAAGAAAGCTCAAAACCTTTAGCAATGCACACATGCATATGAGAACTAAAAAAACGAACTAATTATCCATACATTAGTTTCAAATTGTTTACTCTTCTTTAATGACAGCTTTGCGCTTTATGACGATTGCCAGAAATTTTGAGCTCTTTGGCTTAGTAAGAAGGGAGAACTGTAAACTGATTGAGCCTAGGATCAAAAGTATTATTATCGGACTGATGAGAATCCGTGTTTTTAAGGCAAGAAATATTTAATTAGCTTACGACAAAATGAAGAAGCTCCGCCAAAGTTTAAACAATTTTCCAGTTATACTCATTGAGACAGTAGAAGAAAGGAACTATCTTCAGTAAAGTGTGCTCTAATAGTCTAAAGTTAGAGAACTTTCTAACAACATCTAAGATTTGAGAAAATACTATCGCTTGGTTCCACTTAGTGATATAAATCATTTTAACTCTTGAAATTGCATCAAAAAGTGAAGAATAAAGCTGCTAAAGTTGCTAATCATCTTCCTTTTCATATTCTTGAAGATCTTCTATTTTTGAGCAAAGGAGAGTTAGTTCAGAAACTAGTTTTTTCATTTAGCTTTGTGAAGATTGAGGAGGTATTGTCACGAATTAGGTTTAAACTTGAGGTTAAACTCCCAAAAATATTTTTTTTAGCTCATCATTATCAATTTCACCTTTATGTAAAGGAATCAGGTATTTATCAAGAAGAATACGCTAAGGCTTCACTTTTTCCAGTCTTGTATTGAAATAATCATCATTCACGAACCAAGAGCAACTATTGTTAGTTAATATTTCTTTAGCTATAAACTCTTTGTCATCTTTAAAAGAGTTGGTCAAATGCTTCAAAAGCTTCCATCCGAAACCAAATGAGGCTGATTTGCAAGTTTATCTTATCAAGTACTGAACTCTTACGTTCAAATAGTCATTATCTATCAAATGTCCTCTGAGAATTACCCCATACAAACCACACATTAAAATTTTTATCCTTGACATTATTTACTTTCTCTCTGTTGGAATCAAAATTCCTGAAGAAAGGTTCTTTACTTTTAGCTTTTGAGATTTGCTTTCATATTCTTGGTTTGATTTTCTATAAAGGATTGAAATGCATTAAGCCCAAACTGCCAAGACTTCAGTATAAATTGCTAACTCTGGGACTTTTTGAATGTATTATTGTAGTATTTCCCAACAAAAGCTGGAAATTTTAGGATTAGCTGAGACACATCCTTATAGCAAATATATTACATCTTTGGTTATAAGTATACGCGCATTTGTTCTTCCTTCATCTCTGCCTCTAATAGTAAAAACCTCAATCAAATAAGTTTTTTTACATTTTATGAAATACTACCTCACAAGCTTAAACATTTTGCCATTAGGCTCAATTCTTTCAACCTGTTCAAGAAAACTGACTAATAAGCTATAAAAACTACTGATTTGAGTTTTTTCTGACACTAATGCTTTTGTTTATTGAATACGATAGGTTACCAGCTCATCAATCGCAGCTAAAAGTCCTTCATATTATAATTTTCCCAAATTTTTCACTTCAATGCCGTATAAAGAAGCTAAATGAGTTATAAATGCTTCATAACAAAGTTTTCTGGTCTAAAGAACTCTAAAAACAGTATTGTTAGTAAGTGTAGGATTAATATCAAGGATAGTGCGGCTCAGCTTCTGTTTACTTTAGAAATAATCACTCTATTTGAAGTTAAGTGAGAGAATGTAATAAAAATTAAGTTTAACCATCTTATAATCTGCTTTTCCTTAATCTTCAAACCCATATTTTGCGACGACTTAAGCAATTAATCTAACTGCTTGTATATTGATAAAGGCAATTTGATTGCCAAGAGCTTCATATTGGCTTGATTCCCAATCTTGATTTGCTGTCTCTACAGCTCCAAAGATGAACTTTGCTCTTTCTTAAGGGCTTAAAGAAGCCATTGAAGATAGAGTTACGTTTGTTATTTCTTTCGTGAACTTGGTTTATTGATGGCAATACAGAAGTCTTGTAATTTGGCATCCTAAGCTTGAAAGTGACTGAAATTTTAATTGCTTTTTTGAAGAATGATGAATCATTTTGAAATAAAGCTAAAGCAAAGAGGTAGCAAAACCTCGAAGTTTAGACTACTTTTGAAGAATTGGTTGTTGGAACACTTGTCTTATGTCTAATTTTTAGAGAGCTGACTAAAAAACGTGCTAGTTTTTTGAATTGTTTTTGAATATAAATAAAGCAGTTTCAACCAAAGCCATTAAAGAGTTGATTCCTTCATCTGTAATGTGTTTACTACTGAAATGAATGACCTTTTCATTTATCAAATTTAAGCATCTTTCCAAGCCAACAACAATCTTATTTTGAATAAGCATGGCTAAGATATCTACACGACCTCCCCATTACGCAGCCCTTCTAATCTTTTCAAAAAGGTCGCCTTCTTCATATTCAAAGTAGTTCCAAAAAAGACATCCCACCATATCCAGCTTATTCGATTTGAGGAGTAACTAATTTGTAAGTGAGAGGAATGATCCTTTGCATCGAAAAGGAAGTAAATATTTTGGGTTTGGAGCATGTAGTAATTGATTGTAGAGGTATTTTTCATGAGGTAAAGGGACTTACAAGGAACGCATAGCACAATATTTTAAAAAATGATTACTAGTAAGTGTTTTTGGTGTTTCACGTTATGAGAGCGTCTTTGAAAGTTTAAGTGCAGCTTTTCTTAATCTTTAGAAATTGGCATTTCCCAAAATTTCTTCCAGCTTCCATTTCAGCTTAACACTCTATACTAGAAAAGGTTCCAAGAACTTTTCTTAGATTTTAGACACTTTGTCTTATATTATGAGTTTATCTAATGTGTCTACATAAAGTCCAGTCAAATCCGTTCTGAGAGACTATTCTTTGCTCGATTTAAAGAAATCGCGGGCTATTCTGGAGAAGCAAGCCATAACGTTACTTCTCAAAGTTAAAGTCCATTTGCTTTCAAATGTTTTTCGAGCTCTCTCATTACTAAAAAGTGCACTGAGATCATGCTTAAGTTTGTTATAAAACGCAGTGCTTTGTTTGGGCGAAGCTAGCTCAAGAAAAAGTTCGATTCTGAAGTATTCTATTTATCTATTTATTGTTTTATTGAGCGAAAGCTGTTAATGTGCTCTGGTGGATAGGAGATTAAGCTTTTCCTGAGGTAAAGATGTCCATTGCTAATGTTGGCGGTTGAGGGCTATTTGTTTCAGAATGAGTCTATCTCGTTTGAGATACATACAATTCAAAACACTAATTATAAAAATTGGAATCAAAACAAAAGCAGAGATTCGAAGACATTGCTTTTTTGAATTTCATGATTATGATAAACAAAATTGATTCTTTCGGTTGAATGAACTTAGATTAAGAGAATAAGGAAAATGTTTTTGGCGTCAGAAATGATCAAAAATAAAGCTTGTCCCATTTTTTCTGAGTGGGATATTCTTATAAATCGAATAACTCCTAATTAGCTTCATAATCATTAAAAATGGGTCAGTACATCTTCAAATTACTAAATTCGTTCTCAGACATGAAAGCCAAGATACTTATGCTTGGTCTTGATGGTGCAGGCAAAACAACCATACTCTATCAGATGAAACTTAATTAAGCAGTAGCCTCCGTTCCAACTGTTGGATTTAATGTTGAAGAAATTAACTACAGAGGACTCCAATTCACTGTATGGGATATTGGAGGTCAGTCTAAGCTAAGAGATCTTTGGCACCATTACTATTCAGGTTCAGATGCAGTCATTTATGTCCTAGATGCTGCAGACTAGGAAAGAATAAACTTAGCCAAGTAGACTCTTTCAAGTGTGATCTCTAATCATGACATGTAAAAATGCCCTGTTCTCATTTTTGCAAACAAGATGGACATTTCTAAGTTGCGCCCAATACAAATTGTATAACAAATGGGTCTACATAATTCGAAAAGAACTTGGCACTTACAGCCCTGCTGTGGGCTCAATGGTGAAGGAATCGTTTAAGGCTTTTAGTGGTTGCGAAACGAAGTGAAGAAAATCAGCAAAAAATGAAGAAATATGATGGTTTACTCTTTATTATATTAGTACGTTCTACATTCAAACTGTTTGAGTTCTTCAGTACCGCTTAAAGCTTTTTTAGTCAGAATTTGTGAAAGCCAGCAAAAGAATATCAATCAAAAGTAAAGTTCCTTTCAAAAAAGGTTGAGAACTGTGATGGAGATGTGATAGAATCGGTTTTAATTCCTTGGCCATTCTATCTCAGATAAACCTACTTTTGAAATTTGCATATTAACTTTTTACTACACTGATCATATGTGATAATATCTTAAACCTGTTGAGATTTGTATAATAATAATGGGCGTATATCTTGCTGCTCCAATCAAAGAGAAAAACATCAAAAAATCAAATAGTAAGCCTTTTCCTTTTATCTCTGCTGAAATGCAAGGTATTTTCTGTTATAGCTAGGGTGGAGAAAGACAATGGAAGATGCTGTTATTCATTAATCGAATATTGGTGAGGGAATCGGCTTGTTCGCTGTCTTCGATGGTCATGGAGGTAACTTTACTTAAATTCAGGCTTCGAAGTGAGTCAGCTGGTGAGTAAAATATTTGTTGGATAGCTTACAAAACTCAAATCTTATCAAGAGAAAAACTATGAGAAAGCACTTGAATAAGCATTCAAAAACATTGACTAAGTTCTGAAGTCTCCAGAAGGCCAAAACTAGTTGAGAATCATTCGTTACAAGGGCAGCTAAGCTACAAACGAACATGAAAAAGAATTTATTGGAGCTGCTGTGGGATGCACAGCCAATGTTTTACTTATTACCAAGTAAAACTACTTTGTCGCAAATGCTGGAGATTCAAGGTCAGTTTTGAGTAGAAATGGTAAGGCCTTGGCTTTGAGTGAAGATCATAAACCTGAGTCATCAGTGTAATAATCTAGAATAACCAAAGCTGGAGGAAAAGTGATAATGGGCCGTGTAAATGGTGGGTTGAATTTGACCCGTTCTTTCGGAGATTTCGACTACAAACAAAACTCCAATCTAAGCTACCAAGAACAGATGATTACATGCAAACCTGACATTCGTATAGTAGAACGTAAAGAGGAAGATTAGTTTATTCTGCTAGGATGCGATGGCATTTGGTAGAAATACGTGGACAACAACCAAGGAATGATAGACATTGTTCATGAATGGTGGCGCAAAGGCACTGATCGCCAAAAAATTGTTTAGGATCTAATGGAAATGCTTATTGCGACTGACACGACTTCTGGCCTGGGATGTGATAATATGTCCTGTATTTTGGTAGAAGTCGCAAAATGATTTGCCTCCTCAGCTGACATAACAAACAATCTTCCACCATTTATAATTTTGAATTAAAAAGTTTTTATGTTTGCATTTGCGAGAAAAATAAAGTTTTTCACTTGAGCGAAAGAAACTTAAGGACGGTCTATAAAAATGTACATATTGCCATTAGTTTGGGCATTGCACCGAAGAAATATAATAAATCATGCTTCAAAAAAGCAAATTCGTCAAACCAGCCCCAAGGTAAGTTCCTAAGCCTCCATAGTAAAATTTATGAAATTTAGCATCAACCTCTAGGTGAATACTTGGTCTAAGGACTCCCACGGGCTCTTTGATTATGAGTAAACGGCAAATGCAAAATTTTTTTGCTAGAACTTCAAAATCAACCGGAGCTGCAAGATATTCCGACACGTTAACTGTAATTCATGTAATATCAAGCAATGAAAACAATAGTTGATTACGATTTGTAAAAGAAGGATCCTCCCATGGAAAACATATACATCGCCTCCATATTTATTGACCCAATCAGCAAAGCTTTTATCATCCAATCCGCAGATATAACAGGAATACAGCCTCATCCTTATATAAGACAGTAACATCCCGATATCTTTCGGAACTCTTTTCTTGTGGTACATGATCTTGAAAAAGACCCTGGGACCTAGGGCTACCCATTATGTAGCTTATATTTAACTTAGAAGCCGGAAAAATCGTGAGGCTGGGAAGAATTGAATATCTGGTAATCGAGCTAATGAACACAAATGAGGCTAAAGTATTTAAATAAACCTCCCACCTATAACTCAATAAAGATGTTTACAAAACTCCAGAAGAACTATTAACTGGCTCATGCAAAATCTGCCTTTGCGACTAAGCCACATAAGCTGATCCTTTAATTAACCCTTGCTCATGCAAAGGGAGCTGTTAGTTAGTACATGCAGGTTGCTTGAAAAACTGGATCAACAGTAAAGTAAAAAAGGACGTCAATGGAATAGCCATTTCTTATAACTTTTCAAAGTTTTAGTGCGAAATATGTAAGGCTTCGTTGCCGAAAGCAGTATAGCTCCAGGGAGGAACTTCAGTTTAGATGATAACATTTTAGAAACCAAACAAACCTTACATTGTACTTTAGAGCATAACTGACAAACATGAGAGAAGATAGTAGTTGAAATAAAGAAATCTACATGTCGTTTGTCCTGAGGAAAACAATCCTGTTAGACTAGGTAGGGGACATCAATGCGAAATAAGAATAACTGATATTTCAGTCTCAAGAGTACATGCATAGATTCGTTTTGAAAGAGGTAAGTTTTACATCAAAGATCTCAAAAGTAAATTTGGTACTTTGATTAAATTCAGAGAAGAGCTAGAGTTGACAGAGAGAATACGAATTCAATATGGGCGAACTTGCTTTGATTTTATGCTGAATTTAGATGAAAAAGTCTCAAAAGACTTTGTTTAGTAAGATTTTTCCGAACTGAAGAAATTTGTTACTAGGAGCCAGTTCAAGCGAAGAGATGAGCCTTAGGGAGATGAGTAATTTGAATGATTATTGACTTTAGTGAATTAATATTAACCCCCAACTTACTTGGTAACCTTTTAATGACTCTTTTTATTGAGTTACATACTTTTAAGCTTATATTTTGTTATTTGAGGCAAGAGCATTACAAGAGCGGCAATTTGAAATAATAATTTGATTAATTAAGATCATGGACAAAATCACCATTGAGATTATTGAGCTCAATAACGAATACATCAAGTTCGCATTAGCTGGATGTGATGTCAGCCTTGCCAATGCCCTGAGAAGAATTATGATCTCTGAAGTGCCCACACTTGCAACTCATCTTGTTTCCATCGCCTAAAACACCTCAATACTTCATGACTAGTTCCTCTGCCAAAGACTCGGTCTCATTCCTTTTATAAGTGACATGGTTGACGACTTCAAATACCCCTGGGCTTGTATTTGTGTAGAAAAAACTGTTGAGGATTGTCAAACATGCAAGGTTTATTTTAAGCTTGAAGCTTAGAATACCACTGATGAGTTCCTCTAAGTAACTTCTTTGGACATCAAACCGATTTTCGACCCCATAAAATGCGAAGATGAAGAAGTTAGACCAGTGATGCCAGTTCAATATTACTCTAACAATAATAAAGAAGACAAAATAGGAATCCCGATAGTCAAATTGGCAAAAAACCAAAGAATAAAGTTAAGATTTGAGGTCCAAAAGGGCATAGGCAAAATGCATTCCAAATGGTCACCTGTATCTCTCGCAGTCTTTACACCTGACCCTGAAATCAAGCTAGATTAAACAGTAGAACTGACCCCAGTGCAGAAATATGCCATCAGGGATTCATGTCCAACAAAAGTATTCGAAGTGCATGAAGGAGTTTTTGAAGTAGTAAACCCAGATCGGTGCATATATTGTGGAGAATGCAAAAAAACAGCCTAAGAACTAGACATCTTGAATTTGAAAAACTTTTTGCGTATAGGTAAAGTGAGAATAACTTAGGTAAAAAGAAAGACAAGTTTGTTTTCAAAGTTTAGTCAACAGGATCACTGTCTCCAATATCTATTGTGAAGAAATCGATGTCTGTCCTCAGATAAAAGCTCAAATAGATTGAGGAAAGTATTAACTGATTGTAAATCACTCTAAAATGCTATTGTATTAAACCACACCATCCTTTATAGAATAGAAGTTTAGTATGAAAATTCACAAAGGGAGTTTTAGTTTTTTGTTGAGAGTTCGCACTATTCCATAAGTTATTTGGACATCTTTTTCTTTAAATTGGCTATAAACTAATGAATAGCATGTTAAATCGTTTATATAATTAATTGTGAATTTTATGAACTATAAGATTGTTTCAAGTGTTACTCAGCTCACGAGAAGAGCCATATACACGTTCAGTAAAAGTAAAAAAGTCTAAACACAGATCCCTTCGACAAATTTAAAAGAAAAGTATCCCCAGCTCAAACACCTAAAAGTAATTAACCCCAAGGTTAATCACATCCTGAAAAAGAAAGAAAACCTGTTTCGAGAATATAGAAACTTAATTAGAATAAATTGAACTCTAAAACAAACATTTAGGAAAAGTAAAAGTCAAATGCTCTATCCAGCTCAGCTTTTAAGAAGTTCAGAAATTTCAGAGATGAGTTATCCAATAAAGGACATGAAAAAGATAAGTAATAGAGTAATTTCAAGACCTCAGATGGAAGTTCCTAACATAAAAATAGTGAATCTTCGAAAAAAATTGTGGAAAATTCATCTAATCAAGTTTCTAATGAAGCCGAAAAAAAAGAAAAAACTTCATAAGCTTTTAAAAGATTTACTAAAAATAAAATTTCCTCAAAGCAGCAGGAATATCAATAGCAAGGTTTCAAAGTTCCCCCTAAAGGAGCAAATTAAATGAAAAATCAATAAAAGAAGTAGTTTCCAAAAGAGAAATCAATTCCAAAAATCACTTTGGAGAGGAACGAGGATGACTAAGATCTAAAGTCAACTATAATTCTCAGAAAACCTAAACATCTAACAAAGAACAGGAGTCAGCTTCAACCAAACCAGCCCAAATAACAAAAACCTGTTGATTAAAAATCTGAATCTAAAAATAAAGAATAAGAGAAAAAATAAGCAGAAATGTACCAAACCTAATAAAATACCCAATTTTGGAAATAATTTTAGCATAAGATTTAATAGTACAAACTCTAAAAGCTTAAACTTATGTCTCTGAGGTTTGAAAGACTTAATCTTGTCAAGAAAAAACCCGAAGAAAAGGTGTAAGAGAGTAAGTAAAGCCAGCAGCAATAGTAACCACAAAAGCCAATTAATTTCTAAAATATTTTCAAAAAGATGGCTTTAGTTGGCGCCGTATTTTTCCTTTGGGGTCATTATTTCGAATCAACCAAAGGGTAAGAAGTGGATCCTTCATATTTAAAGAATGCTCTCCAATAGAACAAAATTAGCTAGACCTGGATAAGCTACAATGAAATGTCAAAAGATAGCGAAGAATAAATAAGAGGTAAGAACACTCGTCAGTACATCTACGTTAAATAAAATAATGGAAATATGTACTTTTGTCTATCTAATGAAGATTTTTCAAAGAGATGGCTTGATTAGATTGCACAGCAGAATACTTAAGCTGATGCCAGAATAGGATAGTACTTTCCAACAAAAATAGGCAATTAGTTGTCTGGTGTTGATAGCCCACCTAAAAAAATCATCATTAGCTAATCAAAAATCCATAAAAATAATAATTTTATGTTAGAACTAAGAAAAGTTCTATCTTTCGCATTAATTTACTACATTATAAAATCTGTTCGTCAAGCGAGTAAGGGAGGCAAGGCTAGAGGAGGAGATTTAAAAGATATTTTCAAAACCTAAAAGAGCCATAGAGTCAAAGATGCCATTAATGTCACATTCAAAGATGTTGTTGGAATGCAGAAAGCTAAATAAGAAATTGTTTAGTTTATTGATTTCTTGAAATATCCTGAAAAATACAATAAATTAGGTGCCAGAATCCCTCGAGGAGCTTTACTGACAGGTCCTCCAGGAACTGGTAAAACAATGATAGCAAAAGCTTGTGCAGGAGAGAGCAAAGTTCCTTTTTTCAGTATAAGTGGAAGCTAGTTTATTGAGATGTATGTGGGTGTAGGAGCTCAAAGAGTTAGAGACCTCTTTAAGGAAGCGAAGGAAAATGCCCCTTCTATTATATTTATAGACTAGATTGATGCCGTCGGTAAGAAAAGATGTATTTTTCAATTAATTTAGCTGGAGGCGGCTTTGGTGGAGGCAACGATTAGCGAGATACTACATTAAACCAACTTTTGGTTGAAATGGACGGCTTTGACACCAATACCAATGTGATTGTTTTTGCAGCAACTAATCAAAAGTAGGTACTAGATCAAGCACTAACAAGACCTGGTAGATTTGATAGATTGATCGAGATTGATTTGCCTGACCTTTAAGGCCGAAAAGAAATCTTTTAGGTGCACTTAAAGCCCATACAATTAGAAAAAGGTACAAATATTAGTGATTATGCTAAGAGGTTAGCTACTTTGACCCCAGGGTTTAGCGGAGCAGAGATAAAGAATGTTTGCAATGAGGCAGCAATAATTGCAGCTAGAAGCAACAAGGATTATGTATCTATCATAGACTTCGAGCTCGCAACAGAAAGAATAATTGGTGGAGTCGAGAAAAAGTCTCAGCTGATAACAGAAGAAACAAGAAGAACTGTTGCTTATCATGAGTGCGGACATGGAGTGGTTTCTTGGTTTATCAAAAATGCTAACCCTTTACTTAAGTTGACCATCATTCCTCGCTCAAAAGGAGCTCTTGGCTTTGCACAGTATTTACCCAATTAAAACCAAATTTACACTAAAAATAAGCTAATGGACTAAATCTGCGTCATTTTGGGAGGACGTATTTCTGAAGAAATCTTCTTCGGCAAAATTTCAACAGGAGCTGGAGACGATTTAAACAAAGCTTATCAAATAGCTAAAACTTTAATCACTCAGTATGGCTTCGGAGAAAAGTTAGGCTGGGTGCAGTATTAAGAAACTTAGTATGCCAAGGAATATTCAAAGGATATTGAGAATAAAATAGATACTTAGATACTCTAAATTATGAAGGTATGCTCTTAAAAAACAAGATCAATAATCCTTTAAAAGAAAGATTTGATCAAAAACCTAGCTGAAAGACTGCTACAGCAAGAAACCATTGATCAAACTGTTATTGAGTAAGTTTTAGGCCCAAGACCGTTTCCCATCTCAAAACAGCACCAAGATTACATAACAGAAAAGAAAAGAATGTCCTAATAGGCAAAAGTTCTTCAGCCTGAAGCTTCAAGCATAAAATAACCCTAAACTCATGTAGGCAAAATGAAAAAGATAGATTATCTTTTATGATTATGAGATAAATGTTAATTTAAAGTTATAATTTAAAATATAAAAAAAGGAGCAGACCGGATTTGAACCGGTGACCTTAAGATCTGCAGTCTCATGCTCTCCCACTGAGCTACTGCTCCCAATTAAAGCTTCAATCTTGACCACACTTCACTACTACTCTTCTCATTCTTTAAAGTAGACAAAAGCTATTGAAATGATATGAATTAAATAAAAGGCTAAACAAGAGCAATAGATATCATTGTCAGTATTGATTCAGTAATCAAAAGTCTATATTACATCATAGTGCTTGAACTTAAAACCGTTATCTACATAGCTTCCCACATCGAATTCATCAAAGTCATCGTGTTCTAAAGGAAAAAATGGCTATTCTGTCTCTACCACTGAACTCACTAGCAGTTTTTTTTCTTATTTACGCTTCAAAAGCTACAATAGTGCCTCTTCATCTTTATCTTTTTCTTTCCTCAACTTTTTTATTTACTTCAAATTCTACAGATCTTTCTCTTAAAGCTTAAGGCTGAAGTTCAACAGCTCATTAAAAGACTTTCTGTAGTGCAGCTGTATGATTTCTTTCTCTTTTGCCACTAATACCGTTTGCTCGGGCTGTACATTTTTTAGCGATTGGTGAACGAATTCTTGTTTTTTCTAGATCGCCACCTTCTTCTCTTCAACTTCCTTGATGGTATCAGGAAGATAACTTATTTTTTTCTTCTAAACAGTCTTTTTTCGTTATCGGATGGGGTCATCCTGATAACCCGAATTCACCTTCTTTTACATAGAAAGGCTAGGCAATACGTTCGGCTTCTTAGTTGCGATGACGCTTGGTTTGGTAAAGGTCGGGTTTTCGATATTCTTCATAATCTTTCTTTGCTTTGACCGATCATCTTGAGTGATTTTCGAGGATTAGATCTTGAATACTTGTATGCCCAAGCCGAACTATTCTGCAGGTAGTGTCATTTGCTGATGGGAGTTATGCTTTTTGTCATTGGCTCTCATTTTCTTTATCTATCCACTATATGATAGTTATATGAATCAAATTAATTATCATAATCATTAAACACAGTATTTGATTTGGCTAATATAGTTCAACTCCAAAAGATGGCTAGGATTGACAAGAATTATTGTTATGAGATGTCTTGTTTCAAAGAGCTTAGGATTTAGAAATATTTCACGAAGAAACGCTAAATGCAATTCAATAATGTAGGGTATTTGTATGCAGCCTAAAGTTGAAGTATTCTTAGATGACAACCTAATAGTAATCTTTTGAATCCTTAAACAACATCAACTACATTTTTGCATATGTTCGCCTAAACTTTCAACAAATAAATTAAAAACAAAGCTTTACTTTATCATCTTAATATTTTTTGCATAAATTATCAGCTGATAGTATTCCTAATATCTTTGTTTTATACTTTTATCTACTATTAAATAAAAAGAATTCCTAAGCAAAGGATCAAAGACAGTAAATTCATCCATCTATAAAAAGCAAATCACTGAACACTATCTTTGAGTAAGCTTTGTTTATTTATCAAGAGATGCTCAAATCAGTCAGAATGATATGTGCAGCAAAGATGTTCAACTGGGAAGACTTTCTTTAACTTATGCTTGTGATACAACTGCCTATTCTTGCAAAGGCAACAGAGAATCAGGGGATAGAGTAGTGATCTAAAATAAGAATAACTCCATGATGATACACACATGTAAACTTGGTTGCCACTGCACCCGCAAACTCTTCGTGTGGCTCAAGTGCAAATGGAGTAGTTGTAATGCGATTCAGTGGAAGTAGTCAAAGTAACCGTTTGGAGTGGTCCGAGAAGAAAAATAAAGTGCTGTTAATTACATTTAATTGGAATAAATGAGGTAGTTTAGAATTATACTATTTTATATTTTTTTAGTTAAGCCAAAATAAGCAAAAAAAGATCAAATATACCACACTTGGCGCTCCCCTTTGCTTTTACAATTGCCAACCATATACCTTAATAAGATATTTACAATCATGCCCCCAAGTAAAATAAAAGGACTTTTGGGTATTAGGCTGGAGGTTTATCCGTTAAATATTCCTAACTCGCCTTGTTTTAGGTGTAACGAATCGGCTGGGGAATCAGCACTTGGAATGTTTCGCTTTTTTGTACTTTATTCTAACTCATTTATTCAGTGATTTAGAGGTCGGCTTCCGGGGCCTTGGTGTTTTTTCTTGAGTAATTTGGCATTTTCTTGGCAAAGAAGGTGCCTTTTTGCTTGTATCTCCTGATAATAAGCTTTGCCGTAGAGACCTTTATCATGAGTTTCCTTGCGGCCTTGGCAATTGAGCTTTGCTGGGTCATTACCAAGTTCACCAACTTTTAACGCTTCTGCATAGAACAGAGGTTACTTGTAAGGAGATTTTCGAATATTTTTTGTGGGAGGCCATTGATAATCCACTAAAATTAATAATAAGATTCGTTTATTGCCTAACACTTATAGCATTATGCCGAACCAATCCCAACTTTTCTTTCCCCTACACCCATCCATCCCAATTATGCTGCTGCTTGCCATCCTTCTCATTTTGTAACCACTGTTTACAAATGAGATTTATCGATTTATTTGTAAACAACGACTATTATAAAACGGGGGAACTCTCACCTCTCCCATTTTTGGACCTTCGCCCAATTTCTTTCATTTGCTGTGTCCATTAACCGCGACTCGCATTTGGAGCTTTGGAATAGCTGAGTTGCTAATGGATCCTTTCAGGATTTTATTATGCTACATTTCCGGAAAAAAATTAAATGAAAAACGTCCTGCGGCTACTGTTGCCCAATCAATAGAATTTTTTTGTTTTGAAGTAATCATAAATAATATCTTTTCTCAGCTTTGATGCTCCTTGACTGAGAATCTCTGTTTCTGCAAAACTCAAACAAAAATGAACTAATGGCCAAAATAGAGCATAATTTGCGACATGTATCACCAATTTTTTAGCTGTATTCCGCTTTCTACTTGCGAAATTCAGAAACCATTTTATCATAATTGCGGAAAGCATCAAACCAAAAGTGTGAATTTTAGGAGGTTCAATAAAAATCGAGCAGGACTAGCCAAAATGAGAGAAAACTAATTGAAATGATACAGAATAATGGAGTTTGACCAATTTATTGCTAATATATTATTGGGAAGAATAATACTTGTAACAATTTATAGCAATATTTAAAATAATACGTTTAGGGG
>Ga0316217_10003545_pt1 | contig 17663 bp, 9 predicted proteins | sample 1anoAmetaG_FD_203633 | JGI IMG/M metagenome (GOLD analysis project Ga0316217, IMG submission 203633) | Freshwater microbial communities from Trout Bog Lake, Wisconsin, USA - 1anoA | ecosystem: Environmental > Aquatic > Freshwater > Lake > Hypolimnion/Profundal zone | place: USA: Wisconsin...
CACCTTCGGTGGGTGATTATGTTTTAATTACTTCTACAACTGCAGTTAACGGAGTTCAATTTGCTGGTGGCGATTATCAAGTAACCAGTATTCCAGCAACTAATCAATTTACAGTTAATTTTGCTACAAACGCTACAGGTACAGGTTCTGGTACAGGTGGTACAGTTACTCTTGCCTATGAATACCCATCAGGTCTAAACGTCTATTCTATTGGTACAGGATGGGGCGCTGGTCCTTGGGGTCGTGGCACTTGGGGTTCATCATATTCCGCAGGTATTGGTGAGCAGTTACGTCTTTGGTCTAACGATAACTTTGGTGCTGACCTTGTGTTAGCTCCTCGCAATGGACCTGTTTTTTACTGGCAAGATAGTGGTGGGGATAGTGCTCGTGCTCAATACTTAAGCAGCCTTGCAAATGCTACAACTTTACTTACTGATGCTTCTACATTTAGTTCTGGCGCAACGTCAATTACCGTAACTTCAACTAATGCGCCTTACATTTATCCGTTAATGGTGATTACAGGAATAGGTATCCCAGCAGGAACTCAAGTAGCTGCAAACTATATAACAGGCGTAACTACTGTACCGATTACTAAAACCACTACTTTAAATAGCTCAGGTAACTATAGTTTTTCTTATTCTGGGGGTTATATACCTACTCAGACTTACCAAGTTATTTCGTCTGAAGTTCAAGAATTTATTATTTGTTTTGGTGCTAACCCCTATACTCCTGGTGCTCCGACTAGCACATTAAATGGTGAATTAGTTAGTAACTCTGGATTTAACCCTATGTTGGTGCGTTGGTCAGACCAAGCTAATGCGTATCAATGGGTTCCCCAATTAACTAATCAATCTGGTGAATACGCCTTGTCTAACGGCTCATTCATTATGGGTGCTCGTGCCACCCGCCAAGAGATTCTAGTTTGGACTGATTCTGCCCTTTATTCAATGCAGTATATTGGCGCTCCTTATGTATGGGGTTTCCAATTGCTCATGGATAACATATCTGTTATATCTCCTAACTGCATGATTACGGTTAATAACGTAACGTACTGGATGGGCAAAGACCGTTTCTATATGTATAACGGTACAGTACAAACCTTGCCTTGCTCATTAAAACAATACATTTTTGAAGATATCAATCAAGATCAGTCTTATCAAGTCGTATGTGGTGCTAACGAAGGTTTTAACGAAGTCTGGTGGTTTTATGTTAGCCAGTCTAGCGGTAACACAACGGTAGATAAATACGTTATTTATAATTATTTAGACCAAGTTTGGTATTACGGCACTATGCCTAGAACTGCTTGGTATCAAACAGGTATTGTTCAATATCCAATATCTTCTACTTATGCTACAAATGCAATATGCACTGGCTCCATTTCTGGTTCAACTTTAACAGTTACTTCTGTTACGGTAGGTTCTTTAGCGGTAGGTCAAACATTATCTGGTAATGGAATTGCAGTTGGTACTACGATTACTGCGCTTGGTTCAGGGTCAGGTGGCGTTGGTACTTATACAGTCAATTTGCCTCAAATAACAGCTTCAACCACTATTACTACTACAAACGGCAATAGTATTTTGTTATACCAAGAAAACGGTAACGATGACCTATCAACGGCAGCCACCCTACCAATCAATGCTTATATTCAATCTTCAGACTTTGAAATATCCCCACAAGATTCTGGACAGCATTTTGGTTTTGTCTGGCGTATGTTGCCAGATATTAACTTTAATAGTTCAACAACTAATCAGCCATCGGTAACGATGCAGTTAATACCTCGGCAAAACTCAGGCACTGATTACAATACGGCTGTAGATAAGCCACAGGTTTTAAGTTCACAAAACTTTACTAATATCCCTGCTTATACGGTCAATCAATTTACAGGTCAGGTCTACACACGGGTTCGTGGTCGTCAGATGGCTATTCGGATTGAATCAACAGGAGTAGGTGTAGCTTGGCAAATTGGTATTCCACGCTACGATGTCAGACCTGATGGCAGAAGGTGACCTATGACAATCCCAACCTACTTTAACTATAACGGTACACCGCTTAATCCAGCGCCACCAAACCTACCAGTATCTGCGCCTAGCAACTACACGCCTCAATTTGAAAACCAAATATTAAGCCAGCTACGTCTGTACTTTAACCAGCTAAATAACTATACCCAAGCCACAGCTACACCAGATTACGGAACAAAAACCCAAAGACCGACTGCTAATCAACAAATTGGTCAGTTTTACTTTGATACCACTCTGGGATATCCTATTTGGTGGAACGGGACTAAGTGGGTAAATGCTAGTGGAACGGTGGTTTAAATGATAAACTTCAATAAATACGTATTAAAGGAGGCCATTTATGGCTAATATGGGAATTGGTGCAGCTATGCTTATGAAGCATGCTATGGGTGACAACGCAGGTAATGCCGGAATCAGTGCGCTTAATCCTTCCATGCCCCCTGCACAAATGGCTCCTAAAAAGCCTGCAGCTAGCGCTTTAAAAATACTAACTAATTACTTCCAAAACCGTGGAATCCCTATCCCACAAGGTATGGCTGCAGTACAAAAAGAAATATCCGAAGGTTTACAATTACTTCAGTTTAGGCAGTCAATTATGGCTATTAAAGAAATGGGTCAAGGAGTTGCCCAGATTCACTTTTTTACTTTAGATACCGAAGCCCAACTTAGCGAAGATGTTAAACACTTTATTAATTTGCTTCGTAAAGCGGGTATTCATACTGTTTATGATAAAGATGCTGACCCAGTATTTATGCAGGCTGCCCAAGAGTTTGGTGCCCAACCCCAGCAATCAGATCAACCACAGTTTAAGTTAATGGCTACTCTATGAGCCTAGTAATACAGCCTTCGTTTAAAAAAATAGAAGCTATGTTGCCCCAGCTTCGTGCTATGCCGCAAGTTGAATGTGTTGAAAAACATCATTTTGGACCTGGAATGTATGTTAAAGAAGTTACTATGCCTGCTGGCTCTATTATTGTAGGTAAACCCCATAAGACTGAACATTTATGTATTTTGCTGCAAGGCAAAATGAAACTAGTTAAAGAAGATGGGGAAGTTATAGAGTTAGTTGCCCCTGCTACTTTTGTAGGTAAACCCGGTAGGAAAATAGCTTACATAATCGAAACCGTTGTTTTTCAAAATATTTTTGCAACCGATGAAACTGATGTGAAAAAGCTAGAACACATGTTTGTCGAGAATCCGTTATTGGAAGGAAACTAATATGGCATTTGTTGACGTAGGTATAGCTGCAGCTTCAATGGTAGGTGTTGAAGGACTAGGTACTGTAGCTGCTGGGGCTATTGGTTCTGGTTTAGTCGGCGCTGGTGTTGGTGGCTTAATGGCAGGTATTCAAGGTAAAAACGTACTTAACGGTGCTCTAATGGGTGGTGCTCTTGGTGCTGTTGGTGGCGGCATTGGTGGTTCATTTATGGGCGGTGCTGCTGGTGATGTTAGTGGAACTATTGGTACCGATATTGCTTCTATGAATGCTGCTGGGGCTTCTTCATCGCAAATTGCGGAATCTTTAATGACTAACTATGGTATGACTGCGGAACAAGCTACTGCTGCTATGGGTCAAGTTGCAAACGGAACGGGTACTACTGCTGGTATTGGTGCTCTAGCTAATGATGCTGCAGTGCAAACAGCCGCTGGTGGGGTTAATGCCGGTGGGGCTACGGCAGGTACTTCTGCTGGTACTGGCAATACCGCAGTTAATGCTGCTAAACAAGTTATGACTAATCCGCCCCCAACACCTACAAACTATGGACAATATTTAAAATACGCAGTTCCCGCAGCTATGGTTGCCTATGGTTCAGGTTTATTTGGTAATAAAACTAGTGGTCCCGGCATTACTTCACAAAACACTATTGGACAATCAAAACCTGTTCCCGGAATTATGAGTGCACAGTTAAGCCCAAACTATCAAGGTTATTTTCAAGCTAAAAAAGGCGGTATTACCAAACTAGCAGTGGGTGGTGGTGCTGAAGCTCAAATGACTCCTGACGTTAACCAAACATCGGTTAATCCTGCTGATCTGAATCAAAGTAAAAGTGCTAGTTTATCCCCACAAACACAGTCTTTATTAAACCAATATGGTATTAACCAAAGCCAAGCAACGAGTGTTCTATCAGCATTACAAAGCCAAGGTATTGGTAATCAACCAACTCATGCAGCTTCAGGCGGTATTATGGGTTTAGCCTCTGGTGGTGGAACTGGCTATCACTTAGGTGGTTATTCAGATGGTGGTCGTTTACTTAAAGGTCCTGGCGATGGTATGTCCGACGAAATTCCTGCAACAATTGGTCATAAACAACCAGCCCGTTTGGCTGATGGTGAGTTTGTTGTGCCTGCTGACGTTGTCTCGCATCTTGGTAACGGTTCTACTGATGCTGGTGCAAAACACCTCTATAAAATGATGGATAAGGTTCGCACTGCTCGTGTTGGGCATAAGAAACAAGGCAAACAGATTAAGGCGGAAAAGTACATACCTAAATGATTATTCAGCATATCCCCACTGAAAAATGTGCACAAACATGGTCTGCAATAGAAAAGTTTATTGTTGAAGCCCATAAGCACGATAGTGAAGATTATTCAGTAGATCAGATTAAACAGTTTGTCTGTACAGGGCAGTGGATTTTATTAGTAGCAGTAGAGAACAAAACAACCAAAGGAGCGATGACTATATCGTTTTTAAATTATCCAAATGATAGGGTTGCTTTTATAACTTGTACTGGCGGTAACATGATTATTTGTAAAGATTCTTATAATCAAATGGTAGGAATTGTAAAGAAATTTGGTGCGACAAAAGTACAGACGGCGGTACGTGAATCAATGAGCCGGTTACTTGGTCGTGTAGGTTTTAAAAATAGATATATTGTTGCAGAACAGAGAATTTAGGAGGCTTTATGGGTGGCGGCGGATCTAGCGGTGGTGGTGGAACCACACAATCAGTATCAAATCAATATTCAAGTCTATCGCCATGGGCAGCGCCCTATGTGACGTCTATGCTGGGTGCGGCACAAAACCAAGTATTTCAAAGTACTCCCACTGCAGCTATTCCTGGTACCCCTGCAGGAAACTACGACGCACAAGGTAATCCAGTTCAAGGTGGCGGATACGATGCGCAAGGTAATCCTGCTCCCGGCACTCCGGGTACTCCAGCAAGTACACAAATTACTGGCATGAATCCATACAATGCTTTTGGTACATCCAATGGTCAAGGTGGTCAATATGGTATGACTGCTAATGATATGACTGCCGCTAATTCTGCAGTGGCTCCATTTAGCCAATTACAAAATCAATCATTTCAAGGTGCCGGTAATTTACAAACCCCCGGTCAATTTGGTCAAGCTACAAATCTGGCTGGTACTGCTGGTATGGGAGCATTAGGTACTACTGGTCAAGCAAGTATGTACGGTGGCATGGGTGCTATGGCTGGTCAACAAGGTGCTCAACAATCTAATATGTACGGTGGACTAGGCGCTTTAGCTGGTCAACAATATGCAGGGTTATCAGGAGCACAAGGGCAACAAGGAAATAATATCGGTCAAAGCCTTGGTCAAATGTCCACAAATCCAAATGCAGTGGGCGCTTATATGAACCCATATTTGCAACAATCTTTAGCTCCACAATTGCAATTAGCTAACCAACAGTACGGTATGGCTGGACAACAGATGGCTAGTCAAGCTACTGGGCAAGGTGCTTTTGGTGGTTCACGTAATGCTTTGCAACAAAGTTTAAATGCGCAAAATCAAATGTTGGCTCAAAACCAAATTATTGGTCAAGGTTACAACACAGCATTTACCAACGCACAAAACCAAATGAACGCTGCTAATCAAGCTGCATTAGCAGGCAATCAACAAGCCCTAACAGGATATAACCAAGCCGGTTCTCAATCCTTACAAGGTTTGAATATGGGGTTAACTGGTGCTAGTCAAGCTGGTAATTTAGGTATTGCCGGCGCACAGTCTGGATTGTCTGGTATTGGTGCTCAACAAGCTGGTTATGGGTTGGCTGGCACACAAGGTACAAACCTTGCTAATATCGGTACAGGTCAATTAGGTGCACAACAAAGTATTCTCGGTACACAGAATCAATACGGTCAACAACAGACTGCGGGCCAACAAGCTATTATTAATCAAGCTATGCAGAACTACCAGACTGGTCAGAACTATCCAATGACCCAGTTGACTAACCTTAAAAACTTAGCTTCTGGTATTCCTGTTACAGATACAACTCAAGTTCAACAAGTTGCTCCCCCTTCTACTGCTAATTTAATTGGTGGTGCTGGAATGACTGGACTTGGTATTGCTGCTGCAAGTGGTAACGCACCTACAACTACTATTAATATGATGCAACCACAAGCTACCGCTGCTAAAGCTGGCGGTATTATGAAAATTAAACGTATGGCTAATGGTGGTATTGGTTCTATTGTTACTAAAGCTATAGATGATCCAAAGTCGGTACCAGATCAAAGCCTTAAAGATGGGGTAATTCCAAAAGGATTACCTGCTGATTTAGTTAGCGCATTAAAAACAAGCGAATCTTTACAGTCTAAAGCTATTTCACCAGCACCTACATCTACAGTTGTTCAAGATAATGATGCTAAGTTGCAACAGCAAGTAGCCCAAACTCAAGCAGTAGATTTACAAAAGCTACAAGCCGCATTACCTACTATTTTGGCTGACTTAAAAGTTCAAAGAGATATTGCTGAAGAAAAAGGCAACAAAAAAGAAGTTAAACAAATAGATATGATGATGTCGGAAATACTTGCTAAAGCTCAAGAAGGTCAAGCTCAGCAAATGCAACCGCAAAGTATTCAACAATTATCTCAACCACAACAAGCCCCACAAGGTATTCAACAATTAGCACAGCCCCAACAAGCTCCTCAACAAATGGCTCAAGCTCCACAACAAGTCCCACAAGGTATTGCTGGTGGTGGAGTTATTGCTTTTAGAAAAGGCGGTGAAGTTAAACGTTTTTTTGAAGGTGGTACAGGTTCTAGTGAAGATGATATTTATGTTCCACCTGAAGCTATTGCTAGAAATAAAGCAAGCGGTGAAGGACTTTTTAGCGGCATAAGCAAAGCTCTTAACGATCAACAAAATGCTTATATACAAGGTACGATGAAAGAGGGGCAGAATTATGCAGGATATAAACCGCCTGTTACTCCCGCTCCTACTGCGCCTACACCTGATTCCCTAGGAAGGACCCCAGTAACTCCTATTGAAGAGTCAAAAAATAAACCTAACAATAAAATTATTATTGGTGACCGTGCTCCTTCTGTGCCTAGAGAACCAAGTGCTCCAGTTGTTAATATGGATACATTTGATGTTACTAAGTCTACGAATAATATTACCAAAATGGTAGATAACTTTTCTAATATGTTAATGAGTCAGTACAATCGTGACGATTCAAGCAAAGCTATTAGTAATGCACTTATAGCTGGTGGTGCTGCTTGGGGTAGCCATAAAGGTGTTGGTACTGGAATGGGTGATGCTATTGGTGCATTTGGTCCTGAATATCTACGTAGTACACAAGCTGAAAATGACCGTAAAGATAAGTTAATGGGTCAATATATGGCATTAGGTATGAGTGGCGCTGGATTGCAAATGCAAGCTCAAAAATTGGGTATTGATGCATCAGAAGTTCCTTCTAAGATTAAAATGCAAGAAGCAGCAGCTTGGAAATATACACATCCTACAGCGGGTGCTGGAGCGGGTGCGCCAAAAGGTATAGCTGGAAATGTAAGCGATAAAATACTTGATAAGTATGAGGGCTATATGTCTAGTCCACGTGATGCTACATTCTATAGTAGTAATTTAACAATCCCGCTAGCAAATGGACGACCCCTTACTTGGGGTCCAGAAGATAGAAAATATTTAGAGTCTGCCCCAAAAACTAAAGCAGGGCAAGATGCTTTAAATAAATGGCAACAAGTTGTTGAGGCTAAAAAGAATGAACGTCTTGGGCAGATATATAATCTAGGTGGTAGAAATACTGCACCAGCAGTTTATAGTGACGAATAAAGGGTAACATATGCCAAAGGTAACGATACCAGGAGTTGGGGTAGTAAATTATCCTGACTCTATGTCTGATGCTGACATTATGTCTCATGCGCAGGGGCTACGAAGTAAAGCACTACCTACCCAAAGCGAGTATGACCCAAGAGATTTACCCGCTAGTGAATTATTTAAAGGCGCTTTTTCTCGGAATATTGAAGGGCTTAAAGGCACTGCGTTTGATTTGATTCCAGCATTAGTAGGTTCTGTTACTGGGCATGACCAATACGCTCAAGAACAAATGAAAGAGTATCAAGACCGTATGGCTGCGGCAGAAGCCGAAAATCCTACAGCGTATAATAAACTTTCAGATATTAAAGGTATTGGAGATTTACCGGGGTTTGTGGCAGAAACTGCCGGTATGTTGGCACCTGATGCATTGTCTTTTATTGCTGGCACAGGCGTAGGTACAACGCTTGGTAAATATGCTGCTAGAAAAGGTGCAGAAAAAGTTCTTGAAAAAAGTGCTCTTGAGTATGCTGCTAAAAAAGGACTTACTGGTGAAGCTGCGGATACTGCTGTAGAAGCATTTAAAAACCGTGCAATAGGTCAAAATGTTATATCTAATGCTACTGAGCATGGTGCAAGCATTGGTACAAATTTAGGATTAACTAGTACATCTATGGCTATTAATGTGCCGGATGTACTGCAAAGTGTATATCAAGATACTGGTGAATTACACCCCGGTATTGCTTTAACTGTTGGTCCAATTGTTGGTGCTTTAGATACTATATTTCCAGCCCATATTGTTAAACAACTTGGTAGTACAGGCAAAAAAATATTAGCCAAAGAGTTGTTAGATAAGTCTACTGTTGTACCTACAACTTGGAAAAAAGCGTTTGGTAAAGAGTTACTTAAAGACGTTAGCATGGAGTCTTTAACTGAGGGTACGCAACAAGCTTTACAAGTAGCTGCATCACAGATGGCTGGAGATAAGAAAAAATTCTTTGATCCTAACAATATTGATAGCATTATTATGGCATCGATTCAAGGTGCTATTGGTGCTGGTAGTATGGGTGCTATTCCTTCGGCTATACAAGCTAAGGGTATCAAAGCACAATCAGAACAAGATGCAGCAGCACAAAAAGCGCAAGCTGCTTTAGATGCACAAAAAGCACAACCTCCTGCACAACCTCCAGCAATGCAACAGGTAGAAACCGACCAAAGTAAACGACCTATTGAAGTATCTCCCGGCATTACGTATGACCCAACTACAGGGCTATATACTATTCAACAACAAGAAGAACAGCCCGGTCGTACAGTAAATCCGTTAATGAATATGCCTCAACCTAACCCTGAGTTAGTTGGTCAAGGCGCAGAAAAAGTTCTTGAAAAAAGTGCTCTTGAGTATGCTGCTTTTGAAAAAAGACAGCCTTCAATAGATTCAGCCCTTGCCGGCCCACCAGAAGCTCCAACCGAATTTAGTTCTAAGTTAGATGCAGAAACTTTAAAAGGAACTGGTCTCAAACCACAGTCTGGTTTTTTTAAACAGCTTCTTGATAAAGATATGTCTAAGCCTAAACAGCAAGCTGCAGTAGCGGATATTCTTATAAATGTAAGAAAAAACCCTAACTTATCAGATTCAACTAAAAATGCTGTTGAAGCCGTTGCTATGCAAGCTTTTAACGTAAGAAAGGATGCATCTTATGCAGGAGTCCAACCTACAGTTCAATCTAAACCTATCAGTACAACAAATAGAACAGGCATTCAAGTTCCTAACGAGTCGGTACCAAACCAACCCGCCGGAGGAGTTACAGCACCTCAACAACGACGAGTGGCTCCAGTTACAGAACCTACTGCTCAATCTGCAGTACGAGAAACAGTGCAACCTTCTGCATTAAGTCAAGAGGATCAAGATGCACTTCAAGCCGAACTTCAAGCTGAAATGGCAGGTCAACAACCTACGCAACAAATGGGAACGACTCCACAAGCAGCTACTACCCCTGCTCAAGAATCTATTGTTGGAACTAATCAAGGAATACCTCAAGTGGCTGGTGTGGCACAGTCTCAACCTGTTGCTAAAACTTCCGCTACCCAAACGTTGGCACCAGCGCTTATTCCTCATTCTGCTAAAGATATATTAAAGCAAGCCGAACAAGAAAAAGCTCGTAGAGAGAAGTTAGCAGAAGAAGGTAATCCCGAGTTTCAAGAACTTGGTCGTGCTGGTACAGGTGAATTTGACGTAAGCAAAGGTTATATGGGCTTTGCTAAAGAAGATGTAAAAAACATTGACGATAGTATTGCAGTAACAGATTTGTTACGTGGTGCAACACTTACCCCTATAGCTAAAGCTGCTAAAACATATTTTGGTAAGATGCCTCGCCTTGTTGATAATTTAATCAACGTTGCATTTGATATAGCTTTTAATCCACCACGTTTTAGAGTTGAAGGTGAAAGCAATAGAGAAGCTAAATTTTTCCAAGGTATGAATGGAGCTAGTGCTCGTCTTGCTGCGGATTGGATACATAAAAATTTAAGCCCAGATACAGATAAGCAGTTCCGTGACTTTATTCGTGGTTTTGAACGTGCACGTGATACGACTAATGATACTCAGTTAATGCAATTAATTATGTCTGGTGTATCTGGTACTAAGGCTAAAGTTACCGATGAAACTATTCAAAGCTATATAGATGCTATGTCTGCCGATATTGCTAATGCTCGTAACCGTGAAGCTCGCCGTGCGGTATCAGGTAAAACCAAAAAGATTCTTGAAAGCTCAGTAATTACTTTAGCTCATCCACTTCACCCAGCAGTCATAGCAGCTATCCATAATGGTGATTTACAGTCTGCATTAAATCTAATGGCTGCAAGCTCTGATCCTTTTATTGCTAAAACCGCAGCTCGTTTTGCTGCTGTTAATTTAAATACAAAGATTAATGTAGTTGATGGTTTAATTGATGAATCTGGTCGTCCTGTTCCCGGTTTATTTCACCCAGAAACTAACACAATATTGATTGATTCCGTTACCGGCATGAACGGGCATGTGCTTCTGCATGAACCTGGACATGCAGTAACATCTCATGTATTAGATAACCCTAATCATCCATTAACTCGTCAACTACAACAAGTTCTTGATAAAATTAAAGATAGCCTAGATACAGCTTATGGCGCTACTGACGTGCATGAGTTTGCTGCTGAAGCTTTGTCGAATCCACAATTTGTAGGGAAACTACAATCTATTAACCCTAATGGTGGAGTACATACAGCGTGGGATATGTTTGCCCGTGCAGTAATTAATTTCTTTCGTCGTATGGTTGGTTTAGAGTCTAGACCCTTAGCTTCTGCTTATGATGAAGTTGACCATATTCTATCAGGCATCATTTCCCCATCTCCTGAGTATCGTGACGCAGGGGCACTATACGCCCCAACAATCGCTAAGGACCAACAAATTTTTACTGGAGTAAATAAATTAGTTAGAAGCGTTCCAGTTTTAAATGAAAATCAAAAAGCTCATCTTGCGGATGGTATTAAACGGGCTGGTAAATTAACTAGATCCGGCATCTTCTCTATGTTACCTACTCATGCTTTAGGTGAAGTAGCTGAAAGTGAATTTCCCGGACTTGGTATGAAGTTTCATAATTTAATCAATGATCGCTCAGGTTATCAAAATGATTTAAACAATAAGACTGATGCTGTTGTTACTGAAGCTAAAGCAGCTATTAAGGCAAAACCAGAACAACAAAAAACTTTTAATGCCATTGCTAATGAGAGTACAGTCTACGAGGTTGACCCAACTAAACCTATGTCTGAATATAAAGATCCAGAGGACATTAAAGTTTGGAAAGATTTAAATAGCCGTTACAACAAGCTCGATAAAGTTTGGAAAGACCTATACGTTACGATGCGTAACGCTAATAAAGAAATGTATGAGGAAGTTAAGAAATCTATTATCGAACGTATTGAAGAAACTGCTTTAGATGCAGGTACTAAAAAACGAGTTAGAGATGCCATTATGGCTAAGCTATCTGAAAAAGGTATGCTTGATCCTTATTTTGCTTTAGGTCGTGAAGGTGAACATTGGTTAGCATTTAACTATAAAGATAAAAATGGTCAAATGCAACGTACGCAAGAAGCGTACAAAACAGACTATGAACGTGCTGCTCGTATGGAAGAACTTCAAAAGCTAGGTGCTACAGAAGTTGAACCTTATGAAAAGGTTTCGGCAATGAACTACCGCCGTGCACCTACTGGTTCATTTATGAATAGTATCTTACAGATTATGGATACTAACGGAGTACCAGAAAAAGCCGTTGAAGAAACTATGCGGTTATTCTTAGCTACATTGCCGGAAACAGCATTTGCCCAATCACTTCAAAAGCGTAAAGGCACTCCCGGTTACATGGACGATACTATTGGTGTCTTCGAGCGTAAGATGCGTAATACTGCGCACCAAGTAGCTAACATGCGGTTTAATCCCCAACTTACTAATGTAGTTGACGAAATGCAACAAAAAACAGTTGCAGCAGGTGTGGCTGGTAAAGGTAATCAACTTGAAAAAGATTATGTAACTGAGTTTGAAAAACGCTTGAAGTATGTACTAAATCCGACTAAACGGGATCTTGGTAGCATTCTTGCGTCAGCTGCATTTACTTATACGCTTGGTTTTAATTTATCTTCCGCTGTAGTTAACATAGCTAACGTACCAATGATTGTAGCTCCTTATTTAAAGGGTCAATATGCTAGTTATAACGTAGCTGGTGCTATTGGTAATGCTTCTAAGATTTTTATAGGTAGTGGCACAAATGCTGAAATGGAAGTGCTTGGTGCTAATGGTAGAACTACTAAAACTAAAGTAATGCCATCTATTCTAAATTATGCAAAAGATTCGGCTATTGGTAGAAAGTACGCTAAGCTGATTGAAATTGCTAATAAACGTGGGCAGTTAAACCGTTCGCAACTTTATGAATTAATTAATGGTGATACCCGTACAGGTTTACTATCTAAATTTAATGCTATGTCGGGTTGGATGTTTCATCATGGTGAACGGATGAATCGTGAAGTAACTATGATTGCTTCATTTGATCTTGAAATGCAGAAGTTGGCTAAAGATATTAAGAGTGGTAAGTTAACTCAAGAAGAAGCTGAAACCCAAGCAGCTAACAATGCTGTATATACTGCAGAACTTACCAATGGTAGTATTGCTGCAGCTTCGGCCCCACGTATAGCTCAAAATCCAATAGGTAAGTTGTTATTCATGTATAAACGCTATGGTGTTTCTATGTATTACATGATGTTTAAAACAGCTAAAGAAGCTATAGATGTTAATCTTCCAGCCGATCAACGTAAAGCCGCATGGAGACAACTAGGTGGAATCGTAGGTATGTCTGCATTAATGGCAGGTGCTCAGGGTATTCCTTTATTTGGTTTAGCTTCAATGGTCTATGCTTTGTTCTGCGACGATGATGATGACGATTTAGACAATGTTACCCGTAAAGGTCTAGGTGAGTTTCTTTATAAAGGTCCGTTAGAGTACTTTACCAACCTATCTATTGCTAGCCGTATTACTTTAAATGACTTGATTGTGCGTGATACTAAAGGCGGTACATCAGCAACTACATTTACCCAGCAGATTGGTCAAGCTATGGGTGGTCCTGCATTTGGTATTATGGATAGAATCCAGCGTGGCTATAGCAAAATAGCTGAAGGTCATCTTGAACGTGGTATTGAAGATATGTTACCTTCCGCTTTATCTAATCCACTTAAAGGATATCGTTACGCAACTGAAGGAACTAATACTCTACGTGGGGATCCAATCACTGGAGATATTAATGCGTGGAACGTTGCTGCTCAAGCATTTGGTTTTGCACCAGCAGACTATACACGTCAAATTGAACTTAATGCCAAAGAAAAAGGTGTTGATAAATATGTAGTTCAAAAGGTTTCTAAATTAAAACAACGTTACAACTTAGCTCGTATCAATCACGATACTGAAGAAATGCAAAATATGCGAGAAAAGTTAGTTGACGTCGGTAATAAACACACAGGTCTTGGTATCAATGCTGGTACAGTTTCTGAAATACTTTCAAGGTCAAAAACTGAATTTGATAAAGCTACTAAAGAGATGGTGCATGGTGTCAGATACTCTAAAAAGATGCTAAAAGAGATTAAATCTGACTCTGCTGAATACGAAAATTGACAAAAAAACCCCCACTTTTTGGGTGGGGGCTAAGAGGGTTCCTCACGAGAACGAGAATGCAACAGGAGAATGTTGCATAAGTAGTGTACTACACGATTCTCCAAAAGCGCATCCCTAGTTTTTTATTCTCAATCCGGTCAAAGCCTTTAATGGTGAATCCCTTACTATTTGCAATAGTTTGCATTTGTTTGTTCAATCTTACTAGATTAATAGCAGGGATAAAAAGTGACATTCCCACCCCAAAAGCATCCCAGTTAATGTCAATAACCACACCATCAGGGCAAACTTGCCCTAACTTCATCACCTTCAAGGGCAGCTTTGTGAGCTGCAAGGGCTTTGAGTTCTTCTTCTCTGTCATCATCCATGAATCCTTCACATTGAACGTGTAGTACATCTAAAGAAGGCAGGCTCATACGAGTACCTTTTCCCATACGTTTCTTATCAATCTTAGCTTTGGTTCGTCCACGCTTAAGTGAATCCACAAGCCCTTCATAATTAACTTGTCGTTTGACACACCATTCCCGCAATGGATTAAGGTATATAAAGAGCAACTTAATATCATATTCATATCGTGCAATATAAGTCATTCTTGGGCTTGCATCAGGGATAATCAAATGGTCTACGTCATCTTGTTTGAGACTACGTGAATCTTGGGTACTTTGAATGCGTAAAGTATTATTCCAATTCTCAGCCAAGAAGTTAGTTAAGGTTGTTTCAGCATCAACATCCATAAATTTGACCTGTTCTTTTACCCCCTTAACCACTTCAGCTGCCCATTGAACAATAGGCTTAATATCATAATCTATCAATCCAGCCCGTTTTGCTATCATTAAACCCATGATGGCATCTGCTACCAATACAGAGTGAAATCGATCCGCTGGGCTAAAACCACACATCTTATCGAGTGTGTGCTGAGTAGAAGTATATAGTTTTTTGATTCCCTCAATATCATTCATTACATACTGAAGATAAGGTATATAGGCATGTCCATAGTTATTTAATAACTTGTTGCTAAGTTCATCGGTATCAATCTTACTCAAACCATCTACGGGACGGGCACGGTGCTCTAGTACCCGCATAGCCTCACCTTTTGGCATAGCCTTGTAGCTACTAATTTTTTCCATGATTGAAGCATTTCCAGTACTAATACCCATTTGTTTCCATAGTTCTCCACGATGCCGTTCTGAGTTTGCTGAGGCAGTCATACGATTCCTTTGTGAACCGGAAGTATATTGGTATAGAAAGTCGCTACAGTCTTTAGCTGTTGAGTTAGTTAACTCATCCATAGGTAGAAACAAGTTGTTATAAATCTCAGCACGAAGCATCTTAGATGCTGTTGTATCAGATTCTTTTAATACTATCTTAGTTGGGTCGCCCCAAATGCTAGCACCTGCAAATAGGGCTGTAGTCTTACCAATACCCGACTCAGGACTAAAGATATGCAGTAAAGCCGCATTTACAGGGGTAAAATCGGTAAATATAGAACCAAACGCTAAGCCGATTACAAATTGATGCATCTCCATTCCGGGACGTTTATAGAATGACATAGCTTCTTTCCATGCTTCCATAGTTCCTTTGGTTTGAAATGCATGAAATAAATGCCCTGTAGATGATGAAGGTGGATTATGGTCTATGCGGTCTGCACGGATCTCTTTATCCCCTAAAACAAATGCTTCATACTTTTCATCAACCCAACCAAACTGTCTTCTAGCTGTGTCTGCTTTATTATTAAATTGCATGTGATTTACCCAAGTTGTTAAATATGACATCAGTTCGTCAGTTTTTACTAGTGCTACACCTTTTGTGGATAAGTATTTTCTAAGTTCATCTTTTGATGTAACTGCTGATAAAGGAATAGTAAACTCCCGCACCCCATCTTTTGGAAGGTGTAGTCGAACGACTACCGCTTCACCTACTTCCGAATCATCCAATCGCCGAGTAAGGTATATATCATTGTGATATATCATCACCTCAATTTCGTCTTCTTGTTTAATTACCCGCTTAAAAATACCACCGTTCTTACCCCGAAAGTAAGGATCAGGATACTTTGGTATAACGTATGTTTGTGTATGACCTTGGTCTATCTGAAATGGAACATCTTCAACAATATTATCTTCATCATTAGCTTCTAATACTTCACGACCTAATACGATTGGGGATTTTATAACCCCTTTATTTGGGCATCCATTACAGCCTTTGGGGTTATATTCTTCAAACTTAGCGCAGGTATATGGACCACCTTTGATACCACGTACCTTACGATCCGCAAACTGGGGGCTATATTCTGGGTGGTGCTCGGATATTTTGGTTACTGCTTTATCAGCATCAATACAAAATTTGGCGATACTTAGCCCTGCTCTCCACATAGGTTCGGGCATTGTGGCTTGCTCTTTTATTATATGTGCAAGTTGCTGGCAACCTTCGTTCTTCATGGTTTTTATTAAAATCGTCTTAAACCGATTCGTGTAATTACCAAGCAGTGCTTTGGTTACGTCGTCCATCTCGCCACGAGGTATATAGGCCCGTGGTGCAAGAATAGGATCACCTATAACATCTTTTAGTGTGTCAAGCTCATATGAGCCAGGTGAGCTACCAATTAAACAAACGTCTCTAGGTTCTTGATTTTTATAGTTTAAAGTCCCCGGAACCCGTAAGATTCGTACTGAATCAGCCGTCACTACTGGATCAGCAAATAGGTCATTGTCGTCGCACATGCTCTTTAGCTTCTCAGCCATAGGTAACCATGTTTCACGTGAAACAGCTTCAGTCAAAGCCCAATAGGCATGAATACCCCCACCGGAATTAACCATTGCTGGTCTTGGCATTTTAGTAGCTTTGCAAAAAGCGATTAATGCTTTTGTAGCATCGACTTGCGTTTCGTAAGGTTTACCTTCACCACAATCGAGATCAACAAATAAAGACCTTAACTGCTTAACGTTAGCAGTCTTCCTTGATTTGCCATCCTCAAAAGTAGCCAATGCATAGTATGCATCGTAGCCTTCTTTCGCTAAATTCTCAGCAACTCCCACCGCATCTTCAAGCTTTTTGAAAAACTTTTGGATAGGTTTATCCGAGTCTTTCTTTAACCCAACTATGCAGTAGTATCCTTCGTCGCCAAGGACTTGCTGTAAAAATTCCAAATTGTTCATTAGCCACCTTCAAAGGTGGGGTACTCGTAGTCTAACTCGCTCGCCGTTGATTTACACTGCCATTTGCGTAGTCTGGGATTACTTTCCCCCGTAAAACGTTATTTAAGCATCATCCCATTCACTCACTAAGCTATCTAAGCTAGGTTCATTTGCTACGGAAGCTTTCTTGGGTGGTGTTTTCTTAGGTTCTTCAATCGCATCTACTTCTGCTTCAATAGATTCAACTGTTTCAACCTTTGCTACTGGTTTGGTTAATGCTGGTTTTGGTTTATCCTTAACACCATCAGTCTGTGCGACTGTTAAA
>Ga0316217_10003546_pt1 | contig 17656 bp, 19 predicted proteins | sample 1anoAmetaG_FD_203633 | JGI IMG/M metagenome (GOLD analysis project Ga0316217, IMG submission 203633) | Freshwater microbial communities from Trout Bog Lake, Wisconsin, USA - 1anoA | ecosystem: Environmental > Aquatic > Freshwater > Lake > Hypolimnion/Profundal zone | place: USA: Wisconsin...
TGCTAATCTATATGCTACTGTGAATTGTGTGTTTTGAAAAGATTAAAAAATATTTTAAAATCAAAATTTATTGGCCCTTTTGCTTTGCCGATAAAGGGTTGCGGACATGAGCTCATTTGTGAACGACCTAAAACAGGATTTGTATTGGTCATAGTCAGAACTCTTTGACTCCAGCAAATACTTCAAGGCCTTTTTCATCTAAAGGACATCTTCTTTGTAATTTTTCTTCCTTTATGACCTAAACCCTTCCAGCAAAGACTCTCTGTCACTCAAGGTTTTGTTGTTGGTCATACGAAGCCTCATTCCTCTTAGCTTCTTCTCAGGAGCATCCTCCCCTGTTAGCTGAAGCTCAAGTTATAGCTATTTGACAGAGAATTTACTATCTTTTTTGGTGTGAGCTGAAAAATGATTATAGAATTCATTCCCCGAAATTCCTAAATGCTGACTCGGATCTCCTTTGCGAGTCAACAGCTTGCTATCATTGCGCTATGTAGACAAAGTTGAATAGACTACGACTGCATTTTGGTTGTATACTGAAGAAAGTTAGTCCTTTGTGATAGAAAGATTGTCTTTTATGGTCTTTTGTTCCTTTTGCATGATTTTTTCGTCCATTCCTATCTATGGAATAAACTATCTTTCTTACTATTTTAGCTGAAAATGTTCTGGGTCAATTTATGAACCTTCTGAGTATACCTACTACGCCTCTTTTTATTTCTAAAGCTCCTTGTTCCACTTTTCAAGTATCTTGCCTGAATTTTTAAGCAAGTTTTTTTCCTTCTAAGAAATGCATTTAGGTAAAGCATTGCTCTTGATTTCTTCTGACTTTTTTGCTTTCTCTATTCCTATGAAATAGTAATAAAAACCCAATCCCAGTGATTACCCAATCATTCTTAGATCACTCTGCTTAAAGGAATAGTTCGTTCCTTTGGCGGAGTCATAATAGCCGTAGAAAGATACCTAAAAGGTCAGAGAATGAGGGATCTGGAGCTCGGATTAAACGATGACCCTTGCAGTAGTCTTTTTAGAAGGGTCATCTGTAAAGCTTGACTAAGAGTAAGAGATAAACTTGTTGAGTTTGGAGCAAATAAAAGGAAAAAGTCTACTGTCTCTTTGGGTGACTTTTGAGCCATAAAAGAAAGAGTTCATCTTTCGACTATGGGCATGGATGTCCAAGAAGAAAGCAACATTTTTGCGATTATTGGTGATTTCCTGCTTTATCCAATAGATTTCAGGGTGATACCTTTTACTTGGGTATTGCCATTGACGATTCACATCGCTTCCTGAAATGTTTGACCTATAGTTGCCACTGATAACCCCATCTACGTTTACCATTGGGACTATTCTGAACTCGAACTTGTCTCTCAACTCTTTAGCCTATTGAGCTGCACTCAGCAGCAGAGTAAATAGTCCTTACACAATGAAAGAAGCGGGAGTTTCCCCTGGGTGTTGCCTCCCAATTATGTAGATTAAGGGCTTTACTTCTTTTTTGCCTGAAGTACAAGGGCTTGTAATTGTAAGCATAGGGATAGGATTTCCCATCGCTGAATGACAAATATTGGCTTTGTGTATGAGTCTACATCAACTTTTAAGTACTTGAGAACCCTTTGGTCACTAGCAAAGTTTTCGACAAATGAAGTAAGTTGTACAGTGTAGTTGTAGGGATACCCGTAGGAAAAGTAAGTTGTTCTTCCTGGTTGGTCAAATTAGTGAATAAAGGTCAAAGCGTACTGACTCTTTTCTTCTGAAGACTGCGCATAGGTGATGGCAGTGCCTGTCCTTTTCCACTAAAGCCCATCTTGTGAGCACAAGACCTTCATTCCTTTCTGGTAGAGTGAAGTTGATTTGTACTAAATAGCTGCAAAGATACGAAATTCATGAGAGAAAACTTGGCTTTTCCTTTGCCCTTGTTCTCTACGCTAAAGTAAAACCACTGAGTACATCCTTTCGTGTTTACGTCATTTTGCATGTACATCTAGTAAGTTGGTATACTCTGCTTACCATCTAGGAGAACCATCAGCAAGTTGCCGCTTTAGAAAGAGCTGTTAAAGGTCAGCCACTCATCACTGTTGAATTTGCCTTGTTTGGTTTTGTTGATCTTGGCTATGTACTAGTAAATGGGGTCTGTTTTGGATGCATGAGATTCCTTTTTGTTCTAGATGAACAAACTGCAGAGGACATTGTCTTTTCCCAAAGTGTTGTACCTGCTAAAGTTATATCTGCGATAAACCATGGCCTTTCGCTCCAGCAAAGCCTTCAGCTCTAAATCTTCTTGCTCTGTCTAATCCTGATATTCTGGAAAGCCTACTTCTTTTGGTTTGCTGTCATTCACTGATATTGTGCTTAGTTTCTTCTTTCTTGTATGCGACTTTAAGCCAATCTAAGCGAAGCTCGTTTTGTTGAATTTCTAGCGCTGGCTCATGAACTTGAGTCTAAAGGCTGGCTAATCTCGGACACTGTGCTTTCCTGGGGGTAGAATAGGATTGGCCTGAAGAAAATCCAGTTTTTTGTCAATGAGAATGTCCTCTTCCTCATGGCTGGCAAGTTGGTATCTCTTGGAGATGAGCGTTTGTTGAGGGTTGGGCTGCGGGACATGAATATCGATGAATTGCTCGGCTCTTTAGAACTCGTTTTAGTTTGCGTCATCTTCAATAATCATGATGACCACCCTAATAATTATATTCGTTCAGATTATTGCATTGGATTACTCTTCGCAGAAGAGACCAGCACAGATAAAATGGTCTTAAGTTAAGAGGCTAACACATAGATAAAATTAGACGAATCACTCAAATACAAACTCCTTTGCTCAATGTTGATTTTGATGTAGAGTCACACAGTCCGCACTAGTCTGTGATGAACTGCAAGCATCTACTGTCGTACTGTTTGCATCTTCCCATGAAATTTCTATAGCCTGGGCTGCAGACTTTGCAACTGCTTTGGGAATCGTCCTTGATTTGGCAATTGCTGAGGTCCAGCTACAGAATTTGGAAGTTCACAACAGACAGAGATTTCAGGACTATGGCGTTGTTGTCCGGATTGTAGTTTAAGATGGCGTTGAAAGTGCCATAGATAGTCTTGTAGATTAGTTGGTAGTCAATAGAATCATCATAGTTGTTAAACCCTCTAAAACCTGCTATAAGGCTACTGCCTTGGTTAATATAGGTACCATAGTTTTGCGAAAGGTAAGATCTTAGAGAAGGCAAAAAGGGGTCATTAATGGCTAATACAAAAGAAGGAGCAAACTGTTTGTATGAAGCATTCAATGTGTAAACTGCTAAATTGGAAGTGCAGACTTGCTGATAGGCCTGAAAGGAACTTTGTTGAGTGTTAGAGGGAATAAAGGTTGGATTACTATCAGCTGCAGGAGTGTTGGTTGGAAGGCTGGTCTTTGGGATAGCAGCTGAAGGATAAATGTAGATATTGTTTAGATTTTGGTTATTAGCAGCAGATTGAGGTGTGGTGTAAGCTGGAACCGTTGCTGAAGTTTGAGGTTGAGACAGCAGTTGTGATTGAGGTTGAACATTTGTAGACCCTTGGATTTGGTTAGGTTGATAGAACCTTGGATCAAGCCTTGAAATGACTATTTGAGACTGTTGATTAGAATTTGTAGGAGAAGGCAGAGAAAAAGCAGGAGCTGAAGTGGGATTGACTGGAAGGGTTATAGAAGATGTTGCAGGGTATGTAAGAGAGGCAGAAACTAGAGTTTTTTGGTTATTATTATTGACATAAGTTGGCTGCGATTGAGTCTGTTGGTCGAGTTGATTATTTTGAGTGTTTTGTGTCGATTGAGCTGCAAAATTTTGCTGATAGTTTGTTTGTATGGGTTGTGTTGATTGAGAATTTGCCTGAAGTTGCTGGGTTTGCTCGGACTTTGTGGGAACAGCAAGTGAGCTATCAAAATTATTGTTAGTGGATGTATTTGAGCTTTTAGTGGGAACTGAGGTTGATGGGAGAGCAAAAAATGAGTTATTTTTGTAAGCAGAGTAGTCAACAGTCATACTACTGATGTCTATTAAAGCAGGAACATTCTGGCTGTTTGTGCCCTGAGAGATCAAGTTCGAGAGAGGAGAAGGACTAGCAGGAGTAGAAGAAGGCTGAGTGCTAGTAGGAATGGTAGTTACAGTAGAAGTTGAAGCATTAACTGAAGGTGTTGAAGTATTAGAAGAAGTCGATGGATTCTGAATGTTTTGAGCTGTGAGATTTGTGATGTTTGGAGTTTGAGGAATTGGACTGATGGTGGTATTCGATTTATTGTCTTTGGTTGTATTGGCAGGCAAATTAGTATTAGATGAGAGTTGGTCCAAAAGTTTTTGTAAGTCTGCTAAGTTTTGAAGCAAACTAGCTTGATCTGAAGACGTCGAATTTGTTGAGCTAGATACAGAAGAACTTGTGTTGATTATTGCTGAACTTGGGCTTGATGAATTTTGATTTGCGCTAGGATTACTAGGATTTGAACTTTTAGCATCGGGGGGACTCGAAACAACTGGAGTAATACGAGGGTTAGGATTAGAGGCAGAAGTAGGAGCAGAGCTAGGAGCAACAGCAGGAGAAGAGCTAGGAGGAAGAGCAGGAGAAGAGCTAGGAGTAGAGGATAACTGACTAAGATTGTTTGTTCCTTGCGAAGTTTTGTTAACAGAAGGTTTATTCTATTGCGAGCCAGAGTTTGGAGCTGGCTTATTGCTGCCCTGTGCTTGTGCAGCATTTGTACTACTTGTACTGGCATTTGCTGTTGTTGCCTGTGCAGTTGTGGTCTGGGTGTTTGTAGGTTTGGATATCAGTCCCAACTGCTGCTGGAGATCAGTCAAATCCAACAATCCCAGCACTGAGTTGAGTTGACTGGTTGAGTTGCTATTCTGAGTGGTGGGGATAGGCGCATTTAGAGGTATTAGGGAGCTTGAGATGGATGTGGAGGTTGAAAGGGCATTATACTGTCCTAGGAAATCATAGCTGTTGTCGGTATTAGTTTGTACACTTTGCGAACTGCTTTGTACCACTTGGTTAGGCGATGTTGTAGCAGTTTGGGCACTTTGCTGAGTTTGTATAGTATTAGCCGTTGGCAAAGCATTTTTGCCTGCAGGTGGAACCCCAGCTGATGAACTTTGAGAACCAACTGGCTTATTTGTAGCAGAATTAGTGCTACTTGTAGCTGGGGCACTGGAGCTGGGCGTTACAGTTTGTGCAGAACTCGAAGGACTCAGGCCTAGTTGTTTTTGGAGAGCACTTAGATCTGCCAACTGGAAGGCATCCGAACCTTGAGTAGAACTGGGTGTTGGGCTGAATATAACAAAAGAAACCTATTGTTTGTAGCTGCAGGAGAAGCAGTTGCTGCACCATTGCCTTTATTAGCATCTGCACTAGAAGGGCTGACTGGTGCGTTAGAAGCCGAAGAAGACTGAGTAGTTGCCGATGCAGGAGTGGTTGCGGGATTGGAGTTGACTACTGAATTTCGCAAATTATCAAGATCCGTCTGGGTCATGTTTAGTGATTGCAATAACTGAGCAATATCGATATTGCCGAAAGAGGCTGTGGGACTATCTGGAGTAGTTGTGGATATGGTTTCGGGGGAGACTGCGGAGATAGTGATTAGGAGGATGAGGAAGCGAGAAATGTGGGCCATTTGATAAATTATAAAATATGTTTTTTCAGCGATGGCCTATCTGAGCTGAGAAAACCTGGATTAGCTAGCTGGAGGGGAGAGTGCAGTGGATTGGCAATAAAATAATCATGGGAGTGCGATTCTGTGACTTTTTGTAACTGTGGCCAGATTCAGGTGATGCTGCAATCTAACATGCGAAATGGGCCATATGTGATTTTATGCACTTCAATAAATGCTAGTAATGTTAACAAGCAATTTGGGAATAGTGAGCAAAAATCATAGCTTCAGAGAATGATTACAGAATATTTTCGCTAGCAAGAGGACCAACAAAAAGACCTTGTTTTTGGAGTGAGGAAGTTACAAAGCAGGTGTTTTAGTGTGCATTTTTGGCGCATTCAATTATTATTAATTAAAATAATGTCAAAAAAACCACAGCCACAAAAATCTTAAAACCCCAAAATCAAAACCTAACCTGTAGACTAATAGAATGAACCATTCCTTCGGGCGCTTCAGAAGAAGGTCCGCAACATCAATAAAAAACTTGCTGAAATCGCAGATCTTGAGACCAAGGATAGTCTCAAGCCCTAGCAAGTCGAGAAAATCAACCGCAAGGACGCGCTCATTGAGGAAAGAACCAAGGTTGAGGAAAATGCCACTTTCTTCAAGTAAGTTTACGCAGAAAATGCTGCACACTATCGCAACAACCAACTCAAAGAACTCTAGGTTCTAGCCAGAACCATCGCAATCTACCATGCAGCACCTCAGAACCCTGAGCAAACCAAGCTTTTAGCCCTATGGAAAGCACTCTAGCAACCTGAACATCATGCCAACTTGAACGCCACCATAGCTTCATTGTCTGCAGTCTTGAAGGACTTTGCCAATGACAGGAAACTTCAAAAAAGTTTGGCAAACTACACCTAAAAACAAGGAAACGAGGAAATAAAGCCTGTTGAAAGCAACCAAGAGAAAGTCGCAAATGAGGTATTGTAGGAAAAGCCAGAAAAGACGGAAGTTAAAGTTTAACAACCCCAAGAACCCCCCGCCAAAGTTGAAGCTATTCAAGTTAACCCCCCTGCAGAAGTTCAAGCTCCAGTGGTTTAGCACAAACCTGAGCCAGTTGTACAAAAACTCCCAGAGGTATAAGTTCCAAAAGTGTTTGTCTAGTAAGAAGCCACTCCGATTGCCTAGGAGCCTCTTGCACCAACCCAAGACAAGCAACAGGCCGTGGAGAAAAAGCAAGGAGAGAGGAGAGAATACAAAAACAGAGATAACCGAGACAGGCCTTACCGAGGAAACGGGAACAGAGAAAGAAAAGAAGGAGAGGGTGAAAGACGTCAGTACAAGCCCAAATACGAAGAAAAGAAAGCCGAGAAGGAAGTATAAGAAGGTGATGACTCTGAGTAGTCTGAAGAAGTGCGTAAATTCAGGGGAGAAGAGATAAAGAAGCTGTAGGAAGACGGTTTCATCGTGGTAGGTAAGCCAAAACCTAAGCCCAAAGATCCTCACGAGCAGCAACGGGCACACGAGAAGCAGCACGGCAAGAAATATCACCCTCACCACCAAGCTGGCAACCACTGATACATAAAATAAAAAGCCACCATCTATTCACCCAACTTGTATAACCATCACTAAACAGTGAAGAGGCAGCTTTTGCTAATCTTTTGCTAAGACAAGGAAAAGTATATAATATCTGATTTTACTGAGGTCGGAGTTTGAAGCGATTTGAAGGCTTAAGACTATGAATGGCAAAAGTTCGCCAGGGAAGATACAAATTTTTAAATAATTTCTCAGGTAGTTTAAGATGGCATCTTTTCTTTTTAAAATTTACAGTAAAAAGATATGACTGAAAACAAATCTTAAACTTTATGGACTTTCACTAAACTGGCCAGTATCGCAGCCGCCAGTCTAGTAATCAACCATCTCGTCACTTCTCACCTCAAATCTCGCGAAAACAAATCCAAACCTACGAAAAAGATATTCGGAAAGCACTCAATTCCATCGATGCAGCAGCTGGTTGACGAAGGATAGTGTAGCAAAGATCAGAAACTAAGGTAGTCGGAAGTGAACAGAAGGTAACTATGGGGTTCTCTGAAGTTGGTCAACCTAGAAGCGGATGATGGACTTTTGTAATAGCTAGAAATGATGTCAAAGATTATGTGTCCGTTTGAGAGAGTTAGTAATTTGATCGTTGATTACCAAATAAATAGTGTCAAGACATTCCCTTGTCCACTCTTGGCTCATTCCGTCAAAAGACACAAGGAGCAACCTTTCCTCATGCTTGATTCCTTAGTAAAACCGGGAGAATTTGTCATACAGAATTGTGTGTTTAGAGCTGGGCAAAGCATATAAACAGAAAAAAAGTTCATGAGAGCCGGACCAAGATCAACCCAGTACTTCGACCCCAGGATAGTTCGAGCCGACATCGTCTGTTCAGGCAAAGCAACTCCAGGAATAAACAACATCATAAGGGAATTAGTGACTATCCTGAAGTAAACCTACAAAGTCGAAAAGGTCACTGGAGTCAGGTTCAGCTTCAGAGGCTACTACAACAACGATATGATCGACCTCACCTCGGAAATGGTGGAAACCATTCACCACAGAGGTGGCAGTTTCCTCGGTTTGGCCTCTGCCCCTTGCAACGCAGAGCAGATCGTAGATAGTTTGGAGATCAGAGGAGTCAACCAGCTCTATTTGATCGGAGGCAATGATACTGTCAAGTACGCAGAAGAAATCTACAAGGAAATCAAAAGAAGGCAACTAAACATCGCCCTCTGCGTCTCTCTCAAGGCCATCAACAAAGACATTGCCTATTTCGACACCTGCTTCGGCTTCGAATCGGCCGTTGAGGAAACTGGACGCTTCATTGAATAGGGCTATGCTCTGGGCAAATCTAACTATAACTCAGCCGGTAACAACCCTTCCATTTAGTGTTTGTCAAGGTCCCAGGGAGGTACTCCGGCTTTTTGGCCATGGACTCAGTCCGAGCAGCTAGAAACGCGCATGTCTGCCTTGTTCCTGAGTTCGGGTATGACCTATACGGAGAGGACGGTCTACTGAACTACATTGCCACGCGTATCCAAGCAAAGGGACACTGCATCATCGTATACTCAGACGGAGCTTCCTACGCAGCTAGAGACATCCCCACGGACATCTATCAGGAGATCTTGAGCCGCAAAGAAACAGTCGAATAGTCCGCTTTCGACCAGTTCGTGAAGCAGGAGCTACAGAAACTGCTAGAAGAGAAGAACCTACTCCCCAACAACGTCTACCTGTTTGATACCCAAAACTCAGTCAGGACAGTGCCTGCGAACTCCTTCGACACCAAACTATGCTGGTAACTTTGGTGCTATTCAGCCAAGTGGCTCTTTGCAGCATTCAGGGCCTCATGTGTGGCTACACCAACTTCGCGATTGGCCACTTCAAAAGCAGAGTAGCTATGGTCCCCTTGGAACTCATGAGTTGCGGGGAGAAGTACTGCTTGAAGATTGAAGATGACCACTGGCAGAGATTGCTAGCCACCACCAACCAGCCAACATTCTCAGCCTATCTTGGGCACTGATAATCGAATACTAATACAGTTACATACAAAAGCAACATTCCTTTATCATGTAATCTATCAAATGTTCTCCTTTTCTTCTTCAACACCCCAGATACCTCTGGTAAAGTATTCCACCACATGAGTCAAATTATTGTGAAAGTTTAGGGATTTTCGATGTAACTCAGGTTTTGCTGTGGCTTCTTCACTCTTCTCTACTCTTCTTCACTCTTTTCCACTCTTCTCCAGTCTTCTCTACTCTTCTTCAGTGTTCAGCTTGCAAATGGAGTTCAAGAGAAGAAGGTAAGGAAAGGAAAGGGATGACTAGTAATTATAGTGGATGATATGGTTTGATAGGTTGTTTCGTATTTGCGTTAAAATCAATGGAAAGCTTTATTCATATAGAATTAGAGTTCGGCTATGCTTTAGCGGATATCATCAAGAGCCCTGTGACCTTGCTTCTTCTTATAGAAAAGTTTGGGCTTGGTGGTATTGACCACTATCTTCACACTGGTCACGTCCAGGATGCGGTAATGCAGGAACTCGTTGAGCTTGGGCATCTGGTGCAGTAGAAACAACTTGTCCTGGTGCACTGAGTTGCCTGCAATCACCAGCTGCCGAGGCTGGATCCCCAGGTTGATCAGATACTACAGGATGTATTGTTCAGCCTGCTCCATCGTTATGGTGCTACTCAGGCAGGATTGCGTTAGACCTGACTGTCCATGGTGCCTATCTCGCTGAATGCTTACTTGGTGCACCATTAGTCCATAGTCTGCAGATGCTCCATGTCGCAGTGGATTATCAAGTGAGGGCCTTCTAGCTTGTACTTCAGCCTTTCGTCAGTTAGTATGCATGCGAACTCGAGGATGCGGTGCTGGATAGGGTTGAGACCGCTCATCTCGAGGTCCACCCAAAGCAAAGCTGGCTTGAAGGGCAAAATCATAATAACAATAAATGAATGTTTACTCCCTACAAACACTTGTAAATTATTAATTGTGAGAGTTTTTGACTGGATTGAAACACTGGAGTAATAGGAAAATTAGCTCACTTCTCTTCTAATGTATGGCAATAATAGCCATGAGGCTATAAGGAGTCTTACTTAGCAGTTACAAGAGTTTACAATCAACTAGTTTGGCTAAACTTCCCTGGCTCATGAATCAATAAAATCAGGCTATTCACAAAAAGCAAGCTGCTCAAAACTGAAAACATTTTATTTATTGGTTTTCATGCCTTCAAAGCAAACTTTGCAAAAACGGCTCTCAAACCTTGGAATCAGAGTGACTTTCAGAAATGAATGATTTCTTGTTTTTTATAAATATAAGTTAATTCTATGGGGAACTCTGTCAATTGCTGTGCTCCCAAGGACCAGGGCCCAGTGTCCACCAGAGAGATTCTGACCTATGAAAACCTAGCTGCCTCAAATTAGAGAATCGAAGGTAACTCCATCAAGAGTTAGATTTTTTCAAAAAGTATCCCAAGATCAAGGAAATTTATCACAAAAAGTCCAGCTACTGTCCCAGCATTGATCGCCAAATCGTCAACGAAATCGACGATATGGTGGTTTTTGGGGAAATCGAAACCAAAAAAAGACTCTCTGAACTGGTTATCCTCTATAAGGAAGGCTTTCTTTATGAAGGAGAATCAAACAACTTGGCTAGAGAAGGCTGCGGAAGGTTGATTTCAGCCGACGGAGATTGCTATGAAGGCAAGTGGAAAGCGAATGAACCTGACGGAGAAGGCACTTATTAGGCCTATCACCCCAGACAAAAGTTCTCAGGAGTCTGGTTCAATGGCTTCTTGAATGGCAGAGGGAGGGCCATCTACGACGATGGCTCAATCTACGAGGGTTAATTCTACCAGAACATGAGGCAAGGCAAAGGAAGAGTACAGTACGTTGATGGTTCAGTATACTAAGGAAGCTTCAAGGCCAACCTGATTGAAGGGTTTGGGACTTTGATTGGCAGCAACCATAAGTACGAAGGCAGTTGGCAAGCTGGGAAGATGCATGGGGCTGGAAAGAGCTATTGGTACAACTAAGACGATGAGTTGATTGAAACCTACGAGGGACAGTATGTGAATGGACTTAAGCACGGACAAGGCGAGTATCGTTGGGCCAACGGACGTGTGTTCAGCGGCGAATGGTAGCTAGGCTAAATCAAGCGCACAAGTCTGCCCAAAGATCGCAACAAAAACGAATGATTACAAATTTTAAAATTATTGCCAAAAGTAACTTCCACAAATGTCATCATCTTTCGGATTGGCGCATGGGAATGGGCGGCAAATGGTGAGGTTGGTGGCCATTAGATGACGTATTATTTGAAAGCCGCTTCATAAAGTCTGACAATTAACTTAAGTTATTATGATAAGCTGTGAAGAGGAAACCTGTTCATCAGGCTCTTCCTACGTCTGGGAGGGTAACAAAACCATTATTCAGAGCACATTGAGTGCGACCTGGAGAACTACAGCTCAGAGACCTCCACCTCTACATCTCCCAGACCCCAACAACCCACCCACGATTAGTACTATGTCTAAAGGTTCATTCCCAAGTCTGAGGAGCAAATTAGACTTAGGTACTTCCAAAAACTGCAGCGAACTGGGCTACTGCCCGAAAAACCAAAGAAAAAGTTGCATCATCGTAAATCTCAAGTTACTCAGTGATAGTATTCGACTGGGACGACACCCTTTTCTGCACCTCTTTCATGTCAACTATTCTGCAAGGAGACTGGAATAACGTGGGAACTTGGGAAAAGCAAAAAGTTGTAGAGATTGATAAAGCTGTGGCTTAGACCCTGAGATGTTCTGTCAAATTGGCTGAAGTTTACATTGTAACGAACTCAGTTGAGGGTTGGGTCGATTTCTGCACTTAAACTTTCATGCCACTCACGCGCTAGGTCATAGACTAGCACAGAATACCAATTATCTCAGCAAGGGAAAGTTACTAGCGTAAATTCCCCAACGACCCTCAGAAATGGAAAACTTAGGCGTTTTCCAACCTACTTTTCCACCTTGAAAACTAAGTACTTTTGAAACCACTTAGACCTTAGTCAACCTTGTGACTATAGGAGACTCTTTGTACGAAATGGAAGCCGCAGAACAAGCAAGTCGTCGCTTTTAACGCAGGTTTCTAAAGACAGTCAAGCTACGCTAAAAACCACGTGGAGAACAGTTGCTGAAACAAGTGTCATTAGTGCGGTCTCGCCTCTCAGAAGTGTTTTGCTATCCCAAAAACATGAGCATAAAACTCCAGCCAAAGCAGTGATTTCAATTCATATCAGTGATAATAGCAACAGAACAAATGAGCACTATTTCTGAGCTTCGGCAAATCTATAATCAGAATGTAAAGATAAACCGATATAAAACTGCTTTAAAGAATAAGGCTTTAATTGACCCCTTGTACTCGCAAAATAAGAGATGAAGTGGCATTCCTTATTTGTACCTATGATTAGCTCTCGAATAAGTGCTTAGAGGTCACAGTCAGGCGCATTCTGCAGGTAGAGTATTTGGTGCAATACATGGCATAAACCTATGGAGGACATATCATTCCTATCCTTGATCTCAACAACATCTTCGTAAAGGAAGATGTCCCTTAAGCTGATGTGCTTGCCAGAATTGCTGAGTATCTCAATGATTTGACCAAAAACCCGCATTGTAATAAAGACTGCAAGCTTTATGAATTCATTTTTCAGCAAGAAATTCATTTCCCTCACCTCTAAAGGTACGACAAAGTGCTCTCAGATGCAGCCAATCTGTCTAGAAGATACCTAAATACCATCTTCACAAGAAAACAGTACGGAGAAGTGCAGACTGAAGACAAAGAAATGCTTCAAGTCTACCAAAATTTCCAAAACTTTTCAACTACTTATCGGGCCGTTCGGGAAATCATTTTGGTCAGCAGCAGGCAACAAAACCATTTAGAATAAATTTATTCAATTTTTAGAGAAATAAACGGAGGTATAGGACAAGGACCGCCTCCAATAGAATTCATGCCTCTTCGTATGCAGAAAAGATTCATCAAAATTGAAAAGCTCATACTGCAAGGCGATTAGGCCTACAACCGTTGGGAAGTGTTGAGGTAGACAGTCCGAGAACTCCAATGCAACATCTACAAAGGAATGAGAGAAGAACATGACTATTACAAGCAAAAGACTAGGCAGCTCAAGAACTGGACTTATCAACTAATGGCAGATATGAAAGAGTTGATCATGCGAGGGGGAGAAATCACTGCAGAACATAGCAAGTTTTTTTATAAGTGCAAGAAAGAACAGGCTGCTCCTTTTGGGCATCAACTTGTACCAACCTTAGTTAGTTCATAGTCTGAGGCGGAAGAATAGCCTTAGTTGCATCAATATAGACCCACTTATCAACTGAAAACTCTTCTACCGAAGTACAGATAGTAAAAGCTAAAAAGGAAAATGTCTTAAATCTGAAAAAATCAAATTTGCAAAAGATCTAATTTCGCTTTTATCATCTCAAAGTATTACTGATCAACTTCGTCAGGATTGGCCTTCAGTACCCTTACCTTCTGTTACCTCAATTTGAGACTTTGCTCTATCCTTTAGGCCTACATCTGCATTCGGATTGCTTTGTCTCTCTTCTCACCAGAAGAACTCAAGATGTTTCCCCAATTATTGTTAGATCCGCGTTAGGTGTGAGTAAGATAGTTTTTGTATTCCTTCCTTTCAGTTGCTTGACTCAAGCTAGAGTTATTGCTTTCTCTTTTTTTTGGCAACTCCTTTACTTCTTACAAATACCTGAGTCCTTTACTTTTGGTCTCTTAAACTCTTTGCTTATCTTCAAGGATTTTAGCCTATTTTTTCCTCTGTTTTTCTCTCTATTAGGAAAGGGCTTTTTATAAACTCTATCTCTTGGCCTCATCTATTTGTGGTATGAAATTTTCTCTAACATGTTCTGAAAATTGTCTTACTTTCTATGCCTTAACTTTACTTTATTGCATTTCTTCCTTCATGCTGTCCAAGTAAAACATTCTGTGCTTTGGACTTTTGTAGGAAACTTTATAGTCCTCACCTACGTTGCTGAGTCTTCTTTATCTTTCCCTTAATGACTCTTTTTCTTTCAGAGCTTAGACAAACTTGCGTTAGTGTTATTAAATTTCTGCGAGTGTGACAGGTCTATGAAGGTTTCTGATGTTGGCTAACTTTTTCTTTCTTTCCTAAAGCAAATTCGCCTAATGCTCTGCATACTTGTCCTCCAATTTTTTGAAAAGGGTAGTTTTCGTTATGTTTTTGAAATATTCGCCTTCTCTCTTTTTTAAAACTTCTTCTCTCTCCTACATCCTTTGCTTTATCTTCTGCATATTTTAATAAATCTAGTTTTTTTTCTTTGCTTTTTCTTCTTCCTATCTTTTTGCTATCAAAATCTCTTCCTCCTTATCCTTCTATTCCTTGCGCTGCTTTTCTAGTTGCTTCTTTTACTATAACTTACGCTTTTGCTCTCTCAAGCGCTAGTGAAACTACTTGTTCTTTTGCAAGAATTAGTTGGGGTCCGAAAGTGAGTTACTTTTGGGGCCTTGCTAGCCACTTACGTGACTAGCTGATACAAAATCGTACTCTTTGATGGACTGGATTGATTTATTGAGATATTCTAGTTTTCTCTAAAGTTCCTGCTTTTCTTTACTAGCTTGGCTAAGTTTCCTAGTTTTCATTTGCTGGTCGTAGAGTTCTTCAGATGTCTAAATGGATTTAGCTTTGTTTAGGAGTCCGACATTGATTTATCCTTTAGATATCTTGCCTAAATACTTTTAGTTTATTTGTTTGATTGCAGGATGAGTAACTGGTTTCATGAGGTTTGTCTCATCAACCTTTTTCGAAGACTATTGCTATTATCCTTTTTTGGGCTATTTCATCAATTAAAATATACAATAAACTCATTAAGCCATCTTTAATCCCTTTTTGTGATTTGTGCCAATTCATAAACTTTCAGTTGGAAATAAGTTAAGTTAGCCAGTTAATGACTAATTATAAAGTTATTGCAAAACAGTTAGAATGAAAAGATAGTGGTAAATTGGTCATATGAACCATTCTGCAGTTTCAGACACATTTAAACACAGTTTAAGTACATACTCCAATGTGGGCGTCACTTCCAGAATTTAGTCTCGTTCCAAATAAAAGCCAATGGAAAAAAGTAGAGACAAGTTTTATACGGGATACCCCTATTTACCGCAAAAAAGCAGTCTAAACAACCATAAGCCGCCCTAAAGTACAACCCTCAAAGAAATAACTCATTACTAATACAAATAAAACCCCATCAGAAAAGACATTGACAATGTCACTCAGCGCGTAAGAGAGCTAGAAACAAGGCTTATGGAGTACCAACACAAAGTTGATACACTTGAAAGAACCTCCAGGCACACCACCAAACTCTCAACTTCTCTTGAAGACTTTATGCGCAGTCAATACGCAGACATCAAGGAAAGAGAACGACTTTAAGAAAGGTTGGGGACCTTTGAGCAGGCTTTGGGTCACATGTCAACAATCAAGGCAGACCGCAAAGATCTCGAGAATATTGAAGTTGGAAGATACTATGGACTTACAGAGAGAATCAACGAACTGTAACGGCAAAATAGGAAAGTTGACAATGAGCTGCAAGAAGTAAAGCAACATTTTGAGAAAGTTGCAGCCAAAATATAAGGTAACTTCACCAGCATGGGCGAAAAGTATGAAGAATTCATTTAAAGCAACATCATCAAAACGTTTGACCACGTCAATAAGCTTACTCAACATTATCATGCCCAAATCTAGGAACTCAACAAAAGCCAAAACATCGTCAATGACAAACTCTAGCTTATACAAAAGGCTGCTATCAACGAACTTTCGAGGTACTAAAAAAAAAACAACTTTGCCACGTAACTGCTGGGGGTGGGCTTAGCTGGGCTGAGAGTTGTACAGTCAGTGATGATTAAAGACGAGAGAAGGCTAAAGGCAGGGCTGGGGAATTTCAAGTAGAACATCAAATAGCAGTACCGAGATAAACCATACTGCACTGAGATCAGCTCAACTTCAACAACTTTCAGTGACAACATAATCAACAACATGTACGATTCCATTGAGACATTGGGAGCAAACACAAGCATGGAGTACTCCTTCTAAAAAGGTAACTATGTTTCTATTTAGTTGTGTACAAGATAGATGGTGATTTCAATTTACTGGATGAAAATGATCATTACCTGATAAACGCAAGTGGGCAACACATAAGGCTGAACTAAAGGCACATAGCTCTGCTTAAGGAACAAGGGATGATCTTTTGATAATTAGTGCATATTTGAATTCTGGGTGCTATAATTTTTGTAACCGAACTAAACTTTTTTGTTTTTGTACTTATTTAGGAATTCTATGCTTCTAAATGATTGCTTTCATGTAAAAGCAAGCTGGTTTGGACAAATTTCGAGGGCTACATAGTTCGCTTTGAGGTACAAAGTATGATAAGTAAGCAAATAAAAAAGATGCTAAATGTGATTGTAAATGCACTGTTATCGTAAATGGTGCGTTTATTCATCGAACCAGCTAATAACCTCGCTTATTTTGTATAATTCCTAAACGGAATGAATAACTTCACAAACACAAAAATCAAAAGGTCCCAAAATGTTGTAGAACCCAGCTTCCTGCAGGTCGCCAACAAATCCAAACACAGAGTCATACTCAACGAGTCAGCCAACCGCAGATACGACAATGACACCCTCAAAAACATTACTCGCAAAAGCATCGACGTCAGCATCAGCCAGCCCACCAAACAGGTCAACACCACTTACCAACCCACCCAATCTACTAAACCTTACTATAGACGCGTACCAACCAACTTTCGTAAGCAATCTATCCCCCAGCGCTACGCTTAATAGGAGCGAGATATCGGACGAGTGAGTAGCAAAAGTCCCTACATCAGACCCTCTAACTCCAGACAGTAGAAAGAGAGCGTAGGCAGAATGATGGCCCTGAATAAGAGTACGAACAAGATAAAGTCAGGTCAATTGCTCAAACAAAACTCCCCTAGATACTTTTACAAGCAGCCAAGATCTTCACTCTCCCAGCACTACGACCCCACAGTCGAAACAAGTCTACACAAGCGCAAGATCAGTGTGGCTGCAGACTAGAAGAGTGCAGTCATCTAGTAGGCCAAATAATTCTACAAAAACAGTCAGTACGATAAGTCCATCTAAATCCTCAAAAGGTTCCTCAAAATCAACAGAAGTTCCATTGAAGGGCACTATCTGCTCGGAATGAGCTTAATAAACAACAATGATTTCGACCGCGGCATTGACGAACTCATACATACTTTGGAATTAGATCCAAACTACAAAAGAAGTTTGTATTTGGTGATTGCTTTGGCTTACAAAAGACTACAAAAATACGATTAAGCCATCTAGATAGTAAATTTCTTGAGATTTAGCTGAACAAAGGACTAGAACTGTACAAAGAGTACTATGACTGCCTAGTTTATAGAGGAAAGCTGCATCTCAAAAAGGAAAACTACTATCACGCCCTCAAAGATTTCACTGAAGCCATTAAGCTCAACAG
>Ga0316217_10003547_pt1 | contig 17649 bp, 12 predicted proteins | sample 1anoAmetaG_FD_203633 | JGI IMG/M metagenome (GOLD analysis project Ga0316217, IMG submission 203633) | Freshwater microbial communities from Trout Bog Lake, Wisconsin, USA - 1anoA | ecosystem: Environmental > Aquatic > Freshwater > Lake > Hypolimnion/Profundal zone | place: USA: Wisconsin...
TGCGCCAGCACCACCCACTGGAGGAGAATCACCATCCAGCCCCGTCAACTCCAACACTTCAATTTTTGACTCTATCGTAAATCAACCTTCAACACCAATTATCCCTTCACCCCCAATTTCCACTTCTTATTTAAGTCTTGCCCTTCAATTCCTTTCTACATACCCTCAATTCATCGATTGTAGCCTGAAATCCTATCAGTAAACTAAATTTACCTCTGGAGTGACCTAGTTCTTATCTTTCAGCTGCCTCAAAAGTAATATTCCCACTCCATGCAACTTTTCAGTGACTTTGTCCTCAGCATCTTCGTCTATCCTAAACTACTACGAATGTGACAACCAAAGCTTAATAGAAACACCTAATACATTCGTTCCTCCTGTCATCGATGATCCCAAAAACAAAACCACTTAGCCTGTGGTACTCACACCAGCATAGGCAGGAAAAGGTCTCGAACAAAAAGTTTAGAGTGCTGAAGTCCAACTCATTGATCCCAACGAGGTCTACGAATTACAAGCATTGCAGCTAATTACCACAGCTGAAGCAGATGACAAAAGTCTCATCACAATCACCAACTAGGTTCCTGCCTTGGACTAAATAGCCATCTACCTTCGCGCCTCTTACGTTGTTTTAGATAACGCCGCTATCATTAAAATCAGCCAGGATGCTTCGTATACTGTCAATAATGTCCAAAGATACGTTTTGTATTTCTTTTCTGCCCCAACTATTGGCCAGAATTACACAGTTTACAGAGCTGTTGTAGATTATGACGAAACCACAGAATAAACAAGAATCATGATCCAAGCCTTTGACAAATACATTGTAGACAATGCCATAGTTGGTACTGTGCCGACTGACCCAACAGCTGAAGCCAATGGTGCCAAACTGGATATTGACATTGCTTATGGTTATTAGACTATTGACCTCACTCAGGCCTCAACTGACAAGAACATCCAAGCCATTCTCAGCCAAATCAATAGTAAATACTTTTACTTAATGAAAAACAAAGTCTTAGATTCTATTGAGGTACTTGAGCTGAAAAATGGTAAGCTCAACTACAAAATCACCTACCTTGACTCTAAAACTCATCTCTCTTTGAAGTTTATGATTTACTACGACCCTAATATTCAAAAAGTCCTTGTCCTGAACTCAGTCAACCTACCCTCTTCTCAACAATTCTCATAACTTTCTGAATCAGACAAATCAAACGACGCACTTTTGACTAGCATCTTGAAATACCTGAATAACCTCCATCAAAAATAGATGACTAACTACAAACTGCAGTGCGTGAGCAAAGGCAACATCAACATCAACACAACCTAGTACCACGTCACATGGAGCTCTCAAGGCAAGCAATACAGATCATACGTGCGCTCATTCACAGGAGGATCATTCCAGGAAACCACCTTTGCTGAAATACAAACCATCTCTCTTGACCACTATCGCCTCGATTAGTTTGAAAAGATGTTTATCCTCAACTACCAAAAATTGACCGATAATGACTACAAAAGCGATACTAACTTCCACCTAGCCTACCAAGCACTGATGAACTACAACATCACTCTGACTACTGCTTCATTCATCGGAGCCATGCAGAAACCCATGGGCTTGGGCTACATTTACCACATGTTCTTTAGGCTTACAAATGGCAATATCGTGAAATGCTAGGTCTTCTTAGAACTTTTTTCGCTTAAAGCAACCATCAAAACTACAACCAACGAAGATTTTACCACTTCTCTGTACCCCTTGAACCAAGAAGACAGCTCAGTCAAGAAAATCCTAACAGTGTTGGAAAACCAGGCAACTTCACCTTCCTTACAAGACCAAAATTATGCCATTGTGACAGCCGATGCCAAAGATTTCCTTTTCGGAAGACTCTTCATCATCACCATAACTAGCAACGAGTTGAGATACACCGCCTATCTCTACCACGACCACTCTTCCGAAGAAGTGATGTTACTCAACTGGGGCCCCTAAAACAATCCTTCAGGCTGCGTCCAAACATCAGGCACTAGCTGCACCCAATGCATTGAAGGATACTAGAAAGTAAACGGCATTTGCGTGTTCGGTTGCGGAGTACTCTGCAAATCTATAACGTTTTGAATAATGATATTCCTTAAATAATAATTAATAATCCTTCTCTATCATTAAGTTTACTCTTGGATATGCATTCAAAGGCAGTTTGGTGCCTCCAAACAAAATACTTAATGATCGTCTTGCAGTATAAATCCTTTGTTAACTAACCTATGAAATGGGTGACCATTGAACTTGATAATAGTTGCTAAATGATCAAACTGTAATGATAGCATCTAAAGAAATAGCAAACGAAGCACTCAAATTGGCATTGCTATTATGAAAACGGGAAACTTAATGCACTTTTGAATTATTTTAGTATATAATAAAAACCTTTATAAACCCGAATGATGAAAGCTACTAACCGCGTTTAAGAGGTAAATGCTAGCTCCGGCCACAACATAATAAAATCTCCATAAATTAGCATCGACTAGTAGCAGCGCAATGTAGTCTAGCACCATCTACTCACTTGGATACTTCTCACTATATCTCTGGCTGCTATTCCGCTAGCCAACCTCATGCTCTTCTTCTTCCAGCCCTCAGGACTTGTGTCCTCCACTGGGCTCACCAAAACTCCCATCACCGATCTGGGAACCATCCAGGACTACAAACTATTTTACATCGCCATGGGCATCTATGTGTACATAACTACCACCCTAATATTCGTGGCCTGCCGTTTCGCAGAACTCAAAAAGATGCTAAAGTTGATTTTCTTGGTTGACCACCTTATGATGGTAATGTTGGCAGCCAACGTGACTTACATCGGGCTGCACCTTCTCACCTTCAGCACAGTTTATAACTCAAACGAAGATACTTCCCTCCTCTAGCCTCATATCTACCTCAGCTGGCAGGATATAATCGTGATGCTGCTCTACTCCCTGACTAATTTATGGGCGGCAGGCACCATTCGGATCATGATAATGTCGGTAAATTGGCACAGTTGGCAGGTGATCGCCCTGAAAGTGATGATGATGGGCACAGCACTCCTCTACTTCGTTTTAGGCCTGGTTTATCTGTTCGGCAAGTCTCCCATGGACAAAGCCATCTAGGAATTCGTGAAGGAATACTCAACCTACGTAATTGAGCTATTTGCAGACCAAACTTCATCAGATTTCAGCTACATCCCCAGCTACCAAAACTACAACAGTTCGCTGAAAGAGCAAGGCATACTTGTTGACAATTTCACAGTAGTTTATCTGATTGCTAATTTCACGTTCTTCTTTGAACTCATCCATAAGATTTCGGAGTTCGACGGCACAGCTGACCTTAGAACGCACTACACCTTCGTCAGGCCTGAAGAAGATAAATGATCGTCTTATTTTAATACAATTATTGCTATTTTCTGAAATGTGTTTTAACTACCTGACAGAGCTTGCCGAAAAGTTTCAAGTGCAAAGAATAAACACGAAGGTATAATGCAAATAAAAATACAACAGTAATCACCATACAAATCATTTCTCTTGTTATTTTGAAGTTTGTCGTCTTGAGTTTTCCGTATTCACAACATACAGATCTGAGGCTATTTTCTTAATTTTTTTGTTGCTATGAAGCGTTTCTTTCTGACTTTGAGTAGTTTTAGAGTATTGCAAACTCTTCTATAGTTTCTTGATTTACATTAACTTTGTTCTGTAGATGTTTTTACGCCTCCTCCTGCTTTACACACAAAAAGAGCTTTATGCACTTATAAATGGAGGACTTAGCAAGAATTCTTGTCATGAATGACATCTTGATAATTTGATCGACAGATGTAGCAGATTTTGTGCATACTTTGAGGAATCTGTTTACGTCATGTCTGCTTGCTAGATGTCTACAATAGCTAGAGGTAGCAATAGTTAAGCTACTCATGCAATGTTAGCTCGAAATCCTTTTCATCCTTTGAACATTCCTGTGAATCTGATCATACCCTTCAAGCTGAGAAGTTCATCTTTTTCGATACAAACCAGCATAAATGCTAATTAAGGTTGGACTTTTATTTTAGCAAAGTGACGGTTCCCCCAATGCCAAATTTTGGCTGACAATATCTCTGCAAATACTAAGCTATAACTATAAATTATAATCACCAGCAAAGGTAAATTGCTGAATTACAAACAACCTAGTAAAGATTCCAAGCTAATCCCACCAATACCATCTATTAGATAGCTATCGACCTGCCTCCATCAATCACAGCTGCCTCCAGCCCACCCTTTATTGGCCATTTGTTGTGAGTTGTTTTTGCACAGTCCTGCTCAATTTAAATTTATTGATTATTACAATACATAATTAGCACTGCAAAATTGCTTACTTTGTATTGCAAAAGCAAAGGGACACAGGAAAACCCAAAGTGGGGCTTTTTTATTTCTGACCTCTCTTTTGAGCCATTTTGGTCATATTAATTGGCAGTTTTATTTAAATTCAAATTGCCAACAACCCGAACCAGCACCAATCCCAGTAGATAAGCCAATATCCACATCACATACTGCGAGCCCTCCTCCCCCTCTCTTCTTTTTCACTCCTCCCCTCTCTCCCGCGGCCAGTCCAATTCGCCTATCTCAATCTTTGTTACTCCAAATTTTCGATTCTGGTCTGGGCTTCGGCCAAAAGAGCCTCCAATTCGATGACCCTGTTCCGAAGACAATCGTTCTCGTCGATGGCTTCAGTGAGAGCGTCTCTTAATTTTTGGACAGCGATGGATTAATTTTCCTTTAACTTGTTACTGGTGAATGGATTGGCCTTGTTATTGATCTGCTGGCTTTGAGAGGTATTCTTGATGTTGTGGATGAGTTTGCTATTTTGGGTTCTGCGGGGGTACTCCATCTGAAAGTCTGCTAGTCAACTCTAAATAATATATAACGCAATCGACCTTGATATCATTAAGACTCAAACAATACCTCATATGCCACTCCCGAAGAATGCTCTTTTAGTAGTGACAGGATTACTACCTTAAAGATGATATTTACTATTTAACAGGTTGTAATAGTTATTTATGATCATGATACTGGAAGAATTCCGAGATCTATCTGCAGCGATATCGACGCAGACCAGCTTACAGGGTATATCCTCACCTCAGTAGCGATTATCGGATGGCTCAGCTGAAGAGTACTAACATTATTTCCATCAGCATTTCCTGTAACCATGTTGCATCCGTTCCAACAAATGAATGGCGCATCAGGTCTGTTTTTGAAGTGAATCACGTATCCTGTTACCCAGCCTTGGGAACTGCCTTTGATGCTTACTTGGAATACAATTTGCGGCTTCCCTCCCACTATCACCACAGACAGGTATTCATTTATCTTGAAAGAGGCTGGGCTCCAGTAAACGGAGGTGCCAATGAATGGAGAACTGTTGATTGAGCCTGAACTGAAGCTGAACTGGCTAGTGATGCTTAAAGATGAAAGCATGGTAAGAGTGTTGCTATTTCTGATACAAGAATTATTGCTGAGAGTGTAGCCTGACAAGCAGCTCACACCTCCATTGGGTAGTACGCTAACTCCAGGAGGATACAACAAGCATTTGCCATTGTACAGTTGGTAGTTGCTCAAGCAAGCTGAACAAGCTCCAGTTGAAGTGTAGTTTTGGCAGGCAGGGTCCTGAGGCAGGCATACTCCTGTTGATGAGCACAAACTGTAGCCTGACATGCAGTTTAAGCATATTAGGTTTACTGAGTCGAAATTCAGGCAGTTCATGTTTCGTCCAGGTCCAGCCACGCACTGCCCGTTTTGAAGAACTGAGCCAAAAGCGCAAGAAAGGCAGTTACCAAGAAAATCGACTATGACGCAGTATGGCGGATAGGCATAGCACCTTCCACCTGATAGGTAATACCTATTGAAGCAGTAGATACACTGACCTTGTGAGTTGTAGGTAGCACAGTTATCTGCAAATTTGCTACAGACATAGGTAGAAGGGTTGAGGGTATATCCACTGATGCAGTTGATACACCTTCCAAGCCCAGTATCGAAGGATTGGCAGTAGGCAGGGAAGGCATAGCATATGTTGTTGAGTAGATAATAATTTGAAAGGCAAGAGAAGCAGCCAGAGATATTATAAGATGCGCAGTTGGTCACCGTAAGCACGCAATAACCCTTGACTAAGGTGTATTGAGAAAGGCAAGAAGCGCAGATGAAGTTTTGGCCAACACTTGCACAGCCAGGTGGTAATTGAGTGCAAAATTCTGCCTTGAGGTAAAATCCGTTGATGCAAGCCAAGCAGACTCCTTGGGGCCCATAGTTAAGGCAGTTGGGGTCACTAACTGTACACGACAAGCTGTCTGAGCTGAGGGCATAACCTGAAAGACATTGGATGCAGACTCCAGTCATATTGTTGTACTGTGCGCAGTTTGAAATCTGAATGAGGCAAATGTTGCCCATAAGTAAGAAGTTAGGCAAACACTGAGCACAGTTGCCTTGGTTGTTGACCACAGCACAGTTTTGGGGAAGACACCTGTAATTATTATTCAGTGTGTATCCAGGCAGACACTGCACACACTGGAGAGTATTCAGATTGTAGGCTCTACAGTTAAGAATGGAGGCACTGTCGACACATTGATAGTTGTAGATGATGTAGTTTTGAAGACAGTTGATGCAGTTTCCGTAGAGATCGGCTTGGAGGCAGAACCGGGGAAGGATATTGCATACGTAGCTATTGTTGGACAAAGAAAGGTAGTACCCTGAGATGCAGGCAGTGCATTGTAAAGATTGATTGCTCCAAGCAGCGCAGTTGATAATTGTGTAGACGCATATTCCTTGGTAGAGTTGGTAGTTTTGCATGCAGTTTATGCAAACTCCGTTGCTTCCGGAAAGGCAGTATAAGGGAAGCTGGCTGCATGCGTAGTCTGGAGTTAGGGTGTAGCCTGAAGTACATTGGCTGCAACGAGTACTTGTGCTTGTTTGAACGTAGTTCACACAGTTTGGTATCGCAATCACGCAGATTGAGCCGACTAGGGTGTAGTTGAATGCACAGGAGAGGCAGACACCCAAACTGTTTGCGTTTAGGCAGTTGGGAGGCAAGATGGCGCAAGAGTACGCAGCATTCAAGTAATATCCTGAAATGCACTGATAACAATAAGCTGGGTTGTTCTGATTGTAGATCTGGCAGTTGACGATTGTGATCACACAAACTGAACCTGCAATACTATAACCTGATATGCATGCAGTACAAGCACCTGAGGTGTTGGCTGCCGTGCAAAAAGCAGGGAGAGGAAGACATTGACCTTGAGAGTTGTAGTAGTATTGAGAAATACATTGTTTGCATGCACCTGTAGAGGGGTCGAAGGCTTGGCAATTAGGAATGTTAGGTAAACATATGCCTTTACTTACTCTATATCCATTGAGACAGCTCAAACACTGGCCATTTGGGTCACTCTGCAGGCAGTTAGCTGGCAAAGGTGCACATTGCCCTGCAGAATTTACGTAATATCCAGGAGAACATTGACTGCAGAGTCCAGTTTGGTTGGCGTAGTTGACACACCAAGTGATTTGTTGGTAGCAAACACCTGAAAGTTGTACGTAACCGTTGTTACATAGGCTGCAGAAAGAACTATTCGCGGCAGTGAAGCAATTGGGAATCGTAATCTTAACGTCGCAAGTTTCTTGAGTGGGATTCCAGGTGTAATTAGCTCCGCATGAAAGGCAAACGAAGGTAGTAGGGTCATAGGCATTACACCCAATAGCCACACACCTACCATTCTTCAATCCGAAGTTAGCCACGCATTGTAAACAGTTTCCAAAGATATCTAGATTTGAACATTTGTAAATATTTCTTTGACAGGTTCCATTGACCAGGTTGTATCCACTTAGGCAACTCTGGCAGGTGTTATTGGGGTAGATGTTCTGACAGTTGAGAGAAATGCAGATGAAACCGTTCAGAACATATCCTTGGATGCAGAGACTGCAGCCCGTAATAAAACTCGGCCACAAACATCCACCAACATAGTAGCAGATGTTATTTTGAAGAAGGTATCCGTCCAAGCATTGGAAGCAGTTTAGCCCAGCATTATCTGAAACTGAGCAGTTACTAATACTGATAATGTTGCAGGTATTATTGGCAAAGTAATAACCACTGGGGCAGATAGGAGCGATCGTCAGCACACAAAGAGTTTGGCCGTTGACTATGTTCAGAGTGAAACCTGTACTACAGTTCAGGCACACATACTGTTGGTCATATGCTCTGCACCCTTGTGCCACGCATGATTGTTTCTATTGCACGAAACCTGGGATACATTGCACACATCCTCCTAGGTTCTGATCGTATTTCAAGCAATTGGCAGGGACACATGCGAAATTCTGGAAGACAAACCCAGGTGGGCAGGAAGTTGACTGACAAAGACCGTTAGAGTTGAGAGCGTAACCATTAGAGCAACCACTGCAAGTAAGATCAAGGTTGAAAGTTGCGCAATTGCTAGGCCCACAAAGGGAGTTGCTGTTGAGCTGGTAGCCTTGGTTACAACTTTGGCAGACTGGAGAAGAGGAGTAAAGTATACTATAATTGTAGCAGTTGTTAGCATAGCAGGTGCTGGAGTTGAGGAATGCTCCACCCACGCAGGCAATGCACCTGCCTGAAGACAAATCATAGTTCAGGCAGTATATAGAGACACAATATCTGTTTGAGCTATCGAGAGTGAATCCAGGAAGACAAGACACGCAAACTCTACCTCGAGTGAAGTTGGAAGGATTGAACTGCAGGCAGAAAGCAGACTAGCACTGTTGTGAGTTGACGTTGTAGTTGAAAAAAGGAAGGCATTGAGAGCATTGGCCTGTGCTTGAGTTGATCTGAACGCAATAAGGATCTACGAAAGTACTTTAGCATAGCCCGTAGGAAGTCAGCTTGAAACCTTTGATACACTGGGTACACACATATTGCTGGTAGTCGTAGACTAAACAGTTGGTTGAAGGGGCTTGGCATATACCTGATACTAAATTGAACCCAGGAACACAACTGGAACATGTTAGTTGAGAGCTACTCAGACAGTTGCTGAATACACAAGTTTCCTGGATAAGAGTAAAGCCAGGAAAACAAGCAGTACAAAGATAGTTCCTCTGGTCATATTTCGAACAGTTGTAGGTAAAGCAAAAAGGAGCGATGAGCTGGAAGCGAGGTTCGCAACTGCTACAAGCCCAAGTGGTTTGGTTAAATGAAAGACAGTTTCTAGGCTTACAGGTTCCATCTTGCTGCGCGATGAATCTGTTCACACATACCAAACATCTATCAGGAGTGCTGTAATTTTGACAGTAATTTGCTGAGCACAGACCATTCGAGAAAGTATACTGCACCAGGCAAGCAACACACCCATTGACTGAGTAATTCAAACATCCAGGCACCTGGGGTACGCATCTGTTACCTACAGCGATCAAAGACGCAGAGTTGCAAGCCAAACAATTCCCTGTACTACTCCAGCTGGTACAATTTACATCTCCCTGGATGCAGATGGTGCCTTGCAAAAGATAGCCCAGGTTGCAGCTGAGGCAGTTGAGGTTGCTATCGAAATTATTGCAGTTGGCAGGTTTGCATACTCCAAGGTTAGGAGCCACTTCATATCCGCTGTTACACTGCAAGCAAACAAGCAAGTAAGGCTCAAAATTCAGGCAGTTGGCAGCTATACAAACGCCATTGCTCAGGTAATACCCAGTTATACACTGCAGGCAGTTTTGGTTTGACCGGTTCGAACATCTGCCGATCTGGCAAATTCCGTTAGTGGTTAAAAGGTATCCAGCCGCGCACTTGAGGCAGGTGATGTTTTGGCTCCCTGAGAATGTTGTACAGTTGGAGGGTTGGCAGCTACCGCCTGAAGGTTAGTACCCGGCCACACATTGCAAGCAGACTCTGTTCACATAGTCAATAGTCACGCAGTTTACAATAATGAGCTGGTTGCAAATGCCACTGCTCAGTATGTAGGTGGAAAAGCAGCTGATACAAAGACCTGTGTTGTCGTAGGAGCTGCAATTGGAAGCCAAGCAAGACCCAGGATAGTTGGCCACATTAGTAAAGCTTGATTGACAATTATTGTTGCAGTTGATGCTGGTGTTAGATTTGCAATTGTAAGGGTAGCAGAGCCCAAATTGAACTGCAAGGTTGGGGTAGCGATAATTTTGGCAATTGGTGCAATTGGGCCCACTAAAGCTGACACAATAGCTGATGTTTAGGCTTCCACTACCATCAATATAGAACCCATCAGGCGGATTGTCATTCAAGTAGCAAGAAGGACCATTGCATGTATAGATTATACAGAAGCGGTTAGTCGGCTCTAAGTTATAATAGTAGATGCAGCTTTGGCAGTCGCGGTTGGCTTTGTATTGCGCGCATTTTCGTGCCCAGCATAGGCTGCCGTTCAGAAAATAGCCGACTTGGCACTTGGTGCAGGGGTATTCTTGGTTGGCGCAGCCGTTGTAGAGGTCATTTGTTGAGACACAAACTCCGTTGCCGTTGAGAGCGTACCCAGTTACGCATGTCAGACATGTGCCATTACTGCTGGCCGTAAGGCAGTTGGGGTCAGTGATGTAGGTGCAGACTCCGTTGTTGAGATAATACCTAGGCAGGCAGCCGAAGCAGATCTATCCTGTGGACTGGTTGCAGTAGGGGTCTTTGCAGGTGTTGTTAATGAGAGTATAAGGAGAGAAGCAGCTCTGGCACTGGCTGGAAGGAGGGATGAACTGGCTGCATCTGACACTCTTGCAGGCGTTGAACTGCAGGACGTAGCCACTGTTGCAGCGCACGCAGTTGGCTTTGTTGTCGTACTGGTAGCAGTTGAGGATAGGCCTCACGCAAATAAAGGTGTTGAACTGGCTGATCAAAGTGAAGCCATTTTTACAGGCAGAACAGTTGACTGCATCCGACAGGGCACTACAAAACATGCCCAAGTACCCGCAAGTAGTGCCGTTGTTGATAGGGTAGTAGAGTTGCAAGCAGCTGGCACAGGTAGTCAAGTTGCTGGAGTAGATATCGCAGTTCGCAATCGCAGGGATACACTGTTCGTTGTAGTAGGTGTAGTTCTGCACGCAGGAAGTGCAGCGGCCTGTTTGCGAGTTGGTCGCCAGACAATTGTCAATCATTTTGGAGCACAGTTTGCTGGCAGTGAGATAGTACCCTGTTGTGCAGTAAAGGCAGCTATTGGCAGTATAGATCTGACAAGATGCAACAAGCGTGGGCATGCAAACCCCCAAATTGATCTTGAAGCCCTGGTTGCAGACAGCGCACATATTCGAAGTGGAGTCTCTGCTCAAGCAATTGGCCTTTCTACATTCACCACCCCACAACAAGAAGCCATCAGCACAAGCCATGCACAGGCCGAGAGGTGTATATGTTAGGCAGTTGGTTTTGCGCAGCACACACTTGCCGTTCAGGAGGCCGAACCCGAAAGCACAGGTCAGGCACACTCCAGGCTGCAACTGATACACACAGTTGAAGTCTAAGGGCCACGCGATGTTGTTGCCGTTTGAGTTCCAAACGAAGTACCCTGAAGCTGCTGACACTATCAGACCTTGTGGACTTACTTGTGCGATGTTGTTGCCAGCATAGTATGCGGCGCCGTTGATCACAACGTATCCTTGGGCTGCCACCAAGCAAATGCCTCCAGATTGTGACTGGCAACTTGCGGAAGACCTTAACGCGCATGATCCGTCAATTATGAGATCGTAACCTGGGTTGCAGGACTGGCAGTTTCCATATTGGTTGTATGAGAAGCAATTGGCTGTAGAATTGACACACAAGCCCTGGAAAAGAGTATAGCCACTTTTGCAGGCCAAAATGTTGCCGTTGATGGTATACCTGGCAATGGTAGTACTGGACAAGCCAGCATAAGGCAGCTCATAGATGATTCCATTCCTGGAGTAGCTTCCTTGCCCTTGCCCTCCTGAGAAATCCGAACTGGCTGCTGATTGACTCGCAGCGGCTGCTTGCAAAACGAAGTTGAGGTAAGTCAGCTGCTGCTGAAGGCTGAATTGGGAAAGAGCGAATGATCCGATAGGTAGGGTACAAGTCAGATTGTTCTGGTCGTAGGTCAGGCAGTAAGGGTCATAGTAGACGCACCTCCCCTTGGCAGGTAAGTACCCTGAGGTGCAGCCAATGCACAAACCATTCTCGTCCTCGGCCAAACAGTTGGGATCATTGTAATAGCAGTTGCCATTGACCAGCTGGTACTTGATGCTGCACATCGTGCACTGGTTCTGCTGAGAAAAGGAGAGACACCCATCGATATCTTGGAAGCATTGGTTGCTGATGAGATGGTAGCCGGCTATGCAAACTGCGCATTGAGACTGGTCAGCCCCGAAAGTAAGGCAGTTTGATGAAATAGGCAGGCAAGCACGCTGTACTTGCACATACCCCTGGCTGCAGTTCGTACATCTTCCGTTGAAATTGTAGCTAACGCAGTTTGAAGTCGTAAAAATACAGCCAGAAGCCGAGAGAGTGGTCAAGTTGGAACAAACAGTGCAAAAACCGGAGGTGATGTTCATTTGTACGCAATTAGGAGGAAGCTGCACACACTGGAAAGTCTGAGGGTTGATCTGGTACCCCGTGAAGCAGGCATTGCAGTTATTTTGCGTGTAAGAAAGGCAGGTGTACTGCTTCACGCAAATAAGGGTGCGCGGGTCAAGGATGTACCCCTCCTGGCAGAGCTGGCAGGCCTGGAGCGTGAAGTTGTAGATTTGACAGAGGGGGTCGGAGTACAAGCAGTTGCCTTGGTACAAGCTGAATCCGTTGTATGCGCAAGACGTGCATGCAGTGAGACAAAGCTGGAAATTTTTAACACAGATGAAGTCAGAGTTAAGGACATAGTTCTGGTTGCAGCCGGCGCAGCGCGAGCCATCCAAGGTGAGCAAATTGCAGTTGATATCATCTGGCTTGACGAACTGCACGCAAAAGCCATTGAGTGAATAGTAGGTATTGTTACAGAGGTCGCAGTAGACTCCGTCGGATGATCTGAGACAGTTGTTGAGCTGTATTGTGTAGCAGGTGTTGTTAAAGTAGGTGGATTTGCAGCTGCAGGTTTGGTTGGGACAGGGGGTGGAACTTTGGACTGAAAAACAAATTCCGTTGATTTGAGTGTATCCCTGCCCACAATTTATGCAGTATAAGCTGTTCAAGGAAGGCTGATTACAGTTTATTATCGAAAATTGCTGGCAGTAGTTCACTCCGTTTAGATTGCGGGGCAGCGATCCCAGCCCGCAGTTGCTTACGTTTGTGCTGTAGCAGTTAGAATAACGAATCAAAGTGTAGTCACTCATACACTGATCACAGGTATTGATGTTGGTAGTCGCCAAACAGTTCGGAATCATCGCCAGACAGATTCCAGAACTGAGTAGGTAGGTCTGCGCACAGGTGAAACATCCGCCCGTGGAGGCCGAGTTGTAGACATTGCATCCTTCTATGGGGGTATAGATTTTGCAGTTGCCTTGGTCGTCGAGTTGGAGGGTGGGACTGCAGACTTGGCATTTGAGTGAGCCTGGCTGCACACTGATGCACCCGTTGGGCTGGGATAGGGCCGAATGCAGTAGTAGGCAGATAGTTAGTGCTAATATTCCTTTCATTTTTAAAATATAGACGTAAGTTCCAGGCAACATATATCGTCGGCATTCCTTGGCCCAAATTAAACGTCCACCTGGCCAGATTGCGAATAGGCTGACCTAGGGCTTTGGATTTGCAATTATAGATGAGTTTTATATTGCACTGGTTTTTGTTATAAAGTATGGTCATTTCAGCCGGTAATATAGCAAAAGTGGCTGCTAGTAACTCGCCATTGCTGAAGTGCAAGAGAAGTGATACCCGGCTATGTTTACAGCGCACTCTACGGTACTTTTACCTGCATAGTCTGGTTCAATAGCCCCCTCTTAGCTGCGGAATGATGAGATAGCTGGCTAAAGCTATCTCAAAACTGGGCTAACATTTTCTGGAAGAATTCAAACTAGCTATACCCATTCGCAGTTCACTTGAATCTATTCATGAATTACTATTAAATACCCCCATCAATATCAGTCATTTATATTCTGCGCCATTATTAACCCTTTTACTTTCTTGGGCCATTTTTCGACAAAGAGCATCAAAAGACGCAAACCGGATGCTTACAAAAACGCAAAACTACGTTAATAAGTATTAAGCATATTGCAATCAAAATATGATAAATCGCAAAAGACTGATTACTTCGCTCTAAAACCAACCCTCCAAATCCGGGTTCCTGAAGTGGCTCTAAAACGAGGTCAAACAAACCAGTTCCAACCTCTCCGACCCCTACTGCACCTTCCTCATCAACTAGAACTACTAAATCAGAGCCAACAACATCATCGTCTAACTGCTGTGTATTCCCAAACAAGGTCTGTACGCTGACATCGAGTTCAGGCCCAAACTATTCTTCAACACCACCAAATTGGTCGAACGGCCCAGCATCTACAACGACCGCAGAATATTCCACCCCAATATAAACGCATACACCTGTGAATTTGTTTCCAGGCAGCTTGTGTTAGAGTGGAACCCGACTAAAGAGTATCCTCCCCTATATAAAAGGTTTTCGGCCCTTCTCCAACATCTCAAGTACCTCATGATCCAGCCCATCTGCGAATTCGTGCCCAATAATCGATTCAATCGCAATGCCGCCTGGCACTTCCATTTCAACAAAGCCAACTACCGCAACCTCATTGAGAAATTCAGCCCTACCTATCTCGAAAACGAAGTCAGCAAAGACCTCAACCTCTACGCCGAAACAGCGATGTAGATGGAGAGTACTAGAAGTGACACTTTCGACTAAAATGACTACTGGAGCATAGATAAGAGTATTCCCAAGAATCGGGTTATGAGTGTGCTGTAGTCTTTTGAGCAGAACGCAGAAGAGTAAGACTTTGAGTTTTTGGCTAAAAAGATCAACAGCATTGCACTCAAGAATGAGGATAATATACCAAAATGTAGTAGAGTTGATGTCTAATGATGTTTACTATAGTTGTCGCTTGGAGTATCATCATATCTATTGGTAGTTCAAAACTGATTAAAGATACAGATCATCAAGCTTAGTATGGAATGGTATTCAGAAAAGCAGCAACAAGCTTCATTAGTTTAAAGTATAGTCATAACTTAATTATTGCTAATTAATACCTGATTTTATTTGCAGGCCGATTCTTTTGATCTTATTAGTATAGATTAAGCGTTATTCTTGCATACACTTCATTTGCCCATTATGAGCTTATTCGATCTTTAAAATAAGCCTGAATCTTATATCATTCCGAGTAAGTATACGTTCAAAAGATAACTTCGGATAGACACTTTAACTACCATATAGATTGGCATCAAACTATCTTAGTCCTTCAGACATTCGTTTCTCTACGAAATCACGGCGGTTCGGTCACTAGGATGATACCTTTGTGCCATTTTGAACAATCATAGCTGGCAACAAGATGTCTTCTGGTTAGTTTTTTGAAGCATCAGCGTGTTTTCCCTCCACTTTCCTGATGATCTATGGGCACTTTTCATCATTTTCTTCTCTTAAAAAAACTCCATCTGCTATTCTTGTGATTACTGCCCTATCCTAAACTTCCTCTTTTTTCATCATAAAACTCACGGCATGCTGCTTTATATCCGATTTAACTTTTTGCTGGATCCGACCTCTATTATGTTCAAGATTAGTCTCTTTAATAAAATTTTAATGGATGGTTACTGAATAAATATTTTGACTATTTCAGTAAAGAAAGGTATTTGAGGTCTATCTTTGGTGGTTCTTCACTATATTGCCTCTGTTGAGTGACATGATATTTTATTTCTATGAGTTTGGAGTTCTAGGTAAACCTTAGTTAGTTAGCTAAACATAATCAGTATAGAATATTGCTGTAAAAATAAAACATCAAGAAATTCGTTTGACCCCAGGACATTCATCAATCTAGCATCAAACAGACGCTCTATGGTCTTTTTTGATCTTAAATATTTTATTTTGGATGAGAGGTTTTGCCGAATCAAGTTGCCCAGATTCCACTCAACTCAGTAGCTTAGGTTAGGATAAAAAGCGTACAAATTTTAGTTCGATCTAACAAAACTCTCGGATAGGTGGATTTATCATTTGGAGTGGATTGTTCGGGGGTAAATGATGTTTTATCAAGCACTTAGATGAGATGCAAGCAAAAAATAATATCAGGTATAAAGTAATTAGGGTTATTTTTCAAGAGAAAGTCCTCTAAACTTGATTGGGTTATATCACAAGGGCGAGGGCAGAAGCCTTTAGACAAAAAACCTGCAGCAGGGATCATCCCATAAACCTATTTGAAAAAGAAACGTCGAACCATTCGTCAGAGGGCTTAGATTCGCCGAGAAGAGCTAACTGGGCTAACGAAAAGTCAAGGTTGTGCAGGCATAGCAACCGCTAAAGCGTTAGTCCTTCTGCGTTATTATAAAAGATCATAAGCACAATTAATATAGAAAAATATTAGTCAACAAACTTGCAACTATTTTGCCATTTTTGAGCCAGACTCCGCTCCAGAGATTTTATTCTAAATTCAACACAACTGCCAAATTATATTTTTGTTTTAACAATGTTTCTCGACCCCGGCCTATTGGCCTCCTCAGTCTTGTTTTGGTTCTGCATTTTGCCAATTAGAAACTATGGAGAGAGAGGAATCAGTTTGCTGTATGCCTGGTTGCTGCTCTTTGATTTTTCTGGCAACTCAGCACAAACATCATCTTTCCCTCAAAATTGGGCCTCCAGATTTTAAAAAGAAAAAAGCCAAAAGTACCATGTTCCAGCTTTCTGAGAGCCAACTCGTCGAACAGGGTGATTGTTCTTTCGATATCGTCCAAAACTGAAGCCCTAGTTTATGGAAAACAAAGGAAAATATTCAAAAATCAAAAAGAGTTCACAACAACCCAAAGCATGATACTAGGGCAACAGGCTGGATGTCTGGAGATACAAAATGCCAAGGTTCGGCAATTTAATGTGAGTTAATTTTTTTTATAGGTGCTCCCTAATAGAAAATCTAAGATGAGTAATATAACCAAGCCATTAAAATCAGTTTTTCTTTTGGTTGTACCTAATTCTGATGTCGTGCTTGAGTCTCAAGTGGTTTCGGAGGGCTATTTTCGAAGAAAAATGGGTTTCACAGTCTTCTACTTTGCAACTAAATTTTTTTTTCAAATTTGTTCTACGCTTTCTGTATCTTCTTTTTTGTTTCTCGCTGCTCCTTCTATTCTTAGAGCCCTTCTCCTGGGAAACACACTAACTAACTTCCTGAACTGGGACAGTTTGCGACTCAGGTTGGATTTGCAGATAATTTGGAATTTCACTGCTTTCGACTCTAAAGTAGTGAAGACTGAGGTCCTAGAACATAGGTTGGGGTAGATAGTAGGGCAGGCTGTGTTCGTAGAGGCTGTAGAAGGGATAGAGGCAAGGGAAGTTGAGGTTATACATGATTTTTCTTTTAAATTTATAGTTGATCTTCTATATATTCCCTATAAATACATCCGGAATTTAGTCACCACTTTTTATGGTTTTCGATTTGGGTCAGGCACCCACCTCTGTCCTAGTCTCACCATACCATATTCACATCTGCCTTCCATTAGCAATATTGAATATACAAATTTTTGAAGTATTTTTTGTATTCAAATAATGGGGTTGGGGTTGGGGTTGGGGTTGGGGTTGGGGTTGG
>Ga0316217_10003550_pt1 | contig 17641 bp, 19 predicted proteins | sample 1anoAmetaG_FD_203633 | JGI IMG/M metagenome (GOLD analysis project Ga0316217, IMG submission 203633) | Freshwater microbial communities from Trout Bog Lake, Wisconsin, USA - 1anoA | ecosystem: Environmental > Aquatic > Freshwater > Lake > Hypolimnion/Profundal zone | place: USA: Wisconsin...
AGTCCAGCTTCAAGTTTATTGCTTCCGCCTCTTGAAGGTCGATATCAGGGTTGTCAAGTTTCAGTGAGAGATTGGTTTTTTCCAGCTCTATGGGCTTCAGGACGCCGCGCACTCTCTTTTTCAGTTCCAGCCCCTTCTCCCTCAACTTGTCATCACTGAGCGATGACAAGGCGCGCTGCAGCTCGTTGATAGAGCTGATAATTGGCTGGATCTTTTTAATATCCTTATCGTGTTTGGAACCGAAGATCTTTTCAAAAATTTTCAACATGTACAGGTATTTGCTCTCTAAAGTTTCAGATAGTGTTATGGCTTCGCTATATCCAATCGAGCCTTAAGGTATTGAATTAGACATTGAGAAAAAAGCGGGGATCCTTTAAAAAAAAGGAGGAAAGGGAAGCGAAGAGTCCGAATCCTCCCTGTAATCAGTGCTTTCTGGAGGAAAGTTCAGCAAAAAAGTCCTTCAGATGCCGGGAGCCGTAGGCGGGCGCAACATGGTCAAATTTGAGCGCTTCAATCGCAAAAGAGAGCAGGTCAGCCAGATTGCGGTTAAAAAGCCCGGTCACCATAAGCCCGCCTTCAGCCAGCCACAGAGGCAGCTCAGTTATCCACGGTGTTTTACCGCAGGCGTGAAATGCCAGTTCCATAGTCTCTTTGAAGGTATAGATATCAGGTCCGCCAACCGGAATCTCCCTGGATTCACCCTTGACGGCATCAACACACACCTTGGCCAGATCAGCCCCATGAATCGGGTTGATTTTTTTTTCACCTTCACCAACCATGAAGATATGGCCGCTTTGAGCCATTGAAAAAAAACGTCCCATATCTGAAAAGTAACCATTCGGTCGTATGACTGCCCAGGAGAGACCAGAGTTTTTAAGTTCTGCCACAAACAGCTCGTGCGCCTTGATTGTCAAAATATCGGGCATCTTGTCCTCATTGAACACCGAGACATAGATAAATCTCGAAACACGCTCTGCAACAGCCTGCTCCAGAATGCGTTTATTGCCAAGGTAATCAACATCGTAGCTGCTGTGATGAGCATCGGGCGCAGTAAGGCCAAGGGCGCAAAAGACAATGTCAACCCCTTTACATACATCGCGGATGCTTTCCGGAGAGGTTACATCTCCGACAACAATCTCATCAGCAAGATCGTGCACCGCAGGCTCTCCATGCGAGCCGGCAGTTTTAAACTTGTCCGGGTTTCTGACCAGAGCACGAACCTGGTAGCCCCGCTCCTTGAACTCCTTCACCGCGTATCTGCCGAGATATCCGGAAGCACCGGCAACCAGCACTTTTTTTGTAACGCTCATGGTGTAGACTCCTTATTGGTTGACGGTTCAATACCCCGTTAAAATGATTGCAATTTTTTAATCTCCCTGCGCCAGCAGTGAAAAAGTATATGCCCGGCATACCCTGCAAAATCCGGGTTTAAAAAAGAACGGGCCTCAGCATCAAGTATAAGATAACTCGCAGGGCTTAAAGATCGAAGCGCTGTTGTACTCTTGAACCAGCTTCCAAGATATTGCTTGACATGGGTGTCAATAGGAAAAGCATCAAAACGTCCAAGACCGAACAGCGCGATACAGTCAGCAATTTTAAACCCTATCCCCCTGTTTTCCGACAATTTTCGGCGTACCTCCGACAAAGGCATATCCCTGTCACAAAGTCTCTGAAAGTCTACTTTCCCCTCAACCACACCCTGCGATACAGCGATAATATTGTTAGCCCTCACACGATTATTGTTTGTACAGCGACTGAGCATAAACGGGTCAGCGGCAGCAAGGCGCTCGGGATCCGGGAAGTTATACAGCTCAATCTCATTCCCTGCAAAAGTAACCGTTGTTTTCTCACCATAGGTTTTTATGAGCATCGACACCTGTTTCCTGATCAAGTGCATGCCAATACCCTGTGCACACATAAACGAAATCATGGTTTCAAAAGGATCCTGCCTCATGATTCGTAAAGAAAAATATTCTGCCAGAAGTTTCCATAGATCCGGATAAAATCGTGCAAAACTCTCAGGAAAAACCCGATCCATATCAATATCAAGCGAAAAATATCTCTGAAAAAAGAGAGGTATTGGTATCCCCTTTATCTCATTTTCAATGGTATTAACTTCAAATTCTTGCGTTGATATCTGACGTATAAATATCGACACACCATTGATTATCGATGAGTAATATTCATGATTAAAATGATTTATTTCCCACAAAAAAGTTTGTCCACTAAATAGGATTTGCCTGATATCTATCTCATTTTCAGACCTGATTATATACGTATAAAACAAAATATAATTTTATTATTTTTGATAGTAATAACTAAACTCTCTAATGCTAATAAACTATAACACTCAGTATGCAATAAAATATTATAATAAAATAAGATAAATATCATAACATAAAAATTATTTACTATTAAAGCAGAGCAATTCTTTATTGTATTAATGCATAATAATTATAAAGAATTATTATGCATTAATACAATATTACCAAACAGAAAATTCTGATAAATAATTTCACTATAGTATGGCAAAATTGGCCATCTAAGTTTTAAGGCGGTTGTTATATTTATCAATTTTAAGAATGGAAATCAGTAAATACTTTGACCATTTAAATCACCGCAGCATCTGAAAAGACCACTCAATGCGGCCTGATGGTGACGATCGAAAGAGAGTTGCAGTATTCACAAGAACATAAAAACAGTAAAAACACTTGTTAAGTTATATGTATTATAATACCTTCAGGCTCTTTTCAAGAGCTATCGAAATCGGTTACCCCCTTTAAAAATTAATCTTTTCTTGAGATGCTTAAAAAATTTATGTCCGCTTTGCGCTCGATTCCTTTTTTTGGAAAAGAAAAATCGGAGGCTTCTGAAATTCAAGCACTCCGAGCAGCAGCTCAGCGTGGTGATGCAGCAGCTCAGTATAATCTCGGTCTTGCTTACATGAATGTTGGCGGTGTTGCTCGGCACCATGGCGAAGCCATGAAATATTATCGCCTTGTTGCTCATCAGGGATTTGAAAAAGCCATAACCGCCTTAAACGATCTTTACCCACGACAAAACGGATATTAGAAAGCGCTATTTTTACACAATATGCGCAAAGCAGTGAATGAGGGAAGATTGTGGAGCCTCTTCAGACCTTACAAGTTCGAAGGTGAGATTATGAGCTTCAGGAGCAAAAAGAGAGAGTACTGCCATTTCAGCCACATCACTTCGGTCAATAACGCCTGTGGTCATTCTGTCGCCGGTATCAATGCGCAGGGCGTGCATCAGCGGTTGGCCATCAACCAAGCCACCAGGACGAAGTATGGTGTATGAGTACCCCGGTTCGGAGAATAGTTTTCGTACCTCATCTTCACCTTCAAGTTTCATGGTCAGCACCTTGCCATATTTGTTCAGGGGATGGTCGGGTTTTGTAACACTGAGCGAACTTATCAGAATAAAATGTTTCACTCCACCCTCTTTGGCAATAGTTGCCAGCCTTGTAATGCCGTCACGGTCAATAGCAGCGGGCGGAGGAGCTTCAGGATCAGTGACATTGCCCCCAACCGCACAGATAACCGCATCAGCATGACCGATGGCCGCCCGGATCTCTTCCTGATGTTCAACGGAACCAATGGTGAGCTTATCAATCACCTCCGGCCCGAAAAGCTCAAGCGCTTTTTTGCCCGATCGAACAAAAAGATGGTAATCAATATCATGACATTCCAGCCGCTTAACCACCCAAGCCCCCGTCCGGCCTGTAGCCCCGGCAACCAACACCATACCGTTATATGATTTCATAACTTACCTTAATATTAATATTGCTATTACCTGTCATTCCTGTTTGTTAAAAATATTCAAGAAGCATTTGCCGGACAAATATTTTGTTTCACTATAGGATAGATCTGCTAAAATTAATTCGGCCGATGTATTATATTGATAATTACTGTATTCTGGAGCAATTACTTGCGATTATTCAACATCTTTATCATGAGTGACCAAAAACCCTTGAGGAGCCGACCAAGGTTATCAGCCGCTCAATCTCATGATTGAGGTCAGCGGCAGGAGCAAAGAGAAAGCCGAAAAGAAATGGTTTGTCGAAAACCGTTGACTTCCTGCCGTCAATGCTGTGCAGGAAGAGCTGCTGAAACTTGAAAAAGTCAAGCAATTCCTTATTGACAATGATTTACGAGACCAAACTAATTTTGAATAGCTGGAGATATAAACTGATGACCAGGAACAATCTGAAACAAAAAATCGATGACGCTTTATCACGCCAGCCTTCACGATGGATGGAAAAAGCGTTACGCGATGAGGCAAAAGAGGCATGGCAGGAGAGATCTGCAGATATTGCAGTGCTTATTCTTGGTGCTTTAGAGGCAAATGGTATATCGCAGAAAGATCTTGCTGCAAAAACAGGAGTCAGCCCTCAGCAGGTAAGCAAACTTCTCAAGGGAAATGAAAATCTTACCCTTGAAACCATAGGAAAGCTTGAAGCTGCGCTTGGCATCCTGCTCATTGCAATACCGGAAAGCGTTAGCTGGACTGAAGCTGAATTGAATACTGCGCAAGTTCAAAAAAAATCTGCATCAAGGATGAGAGAAACCAAAACATTGCGATCCACTCCACAAGGTTGTGCTGCGGAAAAAGTGGACGGTGTTCAATAGCGCGCAACTCTCATTAAGACAACCCTTTTCAGCACGAAATATAACACCAGTCATCCTCGAACCCGAACACTGGAGTGAGTGGCTTCAGGCAGGCACTCCGGGAGCCAGGGAGCTGCTGCAATCAGCCAGAGATGGAGTACTTAATATCTACCCGGTCTCAACGAAAGTCAACAATCCGCAATACAGCTTGCATGACTGCAATGCGCGGTTTGAAGATAGCGAAGAGAGAACCGAGCTTTTCAGGGATCAATAGCCAGAAATACAAAAAGTGCTCCTGACAACACTATCCAGCGCGGCATCAGCACTTGGAAAAAAATTCAGGATTAAATTGGCTATATCTTTCCTCCATCATCCAATTGGTCAGGATTCGGTGCGGGTGAAATCGGGTTGCCGTTCAGATCAAAACATCTACTCTCTCTTGTTCCGGGAAAAACGTTGATAAGGCGAGATCGCATATCAGGATCATGAGAGAATACGGTCATCCACACACTGAAATAACCTGTCGCGATAGCATTACGTAGTATCCAGTCACGAAGCGGCTGATTTTTTGGGCTATTTTCGAGATCCGTTCTTGCCTCGTCAGCTATCAACCAAATGTTCATCCTTTGCGACACCCGATCGAGAGCGACCTGCTTACCGTTGATATCTGGGGTATACATTGCTGCCTTATGAAGGCCGGTCAGTTCAAGAGTTGCCTGTGCTTCCGCTTGCAAACCTGTTTCAACGGTTAATTGGGATGGTTCGATCGTGCCATCCGGTAAATAGTCGAATGCAGCAAAGGTATTATCCCGGTCAGGCAGCAAGAGGTTCGCAAATAGGACATCTTGCTGCCTGCTTGGTTGAATTGCAATTGATGCAAGCAAGCAAGAAGTTATTCCATCTCCCTTTAAGATGTTCATACTTCGGTAGGCCTTGCGGCTGGATATGCTCAACAGCTAATTGAGTCGAGATCGGTCGTTCGCAATAACTGCAATATTGGCCCAAACGAGATACGAGATCAGGCTTTGCTTCAGAGTGATGCCTGTAATCCTCTTGGACAGGTGAACTTTCTCTTTTTACCGGGCGCATGATTCACTCTCCCATAGTGGCAGCTCGCTTCATCTCCAAAAACGCCTGAAAAGCAGGATTATCAGCATATGGCCTGATTTGATCAGTCAGACGCTGCTTAAATTGCTCCAACTTAGCCTTTGGAGATAAAGTAGCCTCCTCGAGGGTCTCAAGATAGCTTTTAGCCGCCGATTTCATTTCTGCATATTGCAAACTTACCTCCGGATTTTCAACCATCTGGATTCCTTCTGCTATATCCTCAATCGACAAATTACCAAGTTGTGCTAATGGCTATCAAGCATAAGTAGTTCGTCTCCACTATGCAAAGACTGGATCAGGAAGGGTGAGTGGGTCGTGCAGATAAACTGGATTTTCGGGAAAACCCTGCGTAAATCTTCGACAACTCGTCGCTGCCATCGAGGATGAAGATGAAGATCGAGTTCATCTATCAAGACCACGCCTTCGATTTTCTGTAAAACCTTGTTGCCGAGATGAGGGTTGAGTTTTGCTGCCTTCTGCGCAATATCACCGACCATGGCCAGCATGCAGCGTTGACCATCGCTCAGATTTGAAAATGGTTGCCTTCCATGGGAAAATTCAACAATAACTTCTCCGATTTTTGCGTCGAAGTATAGATCGTGTGCATCTTCGACACATGCGACCAAAGCCTCCTTCACCACACTGAAAACAGGAGTTGCATGATTATTGTCCTGATAGGCAATCCATGACTGCCATGCTATCCACCTTGTGAGCTGATTGACCGACAATCGGGGATCGACACTATTGTGATAACCATTCACCCGTGATTGTCCTTCTTTGCCGGCGATTTTCAGGGGATCTGACACCTCGAAAGACTCTCTTGGTTCCTGCCATAAGCGACCTGTACCATAATATGAGATCAGAGGCAAGTCAATGATATGACCGTTCCGAATCGCCTCATCGGCTATCGTTGCCAAATCTTTGATGGCAAATGCATTACCGAAGGTTGTCCGACCCTTTGATGTATTTAACGAACGACTCCAGGTTATGTTTTGTTGGCTAACTATTCCATAAGCAGTAATTTCACATGGATAGATTCTTTCCCATTGTTCAAAATACCTGAGCATAACATCACTCGACCGAATGTGCCGGGTATCGGTATCGCGAATCCCGAGAAACCAACTGCCGATAGCCACAGCAAGTGCATCAAGTAGACTGGTTTTACCGGTTCCATTCATGCCGACAATCAGATTGAATTCGGGATGAAATAAAAATTCTTTGGACTCAAACCCCTTGAAGTTTTTCACTGTCAAACAATCAATTCTCATATCAATCTTCTCCATTTTTTGACTTCGGGACCTTGTTGAAGAGCAATAAAACCCTCATCAATACACCTCTCTTCAGTACCAAATACAACACTTCTGACAACTTCACCCGGATGCTGAAAGGAGCGCACCCAATCACCACTGATAGACTCAATGTTCAAGGCAAATCCATACTCAAGATACTCATCAAGCAGCACCTGAACAATCTTTCCGGCATTCTGGTCGCAACCGCACCATTCAAGCATCCCTTGCCTCTCTTATCGAATTCATGTTGTAATCTTGCCCACTATCCACCCCTAACCTTGCAGTAATGAGTGCCGCTGAAAGGTGAGTTTTGTTGAATCACCCTATTAGGAATTATCAATCCTTGACTGTGCTCTTTTCGAGCCATCTTCTACAGTTCCAAAAAATTAGAGTTATATCACCCCTCAGTTAAACAGCGAAAATTTAACATTACAGGCCATGGTCAGGTCGACCAGTGCATGCAGAAAAATTACGCTTCTGATATCGCGGTACCAGAAAAAACTCAAAGCCCAGCTGCTGGCTATCAGCATCTGCACAGGCATGAAAAATGGTTTGTAAGGACTTGTCTGTACGACATGCGTCGGAAGAATGTTGATCCAGAAAAGACCGTGGATAAGGCCACTGTAAATCATGAAGCATATAAAGCCCGTGATAAAAAGCGCCCATGGATTTTGCGTGAACCTACCGGCAAGAGCTGTTCCGATGCGAAAAACAGCATAGAACATGAAGGTTTCAGCAATGCCATTGCCAACACTGAACACCAGCACGGTCAGAATATCGAGCTTTCGGCCTCCATCACTGGTGGAGTGCGAATAGACCCAGGCATTGACCGCAATAATCAGCAGAGAGGCGACCAGCAGAGCGATTCTCCGTGAGTCAAATTCCCGGTTGAAGGTGAGAATATCCTTCTTGAAAAAAACCATGCCAACCAGAAAGGCAAAAGCCCAGTAGGCATAAATCATCACGGGTACCGATAGAGTCATTTCTCAGATGTGGTTACGGGTTAATGGAGTGTTTCAGTGTCACAGGTAAACGCCTCAGCATGATAGGAGCTTCGGACAAACGGTGCGGATTGTACATGGCGGAATCCGGCAGCTTCAGCAATGACCCTGTACTGCTCAAACTCCTCCGGAGGGATGTAGCGTTCAACCGGCAGGTGTTCGGCGGAGGGCTGCAGATACTGGCCGATTGTCACCATATCGCACCCATGTCGGGTAAGATCTTTGAGCGAGGCCTTTACCTCCTCAATGGTTTCGCCCATGCCAACCATAAGTCCGGATTTGGTTGAGAGGCCATGCTTTTGTTTTGCCCGCTGTATAAGCTCAAGTGAAGCCTGGTAGTTTGCCTGTGGGCGTACCTTCATATAAAGGGATGGTACGGTTTCAATATTGTGGTTCAGCACATCGGGTGCCTCCGCCATAATAAGATCCATTGCACCTTCATTACCCTGCAAATCGGGAATCAGGCACTCAATGCTGATGTCTGGAGTCAATGCACGGATGGCTCGAATGGTCTCAACCCAGTGTGATGCGCCACCGTCCTGGAGATCATCACGAGTAACACTGGTCAGCACAGCATGCTTTAATTGCATGGATTGAATGGCAAGTGCGATTTTTTTTGGCTCAAGAGGATCAGGGGAAGGGGGGTTTGCGGCTTTTCCGACCGCACAGAACCTGCAGGTGCGGGTACAGACACTGCCAAGCAGCAGAAATGTTGCTGTGCCTTTCGACCAGCACTCATGCAGGTTAGGGCACATGGCCGACCGGCAGACGGTGTTGAGGCTCTGGTGGTTGAGCAGCTGACGCGTCGAAGCAAATGATGCTTCGGAGGTTAACCTGATTTTCAGCCATGCCGGTTTTTTTCCGGGACGATTCTCCATAAGGGTGTGGCGTGACAATTATTGATAGCAATACCGTAATATAGCTATTCCTCAGCAATCGGCGCTTCTTTAGCTTTGATCTGCTGTTACGACGAAAGGCGGGATTAACCCGCCTTTCGTCGTACAAGCTTTCCGACTCTTACATCTGGCCGGTAGTAAGGAATCGCTGATGCCAGCTTAACGCTTCATCAAGCAGATGTGGAGTGTGTTTACCAAAAGAGTGTTCCAGTGCACGCTGGTGGTAGTCCTGAAGGGCGGGCTTGAAGTGCGGGTGGGCACAGTTTTCGATAATGACCTTGGCTCGTTGCGTTGGGGAGAGACCGCGCAGGTCAGCAAGCCCCTGCTCCGTGACCAGTACCTGCACATCGTGTTCTGTATGATCGACGTGGGATACCATTGGTACAATGCAGGAAATTTGACCGTTCTTTGCCTGAGATGGCGTCATGAATATGGAGATATAGGCATTGCGGGCGAAATCGCCTGAGCCACCGATACCGTTCATGATGGCGCTGCCCATAACATGGGTCGAGTTAACATTGCCATACATATCGGCCTCAATCATCCCGTTCATGGCAATAATTCCCAGTCGGCGGATGACTTCCGGATGATTGCTGATCTCCTGGGGACGCAGTATGATCTTGTCGCGGTATTCATCGAGATGGGCATAAAGCTCCGCCAGTGCATCGTTGCTTAACGAAAAAGCTGTAGCTGAAGCCGAGATCAGCTTGCCGGAGTGAATCATTTCGAGCATGCCGTCCTGCAGTACTTCGGTATAGGCGGTCAGGTTTTCAAATGGTCCATGGTTCAGGCCCGCCATGACAGCATTGGCTATATTACCTACACCGGATTGCAGTGGCAGCAGATTTTTTGGAAGCCGTCCTTTCTTCACCTCATGTTCAAGGAATTCGAGGATATGGCCCGCAATCATGCGAGAACTTTCATCAGGTTCCGAAAAAGATGAATTTCGGTCCGGACTATGGGTTTCGATAATAGCGATAATTTTATCAGGATCACAATGCAGATACTTGTCGCCGATCCGGTCATGTGGATTCACAATCGCTATAGGCTTGCGGTTCGGAGGCAGACTGGTGCCGTAATAAATGTCGTGCATTCCTTCCAGACGCGAATCCTGCCAGGAGTTTACTTCGAGGATCACCTTATCCGCCTGATCCAGCCAGGTCTTGTTGTTTCCAATAGATGTCGAAGGAATCAATCGCCCGTCTTCAAGAATACCCGCGACTTCAACCACCGCAACATTCAACTTTCCAAGAAATCCGAACCAGACGAACTGGGCCACATGAGAGAGGTGAATATCGATATATTCCATCTCTCCAGCGTTGATGCGCTGGCGGCACACAGGGTCTGACTGGTAGGGAAGACGCATTTCCACACCATCGACCTTGGCCAATGCTCCATCAAGTTCCGGTGCGGTAGAAGCACCAGTCCATACGCCGATCCTGAATTTTTCTCCTGCACTATTGGCGGCTTCAATGCGTTTGGCGAGTGCTGCCGGTACTGCTTTGGGATAGCCAGAGCCGGTAAAACCGCTCATACCGACATTATCTCCAGAAGAGATAAGGGCTGCGGCTTGTTCCGCCGTCATGACCTTACCCTGTAAGGCCTTACAATGCATACGGGATTCTGTGTTCATTTTCTGTATAACTCTTTTGAAGATTTACGAACAACAACGCTTCCATTCATTGGGATAAATAGCAAGATTTGTAACCCGTCAATCCACGGAGCACAGAGAACGACAACAACGTGAATACGAGTATCCCGTCTCCTGGCACTGTTCTTCAGGGTAATTTAATAGTGCCTTTGCTGCAAAAAGTACTAACAATGACAAAACTCGAGCATAACATCGAGACTTCTTGTCAATCTTAAATTTTTGAGGAGGTGTGAACATACAATTTCCTTGCAATAAAAAAAAGCCTCCTTATAGCAGCAAAATCATTCTTAATTTCTGGTTACCGTTTGAGCAGCTTATTCGTCAACTCCAGAAGCTCTTTTCTTTTGATTGGTTTGGTTATCACATGGTCACATCCCGCCGCTTTAGCTTTTTCATTCTCTTCTTTTGTTGTAAATGCCGTTTGGGCAATAACTGGCAGGTCTGGCCGGAACTGCTTGATTTGCCTTGTTGCCTCATAACCATTCATCAACGGCATTTTCATATCCATAAGGACAAGATTGATTTCTGGATGGCTCTTAACCAGTTCCACAGCCTGATGACCGTTTTTGGCGTAAAGTTGGGTTAGATTTTTGCTTTTCAGGCTTCTCTGGAGCAGATAACTGCTTATTTCGTCATCTTCGACGATAAGAACAACCCCACAAGGTAATGATGCGACAGTTTCCTGTACAACATCGGGTGATAACTTATCTGTTTGCGTGGAGTTGAGAGGGTTGTTGCAGGGAAGTGTGAAAAAGAATCTGCTTCCTCTACCCTCAACCGATTCAACCTGGATGGTGCCGCCAAGCATTTCAACATAAGCCTTTGAAATACTCAATCCCAGACCAGCACCTTCATGTGCCCTTGTTAAAGAGTTGTCAACCTGATGAAACCGATCGAATATTTTCTCTTTCATATCGGCTGGGATGCCGATCCCTGTATCATGACAGTAAAACTCGATGGTGCCATTATTTCTTGTATAGCCGATATCAATACCACCCTTTTTGGTGAATTTCAGGGCATTTTGGACAAGGTTCGTCAATATCTGGAGGAGCATAGACTGGTCTGTTACAATGAGGCTCTCCGTATCAGGCAGAGGAGTTGTACAATGCAACCGCAACTCTTTTTTTTCGGCATCATGCTTGAAAAAGACACAAAGATTATGGATAATTTGGTTAACTGAGGTTTCAGCTATTTGCATGTTTGTTTCGCCCGCTTCAATACGGGAGATATCGATGAGATCATTGATCAGGTTCAGCATGCGCTTACCGCTTTGATGAATGAGATCGATATACTCGACCTGTTCCTCCCCTGTTAATTGAGGATCCTTCAACAACTCTGAAAAACCAAGAATGCCATTCATCGGGGTACGTATTTCATGGCTGATATTGGCCAGAAATGCCGATTTTAACCGGTCGCTCTCTTCAGCTTTCTCTTTGGCTGCAATCAATGCATCTAAAAATTGTTTTTTTTCGGTGATATCCTCCTTTACTGCAACAAAATCTGTTATTACACCATCGCTATCCCGAATAGCTGAAATAATGGCGGATTCCCAGAAGAGCTGACCGTTTTTCTTTTTATTGTGCAACTCACCCTCCCATATACCGCCTGAAAGAATTGTTTCCCAAAGATTTTCATACACCGCTTTTGGCATCATGCCTGACTGAAGGATTCGGGGATTCTTGCCTCTGGCCTCTTCAGCAGAATATCCGGAGTGCTCGGTAAACATAGGGTTGACGTATTCAATATTTCCTTGAGGATCGGTGATGATAACAACGGCGGGACTTTGCTGTACGGCAACACTCATTTGCTTAAGCTGATTCTCAGCAAGCTTGCGTTCTGTGACGTCGTGCACAATGGCATAGAACAGCTCTTTTCCTCCAACATTTATCTTTGTGCTGAACACCTCGACATCGTGAACAGAACCATCAGCCGTGCGGTGCTTGAATGACAAATGCTGTTTTCCTGATAATCGATTGTGTTCCAGTTCATTCAATACCTGTTCAATCGAGAGGGTATTGATCTCTTGCATAGACATCTGGCGGAGTTCTGCAATCGACCATCCATAAAATTTTGCGGCTGCATGGTTGGCGTCGATAATATGGCCAGTTTCAGGATCGATAAGCAGCTTGACTGCTGAATGAAATTCAAACAATTTTCTGAACCGATCTTCGCTGTTTTTCAAAGTGGCATCTTCAGAAATCTTATGTTCAGTGATGTCTGTGGCTATACCGATGAAAAATGGTTTGTCGTTGATAATGACTCTTTTAGCCGAGAGGTGATGCCATGCAAACTCAGGTCCACCGTGAAGCAGTACTTTCATTTCCAGTGAACTTTCACCACCCTCTTTCAGGATATTCATCATCATCGTTGTTACTTGCCCCCTGTCTTCAGGATGAACACCCTTAATAGCATAGGAATCAGTCATTTCACCATCAGGTTTACCTATGATAACATCCCGCTCATAGGCATTCCATTCAACGAAACGCCCTCCGGCATCAAGCATATAAAATGCGCCGGGAATTGACTCAACGAGAGCACTGATGAAGGTCTGCAACTTTTGTGACCTTTTTTCGGCTATCTGCAATGCGGTAATATCCTGACCGATCATAGAAAGCTGCGTTATGGTGCCATTGCTGTCCGTTACAGGAGAGAGCGAAAAACGAACAGATCGCCCGTCAAGATCCTCTTCAAACAAGACGGTTGACCCTGTGCGCAGGGCTTCATCAGCTTTTATTTTCCAGAGCTCAGACTGTTTTGGGGTCAATAATTCATCAATATTGATGTTGATGCACTCCCTCAGCTGTTTACCGAATAGAGTGGCAAATGCCTGGTTAGCCTCAAGAATTATACCGGCTCGATCGGTAATTAATGCGGGATCAATGCTATTAAATACCGCCAATAATGTATGGTAGCGTTGTTCAAAAGTACGCTCGACAGTGTTGTTATTATCGCAATCGCTCGACATGAGGAGAAAGAGTTACTATTTGATGGTACTGTTATTACATATGCGAAAGGGGGTAATGTACATTTTTCTATACTAAATGCACAGTTATTATAGATACGAATCTAAGCCATTTGTTTGTAAACTATATTGCACACTCTGTTGCAGTTCCAGAGAACTGAGGGGCAGGGGGTGATAGAGTGCATTATTATTGCAGGTTGCTTTGTGACCCGCCCTATAAAGGATTGCATTTGCAGGTAAATCACAAATGAATATATTTACATTCTCGGAAAAGCCTGGTTAACTGAAAATACTTCGATTTCAAACACATAAATTTCATGGACCATTGAGTTTTTCTTGGAATTCATACGCCTCCGACAACACATCTGCTCAACCGCCTAAACGTGTTTTCGTGGTTGGTGCCACTGGTTATATCGGCAAATTTGTTGTCCGTGAACTGGTCTCGAGAGGATACCATGTGGTAAGCTTTGCGCGAGAGCGTTCAGGGATTGATGCTGCGACAACTGTTGAACTGACCCGCCAGCAACTGCAGGGCTCTGAGGTTCGCTTTGGGGATGTCTGCACCATGAAATCCCTCATGAAGGATGGAATTTGTGGCGAACAGTTTGATGCAGTGGTTTCCTGTCTTACCTCCCGTACTGGGGGGGTAAAGGATGCCTGGATGATTGACTATCAGGCAACCCATAATGCTCTTGAAGCAGGCACGCTCGCCGGAGCAAAACACTTTGTGCTGCTTTCAGCTATCTGTGTTCAAAAGCCCCTGCTTGAATTCCAGAGAGCGAAGCTTAAATTCGAGCATGAGCTCATAGAGTCTGGCATGACCTACTCGATTGTACGTCCTACAGCCTTTTTTAAATCTATTGCCGGGCAGGTGGAGTCAGTGAAAAAAGGCAAGCCCTATGTTATGTTTGGCAATGGGGAGCTGACCTCATGCAAGCCGATCAGCGAAGCAGACCTGGCGCGTTTCATGGCTGACTGCCTCGAAGAGCCTGCCAAAAAAAATAAAATCCTTCCAATTGGTGGGCCCGGCAAGGCTATTTCAGCGAAAGCGCAAGGCGAACTGCTCTTCGAGCTTCTTGGCCGCGAACCGAAATTTAAAAAAGTGCCGATCCTGATTTTTGATGTGATTATTCCAGTGCTCACTCTGCTTTCCAAGCTCTTCCCGATGCTTAAAGATAAGGCCGAGTTTGCCCGGATTGGTCGCTACTATACCTCTGAATCAATGCTGGTACTCAATGCCGCAACAGGTAAATACGATGCCGACGCAACTCCATCCTATGGCCAGGATACTCTAAGGGATTTCTATGCCCGGGTACTGAAAGGGGGCCTTGCGGGTCAGGAACTCGGTGCCCATTCGATGTTCTGACAGGTCAAGTGTAGCTCGACCGATTCCAGATAAATCGGTCGAACATCCTCAGCTACGGACGATATCATACAGCGATTTCATCCTTCAAAGTTTTTCCCGGTTTGAACTTAACCACTTTTTTGGCGGCAATGGTAATTGCCTCACCAGTTAAGGGATTACGTCCCGGTCTTTCCGCTCTATCAACGATAGTAAATGTTCCGAATCCAACAAGGGCAACATCCTCACCATTTTTCAAAGATGCTGATACAACATTGATAAAGGCTTTTACAGCACGATCGGCTTCAACTTTTGTTAAATTGGCCTGCTCGGCAATTTTTTCAACTAATGCGGCTTTTGACATGTGGTATATTATTTAAATTGTTATGGTTGTATGAATCAACATTGTATACAGGCAAGATGGGGAGGTGACTTATGGAAAAAGAAAAAAAGAGCGGGAACATACTCTATGCGTATGCAACAGAATAAGGTATTGATTTTTTATTAAAACACAATATTTTAAAGAGCTGTTATCTTTTATCATAATTACACAACACAATAACATCATGAGTACCTATCACATTGCGGTTATTGTTGGCAGTCTTCGCAAGGATTCATTCAACCGCCAACTTGCGGACGCTATTGTCCGGCTTGCACCCTCCAACTTTTCATTTAAACAGGTTGAAATTGGAGATCTGCCTCTTTACAATCAGGATGATGATTCCGATCCGGCCGAATCCGTCAAATCCATGAAACTCGACCTCAAGGCGGCTCAAGGCTTTCTGTTTGTCACTCCCGAATACAATCGCTCAATACCTGGTGTGCTTAAAAATGCTATTGACCATGCATCGCGTCCCTATGGACAAAGTATCTGGGCTGGCAAACCTGCTGGTATTTTGGGCGCTTCCATCGGGCTTCTTGGTACAGCTCTGGCACAAGAGCATTTACGTAACATCCTTGCGCATCTTGATGTTCCGACTCTTGGCCAACCAGAAGCATTTATACAGGTTAAAGATGGACTGTTTGACGAAGAGGGTAATATAGGGTCAGCAAGCAAACACTTCCTGCAGAAATGGATGGATTGTTATGTCGAATGGGTAAAAAAACTAACGCGCAATTGATTGAATTTTTATTTTTTTTTGAGTTTATTTTGTTTTGTGCTTACTTTTCTTTCTATGACCGCATCATTCAGCACCGTTTCTAATCCGTACTTTTCGGCCTCATCGGTCAGCTTCTCTATGAGGTCGATCATCAGTAATTGCTTGTACTCTATTTTTCCCTGGTTATGGAAGGAAAGGTTATAGAGTGTGCCGATCGGGGCTGACATACCTTTCAACTCCAGATGGGAGATTATTTTGTTTCGAAGTGAGTGTCTCATTGCATCCGGGTATTTTTCATATGCACTTAGTGGCCTAATTGTCAATAGCTGCCGTGTCGGTATTTGTTCTTATAAAATACTTTTTTAATGAATAAAGTAAAACAAACAACATCGACAGAGCAAGTTAAAAAATAAGCTCTCGCCGGATTGGGTTTAGATTTTTATTTGTATAAAAAAATCAGTAACCTAATATCAATTGAAGACTTGGTATAAATCCTCGTAGAAGAATAAATTTCTTTGGTCTCTACAATAGTTAACAGGAGAATAATGATGAAAAAAACATTTTTGCAGCTTGCAGGAATTGTTGGAATTGCAGTCATGGTGCTCACAGCGTTCAATACTGATGCCCAGGCATCACGACGGCATCACCACCACCACCATCATCACCATTACTACCATCGTAGATAAGATGATTTTGTGATTATGATGCTAGCGCCAAAAGGGGAGTTGGATTTATTTTCAGCTCCCTTTTGACCTTTTACAGGTAAAGCTTGTCACTTCTGCCCGGGTTACTCTCCTGTAGAGCCAAGATTTGAAAGTTGATCCAGAAATGCCACTGCAAAACTTCCAGTTCCTCGAGACTCCCTGAAAGCACGCTCACCAGCAGTTGCAAACATCACTGAGGCTGTCGATGCCGCCCTTAAAGCTCTCCCTGTTACAGGTAAAAAAGCTGCAATCAAGGCACCCAGCGCACACCCCGTACCTGTAACCTTTGTCATAATCTCATGGCCGCCGGGGATAGTGATGATCTCCTTGCCATCAGTAATATAATCGACCTCTCCGCTGAGGGCAACAACAGCCCCGCTCCTTTCAGCCAGTTGAAGAGCTGCAGGCAGTGCCGCAAGAGATGATGCAGTAGCATCGACGCCCTTTCCTCCGCCACCAAATCCACTGAGAGCAAGAATCTCAGACGCATTGCCCCGGATAACGGTTGGATTATACCTCATAAGTTTCTCAACAACAGAAGTTCGGAACTCCAGAGCTCCAACCGCAACAGGATCAAGCACCCATGGTGTATTTGTTTGATGGGCTGTTGCGGCAGCTTTGAGCATGACCTCAGCGTCGAAGGTTGTCACAGTGCCGACATTAATTAACAATGCATGGGCGATGTGCACAAAATCGGCAACCTCTTCAATGGTTACCACCATTGCTGGTGAGGCTCCAGCCGCAAGAAGAACATTGGCCGTAAAATTTGTAACGACCACATTGGTAATACAATGGGTCAGGGGAGCTTTTTGGCGCAACTGGGCGAGATCCTCCACAACTTCAGGATGAGGCCATATAATGATCTTTTTACTATAGTCTTCGATTTCCATTTTCATATTTCAGGAAAAAATTTATGCACAATAAAAAAAGGAGCAAACATGATGCTGTTCGCTCCTTTTTA
>Ga0316217_10003551_pt1 | contig 17639 bp, 14 predicted proteins | sample 1anoAmetaG_FD_203633 | JGI IMG/M metagenome (GOLD analysis project Ga0316217, IMG submission 203633) | Freshwater microbial communities from Trout Bog Lake, Wisconsin, USA - 1anoA | ecosystem: Environmental > Aquatic > Freshwater > Lake > Hypolimnion/Profundal zone | place: USA: Wisconsin...
GCCCAAAAGCAGAGAATCAGCCTTGATCGAAACTCGATCCAAGTACAATGACCAAATATTGCCTACCCATAAGCGCCTAAACGGCGCAACCACAGCGTTTTACGAACTAAATCATCGTTGCCCTAGACCAAGTAAAGTGCAAAAAGCACCAATTCATTATTGCAACTCACTCCATCCAATTTATTGAGGACCTACCGCAAGAAGCGATTAAAGTTTTCGAAGACAATGGAGTAAATCAAACACGAGTTTTGGCACAATGCTCGCCGTACGTCGCGTTTAACCGCCTTGGAAAATCTCCAGATAAAACTCAAAGGATTTTAGTTGAGGACGAACTAGCGAAAGACGTAATTCTTGAAGCGGCAAAAGGCATGGATCCTGCAGAAGCGAGCGTCCTCAATGTCATTGTAGCCCCTGGCGGCGCGGAAGCAATTTTGAAACATTACGGTCCGACAGCCATGGCGTCAAGTGACAACCTTTTTATCTACCTGGACGGCGATCAAAAGCACGTTGTTGATGAAATAACCGACCCTAATTCAATAGCTCCGGATCACCATAGCGAAATCGACGCAGTCTACAAGCGCGAAATCGGTTTTGTGCCATCATTTCAGGCTTCGGGGGGCAATGACCAAAGTGGGGCTGCGAACGCTACGCTACAAATGAAGCTCCGATATCTTACTTGGCTACGTTCTCGATTGTCGTATTTACCCAGGCAATGCCCCGAAGCAATTATTGCACAAGTAATTGACGAAAGTATAGCGTCAGGTTCACCATCAAGTAAGTCAATTAAGAGCGAACTGCTCACACGATTAAATCCGGGGGCAGCCGAGTTGACCAGTCAGCAAATCTTGGGCCTTCAGCGAGTAGCGTTGGCACAAATACCGGCTTCGAATTCTGATCTTACTAAGATACGGGAGCAACTCAAGCAATGGTTATCGCCAGCTAAAGCGACTTAGAGGCAATAAAGATGACTGTACAGAGGCACGTATCCCAAACCCAACGTCAACCCCAACCGATCGCTATTGATTTGTTTTCTGGCTGCGGGGGCCTCAGCTTAGGTCTCAAGCAGGCAGGTTTTCATGTTCAAGCGGCAATCGAAATAGATTCAAAAGCACAGGAGACCTACAAGCTAAACCATACCGATGTGTTATTATACGGACAGGATATTCGCACGATTGATCCTGTCAATGTTATGCAAGAGCTAAATCTTAAACCTGGTGATTTAGATTTGCTAGCGGGCTGCCCACCGTGCCAAGGCTTCTCCAGGCTTCGCACGCGCAACCAGCGAGCGTCAGCAGGCGACCCAAGAAATAAGCTGGTTAAGGATTTTTTTCGTTTCGCGAAAGCGATGCTTCCAAAATGTATTATGATGGAGAACGTCCCGGCGCTCATCAACGACACACGTTTCAAAAGATCATGCGAAGAACTTAAGATACTTGGCTATACGTGTTCAGTCAATATCCTTGATGCAGCGGATTACAGGGTGCCTCAGCGAAGGCGTCGCCTTATTCTGCTGGCGTCACGTGTGCATACGCCAGCCATTGCCGAAAAAGCGATATCAAAGGTCACGGTTCGACAAGCACTGCTTGGAATAGGCAGCCCGGAAACCAGCTCTGACCCCTTACATGCAATGACCGAACAGCGATCTATTCCCGTTCGCAAATTAATAGCATTGATCCCCAAAAACGGCGGCAGTCGATCGGATTTGCCGCCTGAATTAGTTTTACAATGTCACAAGAACAATAATGGTTTCAATGACGTTTACGGACGCATGAGATGGGATGACGTAGCTCCTACCATCACTAGCGGCTGCAATAATCCTTCTAAAGGAAGATTCCTACATCCCCATGCGAACCGAGCGATTACTCTCCGTGAGGCAGCTATTCTGCAAGGATTTCCGCATACATACCAATTCATCCCCGCTCACGGCAAAGAAGCAATCGCATTGATGATTGGAAATGCTTTACCTCCACCTTTCATTGCCGCCCATGCTCGCGCTCTTAGGACTAGCATCCTCGGTCGATAAACCCGCGCATTCCACAGGTGAGATTCAATAAGGGGTTCCGTTACCACCACCACAATCCGTTCTGAAAAACCTGGTGTCGCCGGTTCGATCCCGGCTCTCGGCAGATCTCGATTGACGCACGTCCCCCAGGGGGCGGGCGTTTTTTGATTGGGGGGGGGGTGAGAAAGTACTACGTTCGGCGCGGCATAGTCGAATATGCCATGCTTCGAATCGATTACCCGTTTTATGTTTAGATACAGCACAGGGGGAGTCAAAGGGACTCCCCCTGTGCTACTGCTTCTTTTATACGTTAAAGTGTTCGTGCACCGGGTTGATGTTGCAAATTATGCTTCGTGAAATAAATTTGCCTTGAATTGCCGTTTAAGCGAGCATTGATATTCTTACGCTCCGCCACCGTAAGGCGACCACCACCGTTGGCACGACGATCATGGCGCGTGACAGCTTCAATGTGCTGCAGGCGCGACTCATCACTATTATACTCACGTCTAGTAAGTTGGCCATTGGCTATGCCTTGGTTAATGCGAGTCTGTTGACGGGCGAAACGACCAGAGATACCGGGGCCGTACTGATCTGCTGCTGCAGGTAGGCTTGCTTGGAGCACAAGTCCCACAAAGAGTACAGCAAGCGAGATGTTCTTGAAAATCATATGTTCTTACTCCATGAATGAAAACGCCAAAATGGCACCACGGCAAAGTGGCACAAGCGAAGAACGTTTCTTGATATGAAAAAGTTCCAGCTCGGATACTTCGAAGCACCAACTTCGCATCTCGAGATCCGCGACAATACGGCGCCGCGACAACCTGGCGCTCGGCATCGGCGACACGCCCTTAGAGCCCGGCTACCGGCATCTCACATCGGCGACGAGAGCACGGCTATGCTCAACTGACTTGACGCGGCAGTCTGGGATGGTTAAAGCGGCCGCTCATTGCACGAGGATCGTATTCCATCGATCCGTGAGCATGATGGGGAAGCATCAGAGATAATGCACAGCTACCTTCGGAGATTCAGGCGTCATAGAACGGCTCCTCGTGTTCTTCTCTGCCCCCAAACGGCAACTGAAAGCGGTGCTCTCCTAAAGAGGCCCTCATTCCAAAATATTCATGGGGATCAAAGGGAGGACGATCTGCGGGAGGCTCTCTTGGTGGTGGCTCTCTTCGTGGAATATATGAGGCTTGCAAAGGCTGCTCTTTGACTACGTGTTGCCCAGCGAGAACAGGGGGAGGTCCGGAGACTCCTAGCACGTAGGTTGTTTGGCCGGGCAATTGCACCACGACCGTGCCTTCCGGCAACCGGGATGCAACAATAATCCGATCGGACGGTAACCCTGTACGGACGTTATCGGACGGCAACGATGTGACGTTATCCGTGGTATCTTGCCCTGCTTGCAGAGGCTCTATGCCTGAGCCCAGCACACTTCCCGTTCCGCCCACAGCACGCCATATGTCACACGCATCCTCTTCTGACAAGAGAGCGGCGACGATAAAAGACAACGGCAAGGGTGCGTCGGCGGTGACACGCCCTTGCCGTTGCTGCTACCGTACCTGAACGTCGGCGATACGGTGAGGCTATGCCTGCTTCCAGCGGGCGGCGGCCTCTGCCACACGCTTGCCGAGCGCGCGTGCCGTCGCAAGGTCGCCCTTGCGCGGCGCTTCATCGGGACTCGCATCAGAGGGTGCAACGGCTAAGGCACCGGCGGAGCCGGCGGTCCAGTTGACGTCATCGGGGCCGTGCGCCTTCGTGTTGGAGGGCAGGACGCCGGGACCGATCCAGAGTTGACCATGCTGCTGAGAGAGCGTAAAGAAGTACGAAATCGTGCTGAACTTGTCGCCATTCATTGACGCCGATGTCGTGAAGCCGGCAGCGAGTTTATCTTTCCAGCTTTGGGTAAACCATGACTTCGAAGAAGCATCGGCAAATTTCTTGAACTGCCAAGCAGGACCACCCATGTAGGTCGGGCTGCCGTAAATAACCGCATCGGCGGCCGAAATCGCGGCGAACGCAGCATCGGGCAGATTACCCTCTTGATCGATACGATACGCATCGACGTGCGTGCCCTCAACTGCGGCGGCACCCTCCTTGACGGCCTCAGCCTGCTTCTCGGTATGACCATATCCGCTGAAATAGACAATGACGACTTTTGTCATAAATAGATGTTCCTTCTCTTCGACGTACCTGAAGCGATCACAGCATGCGCTTTATGACTCGACAAACAAGGAGACTACGAAAGTAGTCATACCGCATGAGAGTCTCAACCTGATACCGCATCGCCTCAAAATTGGTTGCAGAGCAAATCTCGGCAGAGACCTCAGAGCAGCGACTTCCATTGATCGGTACCACCGAATAGCGTGCAACACGACGCGATTCCGATGACGGCGATGGTTACAAGAGCGACGGCGTTGATAGGCCATGGATTGCGGTGCTCACCGACACAACGTCGCATGTTCGCCAAGATAAGCAACACGATGAGCAGAGGAACCGAGACAAAACCGTTGAGGACAGCGGCAAGAAACATAAAGGCGAACACATGGATGTGCACCAAAATCGCGATTAAACCGGCGAATATCGATCCGACAACAACCAAATAGTACTTGGGTGCTTTTGCAAAAGGCAGCGACAGTCCATACGACCAATCATGCAATTCGGCCAGTGCATAGGCAGAAGAGGTCGCCAACACCGGCACGGCCAGCATACCGACGCCGACGATACCTAAAGCGAACAAGAGCGAACTAGCCTCGCCTGCAACAGGTTTGAGCGCAGCGGCTGCATCGGCAGCGGTTACGATCGTGACATGCCTGGCATAGAGCGTCATGGCAGTGGTAATAACGATACAGGCGGTCACAATGTTCGAGAAAAACATCCCGCTCGCGGTATCTATCCGCATACTACGCAATCTTTTTACGATCGATGTCGAATCTTGTTCTTCAAGTTCTTGCGATGCTTGCCAAAACAGCATGTACGGCGTAATGGTCGTGCCGAGAAAACCAACAAATAGCAGAATCCACTGCGGATCACGAGAGATATAAGGAATAAACAACTTACTCGCTATGAGAGAGAGACTGGGATGTAAGACGACAAGATCGACCACGTATGCTAAAAGCGACACCGCCAAAATCTTGGCGATAGTGTTAAAGATCCGGTAAGAACAAGATATCTCAACGGCGAGAAAGATCGCCGTAAAGACAGCGATGAGAACTTTGGGATTTATGGGTATGATCAAGGCAGAGGCAGCGGCCATACCCGCTAAGTCGGCGGCAATATTCAGCGTATTGGCAAAGACCAAGACATAGATCAGCACAAGAACCAGCGGTCTTGGGAAGTATCGCTTCATCGCGGTCGTAAGGCCGAAGCCGCTTACCAGAGCGACGCGAGCCGCCATCTCTTGAACCACGATCATCATCGGCAACGTGAGGAGCGAGGCCCACAGCAGATTGTAACCAGACGTTGCCCCGCATAGCGAGTACGTTGCGATGCCCGAAGGATCGTTATCCGATGCCCCGGTGACAAAGCCGGGGCCGAGAAAGCTCTTCTGAAAGATGCTCGCTAATTTTTTCACATCGTTCTCCAGCTAGCGCGATTTCGGAGTTGAGACTCTGCTTGATATACCTCGTGAACAGCTCGCATCGTTCACGCACGTGCGTCTTGCTTCGCTAAGAGAAAGAGGAGAAGCGAACGAGGAGCGACGTGATAGCTATGACCTGACGAGATCATCGTACTATCGACAATTTTTGGGATATTCGTATCGAGCAGCAACTCCCATGCATTGCCGCCAGCGGTCTCCGGCAGCGTGCAATCGACGCCTTCATGATGTGAGTTGAAGACGATGAAAAGCGTAGCGTCGGAGCCCAAGCGATGGATGCCGGTCGGCTGTGCCCGCCCGTCGATACGCATACCGAAGCATCGCTGATCGCCCCACTGATCATATGCGATTTCGACACCCGACGGATCGATCCATGTGACATCCTTGACATCAAGTTTTTCGTCATATTCGCCGGTCAGAAATCGCGAGCGCTGGAGGATAGGATACTTCTGACGGAGTCCGGTAAGATGCCGGACGAAATCGACAAGAGCGGCATTCTTCTCGAGCAAAGACCAATCGATCCACGAAAGTTTATTGTTCTGACAATAAGTATTGTTGTTGCCGTTCTGAGTGCGCCGGAATTCATCACCGGCAAGCAACATCGGCGTACCTTGGGCCAGGAAAAGCGTCGCTAAGATATTCTTGACTTGACGCTCGCGCAGATCGTTGATCTCGGGATCATCGGTCGGCCCTTCAGCGCCGCAGTTCCAAGAACGATTATCAGGACTGCCGTCGTTGCCGCCTTCACCGTTGGCCTCGTTGTGTCGATCGTTATACGAGACGACATCATTCAGCGTAAAACCATCGTGGGCGGTGACGAAATTCACACTCGCCCATGGACGACGACCTCGATGGTTAAAGACATCACCCGATGCACAGAGCAGCGACGTCAACGCAGATGCGGGTACCGATCCACGCCAATAGTCACGCGTCATATCGCGGAATCGATCGTTCCACTCTGCCCAACCCGGCGGAAACCCACCGACCTGGTAGCCACCGGGACCGATATCCCATGGCTCTGCGATCAACTTCACATCGGCCAAGATCGGGTCTTGAACGCATGCACGGAGAAAGCCGCTGTCGGTATCGAAACCGTCGAGTTCACGAGCGAGAATCGTCCCAAGGTCGAAGCGGAATCCATCGATGTGCATTTCGGTGACCCAGTACCGCAGACTGTCCATCACGGTTTGGATAACGCGTCGATGGGTGAGATTGAGAGTATTCCCGGTACCGGTATCGTTGATGTAATACCGTGGATTATCCGGCAATAAACGATAATACGAAACGTTGTCGATGCCCTTAAAAGAAAGGGTCGGTCCTAACTCATTGCCTTCGGCGGTGTGATTGTATACCACGTCGAGAATGACTTCGAGACCGGCTTCATGGAACCGGGCAACCATCTCTTTGAACTCGGCAAGCACACGGAAACGGTCGGCGGCGTAACGTGGGTCTGGGGCAAAAAACCCGATACTATTGTATCCCCAATAATTGGTCAGCCCTTTATCAAGCAGGTGACTATCATTGAGGAACGTGTGAATCGGGAGCAATTCAATACTACTCACCCCCAGAGACTTGATATATGCGATGGTCTCTGCGCTTGCAAGGCCGGCATAGGTGCCGCGTAATCGTTCGGGAACACCGGGGTGCAACTTTGTAAATCCGGCGACATGCAGTTCATAGATGATGGTTTTATCCCAGGGAATGTGATGCTGCCCAGGCTCACCCTGCCAATCAAAATTCGGATCGACGACGACGCACTTCGGGACGTATGGCGCGCTATCGCGCTCATCAAAGGTCAGATCGCCGCCCTCGGCACCGAGGGTATAGCCGAAACAGGCATCGTTCCACGTCAGCTCGCCGATATGCGCACGGGCATAGGGATCGAGCAGTAACTTATGGGAATTGAAACGGTGACCGGCCTCCGGCTGGTACGGGCCATGCACGCGATAGCCATAAATCGTACCGGGCCCGATATTGGGGACGTATCCATGCCAAACCTCATCGGTATACTCCGGAAGCGCAATTCGCTGCAGCTCTTTTTCGCCGCTCTCATCGAACAAGCAGACCTCAACGCCCGTCGCATAGGCGGAGAAGAGCGCAAAATTGACGCCATGGCCATCCCAGAAGGCACCAAGAGGACGAGGCAAGCCTTCGCGGATTTCTGTATGCTGATTCGTTGTCATCATCGTGCAACGTATTGTCACAGACACCAGAAGAACACCTGGTAGATATTCGGGCATACATGATTACTCCACGCAATCAGAGCACAACGAAATTTTATGAAAATTCTCTTGACATAAGAGCACCTTGCCAAGAACGTGTGTTTTGCACGGATCATTGCATGCGCTCGAGATATCCTGATCAACGAACGAATGAATATCAGCTTAACAAATCGCTCCGATCATTGAAGCGAATTCTACTCAATCACGGCGTGCAGTGAAGCTCTCTTTCATGAGAGAGATTTTTTTGATTTATCGTTTTTATGAATGCTATACCCATTATCAATATAGTCAGTATAGATTTGAAAGATTTCAGGAATCCAAGAAAGGCTAACGGTAAATGCAACCAGAGTAATCCCCCATAGAGCAGCCTCGCGACGGCCTTTTGGAAAATTCGTTATAAGCCAATGGTGTATTGCAGGACGACGAGCGATACCTAATTGCTTTGCCGTATGGCTTGCCTGGTGCAATTGCTCGTAACGATGCCTTAGCTCAGACACCGCTTGATTCTTTGTAGAGGAAGGAACTTGCTTTGCCAATTCGATTTGTGCGGCTACGATATTTGCTTGCAGCTCTTTGGCCCTGGCACATTCAAAGTAGTAACGCGGGGGGATTTTTTTAAAATCGTGGCGACTGATCAAGTCGAGTTTATAGACATCATAACTTGGAATGTATTGGTGTACGACACTCTTTGGTTGAGAGCGCAAAACAGCGTAGGGCTGCGCTCCTGACAGAAGCTTTGCAGCACTACCATCGAAACGGAAAGTCATGCGCCTCCTTTTTCAAGCAAAAGTCACATTCTTTCCTTGTTGCATAGTAATAGCTCGACAAACGAAGTTGTGCGAGATTTTCAATATTTCTTTAGGGGTGTAGCGTTTTCGGCACTGAATAGATCGGCCAAGATTCTTTCAAGGCGAGGATCGCACGCTCTGAGATGACGACGCGTTACCCGTCGCTGCCCCGATACTTCAAGCTTGCCGCCGAAAAAAGCGCGAACCGCCTCGGCGAAATACTCATCGATGCGCACTGCGGCGTACGGCGTCACGAAACGTTGCGCCGTGGCGAAGGCAGTTTGGACGGCGAGATCGTAGCTTGAGAGATAGACGCCGTTGCCGAACAGAAAGTCGTAGACATGGCCGAATTCGTGCGTGATGGTACGGCATGCCAATGAACGAAGATAGACGGTGCGTTCAGACGGCACGAAGAGACCCGACGGCAAAACCGGCCATCGATCGAGCGCATCGCCTGCAGCGCGAAGCGTCGATGAGACCTCGTCGTACCTCTGCTCGGCGGCAAGAATTCGAATACGCACCCCCATGGCAGCGATACGTTGGAGGGAGTCTTTGGGAAATATCGCGAGCACCGAGGCAACTCGAGCGACGACCATGGGATCTTCATGAGGCATGAAGATCCGGTAGAGAGGATCGATCTCCGTCATCACGATCTCCTAGCAACGTGTAGGGTTTGACGACACCATATCGACCTCTCACGTCATGCTCCGAGCAGAACAAGGGCAACGCAAAAGCCGCAGAAAGAGAACGCATACCGTGACCATACACGTCGGTGAACTCGGCGCGACGAGCCTGGCGGCACTCTTCGCAGGCGCGATCAATTCCGTCGCGGGCGGAGGCAGTTTTCTGACGTTTCCGACCTTGATCGCGATCGGGATCACGCCGATGATCGCCAACACCACCAACAACGTCGGGCAATGGGCGAGTACCGTCGGCAGCGTCGTTGGGTATCGCGAAGAGCTGCGTCGGCATCGTCATGCGCTCCTGATGCCGCTCGGAGTCGCCGCCGTCGGCGGCATCGTCGGCGCAATGACGCTGCTCGCCACACCTGAGCGACTCTTCGCACATCTGATCCCGTGGCTTTTGCTGATCGCCACCCTTGCCTTCGCCGCAGGGCCGTTGGTGCGACGTCTATCGTCGGGCAACACAACACGGGCAACGCTTGCTCCTCTAGCGATGCTGCCGCTCTTCATTGTCGCCGTCTACGGCGGCTACTTCGGTGCTGGTGTCGGGATTTTGACGTTAGCGATACTTACCATGTTTGGAATGAACGCGATCAATTCAGCGAATGCGTACAAATCGGCGTTTGTCTGCAGTATCAACGGAGCGGCATTGATCCCGTTCATCATCAGTGGAAAGATCCTCTGGACATACGCGATTCTTCTCGCGATCGGGATGTTCTGCGGCGCCTATATCAGCGCGCGAGCGATGCAGCGTGTACCGGAACGGCTCATTCGCGGGATGGTCATCGTTATCGGCCTCACGCTCGCGGCCTTCTTCTTCCGCTATACCGCGTAACGTTCAGCGCCGTCTTCTGCCTTCGCTGGGTCAAGGTCAGAACGCATCCGATGAAGACCGCCGAGACGACGAAGAAACGTAGATGCGGATCGCCGTTGATGACTTGACCGAGACAGACCGCACCGATCGTCACCATGCCGACGACCGGCATCGCGACGCCGAGCAACCACGGCCGATCGCCACGCACCAACACGATCGCGGCGGCGGCGGTCGCGGCGAAGAGGAGACCGAGAAAGACGCCGGAGCCCGACAACGCCAACATCAGCGCGTCGGAGACCGAAAGCGAGAGACCGCTCACGAGCGTGAAGAGCAGCAAGACGACGGCCAAAAAGAGTAATGCATGCCGTGGTGACTCTTGTGCGTCGAGATCGGCGAACCAACGCGGCAGCACGCCGTCACGCCCCATCGCGTAGAGACTCCGCGTCAAATAGAGCATCGTGGTCCACAGGGATGCCGCCGTCGAGACCAAGACCGTCACGACCAAGGTCGGGATCCATCCACCGCCGAGACGCATACCGACGAGTGCCATCGCATCGCTCTGATGGGCAAGAAACTCGGCCGGCGAGATCGCGTGCAGATAAGCGAGCATGGTACACAACACGACAAGACTGACCAAGAGCAACGCATAGACGCCGCCGTGCCCCGCGCCCGTCGTCGTCCGTGCCTCCTCAGAGGTCGCCGCCGACAACTCCCACCCATCGACGACCCAAATACCTAGCGTCATCGCACTCATGATGCCGATCCACGAAAAACCGATCGGCGGCGCGACGACATGCTGCAACGGTGTCGGATGCGATACGAGCGCGACGAGAGCACTCACGCCTAAGACGAGCAGCTCGGCGAGTAAGAGCGCGGCGGTAATCCACGTTGTCGGCCGCAGACCGGCGACGAGCAAGAGCGTACTCACCAGGACCCAGATCATCCCAACGCAGGCGACGTTCATCGGCGTGCTGACAAGATGCGGTGCGATGGTTGTTTGCAGCAGATCGAGCGTATACGTACCGGCGGGGATCGTCGTTGCGAAGACGGCAAAAAAATTCGCCAAGAGCAACAACCATGCACCAAACGCCCCCATACGCTCGCCGAAAGCACGACGAATCCAGGCATATGACGAACCTGCGTCGGGGTATTTTTGCGAGAGCGCCGCATACGCGCCCGCGATACAGAGCATGCAGAGCGTGAGCACAGCCAACGCCATCGGAGTTGCGGCGCCGGCGACGGCGACCATACATCCCATCGTCGAAGCGAGACTGTACGCCGGCCCCATCGACGCCGAGGAGAGCATCGAGCAATCGAACGATGAAAGGACGCGTGGCAGCTTCACGACGAGATCGTATCAATCGTAGACGGACGGGGAGATCGTGGCATCGTCGATGAGCTCTTCATCGTCGTCACGAGGCTTCGGCAAGAGAGCTTCGAGCGAGAAGGTCGCCTGAGCGAGTGCCGGACCGTGCAGAATAGCCGACTCTCCAGGCTTCCACGCGACTTTGAGCTCGCCGCCGGGAACAAGCAAGGTGACCGGCGAGGTGACGAGACCACGCCGAATCGCCACGATCGCGACGGCGGCGGCGCCGGTGCCGCAGGCGAGCGTCGCGCCGGCACCGCGCTCCCAATGGCGTACGCGCAAGGTCGAGCGATCGCGGAGGGCGACAAAATGCACGTTGGCACCCTTCCCGAAATGCGGATCTTGGGAGATCGCCGGGCCCAATGTCGGAAGGTCGATCGCCGCGAGCTTGCCGCTACCGACGAAGACGACAATATGCGGATTCCCCATCGAGACCGCATTGACGTTGATCGTCTCAGCATTGACCCGCAGCGGAAAATCGACGATCTCACGCTCCGCCGAACTGCTGGGTGGATCGCCGGGTTGCGGGCGAAAATCGATCGCGTCACCGGTAAAACGCGGCGGACCGAGATCGAGAGCGATCGTCCATGCCCCATCGGCGGCGGCACTCCCACGATCGACCGCGATGCCGGTGACCTCACCGGCGGCCGTCTCCAGTCGTACGCGATCACTCGCCTGACCGTTGAGCAGATGACGAACGACGCAGCGCGCGCCGTTGCCGCACATCTCGGCCTCGCTGCCGTCGGCGTTGTAGATCCGCAGCAACGCATCATGCGTCGGATCGAGGGGCGGCAGGAGCAGCAGTAGACCATCGACGGCGTGAGGACGACTGATACGTTCGGCGAGTTCGGCGTACTCTTCACGCGTCAGCGGCGTTTCGCTCCGATCGTCGAGTACGAAGAACGTGTTGCCGGCACCATCGTATCGTTGTACCACGCGCGTCATCATGGGCGCGACTTCGCCGCTCTCGGAGAGCCTCCATGCCATGATGCCACACGAGGCGACCACCCCAGTACCTCCTCGAGACGCCGCTCGACGGCATCGAATCGGAGATCGTCCAACGAGACGAGATTCGGCTCGGTACGCAACCACGTCCGTTGTCGCTTCGCGTACCGACTCGTCGCCGTTCTGAACGCGCGACGCAACTCGACCTCGCTCATCTGACCGGCAAGGTAGGCGAAGATCGCGGGATACCCCACCGCCGTCGCGGCGACGGCCTCGGGACCGACGCGTTCGGCCTCCGCGATAATACCCGAGGCGAACATGCGCTCGACGCGACTCGCGATCCGCGACTCCACCTCGGCGACGGAGCGACGTACCCACACTTTGTGATAGGCGAGCCCTGCGCTCAGCAGTGAGGCATGCCGATCGGCGGGCGGCGGCGTATCATCGTTGCGACTCACCCGCATCAAGCAGAGTTCGAGCGCACGCTGCACGCGGTAGGTATCGTGCGGATGCAAAGCGGCGGCACGGACGGGGTCGCGCAGCGCGAGCCATGCATGAAGCCACTCCGGCGCGTGTAGCTCGGCCTCACGACGGATGCGCGCACGGATCGCCGTATCGACGGCGGGTGCAAGAAGCATATCGCCGCAAAGCGCGCGGATGTAGAAGCCGGTGCCTCCGACGACGATCACGCGACGGTGACGGGCGCGAATCTGCGCGATCGTCGTGAGCGTATCGGCGACGAATCGCGCCGCCGAGTACGAGTCGTGCGGTGCGAGAAAGGCGATGCCGTGGTGCGGCACGCGGGCCCGCTCCTCCGCCGTCGGTGCCGCTGTACCAATCTCCATATCGCGGTATATCTGTCGCGAATCGGCTCCAATGATCTCGGCATCGTACCGTTCGGCGAGATGCAGCGCAAGCTCGCTCTTGCCCGAGGCCGTCTCGCCCATCAGGATCAAGAGAGGCTCCGTCACCGATGACTCCATCGCGTTACGTACGACGGAAGAGACGCGCGATCTGCGGCGCATCGAGCCGCGCCATCGTCGGACGACCGTGCGGACAGTGCATCGGATTGGCGCACGTTGCAAGACGATCGATCAACTGCTGCATCTCGGGCAACGCCATCGTCTCACCGGCACGCACTACGCTATGACAGGCCATCGTCGCCCAGACGTGATGACGAGCATCGAGGCCGGGTGTTTCGTCGTCGAGATCGGCGAGGTATCCGCGAACATCGAAGCGCCGTTCGGCGAAGATCGCCGGCAACGCCGTCACGCGTACGACGCGCTCACCGAACCAGGCGATCTCGACACCGATCGCCTGCAACGCCTCAAGGGTCGGTTCGAGACGTGCCGCTTGAACGGCGTCGAGTTCGATCAATTCAGGGACGAAGAGCGGCTGTATGAGCGGCATCTCGTCGCGCTGCGCCGCTGCGGCAATCTCTTCATACGCGATGCGTTCATGCGCGGCATGTTGATCGACCAGCAGAATCCCACGACCATCGGTTGCGAGCAGAAAGGCCCGATCGAGTTGCGTCAGGACACGCAACGAGGCTGCCGGTGCTGCCTCTTCGGCGAAATCGAGTCGTTCATGCGCCGGCGACGGGGTACTCGCAGTACGACGCGACGCCTGCCACGACGGCGAGTCGGACGACCATGGCGTCGATACCTCGGACGCGTTCGATGCCTGCGGATTGAGGCGCGGTACGTGCTCGCGCTCGGCAAAGAACCCAGGCGAGAGCGTGTCTTCGAGTCGCGCGGTCGCATCGCGATGCAGCGTCGTCACGATGACGCGGCGCACGGCATCGTTCACCTGCGCAGCGTAGCGCAGACGCACCTCGCTCTTCGTCGGATGCACGTTCGGATCGACGTGATCGGGTGGGATATCGAGGAGTAAGACCCCGAACGGATGGCGGCCGACGAGCGAGAACCCGGCGTAACCGCCGCTCCACGCACCGGCGAGCATCTGACCACGAGCGAGACGCCCATTGACGAAGAGCACCTGGGCACGACGATCGCCGCGCTCGTGACCCGGCCGACTGAGAAAGCCGCGCACCGTTCCATGCATCGCCGTGTCGAGCGGAGCGATCGGCAACATGCGCTCGTAGGCCTCACGACCGAAGACATGGGCGAGTCGATCGACCGGCTCACGAGCCGGAGGGAGGTTGAGACGCTCGACCCCATCGATGCGTAGGATAAAGGCGACATCGGGATACCCGAGCGCCAGCGTTGCAAGAAAGCTCGCGACGCGCGTCGCCTCGGCCTGCGGTGAGCGCAGATACTCACGCCGTACCGGTGCATGGCGAAAGAGATCGCGGGCGACGACGCGCGTACCGACACTACCAGGCGCCAGCGTCAGCGCACCGATACGCTCTTCGAAGGCTTCGACGCAGGCGGCAAGCTCATCACCGGCCCGGCGCGATGCGATGCGAACCTGGGCGACGGCGGCGATACTCGCCAAGCCCTCGCCGCGAAATCCTAAGGTACGGACACCGAGCAAATCGACGGCGTCGACGAGTTTGCTCGTCGCATGCCGTTCGAGCGCGAGCGGGAGCTCTTCGGGCGCGATACCGCTACCGTCGTCACTGACCTCGATCTCGGCGAAGCCGCCTTCACGGAGCGAGACGGTGATACGGTGCGCTCCGGCATCGAGCGCATTTTCGACCAACTCTTTGACGACCGAGACGGGCCGCTCGATGACCTCTCCCGCCGCGATATGGCCGATCGTCGCATTATCGAGTCGCCGAATCGGCATCGTCGTTACGCCTCAAGCACAAAGGCGAGTTGCGCCGTCGTCTCGTCGTTGCGCGCGGCACGGGTTCGCCCGGCGGGCGGCATGCTACGAACCGGCGTCAACGTCGCGGCGATCTCACGAGCACGGGCGATCACCGACGGCGGCAGACCGGCCATACGCGCGACGTCGATCCCGAACGAGCGCGAGGTACTGCCGGGCAAGACCCGGTGCGAGAAGACCGGCTCTCCGTTACCGCCGAGTTGCTCCACCGCAGTGACGTGGTAATTCGCGAGGAGCGGCCACGCGTCGGCGAGTGTGACCAATTCATGGAAATGCGTCGCGAACAACGTCATCGGCGCATCACAACCCATAGCCAGAATATGCTCACAGATCGCCTGGGCGATCGCGAAGCCATCGCTCGTACCGGTGCCGCGCCCAACTTCGTCGATCAAGACGAGACTCCGCGGCGTACAACGCTGGAGAATACGAGCCGTTTCGACCATCTCAACATAAAAAGTCGACTGACCCGATGCGAGATCATCGCCCGCGCCGATGCGCGTAAAAATACGATCGAGGATCCCCCACTGCATGCTGCGTACCGGCACAAACGAACCGATCTGCGCCATGAGAATCAACAACGCCGTCTGGCGGAGGTACGTCGACTTACCGCCCATGTTCGGTCCGGTGATCAAGAGAAAACGCTCGTGATCCGTATCGAGGCGAAGATCGTTCGGCACGAAGTGTTCGCCGCGTAACACCTCGATCACGGGATGACGACCATCTTCGATATCGATACGACTCTCGGCGAGAATCTGCGGACGGACATAATTTCGCTCGGCGGCGATCTGCGCAAAGGCGACCAAAACATCCAACTCGGCTATCGCTTCGGCGCTTGCGAGCAAGGCATCGACATCGAGGGCGACGCGCTCAAGCAATGCTCGATAGAGCTGCTCCTCGAGCCGAATCGCCCGTTGGCCCGATGACGCGATCTCGGCCTCGAGCTCTTTGAGCTCGGGCGTCACATATCGTTCGGCGGCGGCGAGCGTCTGACGTCGGGTCCACTCAGGCGGCACCGAGCCGACGTGCGTTCGCGGCACTTCGATCCCGTATCCGAAGGCACTCGCATACTTCACTTTCAGCGAGCGAATGCCGGTACGGGCACGCTCACGCTCTTCGAGCGCGGCGAGATGCTGCTGCGCCCTCGTTCGCAGATCGTGACAGGCGGCGAGCTCTTCATCGCAGCTCGGACGCATCACGCCGCCGTCGCTGAGATTCGCCGCCGGTTCATCGAGTACGGCGCGTGCCAACTCTTCGTGCAACGGGACGAAATCGGCGATACGATCCGCCAACACGGGCAGAACGGGCTGTAGCGCGAGACGCAACGGCTCGAGGGCGCATAATGTACGCCGCAAGCTCGCCAGATCGCGCGGCATCGCACGACGGAGCCGCACGCGCTGTGCGATACGCTCGAGATCGTAGAGTCGCCCCAACGACTCGGCGAACTCGCTGCGCGCCGCGTAGTCCTCGACGAGTTGCGCGACGGTATCGGCCCGCGCCGTGATCGCTACCGGATCGATCAGCGGAGCGAGAATCCAACGCGAGAGCAACCGCGCGCCCATCGCCGTTCGCGTACGATCGAGCGTCGCCCGAAGGCTCGCAGAGGCGTGTGCACTCGCACTCTCAAGGAGATCGAGGTGCCGACGCGTCGCGCTATCGAGCAAGGCGAACGTCGAGCGACGATAGAGGCGCGGCGCTCGGAGCAACGCTCCCTCGGTAAAGCCGACCCGGGCGGCGTAGCCGGTCAGGCGGGCCAACGCGGCATCGAGCGCGAGACGTTCATCGGCGGCCAACCCCGTCGGCCACGACGTTGCGGCGATCGTCGATGAGAAGGCGGCGCTCATCGTCTCCGGAACGAAGCGTGCCCCCCAACCGGCGACGACCCGCTCGATCGTCGCCCGCGTCGCCGACGAAGCCACCTGCGCGACGACCTCGACGGGGGCGACGCGGGCGAGTTCGGCGCAGAGATCGTCGAGCGCATCCTCGCCGAGGCAGAGCGTCGCGGCGGTCTCTCCGGTCGAGAGATCGGCGTAGAGCAACGCATAGACTCCGGCACGCTCCTCGATCGAGGCCAGGAAGGCATTGCGCCCCGTCTCGAGCATGCGATCTTCGATCAGCGTACCGGGCGTCACGACGCGGATGATGCCCCGCCGTACCAGGCGATTCGGTACCGGTGCCTCGAGTTGCTCGGCGAGTGCGACGACGAACCGTTGCGCGACCAGTTTGGCGAGGTACCCATCCAAGGCATGGTGCGGCACACCGGCCATCGCGACGCGCTGACCGGCACTCGCCTCTTTCGAGGTCAACGCGATCTGCAGCGCTCGAGCGATCGTCTCGGCATCGTCGCCGTAGGCTTCATAAAAATCGCCGACCCGTGAGAGCAGAATCGCCTCGGGATACTGCTCCTTCATGCCAAAGTACTGTTCGAGCAACG
>Ga0316217_10003552_pt1 | contig 17638 bp, 7 predicted proteins | sample 1anoAmetaG_FD_203633 | JGI IMG/M metagenome (GOLD analysis project Ga0316217, IMG submission 203633) | Freshwater microbial communities from Trout Bog Lake, Wisconsin, USA - 1anoA | ecosystem: Environmental > Aquatic > Freshwater > Lake > Hypolimnion/Profundal zone | place: USA: Wisconsin...
CCGGGCGGTCCGCTGGCGTACACGCTCGAGGCGGCTGCAGTGCCGCTGGGGATTACCAGCATCAGCGCCACGCAGATCGGCGACAACGGGCAGGTGACATTGACCTTCTCCGGCGCGGAATTTGAGCCGGGCGCCGTGGTCCAACTTATCTCGGGAACGAACACATACTATCCACAGACGAGTATTTTCAAAGATTCCACCTCACTGACGGCCACCTTCCAGTTCACCCATGCGGTGGACGGACTTTATGACGTGGTGCTCAACAATCCGGACAGCACGTCCACCCGGAATGCGCAGGCGGTCATGATTGAACCGGTGATTCCCTTGGACGCCGAGGCCATGCCGGGTCCAATTGATACCCAGCCACGGAATGGGTTGCCGTTTACGTGGACCGGGGCAGTGTCCAACGCGGGCAACGTGGATATCCAGTACCTTGCCGTCTTGGTGTATAACCCCCCAGCCTATCCAATCCTGCTCACACCGCCGGCTGGAGCTTTAGACGCAGACATCAATTCACTGGATAATTCCTACAACGGATGTTTCTTTTATCTGCGGAATCTGGCGGTGGGCGGCACCGCCAGCTTTTCCTTTTCAATCTCTGGTTTTGGCAATAATCAATTTTCGTATGACATAGTGCCTACAGCTCAATCCAAGGCAGACTTTCTACAGGCGAAAGCGGATGAAGCGGAGGAATTGCGGGAATCTCTGTTAAACCCTTCGGCGGGCATTGCCACGAACCTCAGCACTTTGCCGGCAGACCTGGCGGCTGCGGTCACGAGTACGAATGCATTCGCCATTTATTTCGCCGCCGCCTTTACCAATAACGGTGTTCTGGACGCGGACGACCTGAACAATCTCCCGGCACCATCAAGCCCTCTGCCGGACGTGGCAGCAGGAATTGCCAACTCGGGACAAATCCTTGGCAAGAGCCAAACGCAGCTAACGTCCACTCCGAAAGCAAACAATTTAAGGCAACCAAAGACCACCGATATTAACTGCGCCGAATCGTGTTTGAATACTTTTGACATTACTTTATCTCAACTCAGATTAAGTTGGATCGCCGCTGTTAATTCGACTACCTCTCATGCTGGTCAGAGGACTGCCGATATTACTTATGATCAAGGTGTTTCGGCGGCACAACGACAATGCAATGCCTGTGTCCAACAATGCGGTTACAAGCCGCCCTTCAACCCTCCTCCGCCAAATCCGAATCCAAACGCATATTGTGGGGATCCCCAGAATTATTTTGTTTGTCCTAGAGACCCACGTGATCCCAATGAATTGAACGGTCCGACGGGGTATGGGTCGGCAGCGTATGTAGGGGTGCAGATTCCCTGGCAGTTTACGACCTACTTTGTGAACGAGTCGAACGCCACGGCCTACGCATCGCAGATCGCGATTACAAACTTCTTGGATCCCAGCTTTGACATCCGGAGTTTCCGCGTGAGCCGGATCGTGCTGGGCAACGTGGCGGTGACGGTGGCGACCAACCGCAGTTTTGTGCAAATCCGTGTGCCGGCGCCGTATCCGAACCCCAGCAACGTGGTGGTGGATGTGAGCGTGGGCGTGGATGTGACCGACAACCTGATCTACTGCACCTTGAACGCGGTGGACGTGAACACCGGCCAGTCGGTGACCAGCGCCAACGAGGGCGTACTGCCCCCGAATACCGCGAACAACATCGGCCAGGGCTATTTGGTGTACAGCATCCGGCCCAAGGCGGGTGTTCCCACGGGCACCATCATCACCAACCAGGCCAGCATCATCTTCGCGCCCAACGCTCCCTTGGTCACTGGCACCACCACGAATACAGTGGACGGTGTCCCCCCAACCAGTTCCATGGTGCCGCTGGCATCCGCTCAAACCGCCACCAACTTCACGTTGGTTTGGTACGGGTTCGATGACCCGAATGGCTCGGGGGTGGCCAGTTACGATATTTACCTCAGCGATAACAACGGGCCCTGGCGAATCCTGCAGATCAATGAAACGACCAGCAGCCTGGTCTTCGGCGGTGTCCCGGGCCATAGCTACGGCTTCTATAGCGCGGCTCATGACAACGCCGGCAACGTGGAACAAAAGACGCCGCACGCCGAGGCCATGACGTTTGTCTCCAGCAATACCGCGCCCGTGATGCCGGCGCTGGCTAACCAAACAACCAGGGTGGGCAACCAGTCACTCATTTCCGGGGCCGCCCTAGCTGCCGGCGGCGGCTCGCAGTTGACCTACAGCCTGCTCAATGCGCCCCCCGGCATGACCATCAACGCCACCAATGGCAACATCTATTGGTCTCCACTGCCCTCGCAGGCGGGCAGCACCAATCTGGTGACGGTGCAGGTGGCCAATAATGGCGTCCCGCCCTTGAGCGCGTCCGAATCATTTTTGGCCATCGTGGGCGATTACGCCGCGCTGACCTTGGGTTCGGGCGGGGTGAATGCGGGGCAAACGATTTGTCTGCCGCTGAACCTGGTCTCCAGCGCGAATCTGACCAACCTCATCTTCACCCTGGGCTACCCAACGAACCGTTTGGGTGGTTTGACGCTGTCGCCGGCGCTCTCACAGATTGGCAGTTTGCAAACTATGCCGCTGGATGCCGCGCACGCCCAAGTCACCCTGCAAACGGTGCCAGGAATGTCACTCGTGGGCACCCAAGAGGTGGCCAGCGTTTGCCTTACAGCCGCAACCAATCAAAGTTCCGGCATCGCGACGGTAACGTTAAGTTTGTCCAATGCCTCGGAATTGAATGGCACGACGCCCGCCACGCTGGCCGCCTGGCCCGGAACCATCGTGGTGGTGGCCGGCCATCCCTTCCTGACGGTGGCTCCTGCCGGCCAGGGCCAGGTGCAACTCACGCTCTACGGCGACTCCGGGTCAAATTATATCCTGCAATCCAGCAGCTCGCTGAACGGCCCCTGGACGCCGGTCAACACGTTCAACCTATCCGGCAATTCGCAATCGGTCTGGTTGAACGATCAGGCCACCAATGGGATGTTCTATCGGATGGAGCAGCAGTAGCCTCAACGAGGTAGCAGCCGAGCTGTAGTGCCCGTAAGGGGCCGTTCGATTGGGTGAACAGAATATTCTGAAGCCCCGCCCGTACCGCCGCCGCACCATCCGTTCGCACTCCGAGACTCATGCAAGGCGGAGTCTAATCTGCCAGCAGCAGGCTTCTCGTATCATTGGGATTGCCGATGCCATCATTCGGCAGGTCCCAGTTCAACCCATCCACCCGGGCGCCGCTTGGATAACACGTGCTTCAACTCTGCCAGCCTCGGCGGCAGATGCTGCCGTCATTGAAACAGAATTCGCCCTTGTGAACCAAGCTGATCTCGTGTTTCGGGCCCAGCGGAATGGACTCAACGCAGGGCAGCATGGAACTGCGGATTGATAAAGTCCTTAAACCAGCAGGTCGGCTTGGTCCGTTGTCGGGCGCGTCCGTAGGTTTGAGCTGAGATTCACATTTGGCATCTTCCCCGTGGCCAGCGGGGGCTGTTTTGATGATTTTCTTCCTCTTTCGAAGCTTGGCAAGCATTTTCTCCAACGGCTCAATCTCTGTGTGATTTTCGCTGCTGCCGCGATAGTTTTGGTGGCATCGTCCAGCCAGTCAGGCTCAGCGAGAAGGTCGCACAACTTTCTCCGCAGGCGTCAGCATCACTGGGCCGAGCAAGCCGGATTGGACCAACGCATCGTTCTTTTTCCATAGGCGCCAACTGGTGAAGGTAAATCGCCCTGTGGGGCTGGGTTGGCCCTTCATAACCCACTCCGGCCATTGTTTAAGTGTGCCGTTGCCGTTGCGTTCGCTGTCCTCCGGCAGTTGCTCGTCACCGATGAGGCGGTTGATCCACAGATTGACAACTTTGATCTCCAGATCGTTGTCCCCGAGCCGGAGCGCACCGGTGACATCAACACGATACGGCGCTTTCCACAGGGTGCCAAGGTCCTGACCGTTGAGCTTGACTTGCGCCATGACCGCCACCTGGCCAAGATCCAGATACCATCGGCGATCATCCGAGGTCAGGCTGGCGGGGAATTGAATCCGCTTGGAGTAGGCAGCGGTGCCGGAGAAATACTTCACGCCCACGTCAGGATGATCACTCCATGAAATCAGGCGGTCGAAGGTGACGTGTTCCGGCGCTCCCCAGCCTGAAGGGAAGCGTAAGTCCCACGGTCCGGTGATTTCGAGGGGTTGGGGCGCGGCAGCTAATTCGAAGCGCCGGGTCCGGCCGTCGGCGGAAGTCAGTTCGTATTGTCCAGATTGCGCAGTTTCGATCTCCAAGTGCCCGCTTTGGTCTCGCGTGACATCCACCGTGGCGGATGTCGCCGGAACTGACTTGGCAACCACCGTGGTTAGTACTGGCGTGCCGTCGCGGCTGACGGCGGTAATGCGATCCCCTTCCACCGGAGCACCATCGCGAAACACCACAAACACCGAGCCATTGGGATCGAAATGCACCGGCAGGCGGATGCAGCCGTCTTGTTCATCATAGACCGCAACGCGTTCGATGCGACCGGTATCGGGCCGCCATAATTCCGGGCGTCGTCCCTGCACCCGGAAAGAGCAAATGGTGTCCTCGGGAAGCGCATTTTTATTGGCGACAAAATAGATGTCCGTGCCGCCGTCGCTACGATGGATATGGCGCAGACAATCCGGGGAGTCCACCGCTTCGAAGCTGAAATCCGGCGGCACCCCCATCGTGGTCAGCAACTGGCAAAGCGAATTGATATCAGGAATGGCATCCAGGTTGCCAGGTTTCAAAGTGGGATAATTCCATGGTGGCATGCCCAGCGGACCGAGTTCCATCGCGGCAGCCCAGCCAGCGGAGGCAGCGTTGGATTTCCACTGGTGGTTGGTATTCACGGTGACTTCCCAGCTTTGGTCGGTGGGGATTTGCTGGTTGTGTCCGTCGGCATACTTGATGTTCAGCATCCCGATGAGACCGGCTGGGTTGGGCTGATCAGTGGTGTTGACCGCAGTCACCGTGAGCTGGTTCTGGCCTGGCTTGAGCAGGTGGGTAAGATCCATGGCATAAATCCGATTCCAGTCGTCTCCCTTCCCGGCACTCTTGCCGTTAACCCAGCATTGGAAGGTATTATCGGCGGTCATTTCCAGACGTGCCGAAGCGACGGGGCTTCCATCCTCAACGGATAATAGGCGACGGAAATAGCGCGTACCGGGTGGCGCGGCCGCGGCGGGATTACCCTCCCGTCGCCAAATCCATTTCGCCGAAGCCAGTTGACTGGCAGCTTGCGGCGCGGGTTCTGGGTTCAGACGGAAATCCCCGCCCCAGATTATTTTGCCTTTGCCAAAGGGACGCACAGTCGCTTCCGCCGGCGGTTCGCCCGGCCCCCACATTTCCCCGGCCAGTTTTTCGACTTCTTGGTCGCACTTGGGATAATTGCTAAGACTGGGCGATTTCAATGGCGGCGAGCCCACAACCGTGGCACCGGCGGCCACCAATTGCTTGATTTTGCCCAGCAAGCGCGGAGTCATCATTTCCACCTTGGGCAAAACCAGCATCCGGTAGCTCATGCCGTCGGGTAGCACCAGCCGTCCGCCTTTGACGGACATCCGGGTCAGCACCACTTCCGGCGTGCAGCCATCAAAACCGTAGCCCGGACGGTCGTGGCCCGATTTAACCGGTGAGTGAAAACCCTGCGGTGACGATTCTGGCTCAAGAAAACAAAGGTCAGCCACGAAGCGGCCTTGCCGCAGCATGAATTGACAGCGCGCCAGATATTCGTGCCAGGCCTTGGACTGTTCCCACCAAGTCTGCGTGCGTTCGTAGTGCAGTCCCCACGGTCCCATGGACATGCCAGGCGGTCGGTCGGGGTTGGTCCACGGCTGGAGCGCATAGCGATGGAAAACGAAACGGTTGATCCCTTCGCAAAAGGCCCAGTCGCCCAGTTCTTTGATTGAGCCGGGGTAACCCTGCCATTTTTCATCGCTATTGGCAGTGAAGGCTTCCGCACCCAAAATCTGTTTTCCATAAGTATGGGCTGCGGACGCCATCTCGGTGCAACTGCTGGCGGCACCATACCGGGTCCACGACCAGAATTCGCCCATGGGTTCGTCGGCCCGCCCGGCATACGCCATGTCCTCGGCGGGTTCGCCCGAATAAGCCTCAATGGAAAGCCGCAAGCCGTAGCGGTTGGCCAACTCGCGGAAGCGGCCGGCGTAATTTTTCAGCAGCAGCTCATCCACCGTTTCGCGTACGTCCCACAGGAACCGTTCCGAAACCTCCAAATTATCCACCACCCGTCCGGTCATCGCCGGCAGCAACCACAGCGGGTCGTAACCGCGCAAGCGCTTGAACTCCTCGCGGAAACGAGGTGTCCAGTTCTGTGAGCCGATTTCCCAACTGTCAATATGCGTCGAAACCAGCGTCTTGCCTTCCCCGGCCAGCGGCTTGGAATCAGCAATGACCTTCGCCATCAGGCCGGCAAACGCCGCGTCCGAGGCCTCCTGACTCAGCTTATCACTCTCCAATCCCAGTCCCCCGGCTGGCGCGGGGTGGTTCTCCACTCCGGTAGTGGTATGGCCCAACCGCAAAATCGTCCACTGCCCCGGCGGCACATTCCACGCGAGACTGCCGTCACTCCCAAGGCGTGAAGTGAGTTCCACGATGCGGCTGCGCGAAATGGTGGCCTCCGCCGGCACGGCTGCGCAATGGGTTAGCAGCGGAATTTCCCCAGAAACTTGGGCCGATTTTTCGTGGAGGTTCGGTATCTGGTAGCTGATCTTGGGCGTGGGGAACGCGAGCACAGCGATGTCGCGATAAAAACCCATTTTGGCAGGTGGCTGGGAAAGCATCCCTGCGAAGTGCAGGGGGCCGCTGACATTGGTCGCGCTCGAAACGACCTGTTGCATCGAAAGTTCCGGCGTGATCCACGGCCCGCCGCTACCGCACCAACCGGCATCATTGTTCATGTTCACTTCCAGACCGAGGCGGTGCGCTTCCGAGCAGATATGCTTGACGAGATCGCGCCACGACGGACCGGCAAATCCGGCCGGCCCCGCCGGCGCGCCTTGATCTGTCTCCATGTAGAGCACACCGCCAATGCCAACGCGCTTCATCGCCTCCAAGTCCGCGGTGATGCCGTTGCTGGAGAGGTTGCCGTTCAGCGGAAACCAATAAACCCAGGGCCTGGCCGAGTCGGGCGGGTGGGCAAAGCCTCCGGCCAGGTCGGCGGCGGAGGCGGGCGTGGCACAGGCGAGCAGCAGCGCGGTCAAACTGCATAGAACATTGAGTTTAGGCATAAGAGATTGCATATCATTTTCAACCAATCGGGACTGATGATGTGACATCTATATTCAGATTTTTCCACAAAAACAAGCGATTAGACGAGAGAATGGGTGGTTGAGTTGGCGCGTTTTACGGGATCATGCAGCCGGGGAAATAACGGTGAGCCGCAGTGGCCGGATGTTCCAATCTTAGCCCATCCACTTTGCTTGCCCGCATGGTGCCTTGGAGAAGTACACCCGCCTCATGGTTGCCAGCAAATCCCCCAAGACCGTCGCCAACAACGTCCTCATGGTGGGCAACTGGCTCAAAGACGCCCGGATTGAAACCCTCCCGCCGTCCAGCGTCACCGCCCGCCACATCGCCCACTGGATCAACGACCCCACCCGCGGCTGGAAACGTAGCTACCGCCACGTGCTGTTGGGCAGCGTACGGACGTTCTTCGAGTTCTGCTCCGCCCAAGGGTGGATTGTGGCCGACCCTTCGCGCCTGGTTGCCCTCGACTACTCCTGCATGACCCACGAGCAAAAGAAGTCCCCCGAGAAAATGCCGTTCACTGAGGAGGAGGTGAAGCACCTCATCCAGGAGTTGACCGGCGCCCTTGAGCGCATCGCCCGCAAGGCAGAATTGAAGGCAGTTGACGAGCGGACAGATGAGCAAGAATCGGAATTGGAGTGGATCCAGAAGCAGAAACTGTTTCAGCAATCGCGGTACGTCCTGTTCTGGCTGTTCGCCGTCCGCCTAGCGGCTGAAACCGGCCTACGCCTCTCCGACATCGCTGCCCTCGAGTGGCGCTCCCTGGCCCGCATGGAAGCCGGCAAGCTCATCCTCTGGATGGAGAAGACCAACCAACGCATCGAGCACACCATCAGCCCCGCCTTGCAAAACTTCATCGGCGATATCCCGGTGGTAGATGCCGACTACGTGTTCCCCGAGCAACGATCCGTCATCAAAGACCCCGCCAAACGCGCCGGCCTATCCGTGCAATTCGCCCGGCTCTGTGAGCGCGTTGGCATCAAGGACCGCAGCTTTCATAGGCTCCGCCATTTTAAAGCAAGCCACGACTTCGCCAAGATGGACAAGGAGGCTCTCGCTGCCAAACTCGCCCAGGCACTGTCAATGGAGCAGATCGCTGCGCTGCTTGGGCACGCCAGCAGCAAGACGAGTTAAACGTATGTCCACTGACGATTCAATAGGTTGCGAAGGTTAAAGGCGTGCAATCTGAGCCACGAAGGCAAGGCACTAAAGATTCGTTCGGGGACGTTCATAATCAGCGCTGACGACACGTGTAGCAGCAAAATAACCGTCCTTCCACCCTCGGGGGAGGAAATAATGACTCCTCATTATGGTTGCAACACCGATAATCGGGCACGATCTACGATAACGGACGTGGCGATCATGAGTGCGGTGGTGATGAGACCCAAGACCGCGCAGAGAACCAGCACTACGGATGCGATTCGCAAGCCCGGCCCTAAATTACCAACAAGCATCCCACTCCCAAAGGCGCCGTAAGCAAGGCCCAGCCACAGTGCCATGAAAGCGGTGGTCCCAAGAGTTCCTTTGGAAGAAGGATCGCGTTCACGAGGACGCCAAAGGGCATTTCCCAGAACCAAGGCGGCGAAAAGATCAAACAGTACTGTGATGCCAAAAAAGATACCGCACGGCCCAGCGTTAATCCGGGAACTGGTGTCGGCCAAAACTGATGGAATCACGCCGATGGGAATCAAGAGGGCGATAGTGACCAATAGTATGAAACCCGCCAAAAGATTCCTGCGACAGTTTCTGCCGCGATTGCCGGAATCGTCCGTCGGAGTCCCCCCTAGTGGTGTTACTGTGACCCGCTGTGCGATCATTGTTCCGACCACGCTCCCAAGGCAGCCAGAAGCCAGCCAGGGAATGCCAAAAGCCCCCAGGGCAAGTTGATGACCCAGCAACGGGGTTACGGAGGCGACCAAGGTGGGCAATTTCGCCCAGAACCCGCTGCGCCCCCTGGGTGCGACCCAAAATTGGCAAAACGCAAGATACAACGCAGCAGCGACACACTCAGCGCTGATTTCCCGGAACGAGGTTGTTCCAGGGGTTTCAAAAACTGACCCTGCTACGAAAGAAACCAGCAGTGCCGTCATCCCCAGGAAGAGGGAAGCGCCAACCCTGACATTGATTAGATAGTTTTTTTTCATGCCAAATGATAACACAGAACTGATAAGGTAACTAATTGAAACAAATTCAGCCACCATCGCTTAAAACAATGATAGGTTTCCATAATCCCAGCCATGAGATTGGCAATTGCGGCCGCCTTGGCGCCACAACGCTGAGGAAGACCAAATATGCTCGCAGACGATGGCGGAGGACCCGGAACTTGCCAAAGTATTCGGCACAGGGATTCCCGCGTTGCGCCCGGCAATGGCGCTGCCTGGCCGATTCCTGCCATGTTGGCCCGCTGGCAGCCGCGGTCAAGAATCAATCGAGGCATCCCAACTTTGGATGTCGTTCTACGAGTCAAAGCACCACCACTACTGCCGCCTCTGCTGTGACGCTGACTCATTCCTGAAAACCCCCGATGGCCGCCGTATCTACCACAAAGGCTATCGCGGCGAACGGCGTTGATGTTATCAACATCCACTCGCCAATTTTGGCCGCCATTGGTGCAAGGTTGCAACATCGTCAAGGCAATCAAGAGGTGGGGCGCCAGCAGCAACTCAACCTCTGGTGTCCCAGAAAAGTCAACGGCGAACCGAAAAGTCCTTGCAATTCTGTAGCGCAGGTGGAGATTCAGAAAAAGGTCCATGCTGGTCGTGGGCAAGAAACCAAATGGGAAATCCCAGTTCATGTTGTTTTCTGACTGTCATCGTGCTCGCCTTGACGGCACATGGAATGGATCAGGCGCGCGTCGAGACGCAAGTGGATGACGCCGTCGCCCAGTACGGCGTCACCGGAACCGGGGTGATTGTCGCCATTTTGGATCGTGGCATTGATTGGCGGAACAATGACTTCAGGAACACCGATGGTTCGAGCCGCATCGCGGCGATTTTCGACCTGACCGACGATAGTGGCTCCAATGCGCCGGCCAACCCATACGGCGTTGGCACCCTGTACACCAGCCAGCAAATAAATGGCGCCCTCATCTACGGAACGAATCTGGCGACTCGCGACGCGCTTGGTCATGGGACCGCCACTGCGGGGATCGCTTGCGGCAACGGCAACAATGTCTGGAAGTATCGCGGGGTGGCCTACAATGCCACGATTGTGGTGGTGAAAATCGTCGCTGAGAATGTACCCGCCCACGGCAACCAGCCTGCGGAAACAGCGTTTTATGACCCAAACCGGATTCCGGTGGCAATCCAATTTGTTCTCGATCAGGCGAAGGCACTGGGCCTGCCGGCAGTGATGCTGCTGAACCTCGGTTCCAGCGGCGGACCCATGGACGGCACCAGCAGTCTTGCTCAGGCGATTAACCAAGCGGTTGGACCGGGCATTTCAGGGCTGGTGTTCGTCACCGGTTCCAGTGATGACGGGGGAATGCCCAACCATGCTGCGGGAACAGTCGCCCCCAACGGAACGGCAACCATACAGTTCACAAATGGCAATCCCGGCCCCCTGTATTTTGATCTGTGGTATTCAAGCAGTGACAGATTCGATGTCACCATCGGCACCCCAGACGGCACCTTCGGTCCCTATTCGTCACCTCCTTCAAACGATGATTACGATATCCAAGGCATGGGTGACTTTCTGTATTATCAGCTCGGCGGCAACATCAATTTCTTCGGCACCAGTGTCCCGGAGCGAGAAATCTGGGTGGAAATCAACGGCCCAACGGGTGCCTACACCGTTTCACTAGCCGGGGCGACGGTCACCAACGGGCACTTCAATGCTTCGCTAAATCCGTCACAGTTCTGGAACACCGACGCCAACAGCAACTATTTCACCAGTTTCGCGGTCTCGGGCTGCACGGTTTGGGATCTGGCCAGCGCGACGAACAACATCTGCCCGAATGATTATGTGCACCGAATCAACTGGGTTGATATCAATGGCTTGCCCGAGTCGAACCCCGGTGGCCTTGGTCAACTTTGGGAGGGTACCGGAATCGGGCCGACTTACGACGGGCGAATAGGTGTGGACGTCAGCGCCCCTGGCGATAGCGTGTTTACCACGTACAACACCAATTCCTATTGGGAGACGTTCCAATTCAATCTAATTCAAGATGGTCTGGGTCTTTATGGCCGGGCCAGCGCGACGAGCGCGGCTAACCCATTGGTGACCGGCATCATCGCGCTGATGCTGCAAATGAACCCGAAGCTCGACGCGGCCATGGTGAAGCAAATTCTGCATCAATCGGCCCGCGTGGATTCGTTCACCGGCGCCGTGCCCAGCACCCAATGGGGCTACGGCAAGGTGAACGCATCCAACGCCTTGGCCATGGTCCAAGCAACACTGCCATTGCTTTTGGTTGCGGCGATAACCAACCACCAGGTTCAGCTAGCGGTACACCAAGCCGTACCCGGATGGCAATATGTGCTTCAAATCTCAACCAACCTCGTCTCCTGGTCAGCCATCCAAACCAACACCGCTTCGACCAACCTCGTCGGAATGTTGGATCCCAGCCTCGTGAACCGGACGCGCTTTTATCGAATCGCCATACAGTAGATGTGAAGTGGTGATGGTGTTGGCCGACTGGTCCACTGCTGGCCCGCAGCCAATTATTGGCTGCCCTCGTGATATGGGGCTCAAGCATTTGATGAATTGCGCTGGATTGGAGCGCCGCTCTCCGCAAGAGTTCCGGGGCCTCTTCTTTTGCCATAGGTTTGCAAGTCATTTTTTCACCTTCCCACAAATCTCTCGGAAACGCGCCACGTCCGCCATTTGAAACACCTCCTGCCACGCATGGCGCACGATTTTCGCTCCAATCTGGATCAGTTTCTGCCTCAACGTCGGCAACGTTGTCAACGTCCAGTGACGCACTGACCGGGGCAACACCACCACCGCTTGCCAATGTCGTTTCCTCTGCCCACAATGTTCGGGTTGCCGAATAATCCGCCAGCCAAACACGCCGATAGCCTTTCCGGGCTGATAGAAAGGGTCACTTTCTTCAATGAAGAAAATGGCTACGCCGTGCTCAAGGTCAAAGCAAAAGGCCACCGGGACAACGTCACGGTGTTTGGTTCCCTGCCGTCCGTCAGCGCGGGCGAGTGGGTGACGGCGGAAGGCTACTGGGTGCAAGACCGGGAGTTCGCGCTTCAATTCCGCGCTGAAATGCTCAACGCCACCGCGCCCACAACCAAGGAAGGCATCGAGAAATATTTTGGCAGCGGCATGGTCAAGGGCATCGGCCCGGCTTATGCCAAGAAACTCGTGGGGAAATTCAGCGAGAAGATTTTCGACATCATTGAAACCGAGTCGGCGCGACTGGAGGAGGTTGACGGCATCGGCCCCAAACGCCGGAAACGGATCAAGGACGCGTGGGCGGAACAGAAAGTCATCCGTCCAATCATGGTGTTCTTGCATAGCAACGGCGTCAGCACCAGCCGGGCGGTGCGGATCTTCAAAACCTACGGTCAGGATGCCATTGAAAAGGTCCGGGGCAACCACCGGCTGAGGCAGGAAGAATAAAGCTATTAGCTAATGTGTCCGTTGATTTGCAAGTACTTACAACTTTTTACTACCCGAATCCGCGAAGTCGGGTTAGCGCTGTTTGACTTCAAAGCCAGGAATTACGGGGAGCGAACGCGGTAGAAGCGTTGCGGACTGTTGGTCGGCTGCGGATCCGTGAATTGGAACTGGCCGGGGGAGATCTCGGTTGCAACTCCAAGCAGATCCCAATAGGTTAAGGGCACGGCGGGATTGGTAGCAGTGAGGACGCTGAAAGACGCGCCCGGGCGGTTGGCAAAACTCAACTGGAACGAGCCGTCAGAGAGTGTGGTGGCGCCAACCAGAGGAATCGCGGTAACCGGCGGCGATGCCACCAGCGCCAGGCTATGGCCAGCCGCTGAACCGCTCCAAATATGAGCAAGACGTTCATCGGCGGCCACCGAGCTGAGGTCGGCGGCCACCGGCGCCAGCCTGTTGGTCGTGGAGTTGTTGCCGAGTTGGCCATTGGAGTTGTCTCCCCAGGCGGCCACGGTGCCATCGGAGCAGAGCGCCAGGCTGTGCGTAGCGCCGCCGCTAATACCGAGTACCGTTTTGCCCAAGAGGGCGGAAACTCCCGGGTCCGTGTTCACCACCACGGGGGCAAAGCGGTTGGTGGCCGTGTTATCGCCGAGTTGGCCGAAACTGTTCTGACCCCAAGCAACCACCGTGCCGTCCGAGCCTAACGCCAGGCTATGGTACGAGCCAGCGGCAATGCCTGCGACCGCCTTGCCCGATAACGCGGAGACGCCCGAGGCCGTGCTCACCGCCACCGGCGCATAAGCCTGCCCGGTCCCATTGACGCCAAGCTGGCCGTAACTATTGTCACCCCAGGCCGCCACCGTGCCGTCCGCACACAACGCCAGGCTGTGCAAGGAACCGGCGGCGACCGACACCACGGTCTCGCCCGCCAGCGCCGAGCTACCGGGGCTGGTGTACACCGCCACGGGCGCAAACCGGGTGGTGGTGGTGTAGTCGCCCAACTGGGCGCTGTTGTTGAGTCCCCAGGCGGCCACGGTGCCGTCCGCGCATAAGGCCAAGCTGTGCGACGAACCAGCGGCGACCGACACCACGGTCTCGCCCGCCAGCGCCGAGAGCCCCGAGACCGTGTTCACCGCCACGGGGGCAAAGCGGTTGGTCGTGGTGTTATCGCCGAGTTGGCCGAAACTGTTCTGCCCCCATGCAACCACCGTACCGTCCGCGCATAACGCCAGACTATGGTACGAGCCGGCGGCGATGCCTGCCACCGTCTTGCCCGATAACGCGGAGACGCCCGGGTCCCGGCTCACAGCTACCGGCACATAAGCCTGCCCAATCCCATTGACGCCAAGCTGGCCGTAACTGTTGTCACCCCAGGCTGCCACAGTGCCATCGGCGCAAAGGGCCAAGCTGTGGTGCCCCCCCACCGCCACCGCCATCACGGTTTTGCCCGCCAACGCGCCCGTCCGGGTGACTGCCAGCGGGGCAAGGCGGCCGATGACCGTTTTGTCGCCGAGTTGGCCGCGGTCGTTGGCGCCCCAAGCCAAAAGACGATTATTGGCCCAAACCAAAGTCAGGTCATTGCCGCTGCCGCCATAATAATTGGCGACGAACCCGTAGTTGGTTCCCCCGAAACTCAGAGCCACCGGCTGCCCGTTGGTGAGATTGTCGAAGACGCCGTTGATGAAGCTCAGCCCCGTCTTCTTCACCACCATTAGTTCGGTGCCCGGCGGAGGCGCGAAGTTGAGGGTCAAATTCACCGTGCTGCCGGCGGCGGTGAGTTCACTGACGCTTAGAGGCACCTCGTTCCCGGTGGTGTAGGCGGCCTGGAGCACACCGGCCCCGGTGCCCTTGAGATTAAAGCAAAACGGATTGTGCTTGCTGTCGTCATTGGTGATCGTGACGGTTGCCGTGCGCAACCAGGGACCGTGAGGGGTGAAAGCCACCTGAAACGTAGTCGCGCCACCGCCACCCGCCACCAGCGTCGCCGGCTGCTGCGTCACCGTAAAATCCGCCGCGTTCGGGCCACCCACCGTCACTTTCGACGCGCCGGTCAGGTGGAGATCCAACCAGCCGGTGTTCTGAATGGCAAAGGTATGCACGACCGTCGCATTGGTTGTGGCAGGACCGAAATCCGTGCCGTCCAGCGGGCTGGGAGTGGCCTCACCGTTGGCGATGGAGGTCCCGTTGCCACTCAGCCCGATTTCAGGCGCAGGAGGCACCGCCACGAGCGCCGAACTGGAACTGACCCCCGAACCTGGGAAGAGGCGGGAAAACCGTTCTCCGCCACCCAGCAGGTTGGTGCTCACCGCCACCGGCAGATGCCGATCGAAAGTGGTGTTGTCACCCAATTGACCGCTGCTGTTCCAACCCCAGGCCGCCATGGTGCCATCGGAACACAAAGCAAGCGTCTGGTACCATCCTGCCGTGACACTCAATACCGTCTTCCCGAAAAGCGCCGAGACGCCTGAGGCCTGGTTCACGGCCACCGGCGCCAACCGGTTGACAGTCGTGTTGTCTCCAAGCGATCCATAGTAGTTGTAGCCCCAGGCGGCCAGCGTGCCATCCGAACACAACGCCAGGCTGTGGCTAGAGCCCACGGATATGGCCGTCACGGTCTTCCCATATAGGGCCGAGACGCCGGAAGCCGTGCTCACAAGCACGGGTACTAGGCTCTGGTTGGTCGTGTTGTTCCCGAGTGAGCCGGCACCGTTATTACCCCAGGCGGCCAGCGTGCCATCGGAACAGAGCGCCAGGCTGAAGGTGCCGCCCGCCGCCACGGCGACGACCGTCTTGCCGTACAAAGCGGATACGCCGGAGGTGGTGTTCACCGCCACGGGGGCACTGGCTTGCGCCGTGCTGTTGTTGCCTAGCTTCCCCGAGCTGTTGTTGCCCCAAGCCACCACCGTGCCGTCCGAACAGAGCGCCAGATTGTGGAAGCTGCCTGCGGAAATGGCCGTCACAATCTTGCCAGCAAGCACGCCGGCGGTGTTCACCGCCACGGGGAATTGGCGATCCGTCGTTGTGCCGTCACCGAGTTGACCATAATAGTTTTGCCCCCAGGCCACCATAGTCCCGTCCGCACAAAGTGCCAGGCTGTGAACATAACCTTGCGCGACCGCCACGACGGTCTTCCCATAGAGCGCGGACACTCCCGACTGCGCGCTGATGGGAGCTGCCGCGCCAACGCCAGCCACTGTCCCGTCCGCGCCGAGCGCCAAGCCCGAGGCGCCACCCGCCAGGGCCAGTACGGTCTTGCCGTCCAGCGCCCACGGCGCGACGGGCGTGGGGACGAGGACATTTCCTCCCCATGTGAAGACGCAGTTCTTGGCCCAGGTCAGCACCAAGTCATTCCCGGTGCCGCCGTAGTAGTTGGCCGCGAAGTAATAATTGGTGCCGCCGAAGTTCAAAGCCACAGTCTGTCCCTGGGCCAGGTTGCCAAACTTGCCGGTGATGAACGCCGCGCCGGTGTTCTTTACCACCATCAATTCCGTGCCCGGCAGCGGGGCGTAGTTGAGGGTGAAATTCACGCTATTGCCGGCGGCAGTGTAGCCGGCGGCGGTCACCGGCACATCGGCGGCAGAGTTGTAGGCAGCGGTCACCACCATGGTCGGGGGCGCCGCAACCGCGAGGCTGTGGGTGGCGGTGGAACCACTGAAAACGCGCGCAAACCGCTCACCGGCCGCGAGGGGGGCCGCACTCACCGCTACCGGCACGAGACGGTTCACACCGCTGGTGTTGTCGCCGACCTGGCCATAGGGATTATTGCCCCAGGCGGCGACTGTGCCATCGGCACAAAGCGCCAGGCTGTGGTAAAATCCGGCCCCCAGGGCGACCACCGACCGGCTGTAGATTGCCGAGAGACCTGAGTTTGTATTTACCAGTGCGGGGGCGTTCTGTTGCGTGGTAGAATTGATGCCGAGTTGGCCGTAACTGTTATACCCCCAGGCGGCCACGGCACCGTCGGAGCAGAGCGCCAGGCTGTGGTACCCGCCCGCCGCAATCGCCACCACGCTCCTGCCCGCAAGGATTCCATTGTTCTTAACCGCGACCGGCAGGAGACGATTGCCCCCGCTCGAGTTATCGCCGAGTTGCCCGTAGTAGTTGTAGCCCCAGGCAGCGAGAGTGCCATCGGAACACGATACCAGGCTGTGATACGCCCCCGCGGCGATGGCCACGACGGTCTTGCTGTAAAGGGCGGAGAGGTTGGAAACCGTGTTCACTGCCACCGGCAGGAGGCTCTGGTTGCCGGCCACGCCGTTGTCGCCTAGCTGGCCACTGGCATCCAAACCCCAGGCGACGACGCTCCCGTCCGAACACAGGGCAAGGCTATGATTAAAGCCCGCGGCGATAGCCACAACGGTCTTGCCATAAAGCGCGGAGCCAGGGGCCTGATTCACGGCCCTCGGCACAGAATGGGAAGCGGTCGTGTTGTCGCCCAGTTGCCCGTAAGAATTATCCCCCCAGGCAGCTACGGTGCCGTCGGAGCAAAGCGCCAGGCTGTGGAATCCCCCAGCCGAGATCGCGACTATCTGCTTTCCGCCGAGTTGGGAGGTGTTGACAGCAACCGGGAAGGCGCGTTGCAGAGTGGTGCCATCACCCACCTGGCCGGCATTGTTCGTGCCCCATGCGGCCAGGGTGCCATCGGAGCAGAGCGCGAGGGTGTGGTACTGACCGGCGGCGGCTGCCACCACAGTCTTTTGGGCGAGGAGGCCCGAAGCCAGGACGGGCACGGGCAGGAGTCGGTTGAACCCGCTGGCATTGTCCCCGAGTTGGCCGTAGTTGTCACGGCCCCACGC
>Ga0316217_10003554_pt1 | contig 17628 bp, 25 predicted proteins | sample 1anoAmetaG_FD_203633 | JGI IMG/M metagenome (GOLD analysis project Ga0316217, IMG submission 203633) | Freshwater microbial communities from Trout Bog Lake, Wisconsin, USA - 1anoA | ecosystem: Environmental > Aquatic > Freshwater > Lake > Hypolimnion/Profundal zone | place: USA: Wisconsin...
CCGCCTTGGCTTGCAAACCCAGCGGCGTCGCCGCCTGCACCGCCGCGCGCAGCATGTCGCCGGTGGCAAGCTGGCGCATGCCATACCGCGCCACCAGGCGTTGCGCCTGCGTGCCCTTGCCCGCGCCTGGCGGCCCCAGCAGGATAATGTTCATGGCTCCCCTCCCCCGTTTGGCCGCTCACAATGGCTTGCCCGCACCCCGGCTCCAAGCCGCCATTGGCCTCTTGCATCAGCGGCTACGTATCAGCGCATACGGCCCTTCAGCTTAGCCTTCTTGATCAAATCGCCATATTGGTGCGCCAGCAGATGCGACTGGATCTGGGTGATGGTGTCCACCGTCACATTCACCACGATCAGCAAGCTGGTGCCCCCGGCCACCACCAGCCTGAGGCCGGTCTGCTCCATAAACCACTCGGGCACCACACAGACCACAGTGATATAGGCCGCGCCGATCACGGTGATGCGGGTCAGCACATAGTCCAGATATTGGGCGGTATTCTTGCCGGGGCGGATGCCAGGGATGAAGCCATTGTTCTTCTTCAAATTATCCGCCGTTTCCTCGGGGTTGAACACCACCGCGGTATAGAAAAAGCAAAAGAAGACAATGCCGATGGCATAGAACAGCATATAGAGCGGCTTGCCGTGGCCAAGATACTGGTTGAGCGTGACAATCATCCCGCCCATCCGCGAATCCGCCCTGACCGACTTGCCGGCAAACTGGGTGATCGTCAGCGGCAGCAGCAGCAGCGAGCTGGCGAAAATGGGCGGAATGACGCCCGAGGTGTTGAGCTTGAGCGGCAGATGGCTGCGGTCGGCCTGCATCATGCCATGGGCGCTGGCGCGCTTGGGGTATTGGATCAGCAGGCGCCGCGTTGCACGCTCCATAAAGCAAATGAACAGGATCATCCCCACCACCAGCGCGATCATCAGCACAATGGTAAAGCCATTGACCGAGCCCGAGCGCCCGCCCTCGAACAGGTTGACGAAGAACGGCGGCATCTGCGCCACAATGCCCGCCATGATGATCAGCGAGACACCATTACCAATGCCCCGGCTGGTGATTTGTTCGCCCAGCCACAGCAGGAACATCGTGCCGCCCAGCAACGAGATGATGCAGGGGATGTAAAACATCAGCCCCGAGGTGACAGCAAAACCCTGCGTCACCGCGTTGCCCGCCGCGACATAGCCCTGAATCACCGTCAGCAGCACCGCGCCATAGCGGGTATATTGATTGAGCTTCTTGCGCCCGCTCTCGCCCTCTTTCTTCAGCGCCGCCAGCGCCGGATGCAGGCTGGCCGCCAACTGCACGACGATCGAGGCGGTGATATAGGGCATGATGCCTAGCGAGATCAGGCTATAGCGCGATAGCGCCCCGCCCGAAAACATGTTGAACACATCCAGGATGCCGCCCTGGCTACGGTCCATAAAGGCCTTCAGCGCCAAGGGGTTGATCCCCGGCAATGGCACATAGCTGAGGAAGCGGAAGACGATCAGCGCCCCCACGGTGAACCAGATGCGGTTCTTCAACTCGGTCGCCTTACCGAAGTTGGCGAGGCTCATATTGCTGGCGATATTGTCGGCGCGTGATGCCATAGTGTGGTCAAGCCTTCTTAATTCCGCGCAAAGCCCGGCTTAAAGCCCGCCCCGCCGGCTGGGTGCGCGCCTAAAGCCCCTGCTGGGCTCCGCCGCGCGCTCCACCCTCATCGGCAAGCCATATAGGGTGCGGGGCGCGATGCAAGAACCCGCCCACACAAATTTTTGCCCCCAGGCGGCGGGGGCGGGCAGGCAAAGCCTACTTCCTGGCAGCCTTGTTGGCCTCGCGCCGCGCGGTCTTCTTCTCGTGCTCGCTGGGCTGAGCTGCGGGCAGCGTGACCGAGCCACCGGCCTTTTCCACCGCGGCGCGCGCCCCGGCCGAGACACCAGCCACCGCGAAAGCCAGCTTGGCGGTCAGTTCCCCCTTGGCCAGCAGGCGCACGCCATCCTTGCTGCCGCGTGCCAGGCCGGCGGCCTTCAGCGCGGCGTGGTCAATCAGCGCCTTGGCGTCGAGCTTGCCGGCGTCGATCGCCTTCTGGACCAGGCCGAGGTTCACCTCGGCATAATCCTTGGCGAAGGGGTTGTTGAAGCCGCGCTTGGGGATGCGCATGTGCAGCGGCATCTGCCCGCCCTCAAACCCGTTGACAGAAACACCCGAACGCGCCTTGGCGCCCTTCTGGCCGCGCCCGCAGGTCTTGCCCTTGCCAGAGCCTATGCCACGGCCCACACGCATACGGCGGTGGCGGGCGCCTTCGTTGTCTTTGATGTCATTCAGGTTCATGGGCTGCACTCGCTTTCGCTTTGGTCGCGCTGGTGGAACAGGAAGTGCGCGGCCTTAGCGGCATCGGCGGCGCTTGTCACCCCCCCCTTTCACGCCACCCTTTCATCGGCACCACGACAATGCTACCCGGCGGTGATGCCGCGCGCCTTTTGCCCACCAGCCCCCTCGCGCCGCCTGTCGCCGATGCTGTGCGCCGCCTTGCTGGCCGCCGCGCTGCTGTTGCGCTGCGACACCTTTGGTGACCCCAATCTGCATGGCGACGAGACCTTCTATTTCACCGTCGGGAACGCCATGCATGCTCTGGCCGGCCACCCCGCCGCCCTGCCCTATGTCGATGTGTGGGATCGCAAGCCTTTCGGGCTCTTCGCGCTTTATTACCTGCTCGCGGGCCTATCCCCGGCACCGCTGGCTTATCAACTGGCGGCCAGTCTGTTCGCCGCCGGCACGGCGATGCTCATCGCGCGCATCGCCATGGGGTGGTGCCGCGCGGCTGGCGGCCTGCTGGCGGGGCTGGTCTATCTGCTGTGGCTGCCGGTGCTGCAAGGCTATGGCGGCCAGAGCCCGGTGTTCTACAACCTGTTCATCGCCGGGGCGGTGCTGCTGGCGCTGCGCGCCCGGGCCGCCTTGCACCAGGGGCTCCTGCCAGCGGGGGTGCTGGCCGCGATGCTGCTGGCCGGGCTGGCCATTACTATCAAAACCACCGCGCTGTTCGAGGCGCTGTTCGTCGGCCTGCTCTGCCTCGATACCTATGCCCGCTCACCAGTGACAAAGCGGCGAAAGCTGGCGATGACGCTGCTGTGGGCGCTGATCGGCGCGCTGCCCACACTGGCCATCGTCGGAACCTATGCCATACTTGGTCATTTTGCCGAGTTCTGGCATGCAATGGTCGGCGCGAATCTGGCCAAGGCCCCCGGCTGGCAGACCTCGCTGCGCAACCTCGCCGCGCTCGCCATGGGGCTGACACCGATCGCGCTGCTGGCCGGCTGTGGCCTGGCCATAACCCCACGCGCGCCGCGCGGCCTGCTGCTGGGCTGGCTGGCGGCGGCGGTGCTGGGCTTGGTTGCCGTGCCCAATTTTTATCCGCATTACGCCTTGCCGCTGCTGGTGCCGCTGTGCATCGCGGCGGGCGCGGTGCTGGGGCGCGGCCTCGTCGGGCTGGGCGCGGCCGGTGTCATCGCCTTTCTTTCGTTCAGCATCAGCCCGCCGGGTCAATTCGCCCACACCCGCGCATCGCAAGCGGCGATGGCACGGCTGGCAGCGGCGGTGCGCACGCATAGCCACGCAGGTGGTATGCTGCTGTATGATGCGCCACCCTATCTGCATGTGATGACGGGCGAACCTTTCCTCACCCCGCTGGTCTTCCCCACCCACCTCAGCCAGCTGAGCGAGAAAGATGTCAGCCATCTGTCAACGCTGGCAGAGACCAAGCGGGTGCTGGCCCACCACCCCGGCGCGGTGGTGATGGCGGTGCCGCTGCGCAATGCCCCGGTCAACGAGGAAACCCACCGGCTGGTGCTGGCCTATGTGGGCAGCCACTGCCGACTGATTACCACCGTGCCGACGCTGGAGCGCGACCGCACCGACAGGATCGCGGTGTGGGGTGATTGCGATACCACTGATGGCAAGGCGCGATAATACCAAGGCGCGATGCTCTTGACTCATCGCGCCTTGGTTAAGCCAGCGCGGCATCTCACGCAAAACCAAGCGGAATGCGTCGCCCAAACGCCACAGCCTAAACGTAACAGACCCCGGCTTGCGCCAGGGCCTGTCTTGCGGGTAACACCCAGCGTGGGCTCAGCCGATCACTTCGACCATATGCGGCAGCTTGGCGATGGCGCCGCGCACCTCGGCGGTGTCTTGCAGCTCCACCACACGGTGCATCTTGCCCAGGCCCAGGCCGACGAGGATCTTCTTCTGCGCCTCGGGCCGGCGGATGGGTGAGCCGATCTGCCTGATCCTGATCGTCTTGGCGGCACTGGTTTTTTCGGGCTTGGCCATCTTGCTTACTCCACAATCGCTTGCGCGGCGGCCTCGGCCTCCGCATGGCCGGCGCTACCCCGCCCCAGAAGATCAGCGACCTTCTTGCCACGGCGCTGCGCCACCGATTTGGGCGAGGTCTGGTCGGTCAGCGCGTCAAAGGTGGCGCGGATCATGTTATAGGGGTTCGACGAGCCGACCGATTTGGTCACCACATCATGCACGCCCAAGCTCTCGAACACGGCGCGCATCGGCCCACCGGCGATGATGCCGGTGCCCGCCGGGGCCGAGCGGACATTGACCAGCCCCGCGCCAAAGCGGCCCTTGCCATCGTGGTGCAGCGTGCGGCCTTCCTTCAGCGGCACGCGGACCATCTTCTTTTTGGCCGAAGCGGTGGCCTTGGTGATCGCCTCGGGCACTTCGCGCGCCTTGCCATGGCCAAAGCCGACGCGGCCCTTGCCATCGCCCACCACGACCAGCGCGGCAAAGCCAAAGCGCTTGCCGCCCTTCACCGTCTTCGAGACACGGTTGATGTGAACCAGCTTTTCGATCAGCTCCTCGCCGCCCTCGTCATCACCACGGCCCTTGCGTTCGTCGCGCCGGCCACCGCCACGGTTGCGATCGCCACGGTCATTGCCGCCATTGCGGTTGCCACCCCGGCCACGCCTGCCCTCGGGCGCGGCGGCAACGGCTTCCACCTCGCCTGTGTTGATTTCATCAGCCATCGTTAAAACTCCAGCCCGCCTTCACGTGCGGCGTCGGCCAGCGCCTTGACGCGGCCATGGAACAGAAAACCGCCGCGATCAAACACGACAGTGGTGACGCCCGCCTTTTTCGCGGCGGCGGCAATCTCCTTGCCGACACTCGCCGCCGCATCGACCGTGGCACCAATTTGCTTGGCGCCCTTTTTCAGCGACGAGGCGGCCACCAGCGTGCTGCCAGAGGCATCGTCGATGATCTGGGCATAGATATGGCGGCCGGAACGATGCACCGAAAGGCGCGGACGCCCCCCGGCACGCGCCTTGAGCGCGGTGCGGACGCGCCGCCGGCGGCGCTCGAACAGAGAGAGCTTGGCCATTACTTCTTCTTCCCTTCCTTGCGGAAGATGAACTCGCCGCGATATTTGATACCCTTGCCCTTATAGGGTTCGGGCTTGCGCCACCGGCGGATCTCCGCGGCCACCTGGCCGACCTTCTGCTTGTCGATGCCCGAAATCTCCACCGTAGTGTTGTCGGGTGTTTTCACCTCGATGCCCTCGGGCACGGGGAAGTCGACATCGTGGCTATAACCCAGTTGCAGCTTGAGGTTGCGGCCCTGCGCATTAGCACGATAGCCGACGCCGGTGATTTCCAGCACCTTGGTATAGCCTTGGGTGACGCCGGTGACGAGGTTGGCTACCAGCGTGCGCTGCATGCCCCAGAAGGCGCGCGCCGCCTTGGTGGCATTGGCGGGCTTGACGTGGATGGTTTCGCCCTCGATTTCATAGCTGATCTCGTCACGCAAGGCCAGGCTGAGCGAACCCTTGGGCCCCTTCACTGTCAGCACGCCATCGGCGATGTGGGTGGTGACACCCGCCGGCACGGGGACCGGCACTTTACCGATGCGGCTCATCAGAACACCTCCGCCAGCACTTCGCCGCCGACATTGGCCGCGCGCGCCTCGGCATCCGAGAGCACCCCGCGCGGCGTCGAGACGATGGTGATGCCCAGGCCATTGCAGATCACCGGCAGCTCCTTGCTGCCCGAATAGACGCGGCGGCCGGGCTTGGAAACGCGCGCCACATGCTTGATCGCCGGCTGGCCCTCGAAATATTTCAGCTCGATACGCAGCGTGGGATGCTGGCCGGTGGCATCTTCGGTAAAGCCACGGATATAGCCTTCGCGCTGGAGCACCTCCAGCACATGGGCGCGCAGCTTGCTGGCCGGCGAGAGGACGCTGTCCTTCTTCGCCTGCTGGCCATTGCGGATACGGGTGAGCATATCACCCAGGGGGTCGGTCAAAGCCATCGGGGTTTCCTTACCAGCTCGACTTGGTGACGCCGGGGATCATGCCCTTGTTGGCCAGATCCCGCAGTTCGATACGGCACAGGCCGAACTTGCGATAATAGCCGCGCGGGCGGCCAGTGGTGACGCAGCGGTTGCGCACGCGGGTGGGGTTGGCATTGCGTGGCAGCTCGGCCAGCTTCAGCCGCGCCATCAGCCGCTCGCCATCATCGAGCGCCTTGTCGTCGGCCTTGGCCTTCAGCGCGGCGAACTTGCCGGCATATTGCTTGACCAGCTTCTTGCGCCGCTCGTTCTTGTTGATGGAACTCAGTTTCGCCATGGACTTAAGCTCTCTTCTTCTTGTCAGTGGTCACGAAGGGGTTACGCGGCTTTCTGCTCGGCGTCTTCCAGCGGGAAGGGGAAGCCGAACAGACGCAGCAATTCGCGCGCCTCGTCGTCGGTTTGGGCGGTGGTGGTGACGATGATGTCGAGCCCGCGCACCTTGTCGATCGCGTCATAGCTGATCTCGGGGAAGATGATCTGCTCTTTCAGGCCCATCGCATAATTGCCGCGCCCGTCGAAGCTCTTGGGGTTCACCCCCCGAAAATCGCGGATACGCGGCATGGCGATGGTGATGAGACGGTCGAGGAATTCATACATCCGCTCGCGCCGCAGCGTCACCTTGCAGCCAATCGCCATGCCCTCGCGCAGCTTGAATTGCGCGACAGACTTCTTGGCCTTGGTGATCACCGGCTTTTGCCCCGCGATCAGCTCCATCTCGGTGGCGGCGGTGGTGACCTTCTTCTTGTCCTGCGTCCCCTCGCCCACGCCCATGTTGAGCGTGATCTTCTCGATACGCGGCACTTCCATCGCGTTCTTATAGCCGAATTTGGCGGTCATCGCGGCGGCGATTTCGGCATCATAGCGCGCCTTCATCCGAGGGATATATTTGTCACCCATCGATCATCTCCCCAGACTTGACCGCGACGCGGACCTTCTTGCCGTCCTTCTGCTCAAAGCGCACGCGGGTGGCCTTGCCGGTCTTGGGGTCGACCAGGCCCACCTTGCTGATCGCCATCGGCGCCTCGCGGCGGTCAATGCCGCCCTGCGGGTTTGCCTGGCTGGGCTTGCGGTGACGCGCAGCGATATTGACGCCGGCCACTAGCACCTTGCCCTCCTTGGGGGTAACGGCCAGCACGGTGCCGGTGCGGCCCTTGTCCTTGCCGGAACGGACGATGACGTTATCGCCCTTCTTGATTTTCGCTGCCGACATTTACAATACCTCCGGCGCCAGGCTGATGATCTTCATAAAGCCGCGCCCGCGCAGCTCGCGCACCACCGGGCCAAAGATACGGGTGCCGATCGGCTCCTCGTTCTTGTTGATCAGCACGGCGGCGTTGGTGTCGAAACGGATGACCGAGCCATCGGCGCGGCGCACATCCTTGCGGGTGCGCACGATCACGGCGCGGTGGACGTCGCCCTTCTTCACCTTGGCGCGCGGCTGCGCCTCCTTGATCGAGACGACGATAACATCGCCCACACCGGCCACCCGGCGCTTGGAGCCGCCCAGTACCTTGATGCACTGGACGCGCTTGGCGCCGCTGTTATCCGCGACATCAAGCTGAGATTGCATCTGGATCATCGATCCGTTTCCTTACTTTTTCTGGTCGCATCGCGGGCGGAAAAACCGGTGCCCACTTTTTCCTGCGATGCTCCCTGCTGGCTTACCGAGACCATCCCGGCAGTTCCAATTTTCGTCTCAAACTCAAACCTCGGCTTCCAGCGCGGTGCCTTTGCTGGCTTGCACCCGCTCGATCACCGTCCAGCTTTTCAGCTTGGAGATCGGCGCGGTTTCCTGAATGCGCACCACTTCGCCAGGCTTATAGGCATTGGCTTCGTCATGCGCGTGATACTTCTTCGAGCGGCGGATGATCTTGCCGTAAAGCGGGTGCTTCACCTTGCGTTCCACCTTCACAACCACGGTCTTGTCGGTCTTGTCGGAGACCACCGTGCCGATGAGAATACGTTTGGGCATGGGGTTCTCCTTAAGCCTTTGCGCTGCTGGCGCCGGGTGCGGGGCGCTCGGCCTGCCCACGGGTGGCAACCGTCAACCGTTCACCTTGCAGCGTCTTGATACGGGCGATGTCGCGGCGCACCTCGCGGATGCGCGCCGGGCGCTCGAGCTGGTTGGTCGCGGCCTGAAAGCGCAGGTTGAACGCCTCGCGCTTGAGGTCGGACAGCTCGGCCACCAATTGGTCGTCGCTATGGCCGCGAAGATCGGCGATTTTGGCCATCATTCCCCTCCGAGGTGTGAGGTGTCACCCAACCGGGCGACGACCTTGGTCTTGATCGGCAGCTTCATCGCCGCGCGACTGAAGGCTTCGGCCGCCAGTGGGCCGGGCACGCCGTCCAGCTCGAACAGGATACGGCCCGGCTTCACCCGCGCCGCCCAATATTCGATGGCGCCCTTGCCCTTGCCCTGGCGGACTTCGGCCGGCTTCTTCGTAACAGGCACATCGGGGAAGATGCGTATCCACAAACGGCCCTGCCGGCGGATGTGGCGGGTGATCGCGCGGCGTGCCGCCTCGATCTGGCGGGCGGTGATCCGCTCGGGCTCCATCGCCTTCAACCCGTAAGAGCCAAAGTTGAGGTCAACCCCGCCCTTGGCCAGGCCGTGGATGCGGCCCTTGAAGGTCTTGCGGAACTTGGTTTTTTTCGGTTGCAGCATGGTCTTACCTTACCTCAGCGTGCCGGCCGGACGCCGGAGGTCTGGGCCTCCAGCATCAGCCGCTCTTGCGCCATCGGGTCATGGCCGAGGATTTCGCCCTTGAAGATCCAGCATTTGATACCGATGATGCCATAGGCGGTCAGCGCCTCAGCCTCGGCATAATCGATATGCGCACGCAGTGTGTGCAGCGGCACCCGGCCCTCGCGATACCACTCGACCCGGGCGATTTCTGCCCCGCCCAGCCGGCCACCGCAGGTGATCTTGATGCCCTCTGCCCCCAGGCGCAGCGCCGATTGCACCGCGCGCTTCATCGCGCGGCGGAAAGCGATGCGGCGGATGAGCTGATCGGCGATGCCCTGTGCCACCAGCTTGGCGTCGACCTCGGGCTTGCGGATCTCGACGATGTTCAGCTTCACATCGCTGGACGTGAACTTGGCCAGCGCCGAGCGCAGCTTTTCAATATCCGCGCCCTTCTTGCCGATAATAACGCCGGGGCGCGCGGCATAAATGGAAACACGGCACAGCTTGGCCGGGCGCTCGATCACCACCTTGGAAATCGCCGCCTGCGGCAGCGTTTCCATGATGAATTTGCGCATCTTCAGGTCTTCGTCGAGCATCGACGCATAATTGCGCCCCTCGGCATACCAGCGACTGTCCCAGGTGCGGTTGATCTGCAACCGCAGGCCGATCGGGTTACTTTTATGACCCATGGCTCAGGCCTCCTGCTCGATTTCGCGGACCACGATGCGCAGCCGGCTGAACGGCTTCAAAATACGCGTGGACTTGCCACGGCCCCGCGTGTGAAAGCGCTTCATGGTGATCGACTTGCCAACGCTGGCCTCGGCCACCACCAGCGCGTCGACATCGAGGTTGTGGTTGTTCTCGGCATTGGCGATGGCGCTGGCCAGCACCTTGCGCGCATCGACCGCCATCGCCTTCTTCGAGAAGGTGAGGATATTGAGCGCCTCTTCCACCTTGCGGCCGCGGATCAGCCCGGCCACCAGGTTCAGCTTTTGCGCCGAACCACGGATCTGCGTGCCCACCGAGAGGGCCTCCTTGTCGCCCACGCGACGGGGGGCTTTGTCCTTGCTCATCAGCGCTTGCCCTTCTTGTCGGCGGCGTGGCCGGGGAAGGTGCGCGTCGGCGCGAACTCACCCAGCTTGTGGCCGACCATGTCCTCGTTGACCGAGACCGGGATGAACTTGTGGCCGTTGTAGACGCTGAACGTCAGGCCGACGAACTGCGGCAGAATGGTCGAACGGCGCGACCAGGTCTTCACCGGGCCGGCGCGGCCCGCGGCTTCCTGTGCCACTTCGGCCTTCTTGAGCAGGTGCAGGTCAACAAACGGACCTTTCCAAACGGAACGAGCCATAGCCCCTTACCTCTTCTTCTTGGCGTGGCGTGAACGGATGATCATGCCATCGGTGCGCTTGTTATGACGGGTCCGGGCACCCTTGGTCGGCTTGCCCCAGGGGGTCACCGGGTGGCGCCCGCCCGAGGTCCGCCCCTCGCCACCACCATGCGGGTGGTCGACCGGGTTCTTGGCGACACCGCGCGTCAGCGGGCGAATGCCCTTCCAGCGGTTGCGGCCGGCCTTGGCGAGGTTCTGGTTCGAGTTGTCGGGGTTGGAGACGGCGCCCACCGTGCCCATGCAATCGCCGCGCAGGTAACGCTGCTCGCCCGAGTTGAGCCGCACGATCACCATGCCGCGATCACGCCCCACCACCTGCACATAGGTGCCGGCCGAACGGGCGATCTGGCCGCCCTTGCCCGGCTTCATCTCCACATTGTGGATGATGGTGCCCACCGGCATCTGGCTGAGCAGCATGGCGTTGCCCGGCTTCACGTCGGTCTTCTCGCCGGCCACCACGCTATCGCCCACCGCCAGGCGCTGCGGCGCCAGAATATAGGTCTGCTCGCCATCGGCATATTTCACCAATGCGATGAAGGCGGTGCGGTTGGGGTCATACTCCAGCCGCTCGACCACGGCGGGCTGGTCCCACTTGCGGCGCTTGAAGTCGATAAAGCGGTATTTCTGCTTGTGGCCACCGGCAATGCCGCGCGACGTCACATGGCCCTTGTTGTTGCGCCCGCCGGTCTTGCGCTTGCCTTCGGTCAGCGCCTTGACCGGGCGGCCCTTCCACAGGCTCGACTTGTCGACCAGAATGAGGCCACGGCGGGCCGGGCTCGTCGGGTTATAGTGCTTCAGTGCCATGGTTAGCCCCTGACCCCTTCGGTGATGTCGATCGCCTGGCCGGCGGCCAGCGTGACAACCGCCTTTTTCACATCGGAGCGCTTATAGGGCTTGCCCTTCCAGCGCTTGGTTTTACCTTTTTGCGTCAGCGTGTTGACGCCTGTGACCTTGACACCAAACAGCGCTTCCACCGCCGCCTTGATCTGCGGCTTGGTCGCCTCGTCAGCCACCTTGAACACCACGGCATTATGCTCGGAGAGCAGCGTCGCCTTCTCGGTGATATGCGGCGCCACGATCACATCATAGTGGCGCGTATCGATCGCGTCTTTAGCCATTGTTTGCAGCCTCCGGCTTGGTGAAACGCGCCTCTAGCCGCGCCACCGCGTCGCGCGTCAGCACCAGCGTGTCATGCTTCAGGATGTCATAGACATTGGCGCCCACGGCGGGCAGCACATTGATGCCGTAAAGGTTGCCGGCGGCGCGGGCAAAGCTGATATTCACCGCCTCGCCGTCGATCACCAGCACCTTTTTGCCCCAACCCGCCTTGGCGAGGCTGGCGGCCAGCGCGCTGGTCTTGCCTTCGGCCACATCGAGGTTGTCCACCACAACCAGCTTGCCGGCGGCCTTCGACGACAGTGCCATCTTCAGCCCCAGCGCGCGGATCTTCTTGTTGAGCGAGGGGTTGAAGTCGCGCACGCGCGGCCCCATCGCCTTGCCACCACCGATGAACACCGGCGCGGCGCGGTCACCGTGGCGGGCGGTGCCGCCGCCCTTCTGGTTGCCAAACTTCTTGCCGGTGCGGGCAACATCGCTGCGCTCACGCGCGCCGCGCGCCGTGCCCCGGCGGTTTTCCAGTTGCCAGGTGACAACGCGGTGGAGGATGTCGGCGCGCGGGGCCAGCCCGAACACCGCATCCGACAGCTCGACCTCGCCCTTGGCGGGCGACCCATCGAGATTGAGGACCTTGACCTTCATGTTCAGCCCTCCTGACCAGTGGCGTCGGCGGCGCTGGCCTCGGGTGCCGCGATGTCCGCGGGCACGGGGGCGGCCGTTTCGTTGCTGTTGGCAGCGCTGTTCGCGGTCAGCAGACCAGCGGGATAGGGGGCCTCCGCATGGCGCGCCACCTTCACCGCATCGCGCACCAGCAGCCAGGCGTTCTTCGCGCCGGGCACCGAGCCCTTGACGAAGATCAGCCCGCGCGCGTCATCGGTGCGCACCACTTCCAGGTTCTGCTGGGTGCGCTGGCGGTCACCCATGTGCCCCGCCATCTTCTTGTTCTTGAACACCTTGCCCGGGTCTTGCCGCTGGCCGGTGGAGCCCAGCGCGCGGTGCGAGATCGAAACGCCATGCGTGGCGCGCATACCGCCGAAGCCCCAGCGCTTCATGCCCCCGGCAAAGCCCTTGCCCTGGGTATGGCCGGTGATGTCCACCAGTTGCCCGGCAACGAAATGCGAGGCGGCGAGCGTCGCCCCCACTTCCAGCACGGCATCATCGGCCACGCGGAACTCGGCGACCTCGGCCTTCAGCGGCACTTGGGCCTTGGCGAAATGCTCGCGCTGCGGCTTGGCGACATTCTTCTGCTTGGCGCTGCCAGCCCCCAGTTGCACCGCGACATAACCGTCGCGCGCGCGGTCACGCACCGCCACTACCTGGCAATCTTCTAGGCACAGCACGGTTACCGGCACATGCCGCCCGTCTTCCTGGAACAGGCGGGTCATCCCCACCTTCTTAGCGATCACGCCACTGCGCATGATGCCGCACTCCTTACGCATACAGAGGCCTGCGAGGGACCATCCCCCACAGGCATGTTCAACCCGAATGTAAGAAACGCGCCCCGTCCGGGCTGAATGCCACCTGGCACCCCAAGGGGGCCAAAGCGGCGAGACGGGGGACGCTTGCCCGGTATGGACACCCGAAAGCGCCACCGGAGGTATCCCTTGCCCCGGCGGAAAACCCGCCAGGGGATGCGCGGTAGCAACCCCCGCGCGGGGCCCCGGGTAAGACCGGGAAGGGTGAACCACCAGGCGGCCCACCCTCAGCTAGCGCTAGGCCAGCTTGATCTCGACATTCACGCCGGCGGCAAGGTCCAGCTTCATCAAAGCATCGACCGTGGCGGCGTTGGGCTGCACGATGTCTAGCAACCGCTTGTAGGTGCGCACCTCGAACTGCTCGCGCGATTTTTTATCGACATGCGGGCCACGGTTGACGCAAAACTTCTCTATCCTCGTCGGCAGCGGAATGGGGCCCCGGATCAGCGCGCCGGTGCGGCGGGCGGTATCCGCGATTTCGCCGGTCGCCTGGTCGAGCACGCGATGATCGAATGCCTTAAGGCGGATGCGAATATTCTGAGCGTCCATTGTCTTGCTACCGATGAGAAAGAGCGAAAAAGCAAGCCACCCCGGCATATGCCGGAAGGCCCGGCGGGGCGGCCTGAAATAAAACCTGCCCGCCGGAAGGAACGAATCCCCCCGGCGGAGCGCGGCCTATATTACTTCGTGATCTTGCTGACAACCCCCGAACCGACGGTGCGGCCACCTTCGCGAATGGCGAAGCGCAGGCCCGGGTCCATCGCGATCGGCTGGATCAGCTCCACCGCCAGCGAGACATTGTCGCCCGGCATCACCATCTCGGTGCCCTCGGGCAGCGTGACCGAGCCGGTCACGTCGGTGGTGCGGAAATAGAATTGCGGGCGATAGTTGGCGAAAAATGGCGTGTGACGGCCACCCTCGTCCTTCGAGAGCACATAGATCTCGGCCTCGAAGTTGGTGTGCGGCGTCACCGAGCCGGGCTTGCACAGCACCTGGCCGCGCTCCACCTCTTCACGCTTCGTGCCACGGATCAGCGCGCCGATATTATCGCCGGCCTCCCCCTGGTCGAGCAGCTTGCGGAACATCTCGACGCCGGTCACAGTCGTCTTGATCGTGGGGCGCAGGCCGATAATCTCGACTTCCTCACCCACCTTGATGATGCCCGTCTCGACACGGCCAGTGACGACAGTGCCACGGCCCGAGATCGAGAACACGTCTTCCACCGGCATCAGGAAGGGCTTGTCGGTCGGGCGGGGGGGCTGCGGAATATAGCTGTCGACCGCGTCCATCAGTTCCTTGATCGAGTTCTTGCCGATGGCATCATCGCGGCCCTCCAGCGCGGCCAGCGCCGAACCCTTGACGATGGGGATGTCGTCGCCGGGGAAGTCATAGCTGGAGAGCAGCTCGCGCACTTCCAGCTCGACCAGCTCGAGGATCTCCGGGTCATCGACCTGATCGACCTTGTTCATATAGACGACCAGCGCCGGCACACCCACCTGACGGGCGAGCAGAATGTGCTCGCGCGTCTGCGGCATCGGGCCATCGGCGGCGTTCACCACCAGAATCGCGCCATCCATCTGCGCCGCGCCGGTGATCATGTTCTTCACATAGTCGGCGTGGCCGGGGCAATCGACGTGGGCATAGTGGCGGGCGGTCGTCTCATACTCGACATGCGCGGTCGAGATGGTGATGCCGCGCTCGCGCTCTTCGGGGGCCTTGTCGATGTCGGCATAGCCGGTGAAAGTGGCGCCGCCGGTCTCGGCCAGCACCTTGGTGATCGCCGCGGTCAGCGTCGTCTTGCCGTGGTCAACGTGACCGATGGTGCCGATGTTGCAGTGCGGCTTGTTACGCTCAAACTTAGCCTTGGCCATTGCTCAAACCTTCTTTGTAAAATGTGGCTTTGGTAAATGTGGAAACCCTTGGGGGAGCGGCAGCGCCCTTAGAATCGAGCGCCGCCCCTAATGTCTTTCTGCCGATCAGGCAAGCTTCTCCTTGATCTCGGTCGCGACGTTGTTCGGAACCTCGTCATAGTGGGAGAATTGCATCGAATATTGCGCCCGCCCCTGGGTGAAGGAACGGAGCTGATTCACATAGCCAAACATATTGGCCAGCGGCACCTGCGCCTCCACCACCTGGGCATTGCCCCGGCTGTCGGTGCCCTGGATCTGCCCACGGCGGCTATTCAGGTCGCCGATCACGTCGCCCATGAAATCCTCGGGAGTCACCACCTCCACCTTCATGATCGGCTCGAGCAGCTTGATGCCGGCCTTTTGCGCCACTTCGCGCATCGCGCCGCGCGCGCAGATTTCAAAGGCCAGCGCCGACGAATCGACATCGTGATAGGCGCCGTCATAAAGGTTGATCTCGAAATCGATAATCGGGAAACCAATCAGCGAGCCCGAGGCCGCCGTCTCGCGGAAGCCCTTTTCGATCGCCGGGATATATTCCTTCGGGATATTGCCGCCCTTGATCTCGTCCTTGAAGACGATGCCGGTGCCGCGCTCGCCCGGCGTCACCTTCACCTTCACCCGGCCGAACTGGCCGGTGCCGCCCGACTGCTTCTTATGGGTAAAGTCGAGGTCCACCGGCTTGGCGAGATATTCGCGGTAAGCCACCTGCGGCGCGCCGACATTGGCCTCCACCTTGAACTCGCGGCGCATCCGGTCAACGATGATGTCGAGGTGCAGCTCGCCCATGCCCTTGATGATCGTCTGGCCCGATTCGTGGTCGGTGCTGACGCGGAACGAGGGGTCTTCGGCCGAAAGGCGGTTGAGCGCGATGCCCATCTTCTCCTGGTCGGCCTTGGTCTTGGGCTCGACGCTCAGCTCGATGACGGGCTCGGGGAACTCCATCCGCTCCAGCACAATCGGGAAGCGCTCGGCGCACAATGTGTCGCCGGTGGTCGTTTCCTTCATGCCGGCCAGCGCGATGATGTCGCCGGCGAAGGCCTCGTCGACATCCTTGCGCTCGTTCGCATGCATCTCCAGCATGCGGCCGACCTTTTCCTTCTTGTCCTTCACCGAATTGAGATAGGTGCCCTTGGTCAGCACCCCCGAATAGATGCGGATGAAGGTGAGGCTGCCGACGAAGGGGTCGTTCATCACCTTGAAGGCCAGCGCGCTGAACGGCGCGTCGTCGGATGGCGGGCGGCTGTCCTTCTCGTCGCTGTCCATCTTGACGCCCTGCACATCGGGGATGTCGAGCGGGCTGGGCAGATAATCGACCACCGCGTCGAGCAGCGGCTGCACCCCCTTGTTCTTGAAGGCCGAACCGCAGCACACCGGCACAAAGCTCTGGTTCAGCGTGCCCTTGCGGATGCAGGCCTTCAGCGTCGCCACATCGGGCTCGGTGCCATCCAGATAGGCCTCCAGCGCGGCTTCGTCCTGGTCGATGACCAGCTCGATCAGCTCGCTGCGATAGCGCGCGGCCTCTTCCGCCAGGTCGGCCGGGATCGGCTCGAAGAAAAACTCCGCGCCCAGCGCCTCGTCCTTCCAGATGATCGCGCGGTTCTCCACCAGATCAACCAGACCCTTCAGGTCCGCTTCCAGCCCGATGGGGATATAGAGCACGGCGGGCTTGGCGCCGAGGCGGTCGATGATCGACTGCACGCAATATTTGAAGTTGGCCCCGGTGCGGTCGAGCTTGTTGATGAAGCACATGCGCGGCACGCCATATTTGTCGGCCTGACGCCACACCGTCTCGCTCTGCGGCTCCACCCCGGCCACGCCGTCGAAACAGGCCACCGCGCCATCGAGCACGCGCAAGCTGCGCTCCACCTCGATGGTGAAATCGACGTGGCCCGGCGTATCGATAATGTTGATGCGGTGGTCGTTCCAGAAGCAGGTGGTGGCGGCCGACGTGATGGTGATGCCGCGCTCCTGCTCTTGCTCCATCCAGTCCATCGTCGCCGCGCCATCATGCACTTCGCCGATCTTGTAGCTCTTGCCGGTGTAATAGAGGATACGCTCGGTCGTCGTCGTCTTGCCGGCGTCGATATGCGCCATAATGCCGATATTGCGATACATCGAGAGCGGATGGCTGCGGGCCATGGGGGGGTTCCTTGGGTTTGGGTTGGGCTTTGCGCCCCGCCCCTTAGATACAATCAGGTGACAATCGTGTGACAGCCCAACTTACCAGCGACGCTTAACAGGCACCGTTGCTATCAGCGGCGCTTAACAAATATCGCTGTTACCAGCGATAGTGGCTGAAGGCGCGGTTGGCGTCGGCCATGCGGTGGGTATCCTCGCGCTTTTTCACCGCATTGCCCCGGTTGTTCGCGGCATCGAGCAGCTCGGCCGACAGCCGTGCCGACATCGTCGTCTCGCTGCGGTTGCGCGCGGCGGTGATCAGCCAGCGGATGGCCAGAGCCTGGGCGCGCTCGGTGCGAACCTCGACCGGAACCTGATAGGTGGCACCACCGACGCGGCGGCTGCGGACCTCGATCTGCGGCTTCACGTTGTTCAGCGCATCGTGGAACAGCTGGATCGGATCGCTCTTGGCGCGGGTCTGCATGGTTTCCATGGCACCATAGACGATGGCCTCGGCCACCGACTTCTTACCATCGAGCATGAGGTTGTTCATGAACTTCGAGAGAATCTGATCCTTGTAAACCGGATCGGGAAGAA
>Ga0316217_10003555_pt1 | contig 17627 bp, 12 predicted proteins | sample 1anoAmetaG_FD_203633 | JGI IMG/M metagenome (GOLD analysis project Ga0316217, IMG submission 203633) | Freshwater microbial communities from Trout Bog Lake, Wisconsin, USA - 1anoA | ecosystem: Environmental > Aquatic > Freshwater > Lake > Hypolimnion/Profundal zone | place: USA: Wisconsin...
ATGCCTGGTGGCCGATCGACAGCCGGTGGCGATCGAAGTGGCGCGCGGCGTAGGCGCTGCCCGGTGGCGGGAAGCTGACCGCGAGCGTCGCCTCCGCGAGCCCGTACACCGGGAACATCGCGGTGCGCTTGAGGCCGTAGGGCGCCATGCGGTCCATGAACTCGTCGCACAGCTCGACGGAGATCGGTTCGGCACCGTTGAAGATCAGGCGCGCGGCGGCGAGGTCGATTCCCTCCAGCGTCCGGTCGCCGAGGACCTTGAGGAAGTGCCGGTAGCCGAAGTTCGGCGAGCTGAGGATCGTCGCGCGCTTGTCGCTGGCGAACTTGGGCCACAGCAGCGGCCGGCGGATGAACAGCTCCGTCGGCATCAGGTAGTTCTCGATGCGGTTCGAGAACATGAAGATGTGCTTGCCGATCAGGCCCATGTCGTGGGTCAGCGGCATCCAGCTCAGGCTCACGTCGCGGTCGTTGAACCCGGCTGCCTCGGTGGCGCCGCGCAGGTTGGCGATGACGTTGCCGTGCGTCAGCACGACGCCTTTCGGGTCGCTGGTCGAGCCCGACGAGAACTGGATGAAGGCCGTGTCGCCCGCGGCCGGCCGCGCCGTCTCGCCCGGACGGGACAGGTCGGTCAGCTGGTCGGCAAGGATGGTGCGGCGCTTGAGCCTTTCGTAGACGGCCGTCTCGCCGACGCTGGCCGCGAAGGCACCGATGCGTTCCAGGTTCTTGCTGTCGGTGTACAGCAGGGGATCGCCGAGCAGCTTCGCGATGCGCAGCAGCTTGTGACGATGCTCGTCGGAGATGCCGACCGCGAGCGGCACCGGCGCGATGCCGCCGCTGAGCGCCCCCCAGAAGCCCTCGATGAACTGCTGGTTGTGGTTCAGGAACACGATCATCTTGTCGCCGGCCCTGGCGCCGACGCGCTGCAGGTGCCACAGGATGCCGCGGGCGCGATCGTAGAGCGCGCCGAACGGCACGACGCGTTCGTCGTGTTCGCCCTCGAGGTAGTGGATGGCGCGGTCGGTGTCCCGGTTCGCCTCGAGGATGTCTATCAGTGTGTCGTGTGCCATGTCGTCTGGATCCTTGGCGCCCGCCGGTTGCGGGCTGGCGATGCGTTCGTCAGGCGCGGGGGCTCAGCCGCATCTGCAGGCTGCCGCGGGTGCGCAGGTTGATGGCCGCTTCGATCTGCGGCGGGTTCCTGTCGGGATATTCCATGCGCCAGCGGCGCGCCATGCGCGCCAGGTGCACGGTCATTTCGTAGATCGAGAAATTCTCGCCGACGCAGTGGCGCGGGCCGGCGGCGAACGGGATGTAGGTCCAGGGATCGCGCTCGGCGGCGTCCGCCCCGAGGAAGCGGTCCGGGTCGAAGCGTCCCGGGTCCCGCCAGTAGCGTGGGTGGCGCTGGATCAGGTAGGGGCTGAACATCACGTCGGTACCGGCCGGCACCGCGAAGCCGGACAGGACGTCCGGCCCGATCGTGCGCCGCGTCAGCACCCAGCCCGGCGGGTAGAGGCGCAGTGCCTCCTTGATGACGGCCTGCGTGTAGGTGAGCGCCTCGGCGTCGGCGAAGCTCATCGGGCGATCCGTCGGCACGGTGGCGACTTCGGCCGCAAGGCGCGCGTCGGCGTCGGCGTGCCGCGCGAGCAGGTACCAGGTCCAGTTGAGCGCACTGGCGGTCGTCTCGTGGCCGGCGACGATCAACGTCATGACCTCGTCGATCAGTACCCTCTCTGGCATCGGCTCGGTGCTGCTCTTGTCGCGCGCGCCGATGAGCATGTCGAGGAAGTCGAACTGCCGCGTACCGCGCTGGCGACGGATGCCGATGAGTTCGGCGACCTGTCGCGTCAGCTGGCGGAAGCGATAGGCGAACTGCAGGTCGCGCGCCGAGTCCTCGGCGACCATCGCGAACGGGTTCGCCCCGAGGCGCTGGCTGAACCACTCCAGGTCGGTACCGAAGATCGACCGCAGGATCACGCTCAGCGTCAGTTCGCTCATCTGTGCGGTGACGTCGAGCGGTGTCCCGCTCGCCGCGTGGGCCTCCCACGCCGGCATCTGGGCGGCGACGCAGCCCTCGATCAGCGCGCCGAACTGCTCCGTCGCGCGTCGGTGGAAGCACGGCTGGATCATGCGTCGCTGCCGGCGCCACAGGTCGCCTTCGCTGGTCATGATGCCGTTGCCCAGCAGGATCTTGATCCGGTCCAGGCCGATGCCCTTGGTGTAGTTGCGGTGGTTGGTGACCAGCACGCGCTTGATGTCGTCGGGGTTGTTGACGATCCACGTATCGGCGCCGCGGCCTGGCGCATGGATGCGGAACAGGCCGTCCCCGGCGGCGGCGGCGGCCACGAGGCGCTCCAGCGAGTCGGCCGCGTCACCGACGTCGAACCGGTCCTGTGCCAGCGGCGGGAGCGCACGGCTCGCGCTATGCTGATCGTTCATTCGGGACATGCAGGCGGGCCGGTTGGCGAGGACTTCGGAAGAATTCCTGAGTTTACATTACGTTGCGGTGCCGGCGCAGCCCTGCAAGCCCGTGGGCCGGGTGGCCGGGCGCGGCGGCCCCGGGTGCTCCCGGGGCCGGCCCCCCGGGCAGGGTCGGGGCCGATGCGCCGCCCTCCTGCGCGGGCGGTGGGCGGGGCCGACAACCCGGGGCCGGGACGGCGCGGGGCCTTGGCGGGCGGGCGACGAACCGGCCCGCCTGCCTGGCGAGTTCGCGCCGTTGCCGTGACGGGCGCGAGTCGTCAGAATCCCGCGCTGCCGAGGAGCCCCATGCCCGAGATGCCCGAGAGCCCCGGCGCGAGCACGCCGACCGATGACGCGCAGACCTATCGCGGCCGCGAACTGACGCGGTCTCGACGGGTGCTGTACCGGCTCGGCACGCCGATCGCGATGCTGCTGGTCCGCTTCTGGTGGCTGACGTGCCGCGTCGTGCGGGTCGAGGGCGAGGAGCATGTCGCCGCCGGCCTGCAGGGCGGGCCGTTCATCCCCGTCTACTGGCATCAGCACCAGCTGTTCTGCACGCGCTTCCTGCTGGGCCAGCGTGCCCGTGGTCTCGTGCCGGGCTTCCTGATCAGTCCGTCGGTCGATGGCGAGATTCCCGCCATGATCGCCAAGCGCGAGAAGACCTACGTGATCCGTGGATCATCGAGCCATACCGGCGCGCGGGCGCTGCGCGATTACTACCAGGCGCTGCGCCAGGGCGTCTCGCCGGCGATCACCGTCGACGGCCCGTACGGGCCGCCGTTCGAGTGCAAGCCGGGCGCGGTGCTGCTGGCGCAGCTGTCGGGACGGCCGATCGTCGCGCTGACGTTCCACGCGCAGCCGGCCTGGCTGTTCCGCGCCTGGGACCGCTTCGTGCTGCCGTGGCCGTTCGCGCGCATCACCATCGTGGTCGGGGAACCGCGCTACGTTCCCAAGCGGGTGGATGCCGCCGAGGTGTTGCGCCTGCAGCAGGCCGTCACCGACGAACTGCGCGCCCTCTATCGGCGCGCGCGGGCGATGGCGGACTCCTGAGGGTCCATCGCGGCGTGGCCGCAGGGCTGGTCGCCATCGGCGCAGTCCGCCGGTTCCAGCTGGATCGTCGAGTGGGTGATCCGGAATTCCTCGACGAGCACGAGCTTCAGGGCCGCGAGCGCTTGCGCGGCGTCCGCCCCCGGCGCGAGCCTGGCGTGCATCGTCAGCAGCGTCTCGCGGGGCGTCAGCGACCAGGCGTGCACGTGGTGCACGTCGAGTACCGCGGGGACGGCCTTGATCAGCCGCCGGCCGAGCGTCGCGGCGTCGAAGCCCTCCGGCGAGCCCTCCTGCAGCACATGGGCCGAGTGCGCCAGTAGTTGCCACGCCCCCCGCGCGATCAGCGCGGTCACCAGCAGCGACAGCCAGGCATCCGCGGCATACCAGCCGGTCGCGATCACGATCCCGGCCGCGAGCGCGGCGGCGCCGGAGCCGGCGAGGTCGCTCAGCACATGCAGGTAGGCGGCCCGGACATTCAGGTCGTGTTCGTCGCCGTGCAGCAACCACGCGGCGACGACGTTCACGCCGAGGCCGGCGAGGGCGACCCCGAGCGCCAGCGGGCCGTTGATCGGGTGCGGGTGCATGAGCCGCTCGGCCGCTTCCACCAGGATCGCGACCACGATCGCCAGCAGCAGCAGCGAGTTGATGAACGCGGCCAGGACCTGCAGGCGCGTGTGCCCGAATGAACGGGCCTGCGACGCGGGCCGGCGCGCGAGGCGGTGCGCGAAGAAGGCGAGGGCCAGCGCGAGGGTGTCGACGAACATGTGGCCCGCGTCCGCCATCAGCGCCAGCGAGCCCGACCAGTAGCCGCCGAGCGCCTCGACGACCGTGAACAGGCCGATCAGCCAGAAGGCGGCTCCGAGGGAGGCGCCACCGCCGTGGTCGTGCCCGTGCCCATGGTGATGGTCGTGCCCGTGCCCGTGCCCGTGCCCGCGCGCCGGGTGAGGGTCATGGTCGTGCCCGTGGTCGTGCCCATGGTCGTGGCCGGCCTCGCCGCTGTGGTGGTGGTGCCCGTCGTCATGGGCGTCGTGGGGCGGCTTCGGGGGGGTGGAGGAGGCGTTCATCGATGCACTCTAGAGGTCTCGGTGGGTTGCGGCAATTCCAGCCAAAAATTCAATGGCTTCCGGAGGTTATCTTGCAATCCTCGAAAATCATGACAGAATGACTCGCAACTCTCTATGCCGCGTCATTCCGGGACTGTGCGGTAGGTCCGGAACCGGCCACCGTCGGGCTGCGAGACTCGCTGGACGTGCTGGGACAGGGCTTGCGTAAATGCCGATCGTGACGGGCGAAGATGATCGGGGGTTCACCGCCTCCGACATACTCTCGCCGCAGCGCTGGGCGCCTGCGGCGAGCCGGCTCGTCTTTGGTCTGGACGTCACCTGCACCAAGATCGCGGTCGACTTCCAGAACCTCGAACCGGCCACGGCCGAAGCGACCGTCCGCCAGAACCTCGACCTGCTGCGCGAGGCCACCGGGACGGACGTCGTCTTCCTCGCGACCTTCGACGCCGCCACCAATTCCATCCAGGCCATCGAGGCCTCCAAGGGCCTGTTCGTGCCCTGCTCGCCGGAAGTGCTGCGCGGCGAACCGCTGGCGCAGTTCCCGTGGATCCGCGAGCGGCTCACCCATACCCGCATCCTCGAGATCCGCGACACGTTGACCGCCCGCCAGGAGTTGGCGGGCGAAGCGCAGCGCTTCGGCGAACTGGGGATGCGCGCGCTGCTGCTGGTCGGCCTGGCCGTGCGTGGCCGCCCGTACGGGTTCCTCGGCCTCGCCACCGGCGCGCCGTGCGTCGGTTGGGACGTCAACTTCCACTTGCTGCTGAAGCTGGTCGGCAACAGCCTCGCCAGCGGCCTCGATCGCGTCGCACTGCAGCGCGAGGTCGAGGACCTCAAGGAGCGCAACGCGCTGTCTCTGCCCTGCACCAACGAGGGCCTGTGGGACTACGACGCCGCCAGCAACCGCACGTGGTTCTCGCCGCGCTGGAAGGCGATGCTCGGCTACGCCGAGGACGAACTCAGCCGGGCACCCGACTGGAACAAGCTCGTCCATCCGGACGACCTGCCGCGCGTGTCGCAGATGATCCGCGAACACGTCGCCGGTCGCTCGCCGCTGTTCGAGAGCATGCATCGCATGCGCCACCGCGACGGCGAGTGGCGCTGGGTCGTATCGCGCGCCAAGGCGCACGTGGACCAGGGCAGCCTCAAGCGCCTGATCGGTGTCGAGCTCGACGTCACCGAGCGCAAGCTGTACGAGGAGGCGCTGTTCCGCGAGAAGGAGCGGGCGCAGATCACGCTGCAGTCGATCGGCGACGGCGTGATCACCACCGACGAGCAGTCGCGCGTCGAGTACCTGAACCCGGTGGCCGAAGAGCTGACGGGGTGGCGCGTCGAGGACGCGATGGGCCGCAACGTCGACGAGATCTTCCGCGCCTTCCACGAGGAGACCTGCGAGCCGCTCGAGAGCCCGCTTGCCTCCGCGATCCGGCGGCTGCGACCGGTGAAGTCCGTCCGGCCGATGCTGTTCATCCGCCGCGACGGCAACGAGATCTACATCGAGAGTACGGCCTCGCCCATCCGCGACGGCACCGGCACCGTGACCGGTGGCGTGCTGGTGTTCCACGACGTGAGCGAGTCGCGTGAGCTCAACCGCCGTCTGAGCTACCACGCCAGCCACGACGTGCTGACGGGCTTGGTCAACCGGCGGGAGTTCGAGAACCGACTCGAGCGCGCACTGCGCAGCGCGAAGGCGCGCGAGACCTCCTACGCGCTGTGCTACCTGGACCTCGACCAGTTCAAGATCGTCAACGACACCTGCGGCCACAGCGCCGGCGACGCGCTGCTCGGCCAGGTGGGCCAGCTGCTCAAGTCGAAGGTGCGCTGGCGCGACACGCTGTCGAGGCTGGGCGGCGACGAGTTCGGCGTGCTCCTCGAGGCGTGCTCGCTCGACGACGCGCTGCGCACGGCCGAATCGCTGCGCGAGGCCGTGCGCAACTGTCGCTTCCAGTGGGAGGACCGGACGTTCCGCCTCGGCGTCAGCATCGGTGTCGTGCCGATCACGCCGGAGAACGAGGACGTCGCCTCCGTGCTGTCGGCCGCCGACAGCGCCTCGCAGGCCGCCAAGGAGCAGGGACGCAACCGCGTGCACTGCTTCGAGGAGAACGACCTCGACCTGATGCGCCGGCGCCGCGAGATGCAGTGGGCGGCGCGCATCAACACCGCGCTCGAGGAAGGCCGATTCGACCTGTACCGGCAGACGATCCTGCCGCTGCACGGCGACGAGGCGGGCCTGCACTACGAGATCCTGCTGCGCATGCGCGACGAGCAGGGCAAGATCATCACGCCCGACAACTTCATCGCCGCCGCCGAGCGCTACGGCCTGACGCCCTCCGTCGACCGCTGGGTCGTTGAGAACACGCTGCGCTGGCTGGTGTCGGAGGCGGACGAGCGCGACAAGCTCGCCATGTGCTCGATCAACCTGTCGGGGCAGAGCCTCGGGGACGACAAGTTCCTGCCGTTCGTGATCGAGCAGTTCCACCGCACGGGCCTGGACGCGCGCCGGATCTGCTTCGAGATCACCGAGACGGCGGCCATCGCGAGCTTCTCGCAGGCGAACCGCTTCATCCAGGCGCTCAAGGAACTGGGCTGCAAGTTCGCGCTCGACGACTTCGGTACCGGCCTGTCCTCGTTCGGCTACCTCAAGCACTTCCCGGTCGACTTCCTGAAGATCGACGGCAGCTTCGTCAAGGAAATCCTGCACGACCCCATCGACCGCGAGATGGTCAGGTCGATCAACGAGATCGGCCACCTGACGGGCAAGCGCACGATCGCCGAGTTCGCGGAGAACGAAGAGATCATCTCGATGCTGCGCAACCTCGGCGTCGACTATGCGCAGGGCTACGGCGTCGCGCGGCCGCAGCGCATCCGGCGCAGCGGAGCCGATCGCAGCATCGTCCTCGATACCTGATCCGGGGGCGCTCAGCGCCCCACGGCAAGGCGCATCGACAGGTCCACCGCGCGTACGTGCTTGGTGATCGCCCCGACGGAAATGAAGTCGACGCCGGTCAGCGCGACCGCCCTGATCGTCTCCAGGTCGATGCCGCCGGACGCCTCCAGGCCCAGTGGCCGGGTGCGACGCCGGTTGCGAGCGACGGCCTCGGCCAGGTCGGCGAGGCTGAGCTCGTCCAGCAGGGCCATGTCCGCGTCCGCGGCGAAGGCCTGATCCAGTTCCTCCAGTGACTCGACTTCGACCTCGACCGGCACGTGCGCGGACAACGCACGCGCCGCCGACACGGCCGCGGCGATCGAGCCCGCTGCGGCGATGTGGTTCTCCTTGATCAGGATGCCGTCGTAGAGCCCGATGCGGTGGTTCTTGCCGCCACCGCAGCGCACGGCGTACTTCTGCGCCGTGCGCAGTCCGGGCAGCGTCTTGCGGGTGTCGAGGATCCGGCAGCCGGTGCCCTCGATCGCCGCCACGTAGCGCCGCGCGGCGGTCGCCGTGCCCGACAGCGATTGCAGGAAATTGAGGGCAGTGCGCTCGCCCGTCAGCAGCGGCCGGGCCGGGCCCTCCACTTCGAACAGCAGTTGGCCCGGCGCGATGGCGTCGCCGTCCCGGGCGCGCCAGATGATCCTCACCGACGGGTCCAGCGCCGCGAACACGGCGTCCACCCATGGCGCACCGCACAACACCGCCGCTTCCCGCGTGATGACCCGGGCCCTGCCGGTGGCGCTTGCCGGCACCAGCTGGGCGGTCAGGTCGCCGCTGCCGATATCCTCGGCGAGCGCGGCGGCAACGGTCTGGGCTAGGTCTGGCGGCGCGATAAAGTCCATAATGTGAGCCTTACACGCGCTGCCGAAAAAGAAAACCCGCGTTGCCGTCGGGGAGACGCGTAAATTCCGCATGGCCGCATCCGGCCTCGCGGGCGTAGCGTGGCGCGTGGCGAGGGCCCTGGGCGGTGCCGCTGCGGCGGAACATGCCTTGCATTGTCTTAGGAGACGGTATGGATGAACGTACTGCAGCGGGTCTGCGCGAGGTCCCCACTCCGGCGCAATGGCTCCCGTGCAGTCGTCTCGAATGCGGGCAGCGCGTCGGCTCGTTCCTGACGGCCCTCGAGGTCTTCCCCTGTCCTGCGGCCCTGCTCGACGAGCACGGCGTGATTCGTGCCCTGAACGAGCCCTGGCGGCAGTTCGCCGCCATGGCCTCCGGCACGGGTGCGGCCGGTTCCGTCGGCGCGAACTATCTCCAGGGCTGGCGTGACGCCGGCAGGGCGGACATCGCCGATGGCGTCCAGCGCGTGTTCGGTGGCGCCGCCAAGGCGAGCGAATTCTCGTGCCGGTGCGATACGGTGTCCGGGCCACGCTGCCTCAGGCTGCGCGTGGCGCCGCTCGATGCAGGTGACCACTCCGGGGTGCTGGTCACGCACGAGGACGTGACCGGCCCGACGAATGCCGGCGAGATCCTTGCGCTGCTCGCGATGCATTCGGGCGAGGGCACGATGGTCGTCGACGCCACCGGTGCGGTCGAGTGGGTCAATGACGCGATGCGCCGGCTGATCGGGCTGCAGCACGAGGACCTGGTCGGCCGCAACGTCGGTGCCCTGGTGAAGGGGAATGCGCCGGCGAGCCGGGCGCTGGGTACGGTCCGCGAGGCGGTGGAAACCCGCCGGCCCGTGATGGCGCGGGTGCCGCTGCTGCGCGGCGACCGGCAGGTGCTCACGGTGGAGGTGCGCGTCGAGCCTATCGACGACGGTTGCGGCGAGATCGGCCGTTACTTCGCCACGATGTCCGATATCACCGAGCTGCGGCATCTCGAGCACATGATCGCGACGGTCGCCGACGACGAGCGGCGGTGGCTGGCCTGGGACGTCCACGACGGACTGGGCAACGAAGTCACCGCGGCGCGCCTCGCCGTGGCGCAGGCGATAGCCAGCTGCGACGCGGACAATCCCGTGCGCGAGTCGCTGCTGGCGGCGCAGGGCGCGATCAAGCGGGCCGCCTCCATGGCCCGCTCGATCGCACACGGCGTCATCTCGCTGGCTCCCGACGCGGAACTGCTGCCGGCGCTGCAGCGGTTCGCCGCGAACATGAGCCTGTCCGGCGTGGTCAGCGTGAGCGTCTCCTGCCATCTGGCCAGCCTGCCCACCGGCAATCGGGCGGACCTGCTCTACGGGATCTGTCAGGAGGCGGTGGCCAACGCCATCCGGCGCTCACGCGCGCGGCACGTCGTGATCTCGCTCGACGAGCACGCCAAGGGCCTGGAACTGCGCATCGTCGACGACGGTCGCGGCTTCAACGTCAAGACCCGGGCCGGCAAGGAACTGCGCATGATGAGGATGCGTGCGGCGAGCCTGGGCGGATTGCTGAGCGTCCGGTCGGAGCCGGGGAGCGGCAGCATCGTCAGTTGCACGCTCGGTAACTGACCCGCCGCCGGGGATCCGGCGGCCGAGGCCCGGCCGCGGCAGTCGCCGCGGCCGGGAATCAACGCCGGAATCAGAACGGCAGCGTGTGCGTGTGGCCGCTCATGCACATCAGCATCGGGATCGACAGGATGAAGTTGATGCGCGAAGCGTACAGGGCTGTCTTGCGCGCCTTCGCCTTCTCGTCGTCCGTCGCCGCCACGATGCCGAGAATCTTCTTCTGGTTCGGCCAGATCAGCACCCAGACGTTGAACAGCATGATCGTGCCGAGCCAGGCGCCGACGCCGATCGTGCGCATGTCGGGGGCCAGCGCGAACGCCTTGTGGATCGAGCCGTAGAACATCACCAGGTAGTACGCGCCCGTCAGCCAGGTGGCGACCGCCGCCCAGCGGAACCACGCCAGCGCGGTCGGTGCGATGTACTTGCTGATGCCGGCGCCGCCCGGGCCGCCCTTGTCGGCCGCCGCGGCCGCGAGTCCAGGGACCTGCACGACGTTGAAGTAGTACAGCAGGCCGATCCACATCACGCCCGCGACGATGTGCAGCCAGCGCGCGACTTGGGCGTGGTGGAACCCCACGTCGCCGCCGGCGACCGAGGTGAGCGCGATGCTGACGAGGATCGCGAGCACGAAGCCAGTCGTGATGGAGCCCTTGACGGAGGTGAGCGGATTCATGGGATTGGTCCTCTTTGGATACCGGAGCGAACAGGCGGCGGACGCATTCGGACACGCCGTACGCCACACGGTCGGGTAGGATAGGGGTTAGCCACAGTTGTTTTCAACCGGCGTCGCTCCCTATGGGGGCCGGCGGCGGACTTGCAGATGTCAGCCACGATCCCCAACTCGCCATGCATCGGCGTCTGTAACATCGGCCCCCGCGGCTGGTGTCGCGGCTGCCACCGGACACTGGAAGAGATTGCCCGCTGGGTCGGCCTGGATGCGGCCACCCGCGTTGCGGTGCTGCGGGCCTGCGAAGCGCGCCGGCTGGCCGACGTGGCCCGCCCCGCCGGGCTGTGAAGTCGGGTTTACGTCAAGAGGTTCATACAAGATGAGTGAGTCAGAGGTCACTGCGCGCATCAATGCGCATCTCGCTGCGGCTCCGGTCGTGCTGTTCATGAAGGGAACGCCGGACTTCCCGCAGTGCGGCTTTTCGGCACAGACGGCCGCCGCGCTGCAGGCCTGCAAGGCCAGCTTCCACGCCGTGAACATCTTCGAGGACCCGGAGTTGCGCGAGGCGCTCAAGGCACACTCGAACTGGCCGACCTATCCCCAGCTCTACGTGAAGGGCGAGTTGATGGGTGGCTGCGACATCGTGCTGCAGATGTACCACAGCGGCGAACTCGCCCAGGTGCTCGCGGAAGCGGGCGCCAGCGGCGCCTGAGTCACGCTGTCTTGGACGCGCCGCTCAGCCCTCCTCGGGCTCGAGCGGCGCGGGCTCCAGTTCGTTCGGCGAGTCCTCGGGTGCCTCGCCGGCCTCCACGAGGTTCGCGATCCGTCGCCGCGCCGAATCGAAGATCGGCTTGAACTGGTTGCAGATATCGCAGAACAGGTCCGCCGTCTGCTCCGCGTCGTAGCGCGCGGAATGGGCCGAGTCGCGGTCCCACGTCAGTCCCGCCGCCAGCACGGCCTTGGACAGCACCGTCTGGCCGAATGCCACCCCGCCGAGCGTCGCGGTGTCGAAGCAGCTGAACGGGTGGAACGGGTTGCGCTTGATGCCGGTGCGGGCGACCGCGGCATTGAGGAAGCCCAGATCGAAGGCCGCGTTGTGCCCCACCAGGATCGCGCGCGTGCAGCCGGACTCCTTCAGCGCCGTCCGAACCTCCTTGAACAACCGACCCAGCGCGTCGCGCTCCGGCAGCGCCGGCCGCAGCGGATGATGTGGGTCGATGCCGTTGACGGCGAGCGAGGCGGGGTCCAGGCGGCCACCGGGAAACGGTTGGACGTGGAAGCGCCACGTCTCGCTGCGGCGCATGTTGCCATCCGGGTCCAGCGCGAGGATCACGCCCGCGATTTCCAGCAGCGCATCGGTGGCGGAGTTGAAGCCGCCGGTCTCGCAGTCCACGACCACCGGCAGGAAGCCCCGGAAGCGATCCCGGATCTGGTACGGCGTACTCATCGTTCTGTCACCCGCAGTGTGGCGCGTCGAGGCGCCAGGCAATCGTCTCGCCCGCCCGGAACGGAACCAGGGCGTCGTCGCCGAAGGCATAGGACCCTGGCGGCGTCCAAGGTTCCCTGACCAGGGTGATGGCACCGCGATTGCGCGGCAGGCCATAGAAATCGGCGCCGTGGAAGCTCGCGAATGCCTCGAGGCGGTCGAGGCGGCCGGCCTGCTCGAACGCCTCCGCGTACAGCTCGATGCCGGCGTGCGCCGAGTAGATCCCGGCGCAGCCGCAGGCCGCTTCCTTGGCGTGGCGCGCATGGGGTGCGCTGTCGGTGCCGAGGAAGAACTTGGGGTTGCCGCTGGTGGCAGCGGCCACCAGCGCCTCGCGATGCCGTTCGCGCTTGAGCACGGGCAGGCAGTAATGGTGCGGCCGCATGCCGCCGTTGAACAGCGCGTTGCGGTTCAGCAGCAGGTGCTGGGGAGTGATGGTCGCGGCGACGCGGGGTCCCGCGGCACGGACGAACTCGACCGCCTCGCAGGTGGTGACGTGCTCGAACACCACCCGCAGCCGCGGGAAGCGGTGCACGACGTCGGCGAGCACGCGCTCGATGAACACTGCCTCGCGATCGAACACGTCCACGCTGCCATCGGTGACCTCGCCGTGCACCAGCAGCGGCAGGTCGTGCTCCTCCAGCGCGGCGAGCGCGCCGTGGACGTTCGCGATGGCGGTCACGCCCGAGTCGGAGTTGGTGGTCGCGCCGGCCGGGTAGTACTTGACCGCGTGCACGAAGCCGCTGGCGCGGGCGCGCGCGATCTCGGCCGCGTCGGTGCGCTCGGTGAGGTACAGGGTCATCAGCGGCTCGAACCCGCAGTCCGGCGGCAGCGCTGCCAGGATGCGGCGCCGATAGCCGTCGGCCGCCGCGGTGGTCGTCACCGGCGGCTTGAGATTGGGCATCACGATCGCACGGCCGAAGCGCTCGGCCGTGTGGCGCGCGACCGCCGCCAGGGCCGCGCCGTCGCGCAGGTGCAGGTGCCAGTCGTCCGGGCGGGTGATCGTCAGTCTCATCGGCGAACCCTGTGGGGCAGTGCGGCCAGGAAAGCGGGGTTGGCCAGCAGGCGGGTGGCGAAGCGTACGCCGAATCCGGTAACCGGTGTCGGCACGTGCGCGAGCCCGCCGCTGCGCTCGGACGCGGACAGGTCGACGTGCACCCAGGGGATCCCGGCGCCGACGAAACGCGACAGGAAGCGCGCGGCGTAGATGTGGTCGCCCTTGCCGTCGATCAGGCACTGGGCGATGTCCGCCGTTGCACTGTCCAGGTCTTCGTCGAAGTCCTCGGGCATCGGCAGCGTCCAGACGCGTTCGCCCGAATCACGGCCGGCGGCCTCGAGGACGTCGCGCAGCGGCGCGAGGTTGGTGAACACGCCCGACAGGCGCTCGGTCAGAGCCGTGATGCAGGCGCCCGTCAGCGTCGCGAAATCGACGATGCAGGCGGGCTTGGTGCGCGAAGCCAGCGCCAGCGTGTCGGCGAGCACCATGCGTCCTTCGGCGTCGGTATGCATGACCTGGATCGTGGTGCCGTCCGCGGCGGTGACCACGTCCTGCTGCGTGTAGCTGTCCGGCCCGATGCGGTTCTCCGCGATCGCGAGCCAGGCGTCGACCGGATCCGGATACTCCAGGGCCGTGAGCGCGCGTAGCGTGCCGAGCACGACGGCGCTGCCGGCCATGTCGCCGTGCATGCCGAGCATCGAGCGCGGCGTCTTCAGGTTCAGGCCGCCGGTGTCGAAGCACAGGCCCTTGCCGACCAGTGCGATCGGCGCCCGGCCGGTGCTGCCGGGCGGCCGGTACTGCAGGTGCACCAGGGCGGCATCGCGTCGGGCGCTGCCGCGCGCCACGGCGAGGAAGGCGCCGGCGCCAAGGCGTCGCAGCGATGCTTCGTCATGCACGCGAATGCGCCAGCCGTGCCTTCGGGCGAGCGTGGCGAGCGTGCGCCGGTAGCTGGTCGGGTCCAGCACGCTCGGCGGCAGCTGCGTGAGCCAGCGTGCGAGGTGCGCCGCGGACTCGACCGCCACCGTGGAGGCGAGGTCGCCCGGTCCGCTGACCTGCACGCGCCGCGGATGCCATGCGGGGGCCGGCGACTGCTTCGCGCTGGGTCGCGATTCGGTGGCAGCCAGCAGCGCCGCCAGCAGTGCCTCGGTGGCGGACGTCCCGCTCGCCTCCGTGGCACCCGCGAACGCGACGAGGCCGACGGCCGCCGGCCGGGCCGGCGCGAGCTGCTGCACCAGCTTTGCCGCGAGCGACAGGACGCGGAAGGCGGCGGCATCCGGTGGGAGCACGCCGACGATGGCGCGCAGCGGGCGCGCGCCGCCAAGGTCGACGGCGAAGTGGCCGCCAATCCTGCACTGCAGGCGGGCATGTTCGCGCCGGATCGCCGCACCACCCGGCAAACTGTCCAGTGCCGCCAGCTGGTCCTCGCGCAGCAGGACCAGCAGGGCGTCGACGCGACCCAGCCATGTCGCCGTCGGGGCTTCGCGGCTGTGCGTCAACTCGAAAGGCGCGCTTGTCGGCAGCAGTTTCACGATCGTCCCTTGCCTTGACCCACCCATATCAAACCCAGATGATATCGGACTCGCACGCGGGGCGAGTCGCTCCCTACGCTATAGAAGACGCGAATGGCCGAAAATCCCAGAGTAGTAGACGACGCCGATCCGCTGGAGACGCAGGAGTGGCTCGAATCGATCGATTCGGTGCTCAAGGCGCACGGGCCGGGCCGCGCCCACTTCCTGCTGGAGCGCCTCATCGACCATACCCGCCGGGCGGGGGGCTACCTGCCGTTCAAGCCCAACACGGCCTACGTCAACTCCATCAGCGCGGCGCAGGAAAGGCCTTACCCGGGCAACCGGGCGCTCGAGCGCCGCCTCGAGGCCTACATCCGCTGGAACGCGATGGCGATGGTCGTCGCGGCGAACCGCCAGAACTCGGAGTACGGTGGTCACCTGGCGACCTACGCCTCGTCCGCCACCCTCTACGAAGTGGGCTTCAACCACTTCTGGCGCGCGGCGAGCGAGCAGCATCCGGGTGACATGGTGTTCATGCAGGGTCATTCGAGCCCGGGCATCTACGCACGCGCCTACCTGGAAGGCCGGCTGTCGGACGAGGACCTGCGCGGCTTCCGCCGCGAGGTCGGCGGCGGCGGCCTGTCGTCGTACCCGCATCCCTGGCTGATGCCGGACTTCTGGCAGTTCCCGACGGTGTCCATGGGCCTCGGGCCGATGATGGCGATCTTCCAGGCCCGCTTCCAGCGCTACCTCGAGCATCGTGGCATCGCCAAGCCGTCCGACCGCAAGGTGTGGTGCTTCCTCGGCGACGGCGAGATGGACGAGCCCGAATCGATGGGCTCGCTGACGATGCCGGTGCGCGAGCGCCTGGACAACCTCGTGTTCGTCATCAACTGCAACCTGCAGCGCCTCGACGGCCCGGTGCGCGGCAACGGCAAGATCATCCAGGAACTGGAGGCCGCATTCCTCGGTGCCGGCTGGAACGTCATCAAGGTGCTGTGGGGCTCGCGCTGGGATCCGCTGCTGGCCAGCGACCAGCGCGGCACGCTGCGCCGCCTGATGGAGGAATGCGTCGACGGCGAGTACCAGAACTTCAAGGCGAAGGGTGGTGCGTACACGCGCGAGCACTTCTTCGGCAAGTACGCCGAGCTGCGCGAGATGGTCGCGAACATGTCGGACGACGAGATCTGGCGCCTCAATCGCGGCGGCCACGACTTCGTCAAGGTCTGGAACGCCTATGCCGCGGCGATGGCCACGACCGGCAGGCCCACCGTCATCCTCGCCAAGACCGTCAAGGGGTTCGGCCTCGGCAAGGCGGGCGAGGCGCTCAACCCGACGCACCAGCAGAAGAAGCTGGACGACGAGGCGCTGCGCGCCTTCCGCGACCGCTTCAACATCCAGGTCTCCGACGAGGAGATTGCGCATCTGCCGTTCAAGCGGCCCGCGGCGGACAGCGAGGAGATGCGCTATCTCCACGAGCGCCGCACCGCCCTCGGTGGCGCGTTGCCGAAGCGGCGGATGGCCGCGCCGCCGCTGCTGATCCCGCCGCTGCAGGCGTTCCAGCCATTGCTGGACTCCACCGGCGACCGCGAGATCTCCACGACGATGGCGTTCGTGCGCCTGCTCGGCATCCTTCTCAAGGACAAGAACCTCGCCAAGCACATCGTACCGATCGTGCCGGACGAGGCGCGCACCTTCGGCATGGAAGGCCTGTTCCGCCAGATCGGCATCTACTCGTCGGTCGGGCAGCTTTACACGCCGCAGGACGCGGACCAGTTGCTGTCCTACCGCGAGGACAGGAAGGGCCAGATCCTCGAGGAAGGCATTAACGAGTCGGGTGCGATGTGTTCCTGGATCGCCGCGGCGACCGCGTACTCGAATCACGGCACCTACATGGTGCCCTTCTACATCTACTACTCGATGTTCGGCTACCAGCGAACCGGCGACTTCATGTGGGCGGCCGGCGACCTGCGCGCCCGCGGCTTCCTGCTCGGGGCCACAGCCGGCCGGACGACGCTGGCGGGCGAGGGCCTGCAGCACCAGGATGGGCACTCGCAACTGCTGATGAGCACGATCCCGAACTGCATCTCCTACGATCCGGCCTATGCCTACGAACTCGCCGTCATCATCCATGATGGCCTGCGGCGCATGTACGTCGAGCAGCAGAGCGTCTACTACTACCTGACGCTGATGAACGAGAACTACGTGCAGCCGGCCCTGCCGGCCGGCGTGGAGACGGGCATCCTCAAGGGCATGTACCTGCTCGACATCGGTGGACGCGGCAAGGTGCGCGCGACGCTGCTCGGCTCCGGCACGATCCTGCGCGAGTGCCGCGCCGCGGCGCAGATCCTCGAGCAGGACTACGGGGTGCCTGCCGACGTCTATAGCGTGACGAGCTTCTCGGAGCTGCGACGGGAGGCGCTCGACCTCGAGCGCACCAACCGCCTGCACCCGTCAGACAAGCCGCTGACGCCGTACGTGCGCCAGTGCCTCGGCGACCGTCCGGGCCCGTTCATCGCGGCAACCGACTACATGAAGATCGTCCCCGACCAGATCAGGGAGTGGGTCCCGGGTCGCTACGTGGTGCTCGGCACCGACGGCTACGGACGGTCCGATGCGCGCGCGGCGCTGCGGCGCCACTTCGAGGTCGACCGCCATCACATCGTGGTGGCGGCCCTCAAGGCGCTGGCCGACGACGGCAAGATCGACATGCAGACCGTGCACGCAGCGATGCAGGCGTTCGGCATCGACCCGGCCACGCCCAACCCCGCGACGGCCTGAGTCATGGCGCAGCGCATTTCGGTCCTGGTTCCCGACCTCGGCGACTTCAAGTCCGTCGACGTCGTGGACGTGCTGGTTCGCGAGGGTGACCTCGTCCAGGCGGATTCACCGCTCGCTACGCTCGAGACCGAGAAGGCGACGATGGACGTGCCATCGACCGCGGCCGGTCGCGTCACGCGGGTGCTGATCAAGAAGGGCGACAAGGTGGCCAGCGGCACCGCGGTCGTCGAACTCGAGCCCGCCGCGGCGGCCGCGCCCGAGCCGGTTCCGTCA
>Ga0316217_10003556_pt1 | contig 17622 bp, 9 predicted proteins | sample 1anoAmetaG_FD_203633 | JGI IMG/M metagenome (GOLD analysis project Ga0316217, IMG submission 203633) | Freshwater microbial communities from Trout Bog Lake, Wisconsin, USA - 1anoA | ecosystem: Environmental > Aquatic > Freshwater > Lake > Hypolimnion/Profundal zone | place: USA: Wisconsin...
CCAAGCCCGCTTACTTCATCAGCAGAACATAATACCTCAGCAGGTCGCCGGGATTGAGGATATTTGTGATCAAATTCAGATTGCCATTGGCATCGAAACTATTCGTCAGCACGGGCGTCCATTGGCTCACCGGGAACGCCAAATTCGTGCTGGTCAGCAAATAATACGTTCCGCCGGGCAAACCGTTCGTGGCCGCAATGGCCAGCGTCGTTCTGCTCAGACCGATGCCGGTGAGGCAGGGTGAAAGCGGCAATCCCACCACGATTTGTCCCGACCCGTTGGTGACAACGGAGCCAAGTTGCGCCGCCCACGAAATGGGAAAATGCGTGGGATAGGCGGCGTTCAGTTGGGCGAAGGTATACGCGCCGGCAGCCAGTGGGGCGCCATTGACCGTCACACTGGCGAATCGGTCGCGCTGATGCAGAAACATCTTCCCGTTGGCGCCAAGCACAAGGCTCCCGTTGGGATTGTTAACGTCGTAAAGCGTTTCCACCGCCGCAACCGATCCATTGGTGCCGACGACCAGGTTGTTGGTTCCCAGCGAATTGGCGCCCGCGCCCACCAAGGCGCCTTGATCCACCAGCCATTGGCCATGGAAAGTATTGCTGGTGCCGGTGATCTCCAGTCCCGCTCCGCCCAGCGTGCCGTCAAACTGATGCCAGAAAATATCGCCCGCTCCACTCAGCCACGAAGCTATTTGGTAACTGCGATCCTGCCCGCTGGAATCAATGTAGATGCTCGAGTTGCGGACCACCTCCAACTCGCCCTGGAGCACCGCCAGCGTGTTGTCGCCGAGATCCAGTTGCCCGCCGCTCAACACCAGATGATTGACATACAAGCCGGAAAGATTGCTGTTGTTCTTGATCCGCAGTTCGCCAACGCTGTTCAGCGTGCTGTTTTCAAAAACCCCGCCGCCATCAATGACCAGTTGGCTGCCGGGGAAAACGTTGTTGGCGATTCCGGCCGGAGTTCGCAGGCGCGAACCAACCACCACTTCATAAGAGCTGCCCGGAAAGGACCATTCCGTGCTGGAGGCAGTCAGACCGCCCGGATTCCAGGCATTCAGCATGTCCCAGTCTGCCCCGGTCGCTTCTACAACTGGCGAACCGCCGTAATCCAGGGTGAAATTCGTGGCCGGGCCAGGCACCAAGACATTCAAGGTAACTGCCGCGCTGGTGACGGCCCCATCCACATTGGAGACAATCACGCGGTAGTTGTAAGCACCGGAGGTAAAACCGGTTGTGTCCACCGACATCAAATTGGTTCCGCTGGCCGTAATGCTCGCAGAACCAATATCCAGGTTGTTGACCTGCCATTGGTAGGTGAAAGGTGCATCATTCCAAGGCGGCAGTAATGCTTCCGCCAACCAGACATTGGTCCCGGCATACACGGTGCCGCTGGCGGAAAGGGTGGGCGTGGTAACTTGCGGCAGGTTGTTGGACGTTGCATTCAACAGCACCGTCGCAGTCCCGGAACTACCCGGCGACACCGTGATCGTGAACTGATGCCCGCCATAACCAGCCAATCCCGCCGAGCCAGCGCTGCTCGATACTTGTGGCACAAAGGCCGCATAGCCCGTCAGGGTCACATTGCTTTCGCCCGCGGCGAAGCTCACGGTCGCTTGCACGCTGCTATTGGCGTCCGTCAACGATGTGATTCTATTTTTGCCAGCCGTGACAAACTTGCCGCCATCTCCGACCAATCCGATGCCGGATGATCCAATCGGGGCAACGATGAAATAGGAACCGCCGGTGGCGTCGGAGGCCAGGGTCGTCGAGAAATTAAATGCGCTGCCGGCGCTGACCACCAGGCCCGTCTGGTTGAAGTAGTCATAAACATAAGCGCTGGTGGTCATTCCCAACTGGCCAAGGCTGAAGCTGGCATTGGTGTTTGCAGTCGTGCGCGCGTAAGCGAAAACGTAATAATGGCGCAGCCCACTGTGATCGGTGGAGGTGGACGCCACCATCGGGAGATTCAATCCTTGGGCATCGTTGACAAAATTCTGGTCCAGCGCCAGCAGCGGCCCGTCCGGTTTCACGATCACCGAGTCCTGGCGAACTGCTTGGCGCAGATTGGCAAAATTCTCGGCGCCCAGCGCATCGCCGACACCCACCGGACCGGCCGACAGCGTGCCGATCAGCAAATCCCGCAAATTAACGCTGTTATACACATCGGTCCAGGGCCACTCCCCCAGAGCGCCGGCCAGGCGCGAGTCGTAGATGAAATCATTCCACTCGCCGATTCCGTTGGCGGCGACCGTGAAGTGGTCATTGGCCACGCGTGTGGTCAGCAGATTATTGTAAAGCGAACTCTGCAAGTAGTGGCGGGGCTCCGGCATGCAGTACTGCATATTTAGCCCGTTCGCGCTCGCGGCGGCGGCCATGTCATTCATGAACGCCGGGGGATCGTTCAAATTCATGAGCGGGACCGCTGGTCCACTCAGCCAGTCATGCTCAAAAGTCGCCACCCCGCCGCTCCTGAGATAACCCATGACATTGGTCCAGAACTTTGGATCGACACAAACCTCGGCGGACATCGCATATTGGGAATTGTACGGACTGGCCGGATCAATCCAGCGGCAATGCGTCGCCAGCGGCAAACCCAGTTGCTGTTGAAAGGCGCCCAGACCGTTGGTGAATAGCGCGGGAGCGGCAACATATTGATAGATGCCGCCACGGCTGTTGGTGGGATCCCCCTGCCAGGAATCCGACGCGCCTTTGGGATACCACCAACTGTCCAATTGCATATAGCCGAGCGGCAGTCCATTGGTTGCAAATTCGTTTTTAACCGCCAGCAAGGTCCCAGCGTAACCCAGATTGGAGACATAACCGTAATAATAATTTGCGCCGTTGTCCGTCCAATACCCCAGCTTCTGAAGTTCGATGGCCGCGTCGTTGGCCGGACGGCTTTTGCCCGCCAGGCTGGTCAAGGTGTTTCCCCAAGTGTTGAAGGCATTGTTGATTCCGGTTTGAATCACCAGGATCGCCCGGTGGGTGAAACCGGCCGGTAGATTGGTGATGGCCGCATTGATGCCGCAGTTGATGGAGCCATCGCCCAGCTCATAATCGCGGGCAATCATGTAATTGGTGGCGGGCGAAATAACGAAAGCATTGCAGTTGGTGTCAAACAGCACCCAGGGACTATCGGGAACATAAGCGCCGAACCCATAGGTGCCAAACGCGACATCATTGAATCCGATTTGATAAAGACCGGATGGGTAAGCCGTCAGCTTGGGAAACGCAAGATCGTTGGTCGAGACGGTCAGACAGGTGTGCGTGAACAGAACCGTTGGCGCGCTGCCATACAAACGGATGCCCGCCGTCTGACTGACACCGCTGCCGCTGACATAACTGAAGGCTATTTCTGAATAGGCACCCACATTATCCGTGCCGGAATTGGTAACCACCCCGCTTGGCGTGACGCCCAGGCTGCCCGCGAAAGTCCATGCCGGAGCGGAGGCTTGCACCGTATAATCCCCGCTCGTGTCCAAGGTCACCTCAACTCCGATCGCGTTGGTGATGATCGCAAGGTTCGTGATGGCCGCTGGAACCACAGTGATGGTTCCATTTACCGCAAGGTTGTTTAACCAGCGCAAGCCGGGACTCGGTATAGTTGGCAGATTCGTGAAGCCGAAGGAACCGCTGACCGGCGCACTAAACAACGTAAAGGTGTCACCCGCCACCAAGTTCCGTGAACCGATATTCGTCACCGTTAGCGTCGCCCCGGAACCAACCACCAGACCCGGCGCCGCGAGGCGGTCGCTGTTGGGGGTGGTGGTCCGGTTGATCTTCATCCATGCCGTGCCCGCCAGCGCCACTGGATTGGTGGACGTCAGCGTGCCCAGTGCCGCAGTCAGCGCCCCCAGCGCCGGAATGCCCGGCGCAAGCTTTCCGCCCGCCCGCACCGTGATGGTCCCGCTGATGCTGCCGGTGCCTCCCAGCGTACCGCCGTTTGTAACGGTGATGTTTGCGTTGCCAAATGGCCCGTTGATAAGCAAGGTTCCGCCGGCCACGAGGGTGCTGCCGGTGTAAGCATTGGTGCCGGCGAAAATGACCACGCCATTGTCCGCGCCGGCATTCACGCTGGCGCCGCCGATCTGGAGATTGCCAGCGCCGCTGATGGGCGCGGTCACCAGCAGCGTTTCCGCGCTGCTTCCCGATAGGGCGCCCAAATAACTCGTGGTTCCGGCGTTCAGGGTGATGCTCCCCGCCAGTGTTTCCGTGTAGTTGTCGCTGCCGGCGTTGGCCATGTCGGCCACCCCCCCCGTTTAGGATGAGGTTGCCCGCCGTCATGATTTGCCCACCGGTGCCCTTCATTAAAAACCTGCCGCCGGCATCAATGCTCAAGGCGGCGCCCGCAAACGTGTAGGCCGTCGCATTCGTCGGCGAGCGCAGGGTGTAAGTGCTGGTGAAATAACTGTTGCCGCTGCCCGGGGCAGCGCCGTTATTCCAGTTCCCGGCGGCATTGAAACTGGAGGTGCCGAAGGCGTCCGAGGCGCTCAAGGTAACATTCACCGCCCGGGAAGTGCCCGCGCCAGAAGCAATAACCAATCCGGCGGCCAGCAACAACTTGTAAGGAATCATCGGCTTGAATAGGGAAGGATTGATTAAGGCTTGACGCTGGAAGAAAAATTACGACGGTCTGAGCTCATGCCGGGAGCTGCAGGACGTAATTGGCGAGTTGATCAAAATCCGCCGTGGAGACGCCGATGAACTTGTCCCCACAGCCGTTCTGGTAGCGCTGGTAAAAAGTGCCCTGATCGCAAATCACGCCAGGATGGCAGACGACCAGGCTTTCCCAAGACTGCATGGAATTCGGTGACAGGATGGGTTTGCCGGCATAGCTTTCCAATTTCATAGAACGTGAGGCGCAATACGTGATACGGGAATTTGGCTTTAGCGCCAGATATAAACGAAAATGCCGGTGACGACGAGCAACAGCACCGACAGGTAGCGGTAGTTTTGATACCACGGCAGGGCGGCCAGTTCCGCCGATTCCTCGGCGAAGGCGCTGCTTTTCCAGACGTAATTGGCCACCTTGGCCTCGCTGGGCGGGACGGTGAATGTGCTGACCGCCACGATGATGATGGCGGACACCACAAAGATAATCGGCGCGACATAAAGGAAGTTCATGTCCGCCAATGGCGTCAGGTGAAACACTTTGCGATCCAGCGCCAGCAAAATCGCCATGCCCAGCCCGCTCATCAAGCCGGCAAACGCACCGGTGCCGCTGGCGCGCTTCCAGAACAAGCCCAGCACGAACACCGCCACGACCGGCGGGACCACAAACGAGAGCAGTTGCTGGAAGTATTTGACGACCGAGTCGAACTTTTGGATTTCCGGGGCCCACAGGGCAGCAACGCAAATGATCACCAGCCCGGAGAGGTTGCCGGCCAGCACCTGCTGCTTGTTGGTCATGTCCGGCTTGAGCTTCTTGGCCACATCAATCGTAAAAATGGTCGCCGCCGAATTGAGGGTGGAAGCCAGCGCGGCGGTCAAAGCCGCCAGAAATCCGGTCACCACCAGCCCCGTCAAACCGGGCGGGAGAATTTCAAATACCATTTTGGGATAAATCTGGTCGGGCTTTTCCAAATTGGGAAACAGCACCCGCCCGCTCAAGCCGGGAATGACCATGACAAAGAAAATGACAAAGTTCAGCGCGGCGGCGAAGAGGTTGCCCCAGCGCCCATGATTGATATTTTTCGCGCTGAGCGTCCGCTGCACCATGGCCTGGCTCGTGCCCCAATAATAAAAGCCCAGCAATGGCAGGGTGATGAGCAGGGTTGGCCATGGAACGGAGGGATCGTTGACCGGACGGATTAGACTGGTGTGCCCCGCCGGCACGGCATGCATCACCGCCGACCAGCCGCCGGCTTTGGCAAAGGAAATCCACGTCAGCACCACCGAACCGGCAAACAAAACCCCTGCTTGCAGCACGTCCGCAAACATCACCGCCGACAGGCCGCCGATCAGGGTGTAGCTGGCCGCCACGATCGCCAGGCCCCAGATGAGCAGCCGCAAATCCACGGCGGGAAAGATCATTTGGATCATCAAGGAACCGGCGTACAGCGTCACCGCCGAATCCATGAACGTGTAGCTGATGAGCGCGATGGTGCAGAGGTAATAGCGGCTGCGCACATCGAACCGCCCTTCCAGAAACTCCGGCAGGGTATAAACCTTGTTCCGCAAGTAGAACGGCAGGAAGAAAACCAGGACGAAAATAATCGGCAGGATGGCCGCGGAGATGCCGTAGTTGAACACCGAGATGCCGGTGCTGTAGCAATCTCCCGACCACCCGACCAAGGACGAACTGGAAACCACGGTGGAGAACATCGAAAGCCCCACCAGCCACCACGCCATCCCCCGCCCGCCCAGAAAATAATCCTCGGCACTGTTGCGTTTGGAGTGGTAAAGTCCCCAAGCAATGAGGACCACGACATAAATCGCCATGACCACCAGGTCCAGGGTTTGCAAGTTAACGTGCGGCATGAGTGTGATGCTTTAGTGTGTTGTTTTTCCGGATATTACCAGAAGCCAAAACATTTGGCCATCCCCCTGCCGGGGGATGGCCCAGCGCCATTTGCCCCGGGGAGCGCACGCGCCTGGCGTGCCACCGGTTGACGCCCCGCCAACCGTCCCCCTGCGCGCCCTCGCGCGTGGTCGCCACAGGCGATGGCGCCTGCGCGTCCGTCTGGCGCGGCGCCAGACGGCACATGCGCGGCGTTCGAACAATAGATTCCCGCAGATCGCCACGATCATCACATTTGTGCTGCCGGCAGGCATCACGAAGGCAGATGATAAATCGCCCCGGGATATTCGAGCCGCAGCTTTCTGCCCAGGTCCCGGCATGCTCTCCGAATTAGTCCAAACCACCACGTTTACCGGCGGATCAGCCATCAGTTCGTGGTTGCGCCGGAACCGCTGAACAGTGAGCATCAATCAAAGTCATGAACCAGATCAATCGCCGGCAATTCCTGCGTTTGAGCGGCAGTACGCTGCTCGCCTCGCAGTTTACGATGCTTGGAGCGGACGGCGAAAAGCCGTTCGTGCAGGCGGATGTTTGCATTTACGCGGCGACGGCGAGCGGCATCATGGCAGCGGTGGCGGCGGCGGGTGAAGGCGCGAGCGTGGTCATCGTCGAACCGTCGCGCTGGCTGGGTGGCATGACGGGTGGCGGGCTGATGCACATTGATTGGGGACGCGCGGAGGCGGTCGGCGGCACGGCGCGCGGCCTTCTAAAACGTGGTTATAACGACGCGCAGTATCGCGAGGCGTTTGCCGCGTTACTCAAGCGCCACGCGATTCCCGTGCTTTTCGAGCATCGCGTCGCCTCCGTGGAACGCAAGGGCGCGACCATAAAATCCATTATTCTTGATTTCGCCCCACCGGATAAAGTTGGGTGTCCGATTGCGGTGGCCAAAGCGCGCGCTGCCCGCCGGGTCACGGCAAAAGTCTTCATTGATTGTTCGTACGAAGGCGATCTTATGGCGAGAGCGGGGGTGGCTTACACCTTTGGTCGCGAATCGCGCGAAGCGTACGGCGAAGCCCTCGCGGGAGCGGAGTCGAACCTGGCGGTTTATGACATTGATCCGTATATCAAGCCCGGCGAGCCGAAGAGCGGGCTGCTGCCAATGCTGCAAGACGTCCAGATGCAGCCCGAAGGCAGCCCGGACAAATTGACGATGGGCTACGGCTTCCGTTGGAAAATGGTTGCGGACGGTGAACGACTGCCGCTGAATCCGCCTGATGACTATGACCCGCGCATGTTTGAGTTGTATCGGCGCGGTTTTCAGAACCAGGCGAAAATTGAGGTGGGGCGGCACATGCGAAAGCTCGGGCAGTTCGAGGCATGCGGCGGTCGCGTTCACTCGGTCGGCGCCGGCAATCTCGCCCGCGCATTGCTCGCGCCAACCAACTATGGCAGCAACGCCGGCTACCCCGATGGCGATTACGCGACGCGCGCCCGCATCTGGAAAGCGGAACAGAGTTTCATGAGCGGCATAACCCATTTTCTCCGCACCGATCCCAATGTGCCTGCAAAGCTGAAAGAACTTGCAACCAAAATCGGCTTTCAGCCCGGCACCTTCGATGAAACAGGCGGCTGGCCGCATCAACTTTACGTCCGCGAAGCGCGTCGCATGCAGTCCGCGTATGTGCTCACGCAGAAGGATGTCGCGGGCGAAACCAACCCTGGGGATTCCGTCGGTCTCGCCTCCTACGGCGTGGACGAATGGCCCTACGCAACGTATGCCTTCGCAGGCAAAGTGGCGCTCTACGGCGGCTACTATTCAATGCTTTATCTCGATGCCGCGCACCAAGGCATTTATCAGATTCCCTATCGCGCCATTACTCCGAAGCAACAAGAATGCGACAACCTGCTCGTGCCTGTCTGCGTCTCCGCGAGCCACATCGCGATGACTTCCATTCGCATGGAACCGGTGTGGATGATTCTCGGCGAATCCGCCGGCGTCGCGGCGGCGCTAGCGGTGCGTGGCAAACTTGCCGTGCAAAGCGTCGAATATGGTGAACTGCGCAAAAAGCTGTTGCGGTTGAACCAAAGACTGGAACGTCCTATCTGATCCTCAATGACCACCAGCAGGCATCCAAACTGTGGCCGTAAAGCTCATACATTGTCCGAAGATTTCGCGGCATTGGGGGGAGGGGCGACGTGCGACTAGCCATATTCAAGGTTGTCATGAACTACCTTGCCTCAGTGATTTCTTCAGATGATTTGGTTTTGTTATATATGAGCGGGCATGGCGGCAAAGCGATTTTGCCCCCCGCTCGGCCCTTTGCCGGATTACTCCCATTGTCTCCGCAAACCAATGAGACCCATCTCTCAACTATCATGCTGGAAGGACCACAAGCGACGGCTGTAACCTTCAAACAAGAATTAGAGCCGCTTCAGAGCCAATGTCACTTGTTCCGGTCATTGTGTTTACAACACCCACTAAATCACCGTTCCCCTCACTCCTCCCATACCAGGCTGTCCAAGCCCAATCTCAAAATCATTGTGAGGGGAGAATCTGGGTCGGAACCTGGGGCAATTGCTTGGCCCCGGAACTTAATGCGGACGAGTGTATCCATCCAGTTCGCATGCCCGCTGACGTTTCCGAAGCACGAATGCACTCAAACTCCCGCCATGCCGGCAGCAACCTCAACGTGGTAGGAAGACGTGGAGGATTAAATCATTGACACAATCCCTCCGCACGCGCCAACCTGTAGGGAAGCTTAGACAACATCAAGCTCAATGAAACGCATTTTGTTCGTAGAAGACAATGAATTGCTGCTAGAGTTTTACGGCATCCTGCTAGCCGACTGTCGTGACGAGTGGGAAACCTCTTTGGCGCCTGAAGGTCAAACTGCTTTGAAGTTGTTGCAGGCGTCGCCCTTTGACGTCGTTGTTTCAGACATGCAGATGCCAGGAATGAATGGCATTGAATTGCTCACCGAAGTTGCCAAGCTCTACCCGCAAAGTTCGCGGATTATCATTTCTGGCTTCAGTGACCAAGCCGTCGCCGCTGACTCGTTGAACTGCACTCATTTGTTCATCCCGAAACCGTTTGACGTAAAAATTCTGAGGTCCACACTCGCTCGCATCAGCAGCCTCGACGCCTATTTGCGGGACGACAAGCTTCGCGGACTTGCCGGCAAAATGCGGACCTTGCCGAGCTTCCCGACCCTCTATTTGGAGATAGTTAAAGAGATAGAATCACAGAACTCCTCCATCCAATCCATAGCCAACATTGTCGCACGAGACCCTGGCATCACGGCAAAAATGTTGCAGATAACCAATTCAGCCGCGTTTGGCCTCCCCGAAAAAATCAACGATCCGGTGGAAGCTGTGCAACAACTTGGCACGACAACGGTAGGTTCGCTGGTGCTTTCGGGCCAGGTTTATTCCCATTTTACATCAGGGCGGTTGCCGTCCTTCTCCGCGGATAAGCTCTGGGCTCACCTCATGAAATGTGGCCATCTCGCCCGTACCATCATGCAAGGCGAACGAGCCGAATTAGCCGAAACTGAGGATGCTTTCACCGCAGGTACGTTGCATGACATGGGCAAGTTGATGCTGGCCGAAAGCCTGCCCGATCAATTTGAACAAGCCCTGGCGCTCGCGAAGTTGGAGCGAATTCCGCTGACGGAAGCGGAGATGGAGGTTTTTGGCGCGACCCATGCCGGCTTGGCCGCATATCTGCTAGGGCTTTGGGGATTGCCTGCGGCGGTTGTTGAGGCGGTCGCTTTCCATCACTCCCCGGAACAGAGCGACTTAAAAGAATGCAGCGCGCTTACTGCTGTCCACGTTGCCAATGCCCTTTCCAAGGGAGGGGGATCGGATGACTTGAATCTCGATTACCTCACGGAAATCGGCGTTGCCGACCGCCTGGATGATTGGCGTGAGGCAGCCGGCAAATTGGAAATGGAAATGAGAACCTGACTGCGTGGCAGCTGATTTGGCGTAACCATGGGGGTGAACACATACCTCATATTGCCCGAACCGAACCATAGCTAGAACAGGCCGTAAAGGGGTCACCCTTAATGCTTACCAGTCCCACATAGCCGCATCATGTTCAAGGTTTTGCCGGCACTCCCCCCGGACCGGCGGGACATCAGCCCTACATTGCGGCCGCCAGCACGGCCAGCCACTCGGCCACCGGTTTCCAACGAGCAGCAGACTCTTTGAGGAAGCCGCGCAACATCGGCAAGGCTTCACCCCAACCGTGCGAAACGGGCGGTTGCAGGGCGTCTTCCAGCTTCGGCGGCTCCGGCAGGCGGCGTTCCACCGCCAAAGCCTGGCCCAATTCGAGCATGGTTTCAAGCAAGGCGGCCCGGGCTTCCTCGGCAAGCCGGTGCTGCCCAGCACCCGCGCCATTTTTACTTTGCGCGCGGCCCGCTCGCGGCCTTTCGCCTTGGCCGTGCAACACCCGCAAGGCATCGGCCGCGTGGTCTACGATAACTTCGGGCCCGGCTGAACCGCCGGCCTGCGCGGCGCGAAATAGTCTTTTGTGCCGTGTCTCGAGCAGCAGCAGCACGGCCTCCACGTGTTTGCACACCCCCCAGCCCATCGCCTCACGGCAGTTGTTCGATACGGAAAAACTTCGGGGTCGCGCCAAGGACATTGGTAAAACTGGCGGTGCTGGCGGTGGCCGTATTGGTGGCCAGCGGGATCCAATTCGGTTGCAGCAAATTGGTCTTGTACTGGACCTCATACGCGACGCCGGGAACCGTATAGTAGGTCCAGGCCAGATAATTGGTGCCTTTGACCACCGCGGTACAAGTGGGCTTGGCTATGGGCGTGACACTGACATCATCCAAGCCGAAATAACTGGGACCGTTTTCGGAGCCAAATTGCAGAACTGTGTTGGTGCTGGTGGCGGTAAGGATGGTCATGAAGTTGGTCCAGCCGAACGCCGCCGCCGGATTGGTGAGGGCATAAATGGTCATAGACCCCCAGTTGGCCTGGAAGATCTCGGGGTTGCCGCCATCGGCATCAGTGAGCCAGAACGACACCGCGTAGGCCTGACCGGGCACAGTCGCGAGTGTTTGGGAAAGATAGCTCAGGCTCGACGCTCCCAGTTCCGCCCCAAACGCGCCGGCGTGAACGTACGGCGAACTCGCCGTGACCGTGACTGAGTCGCCGCCGCCGTTTTGGGTCCAGCCGGTAAAGTCTCCAGCTTCAAATCCGCCGTTTTGCACCACGGTCTGGCCCACCTGCAAGCTGAACGACAGGTTGGCGGAGACCACCCCCAAATTGGTCACCAGCACGCTCGCCGCATAGACACCGGCCGGCAAATTGTAGGCGGCAGACGTCAAGCTGGCGGTGAAGGTACTGTACGCGCCGCCAGCCACCGAGCCAGCCGACGACGAAACGCTCAGCCAGAGCGAAGTATTGACGAGACCCCAATTGAGCGCCGCCGTGCCCAGATTGGTCAGAACATAGGTTTGGGAAGTGGCGCTGAAATTTCCGCCCACCCCGCCGTAAGCGGTGAACCCGGACGCGGGAGAAATCACCAGCGGTGACAACACCGTCAGCGAGAACTGCCGCGACTGGGCCACCTGAGTGGTTTGGTTGCTGAATAACACCGAAGCGGAATAAGTGCCCACCGCCAGAGTATTGGCAACGGCGGCGAGACTGACCGTGACATTGGTTCGGGAGTTTCCGGCCAACGTGCCGCCGGCACTTGAAACCGCAAGCCAGGCAGAAGTGTTGATCAGGCTCCAAGTCAAGGAACTGGAGCCGGTGTTGGTCAGCGCCAACGTTTGTGACCCGCCGCTGAACGGCCCGCCAGCCACTCCGCTGGCGGCAAAACCATTCGTCGCCGTAATCGCCAGCGGTTCGAGTACGACCACCATGGACAGAGCCTTGATCAGATTGGTTCCGGTGGGCGTGCCCAAGCCCGCGCAGAGATCGTAGCCAGAGACGGCCGCATACTGCGACGGGCTGCTCGACCAATAATTGTTGCCGAGTTTGACATCATGGAAACAGGCCGCGTAGCTGTATAGCGAATTGGAACCTTTGGCGATGGCATAAATCGCCGGATTAATGAAGCCGGCAGGAGAACCACCCACTTGTGAAGCCGCCTGCTGGTTCACCAACGCCAGGAAACCCGCCCACAAGGGCGCCGCGCAACTGGTGCCGCCGGTGCCTCCCGATCCCTGGGGGGGGGTATAGCCGCCGGAGATAGTATAAATGTTGTCGCCCGTGAGCGCCACGTCAGGAATATTGCGCTGGCTCGTGGAACCCTGATTGGCCGCCATACTGATGCCGGTCTGCCAGCTCGGAATGGGATAGTAGGAACTCACGCCGCCGCTGCTGCCCACGCCATCCCAACCCTGCCCGGGATACTCGTTGTTCCAGTTCCAAACGCTTTCAACTACATAAGCACCGCTGGCGCCATTGGTCAAAGTGGTGGCGCCCACTTGGGTGATGTAGGGGCAACTGGACGGCGCATTGGGAGTGTTGGGGTTGTCCACACCATTGTAAGAACCGGCGCCCACCGTAAACGCGCAGCTATCGCCCGAGGCGTTGAAAAACGACTGTCCCGCCGAGGCCATGAGTTTGAAAATGCTGTCGGTGGTGGTGGCTGGCCCGCCCCCCCAACCCCAGGAACAACTCAAGTTTTTCACCGTGTTGCTCCCCGCCAGCATCGCGTCGAGCATGGTGTTGATGTAGCTGGTCGAGTCGGCTTCATAGACGAGGATTTTCGAAAGGCCGGGAGCGATCGCCATCGCCATTTCAATGTCCAGCGCCACTTCACCTTCGCCGCCTTGGTCACCAACATTCCAGTTGGTGTTTCCGATCATCACCGGCAGCACCTGAATACTCGACCGCCCCCCTCCCGTCTGTAACGCATAAGCGGCGATGTCGGCGGGATAATATCCGTCGAATTCAAACAAACCGACGGATTGTCCGGTCCCCGTCAGCGCAGTTCCCGGCACATAGGCCTTGCGAAAATCATCTCCGAAATAAGCGCCCGAGCCGTCGGGAGCCGAACCGCCTTTGGCCACTGACAATTTCGGATCCAGCTTGTGCATTTTTGAGTGCGGCCGCGCATAATCCGACAAACCTTGGATGTCCACCATCGCCAGCGCCGCGTCCACCGACGGTTCCACGTCCGGCGCAAAAAACTCCCGCGTCTCGGTGGGATGTTGGAAGCGCTGCAAATGCAGGTGAAACGCCTGTTCCACATCAGCGGCTCGGGCGGTCACGTCCAGCAGCAGCCGGTCGCCGTGCGCGCCGGTGATGGTGAAGCCGTTGGTCAGCGCGAAACTCCTCACGGCCGCATAATCAGCTTCCGTGGCGCAGAATCTAGCGGTGAACTCCGCCGGCGTGAGATAATGATGGTAGTTCGGACTGGCCGGATCATAAACCTCCGCCAGAAATTGGTCCAATCCCGCCGGGTCGCGCAGCGCCACCCCAATGCCCAGATGCAATTGTGTGCCGGCGGCCACCTCGCCGATCGGCTGAAGCTGTTTGCTGGCTGCCGGGACGTGGCCGGACAGTTGTTTCGTCCCCGCGCCAAAGGCCGGGGTGTTTCCAGCCAGAAGCAGCAGTGCCGACGCGGCCGCCAGCACCATCAATGGCTTTGAACATAGGTTCAGGATTTTCATAAAATGATCACAATGCAATATAAACTCCGAAACGCTCCGCCGGTTAATCAAAAAAAACGGCGTGGGTCAAATAACGCTGCCATTATAAATTGGCAGACGGAAAAACGCCACACCAATTTTCCAAGAACCCGAACTGCGAAACTGCGAAACCGTAAAATGCGCCACGAGGACGCAACCAAATCGTCCTGGTCCTGGTCCTTCTCTCCCCCTTCGCTCTGAAAAAAGCACCCACCTCGTGATTTCGGATTGACGATTGGCTTCCGAAAAACCACCTTTAGGCACGCGGTTTTTGATGAAGACAATTCTATTTCTTTGCACGGGCAATGTTTGCCGCAGCCCCATGGCGGAAGGCCTGTTCCGCCACGCTGTCAAGGGCCGCGGCGATTTTCGCGTACTCTCGGCTGGCTTGGGCGCCATGGATGGCCAGCCGCCCACTCATTTCTCCGTGCAAGCGATGCGCGAGATCGGCTTGGACATTTCCCAGCAGCGCAGCCGCGCCCTCACGGCGGACATGGTGCGCGCGGCGGATTACATTTTTGGCATGACCCACAGCCACGTGGACACCGTGGCCCTGCTCTACCCGCAACAGGCTGAAAAGGCCTTTTTGCTGCACGAATTCGACGAAACGCTCGAGCCTTACGAAAAGGACGTCAGCGACCCCATCGGCAGCCCGTACGAAGTGTATGTGGACTGCCGCAACCAGATCGAACTGGGCATCGCCACCATCTTGAAATTTATGGAACAACAAAATCTGCTGTCAAAAATCGAGGACCACCCCGCCGCCGGCGCGGTCAGTTTTGCGCTCGGCGCCGACCACGGTGGCTTGGAGCTCAAGGAAACGTTAAAGTCATGGCTACAAGAGCGCGGGTTGACGGTCGCGGATTTTGGCGCACGCTCGAAAGATCCGGGGGATGATTACCCGGATTTCGCCAAGCCGGTGGCTGAAGCCGTGGCGGCGGGCAAAGCGGAGCTGGGCCTGCTCATCTGCACCAGCGGCGTGGGCATGAGCATCTCGGCCAACAAGGTGTCCGGGGTGCGCGCCGCGCTCATTGGCGACGCAGAATCGGCAGCGCTCTCCCGCCAGCACAATAACGTGAACGTGCTGTGCCTGAGCGGCAAGAAAACACCGCCCGAAATAGCCAGGAAAATTCTCGAAGCTTTCCTCAACGCCAAGTTTGAAGGTGGCCGCCATGAACGCCGCGTGCTCAAGATGGACGCCCAGTTCGCCCCGGCCAACCTGCGCCTGCTTCAGGTGGACCCGGAAATCGCCGCCGCGATTGACCAGGAACGCCAGCGCCAGCAGGAAAACATCGAGCTGATCGCCAGCGAGAATTTTGTCAGCCCGGCCGTCCTGGAAGCGCAGGGCTCGGTGCTCACCAACAAATACGCCGAGGGTTATCCGCGAAAACGCTGGTACGGCGGCTGTGAATACATTGACGTGGTCGAGCAACTGGCTATTGACCGCGCCAAAAAACTGTTCGGGGCGGAACACGCCAACGTGCAGCCGCACTCCGGCTCGGGTGCGAACATGGCCGTTTATTTCGCGTTTTTGAAGCCCGGCGACAAAATGCTGACGATGGATTTGAGCCACGGCGGTCATCTGACGCACGGCAACAAGGCGAATTTTTCCGGCAAATTCTTCGAAATCGTCCACTACGGCGTGCGCCAGGACGACGAGCGCATTGACTACGATCAACTGGCCGCCATGGCGCGCGAGCAGCGCCCAAGAATGATCACCGTGGGCGCCAGCGCCTATCCGCGGGTGATTGATTTCCAGCGCCTGGGGGAAATCGCCCGCGAAGTCGGCGCGTATTTGCTGGCGGACATCGCCCACATCGCCGGCCTGGTCGCCGCTGGCCTGCACCCCAGCCCGATGGAGCACGCGGATTTCGTGACCACGACCACGCACAAGACCCTGCGCGGTCCGCGCGGCGGCTTGATTCTGTGCCGGGAAAAGTACGCCAAGGAAATTGATTCCCAGGTATTCCCCGGCATCCAAGGCGGCCCACTGGAGCACGTGATCGCCGGCAAAGCCGTCTGTTTTCACGAGGCGTTGCAGCCCGGTTTCCAGGCCTATCAGCAGCAAATCGTCAAGAATGCCGCCGCGCTGGCCGACGGCATGAAGCGCAACGGCTACCGGTTGGTCAGCGGCGGCACGGACAATCATCTCATGCTGGTGGACGTCGGGGTCAAGGGCCTCACCGGCAAGGATTCCCAGATCGCACTGGATGTGGCCGGCGTGACCGTCAACAAGAACACCATTCCGTTTGAAACGCGCTCGCCGTTCCAAGCCAGCGGCATCCGCCTGGGCACGCCCGCCTGCACCACGCGCGGCATGAAAGAAGCCGAAATGGCCGCCATCGCCGACATGATTTCCGAGGTCTTGATGGATATCAAGAACGTCGAGGCCGCCCACAAGGTCCGCGCCCGCGTGCGGGAATTGACGGCAAGATTCCCATTGCCTTATTAATGAGATTATGTTCAACGTCGGACAAAAAGTAGTTCTCGTGGATGATAAATGGCCGGAGACGGTCAAGCAGCTTTATTTGCAACTGCCGGTCTTGGACACGGTGTATGTGGTCCGGGCCGTGCGCGTGGGGGTGAAGGCGGATGAACTCATCATGGACATGCGGCGCGTGCTGGAGCCGTCGTTGCTGCTGGTGGGCATGTACAATCCTGCAAACAACCTGGGCGTGGAGGCCGGTTTTGCCGCGAGCCGTTTCCGCGCGCTAGACGAATTGAAGAAGCAAAACGTCGAGGAAAAAGAAGCGGTGGTGTAGCGTCAGGCATCCGTGCCTGACATGAAGGGCGGCAGCTTTGCCGCCCGGAACAGGCGTAGGTCGGGTTGGGTCGCACGGATACTCCAACGCGCCCCGGTTTGTGCGAGGCTCTTTCCGCCGGGCTGGGAAGCCCGGCTCCACGGCAGGCAAGGATGCCTGCCGCCACCAATTTGGCTTCCGAAATCTCCCAGTGCCGCGGGCGCGAAATCTCTTTAGCCGTCGGAAACAAAATTGTGTCTTCAATTTATAGCACCCGCCAAGCCGGAAAGCGCACCGGAAAAAATCAGAAAAACTCCCAGCCTGAGAAATTCGCCTTGAGTTGCAGGGGGAAAGCAACGACATTGCAGCTATCGGTGGCACGCGTCTGTCACCTTCCTGATTTTGATATATCGTGATGAAAGCTCCACGGCTTGACCTTTCCCTGACCATCCTCTCCTTGCCACAAAAAGTGTCATGGGCGGTGGCGCTCATCATCTGGTTCGCCCTCCAGCCTTTGCTGGGCGCCCAAGTCATCTGGAGCGGCGCGGACGTCATCAGCAACCTCAACACCAACTGGTCGGATGCCACCAATTGGACTGGGGGCACGCCCGGTCCGTCCGCCAGCATCGTGTTTTTTGACCAAGGCTCAAACGGCATCCAAGGGGTGGTGAACAACATCGTGAATTCCAACACCGCGATTTCGACGTTGCAATATGGGAATACCAACGGCTTCCACGCCACGCAAATCAACG
>Ga0316217_10003557_pt1 | contig 17619 bp, 13 predicted proteins | sample 1anoAmetaG_FD_203633 | JGI IMG/M metagenome (GOLD analysis project Ga0316217, IMG submission 203633) | Freshwater microbial communities from Trout Bog Lake, Wisconsin, USA - 1anoA | ecosystem: Environmental > Aquatic > Freshwater > Lake > Hypolimnion/Profundal zone | place: USA: Wisconsin...
TTTTATGATGTAGACACCCCTTAAATTCAACGAAAAGACAAAGATTTGAAATTTGACTCCCATTTCGAAGGGGGCAACCTGCACTCCGCCTACAAAGTACAAATGCAACAATCAAGGTCGGATAGTTCGAGTATGATTTGGTTATGTCGAATGACACCAATTCAACTGGAAACAACCAATGGTTTTATTTCACTGCTAGTGGCCTTATTCCCAACAAATAATATACTCTTAGCATCATCAACTTCACCAAATCTGACTCTCTTTTCAACTATGGCCTAGCTCCTGCCATATTTTCGCTTGCTGAAAACAGGCTCAGTAGTTTCTAGCCAGAGCACAGTGAAAAGTAGCATTTGCTGGTTGAGTTGCTTTAGAAGGGATGGAAGCGAAGAGGCAAGGAAATAATTTATAAAAAAGGCAAACTTCAACGCTAAAACTCCTCTCGAATGTATTATAAACTTTCCTTCAAAATATCCACTACTTTCTAGAAAGATAAACTTTGGATTGCTCATTCTTTTCCTTACAGCTACTCCAAACTCAGCAAATTTACTTAAGATAGGCACAACCGCAACAAATAGATCATTCAGAAGATATAAATTGGGAAGACAATCTCCAAAAGAGTGATTGAAGGACTTGTTATTTCCTATCCCCTCAACAAAAAAAGAGATAACAGGAAGGCTATCATCATAATGGCAAGACAACATCCTGGAGAATGTCAGGGCTCTTTCGTTTGTTAAGGCGTTATCGATAGACTCCTGCTAAGATCAAGGTAATCCGAATTCCTACTCAAAAATTATGTCTTTTATGTAATCCCTATGGTCAATCCCGATGGAGTAGTTTTCGGACACTATCGCACCAATCTAGCAGGCAAAGATCTAAATCGCAAATGGAACATCGGCTAGAAGGATTCGAACTGTCCTTAGGTGACTGCAATCAAAAGCTTTATCTCTTAAATGAGCAAATAAAGAGAAATACGATTTATACTGGATCTGCACGGGCACAGCAAGAAGTACTTCCTTTTGTAAATAGACTAAATAGCTTCTTCTATGGCAATCCGTTCCCTTAGAGTCCATAGGTGGTCAAGATATTTCCGTTTATGTGCAGCAAATTGCATCCAGGCATACAGTACATGGATTGCACTTTTACCACTTAAGAATAAAAACGCAAAGCAGCCAGAGTTTATTTGAGTTTCCTTTATAAGCTCATCCACATTTATACTTTCGAATCCTCATTCTATGCCTACTAAAAAGAAGGTCAGAAGGTCGAGTTTACTCCCAAATAGTATAGGTAGTTAGGAGGGACATTAGTAACAGGACTTTATTTGCAATTAGAACACTAGATCAAATATCAGCAGGCTTTTGAGTTCAACCTTAAAAAGTACAACAGCAAAGAATTTTTGAACTCAACGTTCGTTAAATATTTGCTGGAGCTGAGGAGTAATAAATTGCTGCTTTAGCAAGGTAGTTTACAGGAGTCAGGCTCTGATTCGAGACCCGAAGAAGGAGAAATAAACAATGAAGAATTAGAATACAATAGACTGGTTAAAATATAAACTCCTAGTTTGGCACTCGATAAAGATAAACAAAGCATATCAAAATCTCTAAAAGTCGCACGAAAGGCAAGCTAGTTGAAAGAATATGTTTATCCTAGGCCGGGAAGGAACATGAAGTTGCTTTAAATAAGTAAAATCAACTCAGTTTTACCTGAAAAGGATCAATTTTGCCTTCAACCCTCCAAAAAGAAATAAGTTTCCTAGACTTTTATCAAGCTAAAAGCCATCAAAGCTGCAGCTTAGTCACAGACTGAATTGATTCAAAGTGAAATGATTGATGACATTGCTGAGCAGTAACTTTACAAAGCCAACCTATCAAACTCTTACGCTATTAACAAAATAGGTGAACCTAGGTCTATTTCTCTTGTCAAATCGTACCAAAATAGAAACAATGTCATCTTCAAGCTTGATTTTATGAATAGTACAGCTAGAAATTAGTAAATGTACACAAGCAGAAAGCCAATAAGCAAGCACGCTTTCTCTCAAACCCTGATTTCTTTCAATAAAATGAACCAAACCAAAGAGTCAGTAGGCCTACCCCAGCTCGACAAAACCTAAAAAATGCAGCCGCTATAGCTATGGGCAAGTCCTGCTCAAATAAAGCTATAACCTCCTCCAATAAGTACCACTATCCTCAAAAAAGAGACAGAGGTCTACCTGAGCAACATGATGAAAAAGATATTTAGCAACAAATAAACCCAACAACATACCTAACTCTCCAAAAGATACATGCTTGATAAAAACTTCAACATAAAGAAAAAGGAGATCCACAGAAAGTGATTTTGTTACTTAATATCAAACATAAGTTACAAAAATAATTTGCTATTACTCTATTCATATTTAAATGTTGTTTAATGGTTCATCATTCTGCTTTCTAGCTCTAACCCTAAAGCTGTGGCTTTTAACCGTCGTTTTCTGTGGTAATCGTCTCCCTGTTGATAGAAATATCGTTTCCAGTTGCTGGGCGGGCTTCACTGTCATTGACCTCAGTGCTTGGGGCTCCATCTTTTATCACCAGTTTCTAATCAGTGGCTTCTTCCTCATCTTCTTCTTACTCCTACTATTAGTCATCATCGTCATCTTCATCCTTATCATCTAGTTCCCCTTCTCTTTCCAGAAGACTCTTCTCAGTTTCACTTTCTCTGTTGGGAGTTTTGGCTTTAATGAATTTAGTGAAAACAACAAAACCGATACCAGCTGCAACGGCCAGTGAGCCAATCACAATCAAAGCAATTGCCCAGCCAGGTAAAGCTCCGTCATCATCGGGTGGTGGCACTGGGCTGATTTTATCAACAATCAGTTTGAGAGGCACTTTGATAGTATGGTAGTCATTTCTAGCGACTAAGTAACCTTATTGAGTATCTTTGATGCCAGGGTAGGAATAGATTACAAGTTTCTAGTGAACACTAAGCTACCAAATTCTGTAACTAACATCGTTGACCACTAAAAGGCCTATCCTTCTGAAGGGATCAGTAGAATTTCTCGTCCAGGTAAAGTTCCAGTCAAAGCATGTCCTTCCATCTTCCATGGCGAATCCACCCAACATAAAGACAACAGGAATATTAGTTCCTTCAAGATACCTAGCCTGCAATTAGTTTTGTCCTGTAGCTTCGTTGATAACCCACCTGTCTTTAGTATCATAAACGGAGAGAACCAGCTTGCTATACCAATCGAAGACGTGAAGCATAGTTGGTAGTCTTTGGGCAATAGCGAAATACCCGTCAAAGGCTTTGATGTAATTTTCAGTTTAATAGAAACCATATCTGTAAAAGACTTTGGCAATTTAGTGGCTGGCAATGGTTCCGCTTCGGTCGATGTGGAGGTTGACTTGGAAAGAGTGGAAGTTGCTGGTGGCAATAATGAGTTCGGTTTGCCAGTATTTGAAGTCTGGATCATAGTATTCTTTGTTGATTGCGACAGCTGTAAAGAATGCGAGATTAGGCAGAGGCAGATGAATTTTGTACAGCTCTTCAGCTAGGTCAATATATTCAATTTTGATGACTTCAACTGATTTTCTACCCTTCGTCCACTTGAAATCAACCACAAAGAACCCATTTCTCAACTCTGTAATTACCAATCTGTAAAGTCCTGTAATGTTTGTGAAGGCAAAGTTAGCATTACCGATAAAGCAAGGTCCTCCGTCCCAACCATTAGCCGCACTCAAATCAGTACTATCGATAAATTCGAGCTCATCAAATACTTCAGGCTCGAAAGGATCATGGTTCATAGCATAGATGATGATACCTCCTTCTCTGTCGAAACTCCAAGGTCGCTCGTCAACGTCAACAATAATCATGAGCTACTGCATAACGTGCATGCTTGTAACATGCTTGGCTGAAGATGGGTAGGGACCATTGACGAAGGGCTTGCTTGCTGTATAATGTGTCATATAAAGGAAAACTTAGCTTTTTCCACTTTCGTAGTTTTTGCAGGCTGAGAGAGTATACTCGTAGACCCAATTGTGCTCAATCAACAAACAATTTTCACCATCGATCGCTGAGGGGAAGTTAACAAATTGATGAATTGAGCCATTTTGCTGCATTTTGATGATGGATTGGAATTGTTGGATGTAGCCTCCATCACGAGAGTGAGCATAGTCTGCCATATGCTGGGCTCCCAAAAGAACTCTTTCTTGCTCGACGTGGTTGATAATATTGATCTTTTTATTGCATTCCAGACATTTCTCTCCATCCAAAGTGTAGTTAATAATGGAGCCGTTGAACCATGTTGAGTCGTCAATGTTGGTAAACGTTGAGGTGTCAGTGTCGTTGACTTTCTTGGTGAGGTAGTCAGTTTTATTGAGCTCAGTATTGTTGATGATGATATCTTCAGGATAATTAGCAGTGTAAACTGTGCTTTGACTTGTGAAGTAAAAGCGGTTATTTGGATCGTTGGTGTAAGTCACATTGAAGGTGAAGTTTCCAAATACATCCTTGAAGACGAGGATAGGGACCTCGTATTGTCTGAAGATCTTGAGGTTGCTTCCATAGGCACAAGTGACATAATCTCCAAAGTTCCCAGTTACCTCCAGAAGCATATCTTCGTAAGTAGCGTTCAGGTGGAAGACATCGTAGAATGAAGATACTGTAGGGAATCCGCTTCTGTAAACCATAACCACCGTGTTTTGACCTGCAGGAAGCTTTTTGTCTATTCCCGTAATGTAGACGAGGTTGCCGTTGTCTGAGAAATCGACTTGGAAGGTGTCTGGGATCACGTACCCGTAGGTAGGATATTTGCGGTTGAATGGAACATCACCAGTGATATAGAGCTAATCGAGGTCATGTTCTTAGATGATGTTAGGAGGATTGATTAAAATGATTTCTCCTCTGGCGATAGCCATCTTCCATTTGTAGAGTCCAGGTTCTTGGGTAGCTGGGGATTGGAACTCGGCCAATTTAATAGGCCCTTTTCTAGTCATATCCAAAATAAGAACTCTATCAAGGCATTGTACGAATAGGACATAAGGGTGGTAATCTGAGGCGAAGACATCAATCGGAGAGAAGTAGTTCACTCCAATACCGGTCATTGTTGTAGAATTGATGGTGTAGATTGCGTTGCAAGGGTTAGGGAAGAAGTCTCTGCATCTTGCCAAATCGTAAATCACGACCTACTTCACATACTTAAGCACAACCACAAGATAGTTACCCAAAAACTCGATATTCTCGACCCTGCCCTCATAACCTTTAGGGAAAATGAGTGGAGGCAGCTACAGGCTGGCGTTGTCCTAGACATCATAGACGAAGACTTAGTTAGGGAAATCATAGTAAACGATGGCAACAAGATGAGCGTATCTTCCGCCGTAGACATGGAACCGACTGGCCACCAGCTTATTGATCCTGAAATCGATATGTGGAGCATGGGTATTATCGAAACAGTGAATTTCATCAGTATAGGGAATGACTGCACATAAACTGAAGTAAGTGGCATTGTTTGCATCTTGGGTGTAAAGATAAATCGCAGTTTCAGCAAGTGAGTCGTATTGCTCAGCGACGACCATGGTGTACTTGGTAACTGTTTTGGGTTTGTCTGTCCAGAATATGGTGGTTGAGTTTTGTTGCAAAACGTAGTATTCAGGAGGAGACTGGTCTTTTGCGTAAATGACTCCGTAGGTTATGTTGGCACCCAAGGCATACCTATCCAAGGGAATGAACATTTCTCCAGGGTAGTTGGCATAGTAGCTTTGAGGTAAGGTGTAGCCAGTCGGCCAGACTGAGTAGTCTTCAGGGTCAGCTAGGAAATACTTGAATGTGAAAGTACAAACGTTAGTGTTGTTGGCGTCATACTCGTTGGTGCTGACTGCTTTGATCAGCACATTGAATACTCTTTCCATTTGAGGGTTGGTAGGGATGAAGCTCACATAGGGAGTCGCAAGCTGGTAAATTTTGAGTCCTAAAGTGTCGATAGTCAACAGCTGATTGTTGTCACGATGCAAATCGACAAAGGCCTGAGGAGTCTAATGTGGAATGGCTACATAAGCATTAGTATAAGTCCTTGCTCCACGGGTGAAGATATAGGTAGATTGATATCTCTGACTCTGGTTTTTATCGTTGGTGAGGTTGGCAGAAAGTTGCACAACTACGTACTTCTCATTGACCCAAAGATCGTGGAGGAGAGAGTCGTCTGGAATTGTGTATTTGGTAACGATTTCAGGATTGATTTGGTTGGTCCAATCGACTTACAAGATAGTATGGTTGTGGGCCAAGACAAGCAAAAATTAGTTATCAAGGTTGCTGGAGTAAACACCCAAACGGGTGAAGCCTGAGTCAGTGCGATATCTCCCAACGATGATGATGCTCTGCTGTTTGGAAATGTCGAATTTGATAACTCCACTGAAGTAGTCCAAAATATAGATGTCTCCCAGATAAACTTCAAAATCAGTGATTGAGAGCTTGTCCTGAAACAAGAATGACCTATCCATAACTCTGACAGTCCAAGGCTTCATGGGGTTCTGGAGCGAGATGATTTCAGCATAAGTGTTGTGTCTGTGGAGCTGGTCAACAGCCTCAGCGAAGTAGGCTCTGAACAAGTACAGATAATCGTTCTCGTAGTGGAGTCTGATTTTTCTGTACGAGATGGTAGTAAAGGCCACATACATATCATTGAACACCTTGCCAAGGGTTGCCCTGGAGGTTGAGTTGACATAGTAATAGTAGTTCTTGAGTCCGAACGTGGAATTCTGGACGCAGTCAACAAGCAAAATCATCTGGTTTCTGATCCACACTGCGTCAAAGCACATCACGTTGCTGTCATTCTCAACAACCGCTTGGTTGGCTAGATCAGGCAGCTAGGTAGTAGCATTGGAAACTCCCCATCTGATAATCGTAGAGTTATTCTCAACACTCAAAGTGACCAAGGTGTTTCCCCACCCGTTTTGTTCACCCCCGATATGGTAGTTCGTCAGTCCAGGCTGTGGCACACTCTTTGATTTAAGAGTCGACAACTTACTGCGAAGGTAGGTGTAGTTGTTCTGGTTCGGGATGCTGAAGGCCAAGTTGTAGCCACTGAACATATCATCCAAGTTGAATGACTGTGTCTCTTGGAGAGAAATGGGCAGTTCAATCATACCCTGGCGAGGAGAGTTGCAAGTAGCAATTGGTGCTCTACTAATGCTCAGGATCTGAACACTCAAGAGGGCCAGTAGCAGAAGCGTTGCGAGACGGGCGCCTACAAATAGATATTTTACCATAGTAAATAATATAAGACAACAACTTGTGATTTCATGAATAAATGAATAGTTGGGATTGCTGTGGGTTATAACCAATTCAAAAAATGACTGATGTTAAAGTACAGAATTTTTATTGGTTTGGGAACCAGACAGATGGCGTTGATTTCACTATTAATGCGATACCAAACAAGCATGTAGCTCACAAACATTTTATAATCGAATTATGATGTCCAGACTCACTGAGAAGCATTCCAAATAAAAAGTAGTTAAAACTAACAAGATATCTAGAGATTATATAGGCAAATCTAGAACTATTATCTTTTGAGTAACTCTGTAGAATAAATTTACGGCCTTTTAGAAAAAGTACGTATACTTTACTTGCAGCATACCTTTTACATAACTAGTATCTTCTTATCGCAAGGCAGATAGAAAACTCTGACAATCCCACAGTTGTTCATAATCACTAAAACTCATTTTTGAGTGTCCAAGCTTGAATGAAGTGCTATGGAACAGGTTTCATTTGACTGATGCCTCCATAATGTGAGTTTAAACATCTAATAAGCATATCACCTATTCTACGAAGAACAAAGAAGAGATCTTTTTTATTGAAAAATTGTCAGTAAAATGGCTGTTTGATATTAATGGAGACATAACATTCAAATATTTTTGTTATCCGAAAATATCCGAGCTCGCTAGCGATTAATGATAGCTGTTAAAAACATTTTAATTATTATCGTAAATCCAAGATAGTTTGATTGCTGAAGAAAACTCAGGCAAATTAATTAAGCAAAAAATAGCCATTAATAATCACCTTTTGGATTAATTTACTGCTAACAGCTCACGATTTCATTGCCTATAGTTTTATGTTTAGAATCGATTCTTAAAACAAACCCTCTGACACTGCCTAATATACTCTCGCATCGCTCATATCCGCAAATCATATTACCACAAATAATCAAATCAATGAAGAACCCGCTTTGCTACCTTCTGTGCTCTCGTAGCTGGAAATCGATGTTGCCAAATGCAGCCCCTAAGTCGTCCAGGAACTCACTTTTCTCCTCACTGAAGTCCTGCATTACCCCTCCGCAGTCGACAGTGACATTCACAGCAGAGCCAACCGTCTCGGACTCACTGACCTCATCGAAGCAGACTCCACAGTCTACCCTGCGCCGCAAAACCAGAGCGAGAGTCAGTAGAGCAGACACTAGCATTGCAAGGACTGCGGGCTGATCGTTCAGAGAGACTCATTGCCGTTTTGCAGTTCTTTTAGGGAGTTTCCGAACGCGGGGATCGGAATTTATTTACTGTTCCAATGTTTTAAGAATATAGGAATACTCATCGCTCTGCTCGGCTCAATTTTCAGCGCCTATGCACTCTATGTAAATATAAGTGAACCTTCTTAAAGCCTTGACTTTTCAAATATGGCAATAAAGATATCTTACTCTGCAGTTATTACTCACATCTCAACAAACACATCTCTGCAAGACCAGCTAGTGCTTGAAGGATGGCTATTGCTTATCATTGTAGTCGTCTGGGTAGTTGTCCTATCGTATATGAATACTCAGGACATCAAAATTTAATAAATGATTGATTAAAAAACGATTACTGCATCAGATTTCACTGTGATGATTGAGAATCTACCATTTGCAATGACCAAATAGGAGTTGCAGATTGAATTTGACTAATATTACAAAAAAGTAGTCGAGGGAAACTACCTCAAAACAGATCAAATATAGAACTAAAACAAAACTCAGCTCATGTCTTTCAAAATCAAAAAGGTCTCCAAAGGAGTCCCCTTTTATCTGCTTTAGGACTAAAAGGCCGCCCAAAGGCTTTAAGAGATTGAATAGCAGACAGTTTAGCTGAAGGAAAAGTTTGCAAGCTGGGTTTCGGAAGTGCAGAGTGGATGCCGCTTCGCAAGTACCCAGAAATAAGAGAGGTCTGTAGATTACAAAAAGTACACACAGCTGCAAAAGTAAAGGGAGGAGATTTAGGGATCTAAGTACAGTGCCTTTTAGAGTAAGATAGGCAGCGCATAAGTAAAATAAACAGTTTTCTTTGTAACTTTTGAGAGGAGCGAAAGTGCTAACCTAATCTGTTAACTAAATCCTCAGTCTATTTCTTAGAAGTTCAGATAGTTCTTGGGCTGCTGCTCAAGTGTGCTTTACTTCAAACTATTCACTCAATAGCATTCTAAGCTGAATGTTAAGCTTTCCAGGGCACCGTAACCTGAGGACATTAATTGGTAAAACATTGGCATGGAATTTAGCTCGATTGTCAAACGTAAGTTTCTCACTTTTTTTGTCACTCTGCTACTTCTAGGAATATCATTTGGTTCAGTCTACGGCCTAACTCTTCTATAGCTTGAAGAGACCAACCCTGTTTTAGTCTATGGAACATCTATAATCATTACAGTCGTAAATGAGCTAATAGCAAGTAGTTGATTGTTAACTAAGCCACAATCTACAAGCTGACGATCTACTAACGAAACATGACCAAAACAAGCCGATAGATAAGTCTAGCCATCAAGACCATTCTGGCCCAACTAGTCAACTCGATATTTGTGCCATTGATTGTGGACGTATACTATGTGCAGAACATATACTATGTGGGCGGGTTGGTCCAAGATGTTTACTATATGGCAATCACCAACGCCATTCTCCCCCCTGTGCTCACTCTTATCAATTCAGACTATCTGATTGGCAGGATTCTTGCTTGGTATAAAAGCCGGCCGTGTAACTTTGTTTTGATTTAGATCCAAGACTCACGTTGGACCAATAGTAACTTAATTAGTATACTTAACTTCCTTAATACTAGCTAGGATATGCATATATCTATTACCTAGACTGCTTTTATTTTACCTGCTTCTTTGTCACTATGCAGCCTTTTCTTGTGATTCCTTCTCTTATTGGAGTATTTCTCATGTATTGGACTTAAAAACATCGGCTCTTAAAAAGAAGCAGCCGTCCGATACCTAGCACTTCTTTGTTAGCAGATGCGATGTGGCAGCTCATCTTCTTAGGGCCTTTCGTGCTTACAATGGGCCACCTTACTTGGTACAATCTCCTCAGTAGCTCATTGAGTTTCGATTACATCTATCTCTCTCAAATACTTTGTTTTGTGATTTCAGTGACATTTTTTGTGCTGCCTATTGATTCAATCATGCATTCTCTCTTTGCTTCCCCAGATGAATAGATGCTTGATTTTGATGAATGCTGGCCTAAACTTAAGAGTGACTACGATCGATTGAACCCTGCAACCAAGGAACAGGGTTTAGATGTTTTTATGAAATTCATAGAGATGTTCAAAGACAAAAAGAGTAGTCCAAGCAAGGCACCTAACAAATAGAAATAGCAAAATGTCTCAATGCAAACTTTCAACTTTACAGAAGAATAGGCCCTTTCCCAAAACGATAAGAATTACAATTATGTATAAAATAGGCAAATCTTAAATACACCAGAGCCACATATCCCAAAAAGTCCATAAATCAATAAGATTTAGAAAGAACGAAGCATCTTTTTAGATTTTTAAGACTAGTAATAAAATCAAAAATAAATCAATGTCTTTGCGCATGTTTAATCGAAAAGAAAGAAAAAAACCAGAAATATCAGAACGTTGCAGACCCCGAAAATCGAAGACACGTTTGCTCTAATTTTTTCAGGAACGAGATCCACCAAAGCCAACACTCGATCTATTCAAGCATAAAAGGGATTGCACGACTGATTATATACAAACTTATACTCCCAGCACATCTTCATACCTATTTGAGAACTTTTTTAATGATATTTTTGTGTTTGAGTTGAAATTATAAAATATAAATAGAGGATTCTATGGTGTTTCCTTAAAATCCGAAGTAATCTCCATAATAATGCTATTTTTACAAGCATCGTTGTTTTATATTGCGAATGATCAATCTTATAAGTTTTTCACAAATATCGTACTCCATTAAACAATAATACCATGGATTAGAATCTAACTAAATCAAATTTGAGAAACAATTCAATATGCAGAATGAATGGTAACTTTATAATCTATGTTGAGGAATAATAATCAAAATAAAGGTGGAAGTGATACGACATTCGATACCCTTAAAATCAATCAGAGTTACAGTACATCTGCTAAATCCTTAAAGAACACGAAATCTGCTTCGTCCCCTACTGTGCTCTCGTAGTTGGAAATCGATGTTGCCAAATGCAGCCCCGAAGTCGTCCAGGAACTCACTTTTCTCCTCACTGAAGTCCTGCATTACCCCTCCGCAGTTGACAGTGATATTCACAGCAGAGCCAATCGTCTCGGACTCACTGACCTCATAGAAGCAGACTCCACGGTGTACCCCGCGCCCCAAAACCAGAGCGAGAGTCAGTAGAGCGGACACTAGCATTGCAAGGACTGCGGACTGATCGTTCAGAGAGACTCATTGCCGTTTTGCAGCTCTTTTAGGGAGTTTCCGAACGCAGGGATCGGGATTTATTTACTGTTCCAATGTTTTAAGAATATAGGAATACTCATCGCTCTGCTCGGCTCCATTTTTAGCGCCTATGCGCTCCATGTAAACATAAGCTAACCTTCTGAAACCTTGGATTTTTCTAACTTTGCAACAAAATTGTCATATGCTTCTATAATGAAAAATCTCTCAACGAATAGCGCGTTATAAAATAACATAATTCTCGAAGGGTGGTTAGTGGTCGCAATTGTTGTTATTTGGATAGTATGCTTAGTAATTATGAATGTGCTCGAAATTAAAAATTAAGAAATGGTGGATTAACAAACGACTACTGCATCCGATTTCACTGTCATGATTGAGAATCTGCCCTTTTCAATGACCAAATAAGAGTTACAGATTGAGTTCGATTAGTATTACAAAAAAGCAGTCGAGGGAAACTACCTCAAAACGGATCAAAAATAGAATTAAAACAAAACTCAACTCATGTCCTTCAAAATCAAAAAGGTCTCCAAAGGAGTCCCCTTTTATTTGCTTTAGAACTAAAAGGCCGCTCAAAGGCTTTAGGAGATTTAAGAACAGACACTTTAGCTGAAAGAAAAGTTTGCAGGGTGGGCTTCGGAAGTGCAGAGCGAATATCGCTTCTCAACCACTCAAAAAGAAGAGAGGTCTGTAGATTACAAAAAGTACACACAGCTGCGGAAGTAAAGGGAGGAGATTTAGGGATCTAAGTACAATGCTTTTGAGAGCAAGAGAATCAGCGCATAGATCAAAGAAACAGTTTTCTTCGTGACTTTCGAGAAGAGCTAAAGTATTAACTTAATCTGCTAGCTAAATCCTCAATATTTATTTGCAAAGATCAAATACATAATTAGTTGCTGCTCAAGTGTTCTCTATTTCAAGTTGTTTACGAAAAAGTCATATTTAGATGTGATTGTAACAAAAGCGCCATAACCCGAAGATATTATTTGGGAAAATATTGGGATAGACTTTCAGACTATCGCTTGCCGTAAATTTCTTACATTTTTTGTAACTCTTCTACTTTTGGGAGCTTCTTTTGGCTCAGTCTACGGACTCACGCTTCTTCAACTGTCTTCCAATAGCTCGATACTGAACTACGGTGCTTCAGTTACGATAACCCTCATTAACATAATAATCGGCAGTAGCTCTTTCCTAATTTAGTCTCAATCTAAAAGCTTACGTTGTATGAACGAAATCTGACCAAAACAAGCAGATAGATAAGTCTTGCAATGAAAACTATTCTTGCACAGCTTATCAACTCCATCCTAGTGCCCTCTTTCGTCAATATCTACTACTAGAAAAACATCTACTACGATAATGGGTTAGTCTATGATGTCTTTTATCTAGCTGTCACCAATTCCCTAATCCCTCCTATTTTGCATCTTCTCAATTTCGGGTACTTGGCAGGTCGTTTTAAAGCCTGGTACAAAAAGCGTGCTTGTACAACTGTGTTTATATAGATCCGAGGCTTATGCTAACTCAATAGCAGCTGAACTAGTGTGTATAGCTCCCATAGTTTTAACTAGGATATGCCTACATTTACTACTTAAATTTATACTATTTCACATGCTTCTATGTCACAATGCAACCTTTTGTTGTTGCTCCTGCTCTTATTGGAATCATTCTCATGTATTTGATATAAAAGCATCGGCTTCTGAAGAGAAGTAGAAGACCCATACCAAGTACTTCTTTGTTAGCCGATGCTATGGGGCAACTTGTTTTCTTTGGACCTTTTGTCTTGTCCCTAGGAAACATGACTTGGTACAATTTAGTTACTGACAGTACCTCCAATCTTAGCAACTTCATTTTTGTTTCTCACATAACTGCGATTTCTATCTCAGCTATCTTCTTCTTTCTGCCAGTCGACTCAATTCTGCATGCAGGCTGCTCAGCACCTGACGAAGAAATCCTAGACTATGGCTAGTGCAAGGGTAGACTTAAAAGTGAATATGATCGTTTGAACCCAGCAACAAAACAAAGAGGCTTAAAATAGTATATGAAGTTGATTGAAGATAACAAACGGAACAACAAAGGGAAGTAAGCTGCCAAGCAGAACATTTTTGAGCCAAAATAAAGCTAGACAATAAAAGAAATCGACATACTAAATGTAACTGAATAAGAGATTTTAACTCAGCAAGATAAAGATTTAGTCTTTGCGCCTAAGAAATAAGCTTTTGATTTTACTGACGATAGTCCGATTGTAGATGAATACAAGGAAAAGTAGCGCAGGAAATATGAACCTAAATCTCAAAGAAAAACCAGGAAGAGCCATCAGTTATAACCCAGAGCTTAGCTTTTCAATAATGTTCCGCTTAAGCTAGAAGGATATCATAGCTCGAAGCCCAAGAATAAAGTAGTCGGAAACCCCTACTACGATCTTACATTCTGATTTATTTTTCCTTTTCTATTAACTTTTGAGTTATAAAAAAAGATGAAAGATTACAGATTCAATATAAAATTTGCTACTGCATTATTAAAAGGAAAATTTAGAGGCAATTTTTTAAGAATGGACTGCTCTAAGCCTTGAAATATTTGATTAAGGAATAATCAAAAATAAAATACGACTATGTCCTTCGCAAGCAAAAAAAACTATAATCCAAAAAAGTTCGAATTCATTGAATATTGACATATCGAGAGGTGACCGAAAAATGGGCAGGCACTGCTCAGCAACAATCAGAACAAATATATGTGATAACGATTCTTAGTGTTCACCGTTAACCATTAATATTCAAATATTTATTGATTTCAGTTAAATTTACAAACAAAGCCAAACCCTCTACAAACATTCCGATAGTCATCCCAACTCCTACCCTGCTCACTTCATTTTAGGCTTTAGCAATAATACTTTTGCAACATTTATCTAATTCTATTTACCTCCGTCCCTTTTATTGATTTGAATAAAAATATATCCAACAACATCAAACAATGGATATCAATGACTTCAAAGACAACTTCAAATACAAATTGCTAATCCCAGGAATCTACCTACTCAGCTGGATCTTGATGTTTACTGGACCAACCTTTTTCCAAGCTGAATATCAAAATATCTGTATAGTCCTTATGCTCTATTTCTGCCTCAGGATTTTCCATGTCACCCTCAGCAGCATCTACAGCTACTTTAGATTCTCACAAGTCGTAGCTAAAGCGCAGATCCTCAAATAAACTCCACCATCCATCTAGTAAGATTTTCAAAATCAGCTCATCCACACCTTTATCATCCCCAATTACAAGGAAGACATCGAGCTCCTTTCGGAAACGCTTGAGACCTTGGCTAGTCATTCATGGGCTCGTCAAAGATATGCTGTTTATTTAGCTATGGAAGCTCATGAGGAAGGGAGTGAAACCAAAGCTCAAACCATCATCGAGATGTTCAAGTCTAAATTTCTCCACATGGGCTACACCGTACACCAGCTAAGATAATACTAGCAAAAAGGTAAAGCAAGTAACGTCTCCTGGTGCGTGTAACACCTTTCATAGGTATATTTCAAGCCTAGAAAAATCGATAAATCGAAGGTAATGATAACAGTAATGGATTCTGATTCACTAGCCCCTTAGGTCTACATCTACTAGATTGAATAGCACCTCAAAAACTAACAAAATTTCGCAAACAGACAGAACTTCATCTACTCTGCCAACCAAATTTTCAACAGAAACCATCACGAATCACCAATCTTTACTAGAATCTGTGACGATCTTCACGCCGCTATGCATAATGCCTACATGCCCACCATCATAGATATCACCTTCCCCCTCTCTAACTACACGGCCAGCTATTCGCTGTTTTAAAAAATTGGATTCTGGGACACCTGTGCCGATGCTATCGGAGAAGATTGCCATACCACGATGAAGGCTTTGTGGAAAACGCAGGGTTAGGTTAGGTCTGTCCCCATATACGCCCCTTTCAACCAAGTCAACATCTCCACAGGGAAGGGATATTTAAAAGATATCTAGGCTAAGTTTTGGCAGACTGAGCGGCATGGAAGAGCAGTATCAGACGTCAGCTACGTTCTGAACATGTTTTTCAAAAATCCCCTGAGATGGAGAACCTTTGCTACTTCACTTCTGGTGATCTAAATGTACTTCATTCCAGCTGCTATACCTTGGGCCACAATTTCACTTGCCTATCAGTCTCTAATTATCTTTCAATTCTACAAACCTTCCCCTTAGTTGGTATCTTTCTTTCCCTACATCTATACGCTGCTGAATGCGTCCTCAACAATGATGGGAGTTCTCTACTTATTCTACTATATGATCAAAAGAAAGTCAGCTTAAGTCCTATTCAACAAAAAGCCTTAATCTCGTTTCAGATATTTCTAGTTTCTCATTGTTTATCCTTTGATCACCTTTTTGATAGATTTGCCTTCCTTCATCATTTCAACCTTTGGCTCACTGTTTGAATAAAGAGAATATGTTGTCGCCGAAAAGGTAGTTGGCAAAAAAATTGTTTAAGATGAATCGTGATTATTTAATACTTATATTATTCATTTCTGTGTGGAAACTAAAAGAATGAAAAGAAGTTTATAAAATAGATCTTCAGAATCATTGTACCTGAGCAGCTGGTTTATAGTATTTTTTCAACAGCTCAACATGGGTAGGCCCATTCTTCATATTGCTATAGTCTATATGGTTAACTTTTTACCCACTGCAATCTTTGTCAAATTTTAGAAGCCCTACTGGTATAAGTATCTCACTCCAGCCTCACAAAATTCATTATTTGCTGAATAAACAAACATCTACACAAAATTAGCTCAGTCAGGTTGCTCCAGTTTCCGTTCATCAAATGCTTGACTCCTTTGTCGTAAATATTATTGAACCCTACATTATTGCATTTGTACCTACATCTAGCTTCTCGAGAGCAGGGAAATCTACTTTGGACAGCCAGAGGCAGCCCTCGTTTCTAATGTTGTTGCCATCGATTATGAGTTCTTTGAGTTTTTTCCAGTTTGCCTTCTTCAAATGCTTTACTCCTTGCGTTTGCAACTTGTTCAAACCTTGATAACCACACAATAACGTATATTCAAATGCTCCAGGTGAGGCCACTCGATTTCCACCAGATACCTACATCCCTAAGCGAATAGGTTATTAAGCCCGATGTCCAAATATTTGAGATGCTCCCAATTCGTCTCTCGCAGAGTCATCATCCCTTTCGCACGGATGTTGTTTTCGCCTGCATCATAGAATAAGTACTAATAATGAGTGTATCTAGGTTGGGAAGCTCAATTTCCGTCAAATACTTACAGCCATCAGCGAAGATATTGTTACAACCTAAATATTAAGATGTTAACTTATGTCCAGTTTGGTAAGTTCTGAGTAATTACCCAGCTCCAGCTGTTTTACTCCCTCGGCCTGTATGAAATTTTTAGCTGCATAAAAAGTGATCTACATATGTTTATCTCGCTCAACACCCATGAGTGCGAGGCGATGGCTTTGCAGGCTTCGGGGCCAAGTTCATTATCGACTACATAAGGCCATCATTTACTCAAGACCAGCTGCTTAATGTGCTTGCTTAGACCGCTTTTTTTGAGATACTTGACTCCATCGTCTCCGATCAAAGTTCCGCCTAGTTCATACCAAAAATACTGAGGGAGAGTTTGTTAGCTCTATCGGTTTGCATGTTGTTTAAGGCTTCCTCAATAATCTTGGCTTTCTACTTACTATACCAAAGACCCATTACTATAGATTATAAATTTGGTAAGAATGTGCTTTTTTTAGGGGTGTGCTCATAATTATAAGTAACTGGTATTGTTGCTTGGTGGCGTTTCAATTTTTGTAATTCAGCCCAACTAATTCATCAGTGGTTTCAGTGGTGACTCAATGTTGGAATCATAGTAGCTGGCACGTGGTTCTAACAGAATTCAGTAGGCCCAAAATAGTTGAAATGATATATTTAATGGCTGCGTCAATACTGCCTAATTCAGTTTTGAAGCGGGGTTGGGGTTGGGG
>Ga0316217_10003558_pt1 | contig 17615 bp, 14 predicted proteins | sample 1anoAmetaG_FD_203633 | JGI IMG/M metagenome (GOLD analysis project Ga0316217, IMG submission 203633) | Freshwater microbial communities from Trout Bog Lake, Wisconsin, USA - 1anoA | ecosystem: Environmental > Aquatic > Freshwater > Lake > Hypolimnion/Profundal zone | place: USA: Wisconsin...
GTGCCGCCAGCCCCCGCTCATTTCTGCGGCCTCCAGGTTTCGAAGCCCTTCCCCACTTGCTTCAGGGCCGCCGTCAGGATGCAGCCGAACCCGGTCAGCAGGATCACCCCGACAAACACCTTGTCCGTCTGGAAGGTGGTGCTGGCCTGGTTGATCATGTGCCCCACCCCGGCCTGGGAGGCGAGCATCTCCCCGATCACCACCCCGACCAGCGCGCGGCCGACCGCGAGGTGCATCCCGGCGAACAGGTACGGGACGCAGGTGGGCAGCACGAGGGTCCGGAACACCTGCCAGTCCGTGGCGCAGAAGGACCGGGCGCACCTGAGCAGATCGGGGTCCACCGTCCGCACGCCGGCCATGACGGTGATGGCGATCGGGAAGAACGCCCCCAGGAACACCGCCGCGATCTTCGAGGCGATCCCGATGCCCAGCCACATGATGATCAGGGGCAGCAGGGCCACCCGCGGCATGGCGTTGAACATGGTGACGAACGGCTCGAACATGGCGTCGAGGGTCCGGTACCAGCCCAGCAGCACGCCGGCCAGCACCCCCAGGACGATGGCGAGCAGCATGCCCAGGCCGAATTCGTTCAGGCTGACGGCGATATCCTGCCAAAGACCACGGGCGAACAGCCAAGCGGCCGCATGGACAATGCGCGATGGCGAACTGGTGAAGAAGGGGTCGACCCACCCGGCCCTGGGCAGCCATTCCCAGAGCAGCAGACAGACCGCCATGGTCAGGCTGGAAAGCAGGCCTTTCCTGGACTTCGGGGAGCTCGTCATCGCTTCATACCGCCGCCATCCGGGACAGGCGGCTGGGGAGCGGGTCGGACTCGGCCTGGATCAGGTCCCGCAGTTCATCCTCGACGGCATGGAAGGCGGCGCTCTTCTTGAGGCTGTGCGGCCGCGGACGGGGCAGGTCCACCGGCACGACCGCCTTCACCCGGCCCGGCCGGCTGGTCATGACGATGACCTCGTCGGCCAGGAAGACCGCTTCGTCGATCGCGTGGGTCACGAACAGGCTGGTCTGGCCGGTCTGCCGCCAGATGCGCTCGATCTCGCTCTGCATGACCTCGCGCATCTGCGCGTCCAGGCTCCCGAACGGTTCGTCCATGAGCAGCAGATCGGGCCGGGTCACCAGCGCCCGGGCCAGGTTGACCCGCTGCCGCATGCCGCCGGACAGTTCGTGCGGGCAGCTGTCTTCGAACCCGGCGAGCCCCACCAGGGCGATCATCTCCCCGGCGGCCCGGCGCGCCTCCCGCGCCGCGCAGCCCTGCAGCTCCAGGCCGTAGGTGACGTTGCGCAGCACGTTGCGCCACGGCAGCAGGGCGGCGGTCTGGAACACCATGGCGCGTTCCCTGCCGGGACCCGCCACCGGCACGCCGCCGAGCAGCACCTGCCCGGAGGCGGGCGGCTGCAGGCCGGCGACGACGTTCAGCAGGGTGGTCTTGCCGCAGCCGCTGGTCCCGACGATGCAGACGAACTTCCCGGCCCGGACGGAAAAGCTCAGGTCCTCGATGGCGCTGATGCGCTCACCCGTGCGCCGCTGGTCGTAGCCGACGGAGAGGGACCTGACTTCGATGTCGATCAATCGGCACGCTCCGGGGGATCTCTACCATCCTACCTGGAGTCAGGGCGTTTCAGCTTCCGCTTGGGCGTACGGGGCAGACGAACGCCCCAGGCACGCGGCGGGAAGGGCGGGAAGCCCGTCCTGCCCCTGGCGGGACTGCAGCTGGTCGAGGCCCTGGTTGACCGCGGCCCGCATGTGGTTCTGCATCTCCTGCAGATCCTGGAGCCCGACCCCGACCACGGTGCCCCGGGTGAGGTCCGGGTTCCGGCTGGCCAGCACCACCACCTCGGCGTGCCGGGAGCGGCCCCGCGGCGGCCGGTCGAGCTGCAGCACATCCCCTTCGGTGAGGGCGCAATCGCGCCCGCCGGAACGGGCCCGGGTGCTGCCGGGCACCAGGAATACCCTCGGCCGCCGGCCGCCGAACAGGGATGGGCGCGGCCTGGGCGGGAACTGGCCAGCCGCCAGGGCCTGCTGTTCCGCCCCTTCCTGCTCGACCAGCAGGCGCAGTTCGTCGGCCAGGGCCTGGCGCACCACCGGGGCCAGGCCCGCGGACGCGGCGGGAGCCCCGGCTGGATCCGTTTCCAGGCCGGTCTGGAAGGCTTCCCGCAGGGTGGTCCCGACCGTGTAGTCCACCAGCCAGGACAGCGGCCCCGGGTAGAAGGGCGCGGGCCCGGCATAGCCCTGGTAGTAGGCGGCCCAGGGCTGGCCAGCCCAGCCCCAGCGGTAGCGGACCGGTTTCGTCCAGGGCTGGCGGGCCCAGGCGTAGAGGCCGGGACGGTAGTACTGGACGGGCAGGAAGGCCTCGAAGGTGACGCCGCGGCGGACCCACGGGCGGAAAACCTGGGTGGCGGCCACTCCGCCGGAGACGGTCGTGCGCCGCACCAGATCCTGGCCGGCGAACCGGAAGGTGCTCCGGGTATGGCCCGGAAGCCGATGCCCGGCCACCGGGGCCGCTCCGGACGGCACGGGGTGCAGTTCCCGGACCGGCCGGGCGCCGGAGTCATCCTCCGCCTCCGGTGTCTGGCCGTTGGCTGGTCCGGCATCCGGATCCGCGGGGAACGCCGGCGTCTGCGCAGGTTCGGGCGCCAGGGGAGCGTCCGGGAGATACACGAGGTAGGAGCCATGCCGATGCTCGCGCTTCGCTCCATCCCGGTCCTGCGGGGCCTTCCCCTGCCCCTGGTTCTCCATCCGCATCTGGACCTGGGCGGCCAGTGGCAGGGCCGCCGCGGCCAGGGCGAGGAGGATCTGACGGACCCAGCGCGCCAAGGAAGTTCGATCGTGAGACAAGGGCCTCCTATCGGAGGCGGACAGGCTAAGGACCACGGGGCCCCCCTCAGTTGGCAGTGGTATCGCTATGGACTGTCAATTCCGGTCGAGCGTTTAGGGGCCGTTACGGAATGACCTTGCCATTCACGAACATTCAGTGCGGACCCAGGTAGGCACCGGGCCGCCGAATGGTTCCGGCGGCCCGGTGTCCAGGGCTGGAACCCCTGGCCGGCCCTACAGGCTTTCGCCGCGCCCTTCGTCCTCCAGCAGCCCCGGCTCCGCCCCGCCCGGCACCGCCGCCAGGTCGGAACCCAGCAGCAGGTAGAAGGCCGGCACCACGAACAGGGTGAACAGGGTGCCGATGGACAGCCCGGCGAAGATCACCCAGCCCATGGCCTGCCGTCCCGCCGCGCCGGCGCCGGAGGCGATGACCAGGGGGAACACGCCCAGGACCATGGCCGCGGTGGTCATGAGGATGGGCCGCAGGCGGATGGCGGCGGCCTCGAGGATCGCCTCCAGCCGGCTCTTGCCGCTCCGCTGCAGGTCGTTGGCGAACTCCACGATCAGGATGCCGTGCTTGCTCACCAGCCCCATGAGCGTCACCAGCCCCACCTGGGTGTAGATGTTGATGGACGCCACCCCCAGGTTGATGAAGATCAGCGCGCCGAACAGGGCCATGGGCACCGACACCAGGATGATGACCGGGTCGCGGAAGCTGTTGAACTGCGCGGCCAGGGCCAGGAACACGATGATGATGGCGAACAGCATGGTGACCAGGAACCCGCCGGACTCCTGGACGAACTGCCGGGAGACTCCGGAATGGTCGATCTGGTAGCCGCTGGGCGCCACTTCCAGCAGGGCCTTGCGCATGAAGTCCAGCACGTCGGCCTGGGACACCGAGGGCGAGAACACCCCGGAGATGGTGGCCGCGTTCAGCTGCTGGAAGTGGTTGATGGCTTCCGGCACCACCTGGGTCTGCAGCGAGGCCACGGTGCCGGCCGAGATCACCGAGCGGTCCGGGGTGCGCAGGTAGTAGCCGAGCACCTGGTCCGGGTTGAGCCGGTCCTTCTGCAGCACCTGCGGGATCACCTTGTAGGAGCGCCCGGAGATGGAGAAGTAGTTGCTGTAGCCGCCGCCCAGGGCCGCGCCCAAGGCTGCGCCCACATCCTGCTGGGTGAGCCCCAGGTCGGTGACCAGGTCGCGGTCCAGGCGCACCTGGGCCTGCGGCTTGTCCAGCTTGAGGTCGCTGTCCACGAAGAAGAACATGCCGCTGGCCTTGGCCTTGTCCAGCACCGCCCGGGTCACCGCGTCGAGCCGGGCGAACGGCTCGGTGGTCTTGATGACGAACTGCATGGGCAGGCCCTGGGCCCCTGGCAGGGAGGGCGGCTGGAAGGTGGCCACCCGGGTGCCGGCGATCTGGTTCCAGTCGGTCTGCAGCTGGTTCTGGACCTGGGTGGTGCTGCGCCTGCGCTCGCCCCACGGCTTGAGGATGACCCCGCCGATGCCCTGGTTGGGGGTGGGCACGCCGGTCATCTGGAACATCTGGTCCACTTCCGGCAGCTTCCTGGCGCCGGCGTAGGCCTGGGCGGCGTAGCCCTGCATCTGCTGGGGGGTGGCGTTGGGGGCGCCGGAGAAGGCGCCCATCAGGAAGCCCTGGTCCTCCTGCGGGGCCAGTTCCGACTGGGAGGTCATGAACAGGTAGCCGGCGCCCATGAGCACCAGCAGGCCCATGACCACGGTGACCTTGTAGGTGGCCAGGCTGCTGGCCAGCACGCGCAGGTAGGTCCTGTGCAGGCGCTCGAACTGCCGGTCGATGTAGCGCACGAACCGGCCCTGGTCCTGCTCCGGCCGGAAGAACCGCGAGCACATCATCGGCGACAGGGTGAGCGCCACCACCCCGGAGACCACCACCGCACCGGCCAGGGTGAAGGCGAACTCGGTGAACAGGCTGCCGGTGAGGCCGCCCTGGAAGCCGATCGGCACGTACACCGCCACCAGCACGATGGTCATGGCGATGATCGGCCCGGCCAGCTCCCGCGCGGCCAGCAGGGCCGCGTCCAGCGGGGTCCGGCCCTCCTTCATGTGCCGGTCGGCGTTCTCCACCACGATGATGGCGTCGTCCACCACCAGCCCGATGGCCAGCACGATGGCCAGCAGGGTGAGCAGGTTGATCGAGTAGTGCAGCCCCAGCATGATGATGAAGGTGCCGACCAGGGACAGCGGCATGGCGATGATGGGCACGGCCACCGCCCGCAGCGACCCCAGGAACAGGAAGATCACCACCGTGACGATCAGCAGCGCCTCCAGCAGGGTGACCACCACCTCGTGGATGGAGGTGTTGATGTAGTTGGTGCCGTCATAGACGATCTTGCCGGTGATGCCGGTGGGGAGCTGGGACTGGATCTCCGGGAAGACCGTGCGGATCCGCTTGGCCACTTCCAGGATGTTGGCCTCCGGCGCCACCTTGATGCCCATGAACACGGATTTCTTGCCGTTGAAGGCCACGTCCACCGAGTAGTCGTCGGCCCCCAGCACCACGGTGGCCACGTCCTCCAGCCGGACGATGCCGCCGGCGTCCCGGCGCACGGCCAGCTGCTTGAACTCGTCGACGCTGTGCAGGTCGGTCTTGGCGGTGAGGTCCACGCTCACCATCTGGCCCTTGGTGGTGCCCACCGCGGACAGGTAGTTGTTGGCCACCAGCGCCTGGTTGACGTCGGCGGCGGTGACGCCGTGAGCGGCCATGCGCCTGGGGTCGAGCCAGGCGCGCAGGGCGAAGTTGCGCGAGCCGAGCATCTCGGCGGTCTGCACGCCTTCCACCGAGTCCAGCTTGGGCTTGACCACCCGCAGCAGGTAGTCGGTGATGTTGTTGGTGGGCAGGTCCTCGCTGTAGAACCCGATGTACATGGCGTCGGTGGTGTCGCCGGTCTGGACCGTGATCACCGGCTGCTGGGCCTCGGGCGGCAGCTGGTTGCGGACCGCGTTCACCTGGGTGGTGATCTCGGTGAGCGCCTTGTTGCCGCTGTAGTTCAGGCGCAGGGTGGCGGTGATGGTGGAGACGCTGTTGACGCTGGAAGAGGACAGGTAGTCGATGCCCTGGGCCTGGGCGATGGAGGTCTCCAGCGGCTGGGTGATGAACCCGGCCACGGTGGCGGCGTCGGCGCCGAAGTAGGCGGTGCTGACGGTCACCACCGCGTTCTCGGTCTTGGGGTACTGGCCGATGGCGAGGCTGAAGGCCGAGCGCAGGCCCAGCACCAGGATCAGCAGGCTGATCACCATGGCCAGGACCGGCTTGCGGATGAAGAGATCGGTGAATTTCATGAGTCTGCCCTACTGTTCTTGGGGCGCGGGATCCGCGTCGTTGGCCGGCTTCGACCGGTTGTCGATGGCCAGGGGGGTGCCGTTCTTGAGCTTGAGCCCGCCGCTGGTCACCACCACCGCGCCCGGCTGCAGACCCTTGAGGATCGCCACCTGGTCGCCGCGGGTGGCGCCCGGGGTCACGAACACCTGCTGGGCGGCGAAGCCCTTGCCCGCGGGCCTGGCCAGGAACACGATGGCGCCGTACGGGTTGTAGCTGATGGCCGTCTGCGGGAGGGTCAGATGCTGCTCGCGGGTCCCCACGTCCATGGTCACCCGGGTGAACATCCCGGGCAGCAGGCTGCGCCCGGGGTTGCTGAACGTGGCCTCCACCTGGATGTTGCGGGTGCTGCCGTCCACCTTGGGATTCACCGCGGTCACCTTGCCCGGGAAGCTGCGGTCCGGGTAGGCGTCAACCCCCAGGGTCACCGGCTGGCCCTGGCGGATCTGGGCCAGGTCCTTCTGGGGCAGGAAGAAGTCCACGTAGACCGAATCCAGCTGCTGCAGGGTCACCACCGCCGTGCCTGGGTTGAGGTAGGCGCCCTGGCTGGCCGAGACCAGCCCCACCCGCCCGGCGAAGGGCGCGGCCAGGTGCTTCTTGGCCAGCATCGCGGCCTGGGCCTGGGCCCCTGCCCGCCTGGCCTTGAAGTCGGCCTCGGCGGCGTCCAGATCGGCCTGGCTGATGGTGCGGGCCGCCAGCTGCTCCCGGGCGCGGCCGAAGGTCAGCTCGGCCAGGGCCGCCACCGCCTGCAGCTGGCGCAGCTGGGCCGCTTCGGCGCTGTCGTCCAGGGCGATCAGCGGCTGGCCCTGCTTGACCTCGCTGCCGGCCCGGACCGCCACCTGGGCCACCACCCCCGGCACTTCGAAGGCCAGATCGGCGCCGCGCACGGCGCGCACGGTGCCCACGGCGGTGAGGGTCGCCTGCCAGGGCTCCAGCGTGGCCTCGGCGGTGGTGACGGTCTGGGGCGGTTCGCCCTGGCCGGCCAGGGCGCGCTTGATCATGACCCCCTTGAAGACGTTGAACGCGACCAGGAGCCCCAGGAAGAGGCCGACGGCCAGGAGCATGAGGACCATGCGCCGGCCGGCGCGGACGGGCTGGGTTGGGTTTTCGGTGCTTGCCATGAACGGATCTCCGGAAAGGCCTTCGGTGCTCACTTGCTGGTCCAGCCGCCCCCGAGGGCGGCGTAAAGGGCGATGGTGTCGGCGAGGCGGGCGGTGCGGGCCTGGGCCAGGCCGGTGCGGGCCAGCTGCCAGAGCCGGGTGGCGTCCAGCAGCTGCGGGTAGCCGATCGCCCCCAGCTGGTACTGGGTCCGGGCCAGGTCCAGGGAGCGGGCTGCGGCCTGCTCGGCCCGGGCCTGGGCCGCGAGCGTCTCGGCGTCGGCCTGCAGGGCGTTGAGCGCGTCGGCCACGTTGGCGAAGGCGTTCAGCACGGTGGCCCGGTATCCGGCCACCGCCTGGTCCAGCCCTGCGGCGGCGGCGCGCTTCTGCGCCCGCAGGCTGCCGCCGTTGAAGACCGGCTGGAGCAGGTTCAGGCCGGCGTTCCAGACGGTCATGTCCGAGGCCGGCATGCCGCCGCCGCGGATCGCCTGGCCGCCGTAGGACCCGCTCAGGGTGAGGCTGGGGAACAGATTCGCGCTGGCCAGCCCCAGCTGGGCCGTGGCGGCGTGCAGCTGGGCCTCGGCGGCCAGCACATCCGGGCGCTGGCGCACCAGGTCGGAGGGCAGGCTCACCGGCAGTTCCCTGGGCAGGGTGAGGCCGTCCAGGGTCAGGCTGCCCAGGCCGCCTTCGGCCGGGAACCGTCCCAGGTAGACATAGAGCTGGTTGCGCAGGGCGGCGAGCTGGTTGCGCTGTCCGGGCAGCGGGGTCTGGGCCGCGGCCAGATTGGCCTGGGCCGCCAGCAGGTCGGCGGGGCCCCTGGCGCCCAGCTCCACCTGCCTGCGGACCAGCGCTTCCTGCTCCCGGAGCAGGTCCACCACCGCCTCCAGCGCCTCCAGCTGGGCCCGCAGTCCGGCTTCCTGGATGCTGGCGGTGGCCACGTTGGCGGCCAGGGCCAGGCGGGTGCCCTGCAGCAGCCAGCGCTGCTGGTCGGCCGCGGCCTGCTGGATCTCGATCCCGCGGCGCACCGCGCCGAACAGGTCCAGGGTGTAGGCCACGGTCACGGTCGCGTTGAAGACCGTGTAGGGGGTGGTGACGGCGCCGGTGGGGCCGGTGTTCTCGCGGTTGACGCCGGCTCCGGCGGTGACCGCGGGGTAGCGGCCGCCGTTGGCGGCGCTCAGGTTCTCCTGGGCCCGGGTCAGGGCCGCCCGGGCCATGTCCACGGTGGGATTGTGCTCAAGCGCCTGGCGCACCCGCTGGTCCAGCTCCGGACTGCCCAGGCCGGTCCACCAGCGGTCCGGGACCGGACCGCCGGGAACGAAGGTCTGGGCGACCCCCTGGGCCTGGGCGGTGCCCGCCGGCAGGGCGTCCGCGCCGAACTGGCCCGCCTTGGGCGGCTGGGGCGGCACGAAGGTGGGACCCACGGCGCAACCCGCCAAGCCCAGGGCCAGCAGGGCTGGCCAGGACCGGTTCCGGCGGGGGACGACCTCGTTTGTATTTTTCATAATTTCCTTCCAGATACAACTATTTCAGTCCCGGCCTGGGGACGGGGTCCGCCGGGCCCGGTCAGGGCCTGATTCCCGTGAACAGCATGCTCAGGACCCGCTGCTTGGCCTGCCGCCGCTCGGCTTCATCGGCGCCGAAGCGGATCGCCCGGAACATGAGGCTGATGAGACAGAAGTCCTCCACCTGGAGATCCACGCGCAACCGGCCGGCCGCCTTGGCTTCGGCCAGCCCCCTGCCCGCCAGGGCGTAGAAGCGCTGCTCGCCGGCCAGCACCTGGGGCGAATCCGCCGGCAGGGCGGTCCAGTATTCGGAGATCGCCGGGGTCACCACCGAAGCTTCAGCCATGGCCTCGATCATCGCGAACGGGTGCTCGGCCAGGGGGGTGCCCGCCAGGGCCGCCTCCAGCCCGGAGAGATCCCGGTCGATGAGCGCGCCCAGCAGTTCCTCGCGGTCGGCGAAGTTCCGGTAGAGCGTGCCCTGCCCCACGCCGGCCTTGGCGGCGATGGAGTCGAGCGGGGCGCCGTAACCGTGGCCGGCGAAGATCTCGGCGGCCGCGTCCAGCAGCAGTTCCCGGCGTTTCCTGGCGTCCGACCGAAGGGGGTTTCTCATCCCGTTAACAATAGGACATTATTGTCCGCTTGTAAACGGACATTTTCATCCACTTGTTGACGGCGAGGTCGTCAATCCAGCGCCGCACGCCAGGAGATCACCTCGGCATCGCACGGGGCCGGCGGTCCCGGTCCAGACGCAGGGAATCGACGTGCTGTCGTCGTCGCAGTATCCGCCGCAGATGACCGTGCTGTCAGTCCAGTTCCCACCACCCGGAAATCACTTCGGCGTTGTGGCTGCCGTCGCCCGGCAGGTTCACCGGGGCCGCGCTTCCGGTCCATACGCAGGGAATGGAGATGGTCCCGCTGTAGAGGCTTCCGGCCGTGACCACCGTCCCATCCACCATGGTGACGGCCCAGGCGGAACCGCCGTAACTGGTGCTGCTGGGCAGATCGGTGCGGGTGGTGCCGGTCCAGAAGCACGGGATGGACTTGCTGCCGTTGTCGTAGGCTCCGGCACAGATGACGGTGCTGCCGGAAAGGGTCATGGCGATAACGTTCGAATCATAGTTGCCGCTGCCGGCCAGATCGGTCCTGGCGGTGCCGGTCCAGTAGCATGGGACGTCCTTGGTGCCGTCGTAATAGAACCCGCCGATGTACACCGTGGTCCCGGAAACCGCCATGCAGGTCGTGAAGGCATCGTGGACGCCGTCGCCCGCCAGCGTCGTCTGGGTGGTTCCGGTCCAGTAGCACGGGACCTCCTTGGAACCATCGTTGTAGTAGCCGGAGGTGTAGACCGTGCCGCCCGAGACGGCGATCGCCGTAGCCCAGACGTGGGTGCCGCTGACGGCCTGCAGGTCCGTGCGGACCGTGCCAGTCCAGTAGCACGGAACGGAACCGGTGCCAGTGTTGTAGTAGCCGACCGTGTACACCGTGCCGCCGTCCACGGCGATGCCGAGCGCGTAGCCGTTGACGCTGGCGACGGCCAGGTCGGTGCGGTTCGTCCCGGCCCAGTAGCAGGGCGTGTCATTGGTGCCGTTGTCATAGAACCCGGGCGTGTAGACCGTGTCGCCGACGACCGCCACCGGCGAATAGGCGGTGGAGGTCGAGGTGCCGGCGGAAAGCGCGGTCCGGGTCGTGCCGGTCCAGGTGCAGGCATGGTTCTGGGTTCCGTCGTTCCAATAGCCGGCGAAGGTCGCCCCTACGGTGGCGGGGTTGCTTCCTCCGCTGCTGCTGCACCCGGCGATGAGCAGCAAGACGGAGAGGGTTGCGGTAAACGGTACGGCAAGGCGCATGGCGGCCTCCTCCTGGTCAAGGGATTGATGGAAACTGCAACTTGCGGATTTCCGGGATCCTTCAGCGCCGCGCCAGCACCGTAAGCGCCACCTGCGTCCGGTGCGGAGACCGCCCGCGGCAGGGCGTCTCCTGGTTTATTCATGGGCCAATCTGGATTGAACGTCTTATTTTAACGCCGGCGTCAATCCCTTTTCCCGAAACACCGGCCAGTCCTTCCGGCCGCCCCGGGGCGGTGCGCAGGCGCAGTCCCGGCGCCACGCTACTCCGCGGATGCCCCCCCGATCCGTTCCAGTTCCTTCGCCGCCTCGGCGTCGCCGGCCGCCACGGCCAGGCGGTACCAGCGCAGGCCCTCCTGGAGGTCCTGGGGAGCGTTGAGCCCGTAATAGTACATGCCGGCCAGCAGGCGCATGGCGCCGGGGTCGCCGGCCACGGCGCGGTCATAGTAGGGGCGCAGGGTGGGAGGAACCTCCCGGGTTCCCGGCCCGCCCGGAACAGATCCGGCCGCCGGGCGCTCCTGGAGCCAGGGCGCGGCGAAGCAGGACAGGATGAACACGGCCACCGCCCCGCCCAGCAGGGTGCGCAGATCCCGGCGGCCGGGGATCGGCCGCCCCAGGACCCGCAGATCGATATCAGGCGGAGCCCAGTCGGCCGGGAGCCGGGGACCGGTCCCTCACTGAGGATCGCCGGATCTTCGGAGCTTGGGCATGGGCGGGAGGTCTGCTTCCATCGGCGCGGTTTCTCGTCAGGCCGGGCAGGGAGACGCCGGCCGGAAATGGCCAATCCGGGCTTGGCCGGGATCGCAATGGTTGGGTGATGTTTTGAAAATAATTCATGTTTGGAAATTGTCAAGCGATGAACGTCACCAACCGGCCGGCGCGGCTCGGCCCAGGTTTCCACCATGGCGGGCATGGTCCAGCCGCCGGGCCGAGGTCCGTGGATAGCATCCGGGAATCCGGCGGTCTGTATGAGTAATTATTTGATCGGCCCGACCCCAGGCACGGATGCCCGACCGGCGGCCGGGAACGCCTCCCCAGGGCATCGGCCCGCCCGCGCCCCGGTCCCGCCCGGGTGGCCCTGAATCCGGCCGGGACCGGTTCCACCCCGATGGTATGCTGGAGGGCCCCATCGAGGTTTCCCAGCTTTTTCGCCCGTTCCCCGGAGAGTCCCCATGCCCTTTGCCGCAGCCCGTGAGTATCTCGCCTCTCCGGACCTGGAAACCGACCTCAGGGCGGAACTGGCGCCCCTGCTGGCGGCCGCCGAGGCGGGCGACGCCGCGGCCCTGGCCGAAGTCCAGGACCGGTTTTCCGAGCCGCTGGCGTTCGGCACCGGCGGACTGCGCGGGATCATGGCCGCCGGCCTGCGGCGGATGAACAGGCCGAACATCCGGCGCACCACCCTGGCCCTGGCCGAGGTCACCCGCGGGCATGTGTCCGGACCGCTGACCGCACTGGTGGGCTTCGACACCCGGCTGCAGTCGGACAGCTTCGCCCTGGAGGCCGCCCGGGTCCTGGCCGCGGCCGGATACAAGGTCTACCTGGGCGCCAGGCCCCTGCCCACCCCGTTCCTCTGCTTCGCCATGCGCAAGCTGGGCACGGCCTGCGGCATCATCATCACCGCATCGCACAATCCAAAGGAATACAACGGATACAAAGCCTACAACGACCTCGGCGGCCAGCTGATGGCGCCCTGGGACAGCGAAGTCGAAGCGGCCATGGCCCGGCTGCCGCTGGTGCCGCCGCCGCCGCCCGCCGCCGGCGCCATCCTGCCCATCCCCCAGGACCTGGAGGAAGCCTACCTGGCCCTGGGCCTCGGGCTGCGCCAGCTGCCCGACGTGTTCCAGCCGGCCCGGATCCTCTACACCCCCTTCCACGGCACCGGCATCGCCTTCGTGCCCGAACTGTTCCGGCGCGCCGGGCTGCCGCTGCAGATCTGCGCCTCCCAGGCCATCCAGGACGGCACCTTCCCCACCGCGCCCCGGCCGAACCCCGAGGAGATCGCCGCCTACCAGGCCCCCCTGGCCGACGCCCGGCGCCTGGGCGTCGAAGTGATCCTTTCCAACGATCCGGACGCCGACCGTCTGGGCCTGGTGGCGCCCCGCAACGGCGAGTGGGAGCTCATGACCGGCAACGACCTGGCCGCCCTCACCCTGGACTACCTCTGCACCCGCAGGGGCCTGGCCGGAGTGGTGGTGACCACCGTGGTCACCTCCGACTTCCTGGCCGAGGTGGCCCGCAGCCACGGGCTCGAGGTGATGTGGACGCTCACCGGCTTCAAGTGCATCGCCGTGTGCATGGACGCCCTGGCGGCCCGGTCGGAGACCTACGCCTTCGGCGCCGAGGAGTCCTTCGGCATGCAGCTGTCCAACGAGATGCGCGACAAGGACGGCGTGCTCGCCGCCCTGCTGGTGGGCGAGATGGTCGGCCACTACAAGGCCCTGGGCATGACCCCGTTCCAGGCGGTGGCGGCCCTGCAGGCCCGGGTGGGCAGCTTCCACAACCGCCTGGTGAACCTGGAGGACCCGCGCCCCGGCGGCGCCGTGCGCTTCGCCGAGGCCATGACCCGGATCCGCGAGGCCGGCCTGACCGCCTTCGCCGGGGAGCCGGTGGCGGCCTGGGAGGATTTCCAGACCGGGGAATGGCACGGGGGGACCAAGGTGGAACCGATCCTGGACCGCCCCGACAACCGCCCAGCGGCCCGGCCCATCGACCGTTCCAACGTGCTGAAGTTCCGTCTGGCCTCGGGCGCCTTCGCCGCCTTCCGGCCCAGCGGCACCGAACCCAAGCTCAAGGTCTACCTGCAGAGCCGCACCGGCCCGGAACTGCTGGACCGGATGGAGGCCGAGGCCCGGGCGCTGCTGGGCCTCGGCTAGGATCCATGCTGTCGGTACAGCAAAGAACAGCCATTCCGGATTCCATAAGGAAAGCACTCCGGTATTGGGCTGATAGCATCGTCGGTGCGGATTCCGGCCAAATCGGCCCCGGTCCGTGCGGGACTGGAAGTACCAGACCACGCTGGGGATGCGCGGAGGATGGCAACGGTTCCCAGGGCCCGGGCAGTCCAGTCATCCGGGCCTCGTTGAATTATTCTTTTATTTTTCGGGCAGGGACCTGGGCGTTCCGGGGCGGAGCGGCGGGATAGCCGTTGGCGACGGTCGGTTCCAGCCGGGCGGCCTCCCGCTCCTCCTGCCTGCGGGCGGCGTCCGGAGCCTGGAACATCTCCGGGGCCTCCTCCTGGAGGAAGCGCCGGGATCGGCTCAGCAGGGAATCCATGTCCTGCAGCAGGCGCACCCGCTCCAGCTTCAGGCTGCGGATCTGGGTCTCCAGCTCCACCACGTGAGTCTGGGCTTCGCGGATCAGCTCATCGGCTTTGAAGTCGGCCTCCTTGAGGATCAGGGCCTTCTCCCGGTTCACCGTGTCCAGGATCTCCTCCTTGGTCCGCTGGGCGTGGAGCAGGGTCTCCCGGAAGATCCGGTCCTGGTCCTGGTATTCCCTCAGGCGCTCGCGCAGATCGATGATCTCGGTGCGCAGGCGGTTGTTCTCCACCTGCACCTCCTCCCACTCGCCGGCGACCTCGTGCAGGAAGGTCCGCACTTCCCCTTCGTTCAGCCCCCTGAAAGCCTTTTCGAATTCCCTTCGCTGGATGTCCAGAGGCGTGAATTTCATGGTTTCCCCCTAGGAAAGTCCCTGCTGCATCAGGCGTTGGAGCATCCAGAGGATCACGATGGCCACCATCGGGCTGAAATCCATGCCCATGGCGGAGGGGAGGATGGCGCGGATGGGATGGAGCACCGGGTCCACCACGGCATGAAGCAGGCGGACCGCCGGGTTGCCGGGTTTGGGCTGGAACCAGGACAACAGGCTGGTGATGACGATCAGATAAATGAGGATCTGGATGGCCCCATTCGCGAGGGTGATGACAAACGGCATGTGGGAGGACCTTTCAATGCCCCATGATAAGCCCATCCAGGCTTTCCGGAGAGCCCCCCGCGCCCCTTGGAACCGTTAACTTAGACATTTCCCCGGAACTGGGGTACAAACAGTCCATGCGAATCGGAATCTCCTGCTACTCGACCTTCGGCGGCTCCGGCGTAGTGGCCACGGAGGTCGGCAAGGCTCTGGCGGCCCGGGGCCACGAGATCCACCTGCTCAGTCCGTCCATCCCGCCCCGGCTGGTGGGCTTCGAGGACCGGATCTTCTTCCATGAAGTCACCGCCAGCCCGTACCCGCTGTTCGAGGCCGCCCCCTACTCCATCGCCCTGGCCTCCAAGATGGCCGATGTCGCCGACCATCACGGGCTGGAGATCATGCACGCCCACTACGCCATCCCCCATGCCTCGGCCGCCCTGCTGGCGCGCATGGCCCTGGAAGGCCGGCTGAAGGTGGTGACCACGCTGCACGGCACCGATATCACCGTGGTCGGCTCCGACCCCAGCTACCTCTCCATGGTGCGCCTGGCGATCCGCGAAAGCGACGCGGTGACCTCCGTGTCTGAATACCTCAGGGATGAAACCTACAACACCTTCAAGGTCCCCCGGGCCATCGACGTCATCCCCAATTTCGTCACCGCGCCCAGCGGGCCGGCGCCGGAGTGCCGCAAGTGGCTGGCCCCCTGCACCGCCTCGATCCTCACCCACATCTCCAACTTCCGTCCGGTGAAGCGGGTGATGGACGTCATGCGCACCTTCGAGCTGGTGCGGCGCAGCCACCCGGCCCGGCTGGTCATGGTGGGCGACGGCCCGGACCGGGCCGAAGCCGAGAACTATGCCCGGGAAAAGGGGTTTGAAAGCGAAGTGCGGTTCACCGGCAAGCAGCTCGACATCGACACCGTGCTGGCCTGTTCCGACGTGTTCCTCCTGCCCAGCGCCACCGAAAGCTTCGGCCTGGCCGCCCTGGAGGCCATGGCCCACCGGGTCCCGGTCATCGCCAGTCGGGTGGGCGGCCTGCCCGAAGTGGTGCGCCATGGGGTGGACGGCTACCTCGAGCCCCTGGGCGACGTGGAAGCCATGGCGCGGGACGCCGTCAAGCTCCTGACCGATTGCGAGCTGCGCAAGACCATGGGCATTTCCGCCCAGAAGCGCGCCCTCACGACCTTCGAGGAGGGCCCGATCATCGACATGTACGAGGCCGTCTACGAAAGAGTGCTGGCTCCCGCGAAATCCATCGTGGACCTCCAGTCCCAAACTAGCTAGACTAAGTGTTCCGGCTGGGTAGCTCAGGTGGTTAGAGCGAGGGTCTCATAATCCCTAGGTCTGCGGTTCGAGTCCGCATCCAGCCACCACAAACAAACCCCCTAGAGTTAACACTTTAGGGGGTTTTTTGATGCCCTGGTTTCGGTCGTTTCTGGGCGTTTTTGAGGGTTGTCGGGGATTCTGGATCGCTCGTAAGTGCCCTGGATAGATGCGGTATTTCGTTGGGTCCGTGAGAATTCCGTGAGAAATCCTTACCAGCACAATTGTGAACTCCTGGGATTCCTTTCCATCTCGCGGACCCACTGGCAATAGACTTCTAGGCTAAACTGGCCATCGGAGAGACCCCTTCCCTTGTTGATTTCAAAACGGAAGGTCCCAGACCAGTCACAGATTGCAAAACCCGCTGCCATCCTGATCCTGCGGAGTTCTGGTCCATCAAGAACCCCACGGATACTGCATTTCCATTTTTTGTGATTGTCACGCTGTCCCTGGCTTCGTCCAGGCTCCGATAAATATTCTTATCTCCCCCCAGGAGCGTTCATGAGAACCCGGTGGCACCCTTACCTTACCGGCGCGTTCCTGAGCCGTCTGGGCCTCTCTTGCGGATTCCTCAAGCCTGGTTGAGGAGTTGGCACCACGTTGGACCTCTGCATCCGGGGCACTGGGACGCCAAAGCCTCATGCAACCCTTATGGTCCTCCATCGGGGTCAGGGTAGCCGTTTCTGCCTGGAACGGGCGAACCCAACCGCCTTCTCCAGGATCTCTCGCTCTTCGGCGGTGAGACCGGGATCCCTGAGGGCGACCAAGGCAATCTCCTCCAGTGCCAAGGCAGCGGTGATGGCATCGGGAAGCACGGCCTTGGCCGCAGCAACTTCTGGCTGGATTTGTTTCTCAGGGTCAGGAGTCATTCGGGATCACCAGATTTCTTGAACATGGCATCAAGGATGTTGGCGAGATGATAAGGTTGCAATTAAACAAATGGAACCCATAGATGTCGAACCCCTTCTTCGAGCGGCCCATCCTCAATTCTCCATATGAGCGTCCTGTTCGGCATTGGGAACTGGACTCAAATGGTCAGCCAACTCAAAAAATATCTGAATTTAGGCGCAGGGCCGACTTCATCACCCCCATTCCAAAGCCCAAGAAGCAGGGCAGCAAGAAGGGTCAAGGAGCCATTCAGCCCCTCCTTCTGTCGGTGGAGGTCGAGGACCTGTCCACGACAAGCCAGAAGTATGATCCCACTGCCATCATCAACGCTGTTCGGGAGCAAGTGGACCACTGGCGCACCCTATCGAATCCCAAGGAATGGGGCGTCACTCCTGAGACGGAACGCCTGCTCAAGCACTGGCGGCACCACAAATTCAGCGGCCTCCGCCCATTTTTCTGCCAGATCGAAGCTGCAGAGACAGCCATCTGGCTCACCGAGGTAGCGCCGACTGCTGGGAAGAAGGGCAAGGATTTCCTGGAGCATCTGGAGAGAGCCAATCTCGATGCCAACCCGGAGATCATGCGCCTTGCCCTGAAGCTGGCCACCGGTGCGGGTAAAACAACTGTCATGGCCATGCTCATCGCATGGCAGACAGTGAATGCCGTTCGCTACCCCAACAGCAAGAGGTTCACCCGTGGGTTCCTGATCATCGCACCAGGCCTGACCATCAAGGACCGCCTTCGGGTCCTTCGTGTCCCTTCGGCAAGCGTGCGTGAACTGACCGGCTGACCTCCGCTACCTTGACGGGTTCCTTGGAGGACTCGATGGGTATGCGGAATACCGGGCCTTTGCCCGCGGCAGTGGA